>Ga0184639_10000133_pt1 | contig 25639 bp, 25 predicted proteins | sample PLM31_170_b2_FD_133155 | JGI IMG/M metagenome (GOLD analysis project Ga0184639, IMG submission 133155) | Groundwater sediment microbial communities from an aquifer in East River, Colorado, USA - PLM3-1_170_b2 | ecosystem: Environmental > Terrestrial > Soil > Riparian zone | place: USA: East...
CTTGTACGTGAACAGGGCGAGCGTTCGGCCCATGGCCTAGCCTCGGCGGAACCAACCGCGGCGCTTCGGGGCTTCGACCTCGGGGACGGCCGCCTCCTGGGTGAGGATGAGGAAGATGTCCTCCAAGCTGCCCTGCTCCCCGGTCTGGGCCTTCGTCCGGAGGGAGGCGAGGTCGCCCGTCGCCACGTTCCGGCCATGATTCACGATCGCGACGCGGCGACACAGGCGCTCCGCGGTGTCGAGCTGGTGGGTCGACACGAGGACGGTCCCGCCTTCTCGGGCGATCGTGAGCAGGCGCTCCTTCAGCAGGTGCTGCCCGGCGGGATCGATTCCGATCAGGGGTTCGTCCAGGATCAGGATTGCGGGCTCGTGGAGGATCGCGGCCGCGAATGCGATCTTCGCCTTCATCCCCTTCGACAGGGCGGCGATCGTCTCGTCTGACTTCGGCGCCAGGTCGAGGATGGAGAGGAGTTCCTTCGTCCGGGCCGCGATCCGATCCCTCGGCAGGTTCCGAATCCGGCCGACATACCCGAGGAACTCACTCGGGGTCAGGTACTCCGGCAACGTCGGGGCTTCCGGCATGTACCCGACGTCCTTCTTGTATCCGACCGGGTCGACGAGGACATCATGGCCGTTCACCCGGACGATCCCGTAGTCCGGCCGCAACAGGCCGACGAGGATCTTTAGGGTCGTCGTCTTCCCCGCCCCGTTCGGGCCGATCAGGCCGACGATCTCGCCCGCGTTCGCGTCGAGGAAGAGACCTTGCAAGGCCGGCTTGCCATCGTAGGATTTCCAGAGTTGCTGGATGTCAATCGTGAGCGTCATCGGTTCGTGGCCCGTCAGACGCCCGCGGCATTTGAAGGGTTGGATGCGATTTCGCGAAATCCGAGCAGCAGGTACGGGCGGCGAGGCCGTCGTCCGGCCTGTCCGCTCACACGAGTTTCTTTCCGAGGAGGACCCGCAGACGGTCCGCCTTCGCCTTCATGCCGTCGCGATCGTAGAACAGGACGGCCTCCGCGAGGTCCTCCCGCCAACGGTCCTCGTCGTGGATCGCCCGTCGGAGCTGGGCCTGAGCCTCCCACGCGGCCGCGACCCCGGCCCAGTCCTCCGCCGCGCCGAGCACGTCCTGGGCCTTCGTGAACGTGACGAAGGCGAGGTCCAGGCGGCCCGTCTTGCCGTACAGGGTCGCGAGGTTCAGGAACGCCCAGCCGCGCCCCTGGAGGGAGGGCCGGTCGTCCTTCCGATGGAAGCGCTCGAGCGCATCGAGGAGGAACGCCTCCCCCCGCTCCCGGTCGTCCTGGTTCGTGGCGAACACGCCGGCCGCGAGGAGCGCCTGCGCGACGATCGCGGAATCCCCGCTGCCCTTCGCCTCGTGCAAGGCGTCGTCGAGGGACGCCCTCGCTTCGTGCCAATGCCGCATCTCCATCCACGCGTTGCCCGTCCGCAGGAGGGCGATCGCGCGCATCGCGCGGGATTCCGGATCCGATCGGGTCCGAAGGGTCGCCAGGAGTCGGGAGTAGACGTCGATCGCCTCCGGCCAGCGCTGGTTTCGCTCGTCCTCACTGCCTTCGTGCAGGGCCTTCGCAAAGACTTCGCGGTGGACGTCCGGCATTCTCCGGGACAATGCGGCCCGGTCGATTTCTCCCTTTGCGTGGGCGTGCCGACTACGCGGGCCGGGCGAGCCGCTCGACGGCTTCCAGGATTCGGTCGATCTCCGCGGGGCCGACGCCCGGATGGACCGGCAGCTCGAAAAGGCGCGGGATGACGCCCTCCGCGACGGGGCAGCGGCCACGGATCCGGAGGTCGCGGAGCGCCTTCTGCTGGTACAGGGGCATCGGGTACGAGGGTCGGCATCCGATCTCGTCTTCCGTGAGGATCCGGACGATCTCGTCGCGGGAAAGATGGAATGTGCCTTCGCGGCGGACGATGTACTGGTAGTAGGAATGGACCATCCAGTTGCCCTCGGATGGCGGGACGAGGCCCTCGATCCCGTCGAGGCCCTTCGTGAGGGCGCGGGCGTTCGCCCGCCGCTGCTTCACCCAGCCGTCCAGTTTCTTCAGTTGCACAAGGCCGATCGCCGCCGCGATCTCCGTCATCCGGTAGTTGAAACCGACGAGGACGTGCTCGTATTTCGAGGCCTGGCCGTGGTCCCGGAGGAGGCGGGCCTTCTCCGCAATGCGGTCGTCGTCCGTCACGATCATGCCGCCCTCGCTCGTCGTCATGTTCTTCGTCGGGTAGAAGGAGAAGCAGGCCGTGTCGCCCAGGTTGCCCGCCTTCTTGCCATGGTACTCGGCGCCGTGGGCCTGGGCCGCGTCCTCGATGATCGGGATGCCGCGGTCCTTCGCGGCTGCGATGATCGGTTCCATCTCCGCCGTCTGCCCGTAGAGGTGGACGGGCATGATCGCCGAAGTCTTGCGAGTGATTGCAGGGGCGACCTTGGCCGGGTCCATGTTGTAACTGTTTCGATCCACATCGACGAAGGCGGGCTTCGCGCCGCACACGAGGGCCGTCGACGCGGTCGCGAAGAACGTGAGGGGCGGGATCAAGACTTCCTGGCCCCCCTTAATCCCGTGAGCGAGGAGGGCGACGTGCAACGCCGCGGTGCCGTTCGATACGGCGACCCCGTGCTTCCGGCCGACGTCTCGAGCGAAGGCCGCCTCGAACGCCTTCACCCGGGGACCTTGAGCGAGCATGCCGGAGGCGAGGACGTCTTTGACGGCCGCGACCTCCTCCTCGCCGAGGATCGGGCGGGCGATCGGGATCATCGCGGCGCGAACAGTGTCGGGATAATCAAGGTTCGCCGGTCACTGGCGGGCGCGGGAACGAGGTTTCCGCTTGGGCCCGAGTTCGGGGAACGACTTTCCATCATGGCCGCACCGCATCTTTCGATCGAGGGGCCGGCCGCAGTCGCACACCCACCCGATGATCTTGGCCGGGACTCCCGCGACAAGGGCATGGGCGGGCACGTCCTTCGTGACGACCGTTCCCGCCGCGACCATGGCGTTCCGGCCAATCGTTAGACCACACAGGATGGTCGCGTTGGCCCCGATCGATACCCCATCCTCGACCTTCGTCGGGACGAGTTGCCAGGCCGGGCTGACGGCTCGAGGGTAGAGGTCGTTGGTGAAGCAAGCGTGGGGACCTATGAAGACCCTGTTTCCAAGGGTAACACCTCGGTAGACGGTCGCGAAGTTCTGGATCTTGCAATCGTCACCGACGACGACCTCCTTGTCGATGTACGCATCCTTCCCGATCGAACAACGCCTGCCAATTCGGGCCCCCTCGCGAATTTGGACCCAGTGCCAGACGGTCGTGCCCTCACCCACAAATGCTTCGGCCGATACCTCCGCACTCGGATGGATCCGAACAGCCATCAATCTCGCGGATTGCATCTCTTGGTTCAATAAGGTTCGCTGTCGAATCGCGGTCCGATAGGCACTACCGGAAAATCCGCGACATGGTCTGTCTAGTAGCCGAGGCCGACAAGAAATCCGACAATATAGGCCAGGACGCCGATGAACCCGATGATCACGACCGCACTTCTGGGGTCGAGCTGGAACGCGGGGAGATTGGCAGATCGGATCTTCTCGGCGTGCATCGGACTTTCGGTTTCCGGGACACGATAAGAACCTTTGTGGGCCGCTATCGCGAGTGATATGTCTGGCCAGGAGATGATTCTCAAGCCGGAGAATATCGTGGCAACCGAGATATACAGACGTCCAGCGTGAGCGAGAAACGTCCGGGATTGCCCTATGGACCTGCTGAGTCTCCTAGTGTCAGCCATATGCTCCTTCGTGGCAGCCTATCTGTTCCTCCCGTGGCTGATTAAGTCTTTGCACGGTACGCCGGCCGTCGGGAAAGACCTCAACAAGCCAGACCGGCCCCTCGTCCCCGAGATGGGAGGCTTGGGGGTTATCCTCGGCTTTTACGTCGGGGTCGCCGTCCTCGCTCTCTTCGCCCTTCAGGAAATCCCCGGCTCGTTCTATTATGCCGCGGTGACGGCAGCCCTCGGCGCGGGTGTCGTGGGCCTCATGGATGACATGTTCACCCTGAGAAAGCGCTGGAAAGCCGCACTTCCATTCATTCTCGCACTCCCAATGGGAGCCGTCGCCTACGGATCGGGCAATCGCGTCCTGCTCGGCGTGGACATTGGAGTTCTCATCGCGCTCGCCATCCCGGTCGGGGTGACGAGTGCAGCCAACGCCGCCAACATGCTGGAAGGGTTCAACGGACTCGGTGCGGGCCTCGGAGTGATCATGGCCGTCACGCTGGTGGTGCTCTCTCTTCTCACGTCCGCTGAAGAAGGCCTCTTCCTGCTCTTTCCGTTGATCGGCGCCCTCTTGGCGTTCCTGTCGTTCAACCGGTATCCGGCCCGCGTCTTTCCCGGCGATTCGATGACTCTCTTCACGGGCGCGACCCTCGCGTGTGCCGCGATCATCTCCTCGCCCTCGATGAAGGCCTACGGGGCCTTACTCTTCCTGCCGATGATCATCGAATTCGCACTGAAGGCTCGCGGCCGTTTCCAAGCGGAGAACTACGGACGCGCGGGATCCGACGGTCGTCTCGTCTGGGAAGGTCGCATCGAGTCCGTCCTCCATGTCATCATGCGACGGCGAAGACTCCGCGAGTGGGAGGTTGTCTTGGTCGCATGGGCGATCGAGGGCGTGGTATGTGCATCAGTCATCGTTGCGGTGGCCGCCGGTCTATGAGAGCCTGTCACGTCGTCTACGGATACTTCCCCTTCGACCCGCGGGTACGACGCGAGGTGGAGGCGCTCGTCCGCCGAGGTCACGAAATCCATGTCATCGCGGCCCAGGACCACGGCGAAGCCAGCGAAGAGTCCGCGCCCGGAGTCAGAGTTCATCGGGTACCTTGGCCCGTTGTCCGCGGAGGCAGGACTCGATACGTCGTCCAGTACCTCATCTTCTTCCTAGTCGCGTCCCTTCAACTCCTACGTCTGCATCGGGCTCATCGCTTCGACGTTATCCACATCCATTCCCTGCCCGACTTCCAGGTCCTGGGCGCGCTCCCCGAGAGGGCAATGGGGGCACGCATTGTACTCGACCTTCACGAGGCGTTGCCGGAAACTGTGGCGGCCCGATTCGGCCGAGGTCTCCTGGTCGGTGTTGCTCGCGCGCTTGAGACGACTAGTTGCATGGTCGCCCATCAAGTCCTTGTTGTGAACGACGCGATCCGGACGCTTCTGATAGGCCGCGGGGTCGAAGCCTCCAAGGTGATCGTTGTCATGAACTCGCCCAACCTCCAAAGTCCCCTTGCGAACCGCGGTAAGCAGTTGGAGCAGTACCCTCCGTTCAAAGACGGGCGACCGATCGTGTACGTCGGAGGGCTCAACAAAGAGCGCGATCTCGAACTGCTCGTCCGGGCGACGGCACGTCTGCGCGATTCCCATCAGGCAAGGCTCGCGGTCTACGGCTATGGCGACGCTGCATACAAAGAGAGGCTGCGGCAAGTTGCACGTGAAGAACAACTCGGCAACGCCTTCTTCCTGGGGCCTGCCCTAAAACAAGAAGATGTGCTGGCCTACGTGGGCCTGAGTGAAGTCGGTCCCATTACGTACGAGAGGAATGAGCTAACCGAACTTGCGATTCCAAACAAGGTATTCGAGTACGCAGCCGCGAGGAAACCTCTTGTGATTGCGGACTTGAAGTGCCTCCGAGCCCTTTTCGGCGATGCAGCCCTGTACTACCGACCAGGCCAGTCCCAGGACCTGGCAAACCAGATCGCTAAGCTTTTCGATGACCCAGACCTGGGTCGAGACTTGGTCGAGAAAGCCTCGGGGATACTCCAGACGTGCCGATGGGAAATCATGGAACGTCGCCTGGTCGCTGCATACGAAGGAGGAGAAACTTGAGCCCCTCCCAAACTTCACTCGCTACTACACTACCTATGGTTCCGGCCGAGCTCACACGTCCTCGTCCCCGCACCGTATGGCGGTGGACACGTGAGCAGGACCTGCCCCTTTCCAGAAGCAAACTGGCACGCATCCTCGACCTCGCCAAAGATCGGGACGTTCTCGATGTCGGATGCGTCGGTGGGCGAAACGAGCGGATCGAAGACTCCTCGCATGCACGGCTATCGAAGGTTGCTCGCTACTGTGTTGGAATCGATATCGTTACCGATGAAGTTGAGCGGCGCAAAGTGGCGGGCTATAACGTGGAGATCGCCGACGCAGAGGACTTTCATCTTGGACGCACGTTTGACGTGATCGTTGCTGCGGATGTCATCGAACACCTAGCGAACCCTGGCAGTTTCCTGGCTCGGGCCCGCGAACACCTTCGCCCTTCGGGCGTTCTGTGCTTGGTGACGCCGAATGCGCTTTCGCTGAACAATGCGCTCAAGAGTTTGGCAGGCTTGCAAGTCGCAATCAACCCGGAGCACACCTGTTGGTTTGATCGAAAGACGCTTGGGGAGCTGCTCACGAGGTGCGGATTCCGCGTCGTGGAAGAGTACTGGCAGGACTATCTCAAGCATCCACTGACGGCGATGTTTCTGCATTTCCGCAAGAACCTGGCAGCTCATCTACTCGTTTTCGCGCGTCCCGAATGGACGGTGAGGCCTTCATGAAACTCAGCCGGAAGACCACCCTGGCTCTCCTTCTCTCGCTCATCACATTCAACATACTGCTCCGATATCCTCAATCCGGCCACGAGCTGGGCGTCGACTCGTTCTTCGTCCATGCGCTCGCCAGCTCCATCCTGGTCGGCGGCCATGCCCGATGGATCTTGAATCCCCTTTCGTACTTCGGCCTATACCCACTCTCATATCCTTCGGCGGGACCGTTTTTCCTCGCTTCGCTGAGCTCATCGACCGGCCTCAACCTCGAGGCAGCCATTTTGCTCATGTCCCTTCTGCTCGGTCCCATCGGCATTCTGGGCGCGTTCGTCATGGCGAGAGAATTCCGGGATGATCCCACGTTCGCCCTCGGTGTTGCCCTCATTTACGGCCTGGCACCTCGTTTTCTGGTCTTCACCTTGTGGTCCGCCTCGACCCGGAACCTCTTCATGGCCCTCCTTCCGCTGTTCATATGGGCCCTTTTGCGCAACTACCGAAAGGCGTCTTGGCCGAACGCCCTCGTACTGGCTTTGGTGTTCATGACCGTGGCGGCGACACATCGGCTGGTCGTACTGATGCTGGGCGTCGTTGTCGCCTTCGTCCTCGCGATTGTTGTCCTGGTGGCGCTCAGAATCCTACGGATTCGGTTCCCCAGGCAGATCCTCCACAATTCCGCTAGGAAGGTGGCTCCCCATCTCGCGCTCGGCGTGGTGGTCGCGATCTCGGTCGGCATCCTGGCTGCGACGGATGTCCTCGAGGAGTACTCCGTCGGGGAATTTGGATCTGGGACCGACGTTTCGACACAGCTGATCAATCTTGGAATCAGTATCGCGCGGAGCGGTGGGCTAGCTCTCCCCCTTGTGTTGGTTGGCCTCGTGGTCATCACGAGGCAGCGGGGCAAAACCATTAGAGAACCATTCCTGGCCTTGACCTTCCTCGCTCTCATTCCTACGCTGTCCCTTCGTCAATACACTGGCTTCTACATCTTGCCGTTCCTTGCAATCTTCGGTGGACTTGGACTCGTCGGCCTGATGAATGTATGGAGGAGACGGCCGCGAGCCTACCGAGCGCTGGCCCTCGCGCTTGTGGTCGCAATATCGGGCTTCTCGATGGTCGTGCTGGACATTGAGGTGCAACGCTCCTCGACGCTCGACGATCGGACGTACAACACAGGTCTATACGTTGGCGCTGTCGACCTCCCCGGGACCCTGGTCGTGAACGACGGTCTGCATGCGGTCAGAGTCGCCGCCATATCCGGGGCGCGAGTACTTCCTGTAGGCGGCGCGGGTACCACTTTTCAGAGTCCCGAGCTCCTCGCATACGGTTTCTACACGGGCGACGAAGTGAATCAGAGAGTCGTGCGAATGGACATTTTCAGCCTGACGATCGAAAGCGACTCTCTGTGGATAGCGACGGGCATTCAAGCCGAGCTCGATTGGGTTACGATACTGGAGTCGCCCTACGGGGCGATACCGGACTCCCTTCGTGAACGTTACAGACCATCCCTCTACCTCGAACTGAGGAGTGCTTCAGGGAGTTACCTCGCGTACGACAACCGTTATTGTTCGGACCTCGGCCTGACCGTTCGGCAGAGCGGCTATCGATTGTTCGAGAATGAAGTACACACGCTCTGGTGGCTACATGCTCCCTCGGTCACACCGACCCCCGGTGGCACGCAGACGTGTCCGTGATGGCCGCCTTCTCCTCCGATGGCGGCACACACCGTCTTAGGAGGCTTCTGCTCGCGCCGAGACTAGGGTGATGCCATCGCATTCTCCATCCCAAAACAGGAATTTCAGGAGTCTCCATGGCCGGGAGGGCGATCCTTCGCTCTTTGTCTTACTCACGACGTGGACCGTGTTCGGAAAACGTATCAGTACTTCACCCACCTCAGATACCGTGGCGGGATGCGCAAGGCTTGGTTCCGCGAAGGGAATCCGTACTGGAATTTCTATCGCATCATGGATCTGGAGCGAGAGTTAGGTGTCCGTTCGACCTTCTTCTTCCTCCAGGAGACTAAGCCCCTCGCAATCCGAAAGCCGTCGGAGTGGGTGCACAGTCTCGGGTCGTACCGTTTCGACAATCCTCAGGTGTCCGCAGTCATGACCGATCTCGATCGTTCCGGATGGGAGGTGGGACTCCATGGGTCATTTGAATCTTACAGAAACCCGGAACTCATGAGGAGCGAGAAGCTCAGCCTCGAGAAGGTTCTCGGGCATCCCATAGAAGGAATCCGTCAGCACTATCTCAATCTGGAAATTCCGCGAACGTGGCAGCTTCACGCAGACTCGGGCCTTACCTACGATGCATCCCTGGGGTCCAGGACGACGTACGGCTACGCGAGCCTTCCCGCGTTCCCATTTGCGCCCTTCCAATCGCCTTTCGTCGTATTACCCTTGACTGTCATGGACGGTGTCCTGCTCCGAGCCGTGAAGAATCGCGAGGCGCGGATGCGCGCGATTAAGGCGTTAGTTGACGAAGCGGAAGCTAGGCATGCCCTGCTGACCGTGCTTTGGCATCAAAGGTTCCTGAATCCGAGGGAGTTTCCGGAGGAGTTTCATCTGTACGAGCTCTTGGTCCAGCACGCGCTCCTCAGTCGACCCTGGGTGGCCAAGGCGAGCGAAGTAGCGACCTGGTGGCGAGGCCGGATCACGGGAGGCTGAGATGGCAGGGCTGTCGCTCCATGCATTCTTGAAGGGGCGGGACTCCCAGCTCGCGCTGTCCATGCTCGGTCCGCCATCTGGTCGTCTCCTCGACATCGGAAGTGGCGGAGGGGAGGATCTCCGGGTGCTCCTCCAGGGGGGATGGCAGGCGATCGGCCTTGACCCGTTCCACGAGGTCCATCGGGTTCCATGGGTCCGAGGGAATGCTGAGCAACTCCCCTTCAGGGACAGAACCTTCGCCGCCGTCACGTGCATCCTCCTCCTTCCTCACCTTCGCCGTCCCGACCGGGCCGCGGCCGAGGTATATCGCGTCCTACGGACCGACGGCCGGGCGTTGTTCGTCGTCTTCTCGAAATCCCCCCTCAACCTGAAGGGCGCCCTCCGCAGGGATGGCTATGTGCTCGATGGCATGGCGCTCCCCTACACGCTCTTCTCAAAAAGAGAACTTGAGTCCCTCCTGCAGAGTGCTGGATTCGTGCCCGTCGTCTGGACGAGGACGGACTTCCTGCCGATACTGACGGGATGGTTGGGCCACGAAGCGCAGGGACGGATACTCGCCTGGCTCGATTCGGCGGACCATGGCCTGACCCACTCGCCTCTGAGACGGTTCGCAAGGAAGCTTGTTGTGGCCGCCAAGAGGGCAAGCCCGATCGCGTCCCATGGCCCACCAAGAGGTGTCTGAAAGATGGGCCTGGAAATTGCGGCAACCTCGAGTCGGGAGGCCTGGGAGCGTCTTTCGACCATGTGGGAGGCTAGTTCCATCTTTCACCGTTGGGAGTGGCTCGAGGCCGCCTCGCGCGCCAGCGGCACCGACCTGAAGAGACTCATTGTGTCAACGGACGGAGTGCCGGAGATTGCGATGCCAGTGTTTTCGCGTCACTTCGGTCCTGTGGTGGCTCTCATGTCCCCACCACCCCGCCTCGGAATCGAATATCTGGGGCCTTCGTTCGCGGTCGGCTCGGCCGAAGACGGAGGCAAACGCACGAAAGTCCTCAAGGCCTTGCTGGACTGGGTCGTTACCGAGTTCGGGCCCAGCTTCTTTTACGCGAGGACCGTGCCTCTAATGCGAGACGCACGTCCTTTCCTTTGGTCGGGTCACGATGTCCGCCCTCTCTACACGTACACTCTTGCTCTCACAGAGAACGTCGAGCATGTATTCGCGAAGTTTGACCGAAAGCTACGAAGTGACCTCAACAGGACGTCCGGGAAAGTGGACGTCCGATCCGGTGGCTCCGACCTATGCTCGCGCGTTCACGAGTTTGTCTCGGCGCGCTATCGATTACGGGGAATGACGTTTGGTTCAGACAAACAATATCTGCTGGAACTCTACGAGGGCCTGGGCTCTGCCGCGTTCCAGCCGATCGGCGCTTACGCGGATTCCGGCCTGGAGGCCGCGGCAATTGTCACATTCCATCGGAAACGCGCCTCTTACTGGCAAGGCGCTACTCGAATCGGCGGACCCCGTCTCCCCTTGACCGACCACCTAGTCTGGTACGCGATACGGCTTGCAAACGAGCGAGGTTGCGACGAATTTGAACTCGTGGGCGCGAATACACCTCGCCTAGACTCCTACAAATCGAAGTTTCGTCCGACCCTGGAGCAGTTCTTTGAAATCAGCAAGGGCACTCGTGCGGGCAAGATTGCCGCCGCTCTGTACGCCAGACTGAGGAGGTAGGAGGCCTCGTGCACGTTGTGATCCCAGTCTCAGACGATCCGTGGCATCCGCGTCCAGGGGGGATCGTCGCATACAGCTTGGGGCTCGCGACCTACCTTTCGAATGAAGGGGTCGATGTTGAATTCCTGAGCGTGGGTGGTGGGGACGCTTCCTCCGCGATCCGGACCACTCCCGTAGCGGCTCGCATTCGAGGTGAGATTGGGTACGCTCGGGCGCTGAGCGCTTACTCTCGAAGACGGTCATGGGATTCCGACACGATCGTCGTGGCGAATACCGAATTGTACGCGTGGTCTATGCGACGGGCGCAATCCCGCCTTCGATTCGTGCTGGTTAGCCACGGACCGACACTTCCCACTCTCTCGTCGCGCCGTCCTCTTGCCGCAGCTGCTTTTCGGGTACTCGTTGAGCCAAGGACGGTTCGTCTCCTTGAGGCGGTTATCGCGATCGACCGCGAAGCGGAAGACTACTTCGCCAGGAGGTATCCGACGGCTGACGTCCGCCGGATCGCCCTTGGCGTTGACACCGATCACTTTCGCCTGGTCAATCGCGCCGAGTCGCGGATGAAGTGGTCTCTCGACGACGAACTGGGCTTGCTCGTGGCCGGGCGGATCGCCCCGATCAAGAATCCCGCCCTCGCTGCAGCGGCTTTCGAAAGAGTTGTGGAACGAAAACCAGATGCCGTCCTGATGGTGGCGGGCGTGGGTCCTGCGTCACGACCTTATCGTCGGATACAGGAGCGGCTCGGGAATCGACGAGTGAGGTTGCTTGGCCTCGTCGCGCGAACTCAGCTGCCTTCCCTGTACTCTGCTGCAGATGGACTGTTGCTTACTTCCAAGCAGGAGCAATTTCCAACCGTCGTCGTGGAAAGTCTGGGGTGCGGTACTCCGGTCTTCGCCACCGATGTGGGAGACGTGCCTCTCATCCTGGATAGGCGCGAGGCGGGGGAGATCTGTCGACCGACTCCGGATGCGTTTGCGGAGAAAGTTCTTGCGCGTCTGCCTGAATCAACTGTGGTGAGGGATAGTGACTTAGCGATTCGTCGAGAGACCGCCGAGAGATATTCGTGGAAGCAGATTGGTCCAAAGGTGCTGAGCGTCTTGCGAGGCGACCGTCCGAGGAAGGATTGAGCGATGGCACGTATCGCCATACTGACGCCCTATTCAAACCCAACCGTTGGGGGAATCTCCAGTTTTGTCGCCGGCCTAGAACGGACGTTGCGGGCCAGAGGCCACGAGGTCGCAGTGCTGAGCGGCCACGGTGACGGCGATAGAGAGAGCCATTCCAATCTTGGCGGGGGTTTTGAGTACCGGGATCGTGCGAGCGCCTTCCTCTCGGCGATATCGCCTGATGTCGTCCATTGCAATGGCCATCAGGCCGTGCTGGCGGCCGGCGTCCACTACCGGCGGGCGCATCCGGGGACCCGTCTGATTTTCTCCTTCCACACCACGCCGAGGATTCGAGTGGGAGTTCTCCTCCGTGGGCTGCTCGGAAGCACGGACGTCATCACGTTTGTCAGCGCGTCCCAGATGGAAGAGCTGAGGGCGAAGCTGCGCCTGAAGGGCGATCTCCGTCTACTTCGACCCGCTGTGGAGATCAGGAGTATTGATAGGAACGCCGCGATCGACTGGACACGGGAACGCGGGATCCGGGAAGCCTTCCCCACCTTGTCCTTCATAGGCCCCCTGGAATATCCCAAGAAGGTCCGAGGCGTCATCGACCTCGTCGCGAGTCTGTCGATCGTGAGGATGAAGTTCCCTTCCGCGCAGCTGCTCGTGGTCGGCGATGGAAGCCTGCGCCAGAAGGTTGCAGGCGCCGCAACGGTACGAGGCGTCCCGGTCACGATTACCGGGTTTGTCGACCGACCCGACTTCATACTGGCCGCAACCGACCTCTATTGCCACATTTCGTACCAAGAGGGCCTACCACTCGCCCTCCTTGAGGCAATGGCCGCTGGATGCGCCGTTATTGCGTCGAAGGCGGGAGGCATCCCTGAGGTTTTGGACGGGACGAATGGACTTCTGGTCGAGCCCGGTCCGACGGCGATCGCCGAAGCGATCTTGCGGTTGGCGGCCGACTCGGCGGCCCGTGAAAAGATGGGACGCGCCGCGGTGGAGACGATCCGATCCTCCTTTAGTTGGGAATCGCGCCTGCCGGAACTGTATGCGGCATACGGAATCGGAGGATGATATAATTCAGCGGGGACTGAGGGGAATGACCTCACGGACGTTCTGCGTCTCCATCGATGTTGAGCGTGACTATCGAAAGGATGGCACCTTATCGACCAGGGGAGTCGAAGAAGGACTTCCGATCTTCGTAGATTGGTTGAGGTCGCACGGCATCCCTTATGACCTGATGATCTCCGGGGAAATCGCGGAACGGGTCCCGAAGGAAGTCCTGGGTCAGAGGCCTGTCGATTGCGCCCTCGGGTGTCACGGTCAAACGCACTTCCCGGGGTATCTCAACCGACTCGACTCGACAGCCCAGGAGAGGGAACTGCGACGCGCGACCGACACGATTGCCTCGACGTTCGGCCGAGTTCCCCGGGTGTTCCGGGCGCCGAACTTCAGCGCGAACGGCGACACCGTCCGTATCCTGACCCGCCTCGGGTACCAGGTCGACTCCTCGGTTCTGCCAGGGCGTAGGGTTCGCAAGTGGCGCGTGAAGACGATCGTCGACCACCGTGGAGTTCCGGAGGATCCCTTTTTCTCGGATCCGGTTCACTATCCGAGGGAGGGAGGACACTCCATCTTGGAGGTCCCAGTGACCGCCAACCCAAATGCAGCCGGAAGTCCGCTCGGACTCGGCTTCCTCAACTTCGCTGGTGCGGCGGAGTTCGCAGACGCGCTGGGCCGCTCAAAGGGAAGGGATGTCGTTTTCTTGGCGCACACGTGGGAGATGGTCGCCTGGAAGGAAGATGCTCCCATCGCCTCGTGGGTGCGATCGGTGTCGAAAGACCCATCGGTCCCGTTCGACGGTCTTGTGTCCTTACTCGAGGGTTGGAGCTTCATGAACCTGGAGCAAATTGCCCGGCGTGAGAAGGAGCGTCTAGAACGAGCCAAGATGGCGGACGCACCCTAGGAGTCTGGCTCGATCTATCGTGCCTGGATTTCCCGGTAGAGTTGCGCATACCGTTCCGCCATCCCGTCGGCACGAAACGATTCGCGAATCAGCTTTCGAGCGTTCTCGCCCATGGCCAATCGTTCCTTGCGATGACCCCCCATCCAGACAATCGCGTCGGCAAGGCCACGTGGATCTCCAACAGGGACCAGGAGTCCCGTTTGATACGGAATCACAACGTCAGGGACCCCCCCGACCGGCGTTCCGATCGCTGGCAGTCCCGCGGACATCGCCTCCAGCATCGACTGGGGCAACCCCTCGTACTCAGATGGCAATACAAACGCTTGACCGGGGCGGATCTCGCTCCTCCAGGAGGAGTTGTAGCCTCGGTCCACGACGATATCGTCTATCCCGAGGCGCCTCTTTGCCTTCGCGTACTCGGTGGGCGAATCCGAGGGTCCGAACGTGACGAGCCGGACACCAGGAAGCCGGTCCCGGGCGAGAGCCATTGCTTCGAGGAGGGTGAAAATACCCTTCGTCCCGGTCAGTCGTCCCGTGAAGACGAGGTCCAGGCTCCCGTCCCGCGGACCTTTCTCCGGCAAAGGGTCTGGCGAGTTTGCATCGGAAACGGAGACGCCGTTTGGGATGGTTGTCCATCGGCGACCTGGGAAGTCCGATCGGATTCGATCGGACACGGTCACGAGCCGTGAGGCCAGACTCGTCGCAATTCTTGCTCTCAAGCCCCCGGCGAGTCGGGCGAGAGGCCCGGTTTCCGGAGGTCGGACGTGGCACGTAAGAACCGATGCCTTGCCGAGGATCTTCGCGGCCGCCAGAGCGGCGATCGTCTGGGGATGGACCTGGTGACAATGGATGATCTCGAACCGGGACCGATGCCGAACCAGCCCACCGAAGGTCCGGATCGCCAGTTCGGCATTTCGGCCAATCCCCGCACGGAGTTGGATTTCAACCGGCTCCAGCGAGCCCTCCGGAACTCCCCTGCCAGGAGACCACAGAGTCATCCGGAATCCCTGTCGCGCAAGGAGGCGACTCAGCTCGTGGATTACCTGCGTGATGCCCGAGACGGTCATCCCATAGGGCGACACTTGCGCGACGCGCACCGCGGATTGACCGGTTGCCAACTTCGGTCCCCTCACTGTTGGCATGGTCCGAGCGAATCAGCGGTCTTCAATCTCGGCCCCCTGGTGAACAACCTTCGCCGGGACTCCCACGACCGTCGAACCTGCGGGAACGTCTCGGGTCACAACCGAACCCGCTCCGACGATCGCGCCAGGTCCTATCGTCACGCCCGGGAGGATCACAGCGTGGACCCCGATGAACGCGCCTCGCCCGACACGAGTCTGCAACACCCGTTCGGGTCCTCGCCCCGTGTAGAACAAGGCTTCGTCGTGGGCCAGAATGGTCGATCTTGCCGAAACCGTCGCGCCTTCTTCGATGATGACTTTTTCCGGATACAGGTTGTCCAGGATGACGAAATAGCCGATCTCGGCGGTCGGATGGACGATCGCCCCCCTGATGCGGTGGAAGGCGACTCTCAGTCTCGACGATGGACTAAACCACGCGGGGAGAAGAAAAAGGGAGGATCGAGCCCTGACGCGAAATGGGCGTCCGGCGCGCGCTGTACCCTTTCTGGGGTCGAGCGTCATGGGCTCGGGCCTCTGGCTGAGGCCACCGGCGCTCGTTTCCAGAGTCCGCCCCACGTGGCGCGTCCCCCCGATGCGAGGAACAGCAACGTGCTCGTTCCTGCCCAAGCGAACACCGCGGCGGCGAGCTCCGCCGGATTCGGGGATGCCGGAACAGCCATGACGAAACAGAGGAGCACGGAGACGGTCGCAACAGAGGCTGTCGCCGAAACGCGAAGACGGCCCGAACGTCCCTCGGCCAGCGGTCCCACGTATCGGCGGACTGCCCACAGGAGGACGGCAGCGACGGCCCCGAAAGACAGGGAAACCGCAACAGCTGCCCCCGGGCCTGCCGCACGCGGGACGAGCAGGACGAGGCTTGCGAACAGAAGGGCCAAGCCAAGGGCGGAAATCCTCATGCCGATTTCGGGCCGACCCACGCTGGTAATCGATGCGGCAATGGATCTCATGGATCCGAGCGCGGCGGTGCCCGGCAGCAAGAGCAGCGCGATCTCGTAGGCCGGCGACGCGTCGGGGCCGAAAAGAAGGGAAATCAGGGGTCGTCCGAACGCCACGAGGGCGCCCGCCAAAGAGCCGGTCACGGCGACGGTCGCGATGAGGGTGGTCGTGAGATATCGGGATACGCGCCGATCGTCCCTGGACGCAGCGTATCCGGAAATTGTCGGGTAGGTGGTCACGCTGACGCTCCCTGGGACGATCCACAAGGCCCGGGTGACGAAGATCGCAAGCGCATAGGTTCCGATCACGGCAGGGCTTCCGACGAGGATTGCAAGGAAAACGATATCGAGTTGATACATGACGGTGCTAAGCGCGTTCGTCGCGGTCAGCATTGATCCGAAAGGGACAAGTTGTGCGGCGTCGTGTTTCAGGTCCTTCCATCCGGCCCGTGTGAGATGGTTCCGAGCATGGACGAGCGCTCCACCGAATCCGACCGCAGACGAGAGCAAGGACGCGGAGACCAGTCCGACCAGGCCATATCCTGCGTAGAGAAATGCCAGGCCCAGGAGAAGATGCCCGAGCGCGTTCGCCATCGTGAGTCCCGCAAGCAGGCGGAAGTTTCGCTGGCCCTGGAGGCGACCAAGGAGCGTCGCGATACCCAAGTTGAAGGGCATCTGCACCGCCTGGATCTGCAGGAGGCTTGCGAAACCGGCGAAGCCTATGGCGCGCTCGATCCATGGCGAAATTGCGGCGAGACCAAGTCCCGCCAAGGCGCCGGAGAGTAGTCCCACGATCAGCGAACTGGTCACCGCAGATCCTGTCGTATCACCTCTCCCCTCTTGCTCGGCGACCAAACGCGTCAAGGCGCCCGATGCGCCCAAGTCGCCCAGGAGGCCAGCCAGAGAAGCGATCGCAAGCGTGGAAACCCAGATGCCGTAGCCGCTGACGCCGACGAATTGGACTACAACCGGGCGAAGGACTACGCTGATGGCCAGTGCAGTCAACGTGGAGGCCAGATTCCAACCAGTTCCGAGGAACAGCCGCCTTCGCTCAGGCGCCATGGGGCGTTGCGCCACCGATGAAACCTCCCTATAAATGTAGGTCCGCAGGACTCGGCGCGGATACTGAGCGTGCCTTCCGTCAAGCCTCCGCCCCTGCGAGGGCAGCTTTGTATACGCTCTCGATTTGCGGGAGTACGCGGTCAAGGCCAAATTCCGCTTGTACCGCCTTCCCCGCGTTTCGGCCCAACTCTGCCAGATATTCCCTCCTTTGCGAAAGCTCGGCGATCGCGCGTGCGATGACCCTTCCGTCGGGTTCGACCAAGAGGCCTGTTTCGCCATGGACGACGGGATGCGTATCCTGTGCGCGCATTCTCAGGACCGGTCGCCCGGTGGCCATCGCCTCGAGGACGCTTCGACCGCAGCCATCGCCTCGATAGAAGTCGACGAGGATGTGCATTCCTCGATAGAGATTGGCGAGTTCGCGGACCGGGACGATGTTCGGTGCCAACGTGACGTTGGGCCGGGAGAAGGTCGGTTGGTATGTCCGGATGTCCTTTTGCGTGGCTCCCCCCGAGATCAAGAATCGGACTCCAGGGATGTTCGCAGCCACGAGATCCGCGAGGAGGTACATCCCGTCGCGCTCCCATCGGCCTGTGTAGCCCACGACCAGCCCTCGGGTGTCTGGCAGGGGAGTTGGCTGAAAGATCCTCGTATCGATTGGCTGGGGAATGTGGTGGACCTTCGAAAAGGGAGCGGCAAGGCGCGCGCTGATTGAACTGGCCCTTTCGAAGCCAGATCGATCGACGCAGATCACGTGATCGAAATTGCTCAGAATGTCTTCCATGAACCACGTGATGTCGAGGGAGGACGACGTGCTGGGCTGAACAAACAGCCCGTGGTCCGTGAGGACCGTCGGTTTCGCTCCATCCGTGGTGACGTTTGCTTTTCGGGAAATCTCGCGCAGAGGGGCGATTCCTCGGTACCGTGACGCGACGTAGGCGAGTTCGATCAGCGGCGGACGGTGAACGTGGAGGACTTCATATTTCAAGTCCCGGAGGACCAACCGTAGATTCGCCAAGCGCGCCACTCGCCCGACCCAGTCCCTGGTGCGCCGGAGGGGGCGAGGCGTCCCGCTCTCCGCAAACTTCATCGGTCCGAATCGCAGGACGGTCATGTTTTCGGAAGATCGTTCCATCTTTTTGGTCCCAGGAATCCTCGGCGTCACAACTACGGAACGGAAAGAATTAACCCCCGAACAGATGGTCTCCACATGTCGTTCGAGACCCCCGATGTGAGGCAAGAACCATGGCGTGACATGGACGACCGTCGGCCTCGAGCCCATCAGCGGACTCATCCAAACTTCCGTCTCCTCATAACGGTTCCGATTCTGACACGCACTCGGGCAGGTTAATGAGGGTCTGGCCAATCATCCTGTTGCTTAGCGATGCGATCATGGGAAACGGCCGATCGGGAGCGACATTCGCCCGAAGAGCGTCGCGGGCGGGCGAAGCCAAGGGTTGCATTCGCATATCCGATTGATGCCACGTTCGTTCGATCGGACCTTTCGCTACTCCAGACGTTCAGCGAGGTCGTCCCCATCTTCGTCGATCGCCGATCTCAATGGAACCGCCTGGCCCGGGAGATCGGCAGGTCCGACGTCGTGTTTTCGTGGTTCGCTCTCGGCTTCGCCGCGGCAGCGAACATTGTCGCGAAGATTGTGGGGGCAAGGTCCATCTTGGCCGTTGGCGGATGGGATGTCGTGAGCATGCCCGAGATTGGCTATGGTCGTCTGTTGACATCTTCGGGGAGGCTTCAATCCAGATACGCGCTTTCTTCCGCGGAATTGGTATTGGCATTCTCGAATTGGAGCCGCGAGATGGTCCGTCGCATTTCTCCGCGAGCTCGAGTCCAGACCGCGTACCTCGGAGTCGATACCGACCGATTCGCGCCAGGCTCCAAGGAGGAGATCGTCGTCTGCACCGCGCACATCAGCCACGAGAACATGGGCCGCAAGGGGCTGCGCGCTTTCGTCCGCGCAGCGAAAGAGATTCCGGAGGCCGAGTTCGTACTCGTCGGCCGACATTGGGATGATGCGATTGCCGAATTGCGCGGCATTGCGCCTCCCAACATGAGTTTTCCCGGTTACATTCCCGACGACGACTTGCGGGGACTTTTGGGAAGGGCGAAGGTGTACGTGCAACCGTCGTACACGGAAGGGTTCGGAATGGCCCTCGCCGAGGCGATGTCCGCCGGGTGCGTCCCGGTCGTCACGTCCGTGGGTGCGCTGCCCGAGGTTGTTGGAGATGTGGGATTCTATGTTGGATACAACGACCATCTCAGTCTCGTGGACGGCATCCGCCATGCGCTCGCCTCGAACGCCGGTGAACGAGCACGGGCCCGAATTCTCGAACGATTCACCCTCAGCCACAGATTGTCCGAGCTGCGAAATGCCGTGTTAGGTCAAAGCGCCGGGGGCTCGAGACGCGGATGAGGATCAGCATCTGTACGACCAACTACAACTGTGCGCACGCGTTGGAAGGCCACCTTAGGTCCGTATACGATGCCTTGGCCGGAATCGACTTCGAGTATGTCGTTTTGGACAATCAATCGCGAGATGCGAGCTGGGAAATCCTCACCGAGTGGGCTTCGACCCATCGGAACATGAAGATTCGTTCCCAGAGGTGTACCATGGGAGAAGGTCGCCAACTCGCGTTCCGGGAGTCGTCCGGCGATTTCATCATGGTCCTCGACACGGACGTTGTGTATTCGCCGGTCCTGCGGCGGTTCGTTGACCTGTACTTCCGAAAGAGTCCGCAGTTTTCTGTCCAAGCGGTGTTCTGCGGGATCTTTCCTCGAGATCAATGGGAAACTGCAGGAGGCCGGCGAAGCCTGAACACGAACGAGGATGTGGACTTGTGGCTTCGGATTCTGGAACTGGGAACGATGAAGTGGTATCCCATTCCGACAGGCGAAAACATGAAGGAACCGGAAGCATGGGGTCGCGCCGACTACATGTCGAGGCGTTACCCGGTCCACGAGCGCATCCTCCGCCTCTTGCGACGGGAGTGGGACCTGTTCAAGACCAGACAGGTGGCGCGAACCGACATCGGCCAAGTCGTTGAGCAGAACACGATCGACTTCGGGCTCGGCATTCCGCTTGCCCCTTGGCCTCAACTTCGGACTAGGACGGGACCAATCGGTCGTGTGGTAGAACTCGGCCGCGAGTTAAAACAGGTCATGCGGTCGTCATGATCGACGGAAGAGACCACGCTCATGCGGGACCGAAGGCCCCGCCATCCTCATCCCGACGATCCAGTCGGGTCGCAGTCCTGGGGCGTGGTCTGTTCGGCTTGGAGCGTCCGGATCGAATGGGGGTGCGGGCTCCCTTCCGGCGGGCTGTCAAGTGGTATCTCGATTGGAATCGGAGCTTGGTTCTCGATCCGTGGCTAAGGTACTTTCCAACGGTTCGGATCCTCCGATCATCTGCCACAGCCCACAGCTTCAGAGTCCTCGACGTGGGTTGTGGAAATGGCGACCTCGCGACGTTCCTGGGGCGACCCATCGTGGGGGTCGACCTGACTTTTACGAAATCTGAGATTCAGCGGGCGGTACCACATCTTTCGAGAATCCGGGCGTCCGCGACCTCTCTTCCATTTCGCGATCGGAGTTTCGATTGCGTGGTATCGATGGACATGCTCGAACACATCCCTGCGAAGGAGCGTTCACGGGCGGTCCGTGAGTTGTTCCGAGTCGCGGGTCGTTTGATCATCATCGGATGTCCCTTCGGTCCATGGAGTGCAGCGTTTGATGCAGAGGCGTTGCGTGAGGAGCATGCCAAAGGCATGGATCTGGGATGGCGTGAGGAACACGTTCGTCACGGGACCCCATACATGGAGCTCCACACCGACATCCTCAAGGCTTCGTCGCGGGGGGAGCCATTGATGCAAATGAGTTGGATTGATCAGGAGGGACTGATCGGACTGCGCATCCGCTGGAAACTCCAGTTCTTGATCGGCAAGGATTCACGAATCTACGGCCCAATTCTCGGTCCGCTCTACTGGATCCAAGCTAGACTTAGGCCTCGAAGAGGGTACCGTCGGATATACGTCGGCCATTCTTGAGTCGTCCCCGCCGCCCTGAGACAACGGCGTCCTCGAGAATCTGTGCCACTTTGGCCGCCGTCGATTTCCACGAGTGTTCCGCGAGGACTACCTTCCGCCCGCTCGTGCCCATCCGCTCGTTGTCGGAGGGGCTGCGAAGGAGGGCGCTGATGGACTCAACGAACGAAGCGTCACTCTTTGGATCGACCAAAAGTCCGCCCTGGCACTTACGCAAGAAATCGCCGATCTCGTCAACGTCCGTTGCGACGACCGGGCGAGCACATGCAAGGTATTCGAAAATCTTGATTGGCGAGGTTTTCCGCGATTCCACGAATGGAGCGACACAGACGTCGGCCGCGCAAATGTACTGCGGTATTTCGCTGTAGGGGATGACTCCGAGGAAGCGGACGTGCGTCGAAATTCCGAGATGAGATGCCAGCGCCTTCAACCGTTCGAGTTCAGGGCCATCCCCGACCACGAGGGCCAGAATGCTGGGCTCGGATCGACTCAACGGGACGAGCGCGCGCAGCATCTTGTCAACCCCTTGCCAGGCGACCAGGTTCCCGACGAAACAGAGGACTTTCGATCCGGATGGAATCCCGAGTTGACTTTGGCAGACCGTTTTGTCCATCGGATGGAACACCTCCGTATTCGCGCCGTTCTGGACCACGATTGCGCGATCCCCTGCGATGGCGTAGTCCGAAAGAAGATGCTCTCGTATGCCACGACTCACTGCCACGACTCGAAATGCGTCACGTAGGATGACTCCTCGAAGTCTCCGTCGGACGGCTTCACCCAAGGCAACCTCATGTCCCTGCGCCGCCCGTTCTTCGTCCAGCACGCCGTTCACCTCCACGACGAAGGGAACGTCTGCAAGGAGGCCAATCGACCACGCCAGTTTCGGGGAGAGCCGTCTTTCGTACACAACGTCCGCCCAGCGACCCGCCGTCCGGGCGAGTGCCGTGACTTGACGACCAAACGATGTGCCTCGCTCAATCTGACCCACTCCCGGCAGCCTGTAGTCGCCTGACGTCGCAGAGACAATGGCAACGGAGTGGCCGAGGTCTTTCAGGTGAAGAGCAAGCTCCCTCACGTGTACGCTGTCGCCACGAAACCGGCGCAAATCGACGTCCACGGCGAGGAAAAGGACGTTAACCATCCCATCAATTCCTTGAGATCCGCCTCTTCATGGCGTGACCGGACTCCTAGTGACGTCGCGGGGGTTCATGGTTCGGTGGCACTTGGGGCATTCCCCCCGATTGGTCGCGCAGGCGGCGTGGTAGAACTTGCCACATTCACAACGGTAGCCCGGCAGGGCGGGCGTCAATGCGCGCTCGCAAATGTCGCAGATGCCCGCGCGTTTCTTTCGTTCCGGTTCTGCTTTGGCGGTCGCGGTCGGAGTGAGAAATCGGAACACGATGGCCCAGAAGAGTGCGATCCACGCCAGGAAGATGATCCAGCCCGCACTGGAGTGGGCGACGAGCATGTTCTGGAGATCCGTCCCGGGAGTGTCGGTGTAGTAGCCGACCAGGACGATGACAACCATCCGGAGGACGTTTGCCGCGTATGCCGCGGCGAGCCCAACGCCCAACAGGAGGAGGACCTTCCGCGAGAGTCGGTTGTACTCGGTGGCCACGAAGGCGACGAAGGCCGCCGCAAAGATTCCGAACGAGTAGATTCCGGAGCAGGCTGTCGTGATGACGACCGTCACCTGCGTCGGGAGATTCTGTGGTTGGAAGGTCAGGCCCGGTGCGGTGGAGCCGGGGACAGCATGGACCGCATTCGCGACCCCGACGAGCTTGAGGACGGCGCTTGTCTGCGGGGCGAGAGCGATCCAGGAGTACAGGTCAACCGAGCGCTCGAAGTCGGCGTAGAAGGCACGGGCGGCGAGCAGAGGCAGTACCAGGATCCCATTGAGGCAGACAAAGAACACGAGTACGAAGTCCCTCTCTCGCGAGAATCGGTCCGGGACGAATCCATATCCCATCAAGGAGGCAGCCGCCAACAGGACGATCGTGTCTTCCGTGTACAGCCCGGGCGTGGCTGAAAGCGTGAAGTTGTATACGAGGTCTGCGAGCACGATTCCGACACCAATCGCCGGGAACAGCGGTATGAGGCGACCACCGAACGTGACGCGGTGCAGAAACCGGTTCGCTAGCGATTCGCTCGCCCCGATGGTCTCGGTGGTCCGAGGCCACACGACCCATGCGAAAATGGCTCCGCCCACCGCGAGGAGAGGCACCGCGAGCCATTCCAGGATGGTGCCTTTCGGACGATCGATCGCCAAGGCCACCCCTGCGAAAGTCGAAACCAAGGCGACGAGCGCCATCCAGCGGTGCTTCAGCCTTGCGAATGCGGCCAAACCGTCGAGGGCCATGGCTCTCTTGCTCGCCACCCGTGCCGAGCGTATAAGAAGACTCGGGCGCAGTTATCGAGAGCGCGAGCCGGCGGACGATTCAAATAGACTTGGATCGTTCGCACGCTTCGTGGCCCGATGAAACTCGTTGGCGGCTCGGCCTCTGTCGCGTTGGCAAGTACGATCGCGGACGAACTCTCCGTCGACCGTGTCGATGTGGCCTTCGAGAGGCATCCGCGTGGGTTTCCTGACGGGGAGCGCTACGTCCGTCTAATGGGCCCCGTAGCAGACGACCACGTCGTCCTAGTCCAAACGACCCATCCCGACTCCATGATTGTCGAGCTTCTTCTCCTGGCGGACGCGATCCGTGACGCGGGCGCGCGACATCTGACCGCGGTCGTTCCTTACTACGGATATGGTCGGCAGGACAAACGCTTCCTGGACGGCGAAGCCGTCTCTGCCAAAACGATTGCAAAGCACATCGCGGTGGACGCGGATGAACTACTCACTGCGACGATCCATAATCCTGACAGCCTCGCCACGTTCCCGCTCCCCTCGGGCGAGGTTTCCGGCATCCCCGCCCTCGCGCGCCACCTCAAGGGGATCGGCGTCGATATGCTCCTCGCGCCAGACGACAATGCCGTGCGATTCGTGAAGGAGGCTTCGACGATCACGGGCCTTCCGTTCGACTCTCTTTCGAAAGAGCGGATCGATTCGTACACGGTCCGGATTGAACCGAAGACTCTGAAGGTGAAGGGCAAATCCGTCGCAATCGTGGACGACGTGATTTCGACCGGCGGCACGATCGCCACCGCGGCCAAGGAGCTCCGCAAACAAGGCGCGCGCCATGTGGTCGCCGCTTGCGTCCATGGCCTCTTTGTCGGCCAAGCGGAGGCGAACCTGAAGGCTTGTGACGACGTGATCGCGACGGACACGGTCGAGTCGAAGCACACGAAGGTGAGCGTCGCCCCGGAGTTCGCCGCCGCGATCCGGGCCCTCCGCTGAGTCGCCTCAGCCGATCCAGCCCAGGAGGAAGACGGAGAACGTCAGTAGCAACCCCGCCCAGATCAGGAGGCCGAGGTTCTGCATGTCCGTCGTCCGCTTCGATCCGAGCGCGCCCGCCACAGATCCGAAAGCGCCGATAACAGCCGCGGAGATCGTGAGGAACCGCGCGAACCCGCGGGCGTTCAGGTCCCCGCTCAGGATCGTGATCAGGGCGGCGAGCCAGATCGCCGCGAGGGCGAGCCCGTTGAGTGCGAGGATGTGCCGTTTCTTCACCATGTTCTCCATCGGCATCGGATAGTAGGGCGTTCCGGAATAGGGCGGCGGCATCGGCGGGGTGGCCATGTCGGGACCTCGCCGTCGCGATGGGGCTCGACTTATAAAATCATGACGCGGCACACACATAACGGCGAATCGAGCCCCCGCAATCCCTAGCGACGCGACGACTGGCCCGTGTCCTGTCGTCCTTCGAAACCGCTTTAGCGCGGCCTGCCTTCGCGGTCTCTGTGACGGAATTCTTGACGGTCGGCGTTCGGGCCCTCGAGAAGGCAGGCGCCGGATTCGGCGATGTCCGGGTCGAGGATCGCACGGCGTTCGCCGTGCGGATCGCGAACGAGCGGATTCAGACCGCGAACCAAGTCCATCGCCGCGGTTGGGGCGTCCGCGCCTTCGTCGACGGGGCCTGGGGCTACGCGTCCGGCACGTCGTCCGACGCGTCCGCGGTCGTCGAGGCGGCGAAGAAGGCGACCGCGATCGCCCGAGGCAACGCGGCGTCCGGCGTCCCGAAATCGAGACTTCGGAAGCTGCCCGCGACCCAGAAGACCCTCACGCCGAAACCGAAAGAGGACCCCCGGGAGGTGTCCGGGGAGGAGAAGATCGCGGCCGCGATGGAGGTGTGCCGCGCCCAGCGGCGGGACGGGGTCTCGAGCACGAACTCGCAGTATGCGGACACCGACCTTCGGTTCCAGGTCGCGAACACGTGGGGCGCGCGCCTCTCCTGGCGGGAGGTCCGAGTCCGGATCGCCGGGCAGGCCGTCGCGGGAGAAGGAGACCGCCGGGAGGCGGCGTACGAGTTCCGGGATGGCACGGTCGGCTTCGAGCTCGTGAAGGCCA
>Ga0184639_10000134_pt1 | contig 25620 bp, 28 predicted proteins | sample PLM31_170_b2_FD_133155 | JGI IMG/M metagenome (GOLD analysis project Ga0184639, IMG submission 133155) | Groundwater sediment microbial communities from an aquifer in East River, Colorado, USA - PLM3-1_170_b2 | ecosystem: Environmental > Terrestrial > Soil > Riparian zone | place: USA: East...
GTTCGGAAACACTCCCGGATAGAGAACGGGAAGCAAGCCCTGGAGTTCCGGATGGTCATAGTACTGGACGAACCGCGCGTCTCTCTCCGGAGGCCGCCGGTTCCAGCGGTCTTTCTTGCCGACGGGAATCACGACCTCGTTGATCAACGGGTTGCCGAGCCGGGACACTTGAGCCCAGGGGCCCGCATCCCGATGGTCACCGTCGTCATCGTCGTCATCGTCATCCTTCCTCACGGTCGCCTTCCGGCGGTTCGCGGTGGCCCAGATGCCGACGACCGAGGAGGCGGCGAGCGGGTTCGTCGGGGTGCTGCCGTCCCGCGTCAGCTCGGACTTCGGGACCTGCAGGGCGATCGTGTGGACGTTGTATCCCTTCGTGTCGTCGTTCCCGGCGGCCGCGGCGGACGGGATCAGGTGCAGGTTCTGGAATGGACGGAGGGTTCCCAGGTCGAAGATCGATCCCAGGTCGACATTGAACGCGTCCTCTCGCTGTCCGGCGAACACCTTGATCCCATTACCGAGATTATGGATCGCGGCGTTCGCGAGGGCCGCGTAGTTCGGCGTCGATCGGGGGCCGATGTTTACCGGCGGGCTGATCAGACCCTCGCCGAGGACCGTCTTCTTCGGACTCCGGTTCCGGAGGCGCGTCACGCTGAACTCTTGCCGGATGTTCCAAGAGGGCGAGGTGAGGGAACCGATCGGGCCCGTGTTGTAGAGAAACGTCTCCGGATTCCCGACCTTCGTCTTGAAGCGGAACTGGTAGACGACCTCCTCCTTCGAATCCCCATCGTTGTCGATCTTGATCTCGTACAGGACGTCGTCGCCGAACATGAAGAAGTTCGGCCCTCCCGCGGGCTCCTCGAGCGGGATGTAGTTCGCGAGGATCGTGACCTTCGAGGTGTCGTCCGGGCTGACGAAGGCGTACAGGTCCGTGTTGTCGGCGACCGGGTCCTTGGAAATCGCGGGGGCCTCTCGGTGGGATGACATGGCCCTCACAACCCCGAGAACGCCCGGAGGAACCGGGACACCATGCCGAGGTCCCGAATCCGGACCTTCCGTTCGCCCGCCATCAAGACAATCTCGCCCGAGCTGGCGTCCCCAATGTAGGCGACGATCGGCTCGCCGCCCGCCGGCGGGACGTCGTCGAATACGCCCGACAGAGGAATCTCTCCCGTCAAGATGCGCGGCGCCGTCGTGACGAACCCCGCCGCGGCGGCCCCCGCGGCCGCCGTCTTCAAGAATCCTCTCCGGGACACACGCTTCTTCTGCTCCGCTTCCTCCTCTCGGTTCCCTGTCTCTTCGGCCACGCGAACCCTCCTCGCTCTGTCCGCCGGATGCTGGAATTCGTTATATGGGTGTGTAACACGGACTGTTACACTCTCAAATCATGGAACGAGCCGGGTCCGGGGATTCAACGGGCCACGCGGAGCGCGCGGAGTCGATCCTCGGCGGACGTGCCGCCCGACCAAGCCGCCTCGAAGAACTCCGTGTGGGCCCGAACGAAATCCGGACTGTTCGTCCACAGGGCGGTCTCCGCTTCCCCGCGGATCGTTCGCTCGTCCTGGACGAGGAAGGCGAAAATCGACTCGCCGTCGACGATGATGAATCGGCCCCGTTGCCGATCCGCGTGGCGAAGCGGCACATAGCGGGCGACCCGCGACATGAGCGTCGCGTTCGACCGGTCGATGTCCACGACGAGTTTCGGTTTCACGCCCCGACGCATTGCCTCCAGGAGGATGTCGTTCACTCCGGCCCGGTAGGAACGCTGGATCCCCTTCGTCGTCGTGAAGGCGAGGACCTCCCGCTTCGCCGTGCCCACGAACCGCCGCAGGGCTTGGTAGATCTGCACCCGGCCCTTGATCACCTGCAAGCGGACGGAGGGAGGCTCACGGCCCTCACGGGCCAGCCGCGGCCACACTCCGAGGAGGGACTTCCGGATCGCATCGAGGCTGTCGAGCTCCGCGCGCTTCTCATTCGCGATCGTCTCGAACGCATCGTTGATCGCCCGAGCCGCGTACCGCTTCGGACGGTCGAGCGTCACTTCGACGAGACCGCGGCCCTCCAGGCTCTCGAGCGCCCGATACGTCTGGACCCGGTTGACCCCCGTCGCCCGTGCGATCTCGCGGGCCGTCGCGGCCCCCGCCCGGGCGAGGTTCACGAACACGAGAGCCTCGTAGTGCGAGAGCCCCACCTTCTCGAGGGCCGTCGTCGCTTCCGAGAGGCGCATCTCGATTCAGTACGCGACCTGGCGTATTAACGAATCTGTAGCAACCGTTTGTTACAATCTTCCGTGTCGGCCACTCCTGGAATCCGATCTGATTGTCACATCGGCCTGTGACAATTGATCGCGGGGTGGCCGCCTCAAGAACAGAGGAGGGAAAGGAAAGAAAGGGCGAAAGGGCCAACCGCTTAGGCATCCGCCGCGTCTATCGGGCGGATGCGAGGGACCAGAAGGCTCCGGCGAGGGGGAGCAGGCCTGCAAACAGGCCCAGCTGCGTCGCCACGAGGACGACCAACGCCAAACCGGCGATGCCGGCCACAATCGAGCCGTTCTGCACGTTCTGCTTCGACACGCTGTCGCCGATCAGGCCGATGAGGCCGAAGATGACCAGATAGGCCATCTCGGGCGTCGCCGGCACGAGGTTCCCGGCCGCGGACGCGGCGAAGACCCAGGTCATAATGCCCACGAGCAACTCCACGACGGCCCCAACAGCACTGGCACTTTCGGGCGGGTGACATCATAGGGGCGATCCCGCGAGCGAGAAAGGTGACCAAATGTACAAAATCGTGGATTCCGATCCGATGATGATCGGAGGCCCTCAGGCATGAAGCCGGGTCGATGGTTCGGCTCCCTTCGCCCGCGGTCCTCCCGACACCGTCCTGAGAAGTGGGGAAATCCTATTATGTCCGTATCCAAATTGTATAATCACTTCTTCGACGGTGGTCCGGTGCATCTCAACGTTATGCTCGTGGGTTTCGTCCTCATCGCGATTGCCCTCTCCGCACCCCGGTTCGTGGCCGACCGACGAACGGGCCGGAAGGGTCCGCCGCAGAGCCTACACCCAGAGCAAGTCGAGGTCGAGAAATGAGAGACGTGTCGACGGACGACCGCGCCGACGATGCGCGAAAACGCGGGCGTACGCTCGCGGCATCGACTGCAATCCTGCTCGCGGCCAGCGCCCTCGGCGGACTCTTCGGGCTCTCCCTGTCCGCTCCCGTCGGGTCCGCGGCCGACGTCCCCCTCACGCTGTATGGTACCCTGGCCGGCGGTTGGTCCTTGACTCCCGGGGGGGAGACGAACCCGGGGCCGACAATCAGGGTGAATCCGGGGGACCGCGTCACGCTCCACATGATCAGCGAGGAAGCTCCGGGTCATGGCGTGTTCATCGACTTCAACGACAACGGCCGGATCGATATGGGGACCGACTACTCATCGCCGACCGGGACTGACATTACGGATACGTTCACCGTGCCGTCGGCGCCCGGAGCCCACTACTACTACTGCTCGGTCCACAGCGGGAGTGCCTACGATGGCAGCTTCGTTCCCGGCGCTCCCATGCACGGCTTGTTTGTCGTGAACTCCAAACCGGCGGCGACGTTCGCAACCCCCACCGGGACCACATCGTGGACGGGCGGCGTGGCCCACGACGTCGTGTTCAGCTTGATCGACGAGGACCCGCCGACGGCCCTCACCGTTTGGGTCAACTACTCCTACAACGGTGGAGCCCAGGCAGGCGCGATCGCGGGGCCCATCCCCGGAACCGCGAACCCGAACGTGGTCCCGTGGACGCCGACGGGCTTCGATGCCACGGACGTGATCATCAACGTGACCGCGGTCGATAGCCGCGGGCTCACCGGCTGGTCCCGCTCCTCCCCCTTCGATGTCGACTCGACCGCCCCGACGATCGCCGCGCGTTCACCGGATATCAACGAGGTGGATGTCACGCGAAACAGCCGGATCCGCGTGACATGGTCCGAGGGAATGGACGACATCGCGAGCGGCACGTCGGACGCATTCGCTGTGAGCCGGGTCTCGGACGGCGTATGGATTTCTGGCACCCGGTCGTGGTCCCCAGACCGGACCGTGATGACCTTCAAGCCGAGCGCGATTTGGGACGCGACGACCACGTTCGAGGTCCATGTGAACGGGACCGCGGAGGACGACTCAGATCCCGGTAATGCGGTCGCGGGACCCTCGACCTGGCAGTTCACGACCGGGATCATCGTCGATGCGACCCCGCCCGTGATCGCAACGGCGGACGCGAGTCCGGCCATCCAAGAGGCGGGCGGCTCCGTCACGATCTTCGCGAATGTCACGGACGACGACGCGGTCGCGACCGTGGACGCCCACGTCCAAGGACCCTCGACGGACGTGAACTTGACGATGTCGCCCATAGCCGGAACGGCATGGACCGTGACTCGGACGTTCACCGCCCTTGGCCCGTACTCCTTCATCGTCTGGGGGGTCGATCCGGCGGGCAACGCCGCCTTGAGGTCCGGCGGCTTCACGATCGCAGATCGGACCGCACCCAACATCGCCTCCGTCGCGGCGATCCCGGCCACGGCGACGCCGACGGGAATCCTGAGCATCACGGCCCAGGTCACGGACAACGCGGGCGTAGCGACGGTGAACGCGCATGTGACCGGCCCCACCTTCGACGAGAACCTGACGATGTCCCTCGGGACCGATGGCTCCTGGTACGTGAACCGGACATACACGAACCGAGGGAGCTACGCGTTCACCGTGTGGGCTGTGGACGCGTCGGGAAACGCCGCATCGGGGAGCGGCTCGTTTTCGATCGCCCAGGGACCCGCTCTACCCGCGCCGTCCGGGGTCGCTGTCCACGTGCAGTCCAACGGCACAATCATTGTCATGTGGGCACCAGTGGTGAGCGGGGACGTCACGGGATACAACGTGTATCGAGGGGCGTCTGCCGGCGGACCGTTCACAAAACTGACGTCGACCCCGGTGCCCGCGAATGGTCCACGGCAATACGTCGACACGACCGTGCAGCCCGGCGTGACATACTACTACGCGGTCACGGCCGTCAACGGAAGCGGGAACGAATCGCCTTTGTCCACGGCGGTAAGTGCGGCGATCCCCGGAATGCCACCGGCTGACTACACGCTCTGGATCGCAATCGCGGTGATCGCGGCCGTCGTCGTCCTCGCGGCAATCGCGTTCTTGCGGCGCCGAAAACCGTAGGGACGCGGTCGCACAGCCTAGCCGGAACGAATCTCAAGTGAGTGTCGGGGACGGGATTTGAACCCGTGACCTCCGGATGCCTCAGGAGCGCCGTGGTCGGATCACGACGGAATCCCTATGAGTCCGACGCTCCACCAGGCTGAGCCACCCCGACGAAGTCGCCGAAGGCCCGACCGATAATAAAGGATGCGACGCAACGCGGTCTGTTGAACGAGGTTCAACAGACCTCAGACGGGAGACGGGAACGGATTGAATTCGCCGAAGCCTGCGAAGAGGAGGACCGCATAGATGATGCTGAAGACCGCTACGACCGTGTTCACGACCCGCCGCACCCGCCGGCTCCCCCATCGCACAATCGGGTAGTTCAGGCCCACCGCGAAGACAATCATGCCCGCCACAACCCCGAGACTGAACACGGCGACCCCGATGAGAATGCCACCGAGGGTCGCCACTCCAAGGGCAACGACGAACAGGACGAGGATCTCGTCGTTGCTTGCGATGCCCTGGACGATCCCGATTGAGAACATCGTCTTGTGCTCGCTGTGACTCGTCAGGTGGCCGTGGAACCAACTGTGGATGTGCCGGTGCTGGGCGAGACCGTGCCAGTGCTCGTGGACGTGAAATACGTTGAACTCCCAGAGAAGTCCGGTCACACCGATCAGGACGAGCATGACCGCGACGAGGACCTCCATGTGCTCGAGGAACCCCGAGAAGAGGGCTTGGAACGTGTACAGGAGGATCGTCAGGATCGCCGCGGTCGTCATGTGGCCGATCGCCCAACTCGCGCTCATCAGGCCTGTCTTCCGGACGCTATGGCTCCGCACGATGAGATTTGACACCGCGAGGAGGTGGTCCGGATCATAGCTATGCTTGAACCCGAGCGCCAAGGCGAGGATCATGAACGCGACAAAATCGTAGGCCAATGCCTTCCCTCACTGCGTAGCACGCCGGTGACGCGCGTAACATCGCACCGAGGCTTAAGTCTTTGCGACACAAGCGTGTTACACGGGACATGCGGGGATCGAGGATCCAGAACCCGTCCCTCTTAAACCTCGATCGCGGTTGGGACCGCGGAGGCGCAACATGGCGGTAGAGCGCATCGGAGTGTCCCTCGAAGGGCCACTCCTGACCGACTTCGACCGGTACATCGCGAGGGAAGGATTCGGGAGCCGGTCGGAAGCCCTCCGGAACCTGATCCGGGAGGCGCTCATGCGGCGCCGATGGGAGGCCGGAGGACGCGTCGTCGGGACGATTACGATCGTGTACCGACACGAGGTCGGAATGGTGACCCACCGCCTCCTGCACCGACAGCACGAATTCTTGCGCTCCATCCGCGCGACGGCCCACACGCATCTGGACGACGAAACGTGTCTCGAGGTCCTGATCGTCGAGGGCGAGGCACGGAGGATCGCGAAGCTCGCGAACCGGCTGAAGACGGTGAAAGGGGTCCTCTTCTCCGAGACCGTCGTCGCTTCGCCAAAGGTCCGTTGAGACGGTGAGCGCGACCGCGGACGAAGCATCTCCATGAATCTTCCCGACCCCATTAAATAGGCCCAAACGAGTCGTCAACCGTGGACCGCGAAGGAGCCACTCAGGACGCCCGCGCGGTGGAAGATCCGATCGCCGCAATCTTCGATCTAGCGGACTCCGTAGACCGACAGTCGCCGAAGATCCGCCGGATGCTCCTCTACGTCCGCGTCTTCGTGTCCCTCTGGCTGTTCCTCGACTTCTTCCTCATCATCGTCCTCGCCGCGTTGGGCGACGGTAACCCCGTTCTGGCCTTTCTCCTGTTCGTCCCGATCGTCGTGCTCCTCTTGGCCATGCGGCACACGTCGAGCTCGACCGTCCGACTCGCCCTCCTGATCTTCGTGATCATCCTTGCGACCCTGCAAGTCATCTCGATCGGCGGGCTGCTGTTCTTCGGCATCGTCCTCGTCGCCCTGTTCATCCTCGGGTTCGTGATCCTCGAGCTGATGCGGGACCTGCGGTCCTTCTTCGACTACTTCGCGCTCCGCCACCGTGTAATCCAGCGGGTGCGGGAGGCGGACCCGATCGTGTACGTTCCGGAGGGCAATGATGCGGTGCAACGGATCCTCTCGCACCTCGCGGCAACAAGCCCGGACGTCCGGAGCATCATGGCGCTCCCTGGCGCCCTCGCGATCCCCGCTCTCCTGACCGGAAAGAGCGGGCTCACGTACTCGTTCGACGCCTATCTGCGACAACCGGCTTCCCTGCTGTGGCGGACCGTCTCGCTTGGCCCGCCGGGCTTCGCGGTCTTCGTGAAGGCGTTCGATCGAGCTCCCACGCTTGCCGATCTCAAGTCCCTGAAGGCCGCGGTGGAGGACGCCTCCGCGGCGAGCCATATCCCGCCCGCGCGGATCCTCGTGCTCTGGCGGTCGAAGAAGGACGAGAGCGTTTCCCCTGACGTGTACGAGTTCGTGACGCGGGAAGCGGTCCGCGTGCGCAGCCGGCGTGCGACGTTCGCATGCTCGCTCGAACTCGCGATCGAACGGGATGACGGCACCTACGATTTCATTCCGCTCGTGGTAGAACCGGCGGTCGCCCCAGGCGGGACGCCCGCCACGGCGTGACGCCCGGCGAGACGAGCGAAACAAGCTCACCCGATCCGCCCTATCGGCAGTCAGTCCTGGAGCCAGAACGGGGCCTTCGTGAACCGGTAGTGGTCCCGGATCTGCTCGTTGTAGATCTTCCGATAGAACTCGTTGTACCGGCGGATGTGGAGCACGCCCTCGCGGGTGATCCGGATTCGATAGTGGCCTTCGACCACTTCGACGGTCACGTGGCCGTCCTTCTGCAGCGCCTCGATGACCCGATCCGTCATGAAGTGGTTCGACTTGATTTCCCGCTTCACCTCCTCCTTCGACATCCCCCTCTGATCGAGGAAGGCAAGCTCCAGCTTCGACTCGAGCCGGTCCTGGTACAGGTCGATCCCCATGTGTGCGACGAGCCGATTCAGGACGAAGCATCCGTAGATGACGAAGTCCTTGTACGGCCGCGATGGCATGGAGTGACGCGCCGATGCGGGCGCCGCTACTTAATCCGTTCCGTGGCCCGCGGGATTCGCTACTCGGGCCACGACCACGGTTGGAAATCGTACCCGATCCAGATGCTCTTCACCTGCGTGTACTCGCGCATCGTCTCGAAGCCCATCTCCCGACCGATGCCGCTCATCTTCATCCCGCCGAACGGTGACGCGGGGTCGACGAGTTTGTACGAGTTCACCCACACCATGCCGGCCTTCAGCTGCGACGCGAGTCGGTGAGCCCGCCCCAGGTCCCGCGTCCAGAAGCCCGCCCCCAGGCCGTACGGCACGCCGTTCGCCATCGCGACGGCGTTCGCTTCCTCCGTGAAGGGCGTGATCGTGATGAACGGTCCGAAGATCTCCTCCTGGCACACGCGCATCTTCGGATCGTCGGCGCGGACGAGCGTGGGCATGACGTAGTACCCGCGGGAGGTCTCCGGGGTCCCGGGGGTTTTCCCACCATGGAGGATTTCCGCTCCTTCTGATTTCGCCACGTCGACGTACTCCAGGACGCGCTTCTGGTGATCCTTCGACGTGAGCGGCCCCATCTGCGTCGTCTCCTCCAACGGATTCCCGATCCGGAGGGACTTAATCCGCTCGAGGAACCGCCGGACGAAGGTATCCCAGATCGACGTGTGCACGTAGATCCGCGAGCCCGCGATGCACGCCTGTCCCTGATTGTGGTACGCGGCGAAGAGGGACCCTTGGATCGCCGCGTCGAGGTCCGCGTCCCCGAAGATGATGTTCGGACCTTTTCCACCGAGCTCGAGGAGCGGCTTCTTCAGGTTCGCCGCGCTCGCGTGGAGGATCTTCTTCCCGACCTCGACGGAACCGGTGAAGCAGATCTTCTCCACGCCGGGGTGCCGAGCGAGGGCGGCGCCGACGACGGAACCCGGCCCCGGCAGGACGTTGAAGGTCCCCGGCGGGAACCCGGCCTTCTGCGAGAGACGGGCGACCTCGAGCGCGCTCATCGGGGTGTATTCCGCCGGCTTCAGGACGACCGTGTTACCCGCCGCGAGGGCGGGCGCGACGTTCCATCCGACGAACATGAGGGGAAAGTTCCACGGCACAATCTGCCCGACGACCCCGAGCGGTTCCCGCAGCGTGTAGTTCAAGACGCCTCGGAAGGACGACGGGATCACGTCGCCCTGGATCTTCGTCGCCATGCCGCCGAAGTACTCGAACCAGTCGACGGTCCGCACGAGGTCGAACCGGCGGACGTCTCGGATCGGATGGCCCGTGTTCTTCGCCTCGAGCCGGGCAATCGTCTCGCCGTCCTCCTGGATCAGCCGAGCCAGTTTCAGAAGCAACTTGCCGCGTTCCTTCGGCGCGAGGGAACCCCAGGGACCGTCGAACGCTTCGCGCGCCGCATCCACCGCGGCATGGACGTCGGCCTCTCCAGCCTCCGCGACGTTCGCGAACACCTCGTCGTTGTGCGGATTGTAGACCGGAAACGTGGCCTCGGAAGTGGACGGAACGAACTTGCCGCCGATGAAAAGGCCGCGTTCCTCGACGTCCGTCATGTGGGCTCCTAGGGAAGCCGCGGGTAAAGAGATTGCGCCCGGATTCCGGGTCGTGACCGGGGACGCGTCCGTTCGCGAAAGGTTATATAACATAGCCACCGGTCCCGGCCCGGGGACAGAATGGGCGGAGACGATTCGGGCCTTAAGTTTCTGATTGGAAGCTCGGCGGGGAAGAGCGCGGTAATCGCGGGGTTCATCGCCACGCACGTGGCGACAATAAGCGGCCTGTGGTTTGGTGGCGCGCGCCTGCCGAAGTTCGATTTCAACCAATTGAACGGATGGCTCGCCCTCGGCTTCACAAACGACCCGCTCCTGACCTGGGTCGTGGGGGGGATTCTCCACTACACGAGCGGGATCATCTGGGGAGTCGCCTTTGCGCTCATCATGCATCCGGCTCTAGGGCGCTTCATCAAGCCGCTCGCGGCACTCACGCCCGTGAACAACTACATCAAAGGCGTCATCTGGGGCGTCGTGCTGTGGATCATCAGCTCCGCTCTCTGGGTGCCTCTTCTCATCGACCCGCTCTTCGGCGGTGGTGTGGTCGGCCCATTCCTCACGAAGTTCGGAGCAAACGGTGTGCAGGCAATGTTCACGAACCTGCTCTGGCACTTGATTTATGGGGTGAACCTCGGCCTGTTATTCAGTCCGACTCCGGCGGCACCATCCCGGGGTGCGTGGAAGGCCAGTTCCGGCGTTGCGATGAGGTGATCCCATGGCAATGCGAGCTCCCCTGATATACGCCGGACTCTTCCTCCTCGGTGTCGTCCTCTTGGCCATCGGCGCCTTCATCCAGCCGTACCGGGTTGGGGACACGCCGGGCAGCGAAGCCGGAGAATCCTTGGTAGCCCTTGGGCTGACGTTTATCCTCCTCGGGATCGGCTTCTTCCTCGCGTGGGCGAACCCGACCCAGTAGACGACCTCGCGGCGACGGGACCCCAGTGGTCACCCGGCGCTAGGGTTCCTCCGGCAAGAAGTGGTCGAACAGCAAAGGCTGCGCGCGGTTCGCTCGTGATCTCCCGCGTGGACGAACGCTCGGACCCGTTGCCCTCTCCAAAAACGTCGACGCGAACTGCGCGGCGAGCTCATCGCCCTCTTCGAGGCTCTCCTCGAGCCGATGGACGGAGTCGGAGATTCGGCCGAGGCTGAGAGCCTCCCCTCCGATCACGACCGTCGTCACGTGGATGTCGTGGCGGGATTTCGCGTTGAGGAATCGGCCGACGAATTCATCGGAAAGAGGACACAGACCATCCGAGACGAAGAGGACGTCGTTCCCCGTCGTCTCCTCCGCCGCTTGGATCGCATCGAGCACATGGGCGAGCGGCTTCTGGAAATCCGTGCCGCCCCCCAGGAAGTACGACGCGACGTCGATTACCTTCTCGAGACGCTGCGCGGCCTTTTCGTCGGGTTGAAAGGAGACGACCCGCAGCGGGTCCGCGGCATCGCCGAAGAGGACGATCTCCACGGACCGGCCGCGGTGGAGGGCCATGTGGGCGAGGGCGAGAGCCGCGGCCTTGGCCCAGACCTCCTTCTCCCCGGACATGCTCCCCGAATTGTCCAGGCAGAGGTACACGGGTCGCGGCCGCGGATGCCGCTGCCACAGTTCGTAGATCAGGAGTTGGTGCGTGACGACCTTCGCGTAGAACAGGTCCTCGCGTTCGCGCATCGCGAAGTTCGACAGCTCGCCGGCGAGGGCTCGGGCGACGTCGCCGCCCTGGACGAAGTCGACGACCTCCTCGCTCGCGAGGAGCGCCTTGAGCTCCCGGTCCCGCAGGCCCATCCGTCGGTACCGGCCGAAGAGGAGCGCGATCCTTCGGAGCCGCGGATTCCGGACGAGATTCCGCATGAGCTGGAGCTTCATTTCCGCGGGGAGTCGCGTCTCCTCCCCCGGACCGGCTGACCAGGCCGCGACGAGTTCCACCGCGCCCTCGAGATCCTCGCGCGCATCGCGGAGCACCTCCCGGAGTCGCTCCGTCGACACATCGGCCGAATCGGGCGCCCTCTCGTCTTCCGGATGCTCCTCCTCGTGCTCGGATTTCCCAGGGGGTTTGGCTCCCGATGCGGGTTCCTTCAAGAGGAGATCCAACACGAGCTCCGTGGCCAACGCGGTCTCCGCCGGCTTCAAACGCGTCCAAGCGCGAAGCTTCTCGTACTCGCGCAGGCCGAGCGCGCGACCCATGAGATCGCGATGCGAGCGGCACTCCGGCACGACCTGGTCTGCGGGCAGGAGCTTGACGAAGTACTTGTAGAACGAACAGAACAGGTCGAAGGCCAGGTCCCCTGCCTCCGGCGGCGCCGGACCCAGGAGGAGTCGAAGACCGGGGGCGCGCGGGAGCACTTCCTCGAAGGCCTCCCGGTCGAACGGGTCGTGGAGGACGACGCTCCGGGACAGCGTCGGGCCGGGCGGGCCAAAGACCGCCGCCATGCGCCTACCCGCTCTCCAGATAATCTCGTTTCACGAGGGCCTCGTACCGGTCCGTCTCGGCCAACAAGGAGTCGATTGGCGAGGTCTCCGTCTCCCGCCGAACCATCCGTTCCCGGAACGCCTGCAGTTCGGCCCTCGCGGTCCGCAGCTTGCTCAGGAATTCAACGGCCGCCATCGTCCGATCGCGCTCTTCCTCGAGACCCTGCAGGTTCTTCAGGGCGACCTGCAGGCCATCCGCGATCTCACGGGCCCGCTTCTCCACCGGATTCGCGATGTCGAGGACGAGGCCGCGGACCATCGGCTCGCTCGCCGGGTCGTCCCACAGGATATTCGCGAGCACCCCGAGGTCGTCTTCGACCGCATACGACCGTCCCTGGAGCCAGGCCTTCGCGCGGATCACCGCGAGGCTCTCCTTGTACCGCCGGTCGGAGAGGGACAATCCTTCCGCGCTGAGCCGCCGTCGGATCTTCGCGACCGATTCCAGGAGCGGGCGGTCGATTTCGACGGCGGCGACGGCGTCCCGCGCATCGTGGATTTCCTTCAGGCTGATCCGCGTCTCGAGGACCTGAGGTCGCGCGTCTGCCATCATCTCGATGAGGTGCCCGTCTTCCGCGATGTACTTCACCTGGTACCGCAGGAGGAACCGGTCGTACAGGGCCGACAACGCCTCTTCCTGCGGGAGTTCCGCGGACGCTGCCATCATCGTCTCCAACGGACACTGCAGGACCTCGCCGTCGTTGTAGAAGAGACGCTCGTTGATCAGGGCGAGGAGGCTGTTTAGGATCGAGCTGTTCGCCTTCCAGATCTCGTCTAGGAACGCGAAGTTCGCTTCCGGAAGATAGCCGCGCGTGAGACGGGAGAACCGGTCCTTCTTCAGCGCCGAAATGGACACGGGGCCGAACAGTTCATCGGGCAGGGTGAAGCGCGTCAACAGCCGTTCGAAGTACTTCGCGCCCTCGATCGAATTCGCCAGCATGCGGATCATCAGGCTCTTCGCGGCGCCCTTCGGCCCGACGAGGAGCAGATGCTGCCGCGACAGGAGGGCGAGGATCAGGCCTTCGAGTTCCTCGTGGCGTTCGAAGAGGTGCCCTTCCATCTCCCGCTGGAGCTCTTGGAACTTGGACGGTTGAACCATTCGTCAGTTCGTTAAGGAGCCGCGACCCTCAAATCCCTTTCGCCGGGAATCGCGGAAATCGGAGGGATTATGGCGCGATCGTCACGACTCCGATCCGTTCGGTTCGTCCGACCCGCGAACGAAACCGGAGCAGAGGAGATCGACGGATCGAATGAGGCCGTCTTTCACGTCGATGTAAGCCTGCTGTTCGACCGTGTACCAGATACCTCCCTCCCGCAGGCGGATGCGGTAGCTGACACGGACCCGCGGTCCGACGTGGTCGACCGTCGAGGCGAGGAGTTCGAACCGGTCTGCATCCGCGAACCACCGTCTCGGGTGCTCTACAGCCGCCGCTGCGTCCTCCGCCGTCCGAAAGCCTGGGGGCACGAGCGCCCGGAATCGGACCTGCGGATCGAAGATCGACTCGAGCCGCGAAAAATCGCGCCGGCCTAAGGCCTCGATGAACGCCTTGCCGAGGTGCCCGGTCTCCTCCATCGTCCGTGCCACGGGAATGCTCACCTCGGATCGACTCCACGGATGTCGAACGCCGCGAACCCCCGGAAGGAGTTCAGCCAGTATCGCAGGCGAACCCGCCACGAGGCCTGCGTCCGTACCTTCTCGTTCGCTTCGAACCGTTGCCACAATGCCGCGTCTCTTGGTCCCGCGAGGGCGTGAAATGCCGCCATGTCGGACCGGATACGCCGCCCTCGGCATCCGGATTTTACCGTCTCTCGTCGGGTTCGGCTGGGTTCCGACCCCACGTACGACGGTATTTCATTAAATAGCGTCCCCGCGCATCCAATCTACATGCCCGTGGAGGCGCGCGTCCGGGTCCACCACCGCGGATGCCTGTCCGAGAAGACGCACGACGGATCGATGATCACGCAGATCGGGGCGCCCGGCCACAGCTCGATCTTCCTTGTGACGGGCGAAGCTCCCGAGGAACTCGACGAACTCCTTCGGGATCTTGAGGCACGCCTATCGGGGTTCACGCTCCTGTGCCGATCCCCCCTTGTCGCGATGGCACGGGGCGGTTGTCCGCCCTCGGGCGTGGAAGAATGCATCGCGTCGTACGGCTGCTCGATCCTCTTCCCGGCGTTGTTCAGCGACGCTCGGGAGTTCTATCGAGTCCTTGCCCCGACGCGGGACCGGCTCAAGCAGCTGCTGGAGCGGCTCCAGGAGTTCGGGGGGGCGAACCTCGAGGCCCTGACCGACGTCGGCGCGGAGGCCCTCCAGGTGCAGGTCGATCTCGGTGAGGTCGCGGGGCAGCTCACGAAGAAGCAGCTCGCTGCCCTCTCGACGGCCGTGGAGGCCGGCTACTATGACAGCCCCCGGCGCACGTCGACCGAACGCCTCGCGGTTTCCTTTCGCCTCTCGCGTACGACCTTTGAGGAGCATCTCCGGAAGGCCGAGTCGAAGGTCCTCCGCAGCGTGATGACCATCATCGGGAGCCATCCGATCCTGGCACAGGTCGCGCGAGCGGGCGGGGGCCGTTTCCCGGCACGGCCGGGCTGACCGCGCCCTTCTGGCTTCGGCGGGTTGGACACGAGGATTCGGGGCGCGGGTCACAATGGGTCGAAATCGCTACCCGTACTCGTAGCGTAGCAATGATAGCAAATATTATCTATATGGATAATCGTAGCTATCTTTGTGAGATTCGTCAATCGTCTGGTCGAGCTCGAAGAGCTTCGGAGAATCTTTCGAAGCCCTAAACCGTCTCTCGTGAGGGTCTACGGTCGCAGGAGACTCGGGAAGACCGAGCTTCTCAGGAAGCTTTGCCGGGAGGAACGCGGCTTGTATCTCCTGTTTGATGAAGCCGATCCACCGCAGCAACGAGAATCACTCTCCAGGCAAGTCGCCACCGAGACTCGCAGCCTAGTGATTCCATACCCCTCGTGGGACGCGTTTCTCGACCATATTCGAGAGATCGATCGGAAGCTCGTGGTCTTTGACGAATTTCAGAGAGTTCTCGCGTCCGATCCTCAAGCAGTGAGCCGTCTGCAACATCATTGGGACTCGACACTGCGGGAGGTCGGGCCTTCAATAGTGCTTTGCGGGAGTAGCGTTGGCATGATGCAACGCGTAACAGCCAAGCGGACCGCCCCCCTGTTCGGTCGTTTGGCGGCTGACCTTCGGCTTCGTCCGTTCGGATACTCGGGCGTTCGGCTTCTTTATCCTAAGATAGCCGAGGAGGATCGGATCCGACGCTACTCAGTATTCGGAGGCACTCCGTATTATCACGATTTCTCCGTGGATCGGAACCTCGACGAAGCGGTTAGGGGTGCCTTCCTGTCCGCAACAGCTCCGCTCATTGAGGAACCTCAAAACTTGCTGCGACTTGAACTTCAATCCCCGACTCGCTACAATTCGATCCTGTTTGAAATCGGGCAAGGTACACACGACCTTCGTAGCCTCGAGAACAAGGTAGGAGTCAAGCGCGGTGGTCTCGGACCGTATCTCGAGACGCTCCGCCACGAACTCGATCTCATCCGGATGGAAGACCCCGTTTGCGGAATCAAGAAACAAGCTCGTTACGTGTTCGACGATCCGTTCTTCGCGTTCTACTACCGCTTTGTCTTTGAAAACCGCCCCCTCATAGAGCTCGGCCGGTCTGCTCAGGTGTGGCAACGAATTGAGAAGCGGTTGGATGAGTTTGTCGGTTTTCAGTTCGAACGAGTTGCGAGAGAGGCTTTGGTTCTGTTGAACGGTTCAACCTACGCTGGCGTGCCAATTGACTTCGAGGAAATTGGCCGTTGGTGGAACCGGCCCGGAGAGGAAATAGACATCGTAGCGGCTGGCAAGACCGAGGTCCTAGCAGGGGAGGTTACGTGGTCTCGATCACCAATGGAGCTGGACGTCCTCCGCCGGCTCGAAATGAAAGTGAAGCGCATCGAGCGGCTGCGTGGACGCCCGGTCAGGTTCGCTTTCGTGTCCCGATCAGGTTTCGATCCCAAACTCGCATCCGAAGCCGCGCGACAACAGGCGTTGCTGCTCGACCTCCCCGGCCTTGGACAGGTTTTCGATCGGCTGTACGCCAAACCCGAGCCATAGCTCGTTCCGTATCTTGGCGCACTTGAGGCGCAAAGGCGAAAGGCCGTTTTCGAGAAACTTCGTAGCGTTATGATGCAAAGGCCTCATTGCGGCATCGGATCTACAGAGGGATGTGACCCGCGAGGGAGGACTCCAAGACGGTCTGATCGCCGGAGCGGTCGAGTTCATTCAAAACCTCGAAATATCGGGTCCGGTCGTTCGCCCGGAGGAAGACGAAGGCCAAAAGGAGTCTCCGATCCACGGTGAAAACCCGAGCCGGCCGGCGGTCCTCGATCACATAGGATACATGGCCTGTCGTCTCGTACGCTGCCACGCAGCTCTCCACCGCGAGGAGCAAGCTCGGATCCTTCGCGATCGGTCGGCGGACCTTGCCCCGGTCGGGGAGGGAGACGTACACGGAGTACCGATTCACGAGGGAACTGGACATCGGGCGATCCTGAATCGCGTTTCGAGCCTATGAAAGCCCGAACTCCTGCAGGGGCGTCGTGGGCGTCTTCCCGAGACGGATCAGCTCGGGTAATTCGGGATTGCCGTTCTCCCAGACGAGCAGCATCGATCGCTCCGGCGCCCACAGATTGTGGGAGATGTCCGCCGGCATCGCGCAGCAATCTCCCGGCTTCATGTGCATGTAAGCCCGCAAGTTGCCCGTGTCCCGGTCCCGAATCTCCATTGAGATCTGGCCGTTGAGGAGGAGGAACCACTCGACCCGATCGTTGCCGTGCGTGATCGGCAGGATGTACTCCTCCGTCGTCGGGCAGAACAGGCTGTACTCAACAGCGGATACGATCTCCGGGTTCCACGTCACGTCGTTCCGTGCGAGATAGTCGTAGAGGTTCAGCAAGCCGAATCGCTCCTTGTACTCCGGCTTGATCTTCATTTCACCGTCCTTCCCACGGATATCCCGGAACGCCTCGTTGACGGGATGGGTCGCGTCCGTCCGCGGCTCCTTGATCATTGTCTTCGTCACGATCCGCTTTCGGTAGATCGCGGGATGCGGACCGCCGCGCTTCCGACCGAAGGGGCTCCCGGTCTCCCGGGGGGCCGCCCACGGATTGAAGTCGGGAGGCACCCAGTCCTCCAAAATTGCCTTGAAGGTCGCGCTGATCCTCTCGTTGGGGAACATCTCGCTGTACGCCTTGCCGCTCTTCTGCCATGCGTCGTTGTACTTCCCCAGAAACATGTCGACGCCGCTGTCGTAGAAGTTGAACGTGCCAAAGACCTGGTCGAACTTCACCATGCCATAGAAGAAGTTCCAGCCGATGTCCCGCTGGACGGCGCGAAGGAACTCACCGACGGGCATATGGTACTCGCCGCCCGGATAGTGGATGACCGTGAAGTACGCGTTCCGCTCGAACACGTACTGTCCGAGGCGGAAGCTCCGATAGCCCAGGTCGTTCGCCTTCTGTGACTCGACGAGGTGTTGCGATTCGGTTACCATGGTCATTCCTCCGTTAGACAGATGTCTTCCCACGCGTACGTGAGCCAAGGACTGTGTTTCGTCTGCAGCAGGGCCAGCGACTTGCGAGGCGCCCGCATGTGGTAGGCCACTTTCGCGGGCAAGGACGCGAGGCTCCCGTCCCGCAAGACCATGTGGCCCATCTCGGTGCCCGTCACGGTCTTGTGGGGCCCGGCCTCGATCTCCTCCCGCGGCTCCTTGTAGTCGATCGTCATCTCGCCCTCGACGAGGACGACGTATTCGTCGTGGGGCATGTACCACCACGACTTGTCCTCGCCTTCCGCGCGGAAGCATGCCAGGACGTACGGCCCGTTCTTCCCGACGACGACGCGATCGTACGACTTCGGCCACGTCGCCCCGATCTCGTAGATGTTCGACATCGCATAGTTCAGCGGCTTGTCGTTGATCAACAGGAGGTTGCCTTTCGTGTACTTCTTCATGCTCCCGGTCTGTACCACGGTCGGTCCTCCCCTTCCGCATGGCTCCTTCCGGTCTTGAACATTAGCCCTAGGGAGCACCCCGCCCTCCTTCGCCGCGCAAGCGAGTTACACTTTATAATCAACCACGCGTCTCGTGCCGCCTTGTGACCGCGGACGCAGGCCGATCCCGTCTGGTCGTCGCGCCGCGGAATCTGCGCGGGTTCCGCGGACTCACGCTGGACGCCTTTGGAGCCCTCCTCGAGGGAGGCCCGGATCGCATGCCCGCGGTCCTCCAGCGTCTCGTGTCCGATCGAGGGCGCGCACCGGATCCGTCCGCCCAAGGCGTGTGGCGACGCGCGCTCCGGACCGCGTACGAGGCCGACCCGTTCATCGCGTTTCGGGAAGTGCACCGAAAGGTGTTCCAAGAGATGTTCACGCACTTCGGGATTTCGGGCGAGGTGGACGGGTCCATCGACGAGGCCTTCGACGAATACCGCCGGGTGAAAGCGTATCCGGAAGTCCCGTCCGTTCTCCGGCAACTGGAGGGCGAAGTCGCCATGGCCGTCGTGGCGAACATGGACACGAAGCTGTTGCTCGAGGCGTTCCAGAACAACGGACTCTCTTTCACCTTCGTCATCGCGTCGGAGGAGGAGCAGCGGTACAAGCCGTCCGCCTCGATTTTCCAGCGCGCGATCCGATACTTGGGCCTGCCCGCATCAAACATCCTGCATGTGGGGGATTCGTATGACGAGGATGTCGTCGGGGCGGCCGCGGTCGGGATGGGCTCGATCCGGATTCAGAGGCCCGATCGTCCGAGCAACCATCCATCCACACAGGGCCCGGTCGTCCACGATCTCCGGGAGGTTCGCGAGTTCGTCCGGCGATCGTGGGAATGAAGAGATCCGCTCACGCGGACCAGGGGTTACCAGGCCGCTTCCAGGATCCCCAGCACGTCGCCCGCGTTGGTGACCGGCCGAGGATTCGCCCGGACCGACTTGCTCTCCATGGCCTCCACGGCGATCGATGGTAAATCCGCCTTCGGAATCCCGAGATCCCGAAGCCGCTGCGTCAGGCCGAGATCCCGAATGAGTCGCGCGGTCGCATCGCAGACCTTCTCGCCGAGATCCTCCGCGGGGATTCCTTCGGTCCGGAGTCCCAGGGCCGGAGCGAGTTCCCGATACGCTCGAGAGGCGACGGGAAGGTTGAACCGCATCGCGTGCGGCAGCACGATGCCGTTCAGGACTCCATGGGGAGCGTTGTACCGACCGCCGAGCACATGGCAGATCCCATGATGGACGCCCATTCCGGCCTTCGCGAGAACAAGACCGGCTTCCATCGACCCTTCGAAGAGGCGATATCGATGGCCGAGGTTTCTGGGTTCCTCCACCGCCCGCGGCAAGAATTCGAGAATGCGACCCGCGGCCCGCAGCGCCATTGCGCGCTCCGCCTCTCCTGCGTCTTTCGAGTAGAGCGCTTCGACGCAGTGAGCGAGCGCATTCACTCCGGTCGACGCGGTCAGGTCCGGCGGAGTGTCGAGCGCCAGCTCCGGGTCATACAGGGCGAGGCGGGGTCGAATCGGTTCACTCCGGACCACCGTCTTTCGTCCTCGTTCCACGTCCGTGGTCCCGAAGACCGGCGTGACTTCGGAACCCGAATACGTCGTGGGAATCGCGGCGACGAAGCAGGCTGGGCCGGTTCCGGAACCGCGAATTTGCTGCATCCGAAAGGCGGCCGCCTTCGCAGTTCCGATCGGGCTTCCGCCCCCGAGGCCCACCAGGACATCCGCGCGCAATGCGCCCGCTTCCTGCGCGACCTCCTCGGCCGTCTGAACCGGGACATGCGGGCGCGACCGCGCGTAGACGCCCACGAGACGGTCGCCCAACGCTTCGCGAACTCGGACGCCCGCGGCGCCAGCCGCAACGCTTGCGCCCGTCACCAGATAGGCTCGGGTGGCACCGAGCGCTCTCAAGATTCCCGGAAGGTCGTCGACGACTCGCGGGCCGAGGACCACAAGGGTGTCGCCCTCCTGCCGCCGCACGAGGGGCATTGACGGATCAGCGGCCTTGGCCACGAAGCGGTCTCCTTCGGAGCGGTCTCGCAGGCGCATCAAGACCGTCCGGCCACCGGATGGAACGCGCGGGGCAATAAGAACTCCCGTTTCTGCCGATCTCCGCAAGCTCGAATCGATCTGGATTGAGACGCGGGGTCGGGTTGAAGAGACGCGTCGATCATCGGGACCCGTGGATGATGCGCAGAGCCGGGAGGTGAGGTTCCCTCCCGCGAGCGGCATCGGAGAGGTCCGCGGGATCGTGGAATGGCCTGCGACCCGGCCGTCCGCAGGAATCGTCGTGACGCACGGCCGCTCCGGCAATATGCGGAATCCGCTCGTGCGCCGGATCGCGTCCGCAGCCGCGGAATCCGGCTTCGCCGCGCTGCGGATGAACTTCCAGTATACGGACGAGAAGGCGAGGGCGTCGCGCGACCTGAGTCGGGAAGAAGACGAACTGCGCGGCGCGGTCCGATTCATGAAGGGCGAACTCGGAGGCGGTCGGATCCTCATCGCGGGGACGTCCATGGGCGCTCGGGTTTGCGCGCGGGCGTCCTCGGATCCGGACGTCGCCGGAATGATCGCCCTCGGCTATCCGCTCCATCCGATGTTCAAACCCGGAGTGCGGAATCCTCCGGAGTGGCCGATGATGGTGAAGCCGGCCCTCTTCGTGCAAGGCGACCAGGACCCGTTCTGCGACCTCGCGCGTCTCCGGGAGGAACTCCCCCGGTTGTCGGCGCCGTACGACCTCGTCGTGATCCCCGATGCGGGGCACACGTTCGAGCCGAAGGGGGCGAAACGGGACACGTTCCCGGAAGTCCGCGACGCGGTCCTCGGCTGGCTGCGTCAGTTTCTCTCCTGAGAATCAGATGTTGCCGACGGCGAGGAAATGCCGCGGTTCGAACTCGGCATAAAACCATCGGGAACACTCTTTCGGACCCTGATATGCCCCCGGGCTCGCGTACACCCTCAAAGGTGCGATCCCGATGCAAGCCTACCTTGTCTCGAAACGCCCGCCACGCGCCCTCTTCCTGGGCCTGGCAATCGCCCTCGGACTGGTCGCGGTGAGTGCGGCTGTCTTGCCCATGCTGGGCGGCGGCCTCATGCGCGATGGAACGTATTTGCGCCTCCTGGGCTACACGCCCTCGAATAGCGGCGCCAGCCTGACTGCGCTAGGCGCAGAAGACGCGAGCGCGTCCCGCTCCGTCCTCTCCGCCTCGAGCGCGCCCGGCCCGACGCCGGCGCCGCCCCGCGCGAATGTCGCCGCGGAAGATCCTTCGGCCGCCCCGGCGGACGCGAAGGCGGTCCCCGCGAGCGAGTCGGAACGAAACCCGGACCCCGTCCGCGCGGACGTCCCCGCGCTGCGGGAAGTGAACGAGACCCGCGGGGATCTCGAAAACGATTCTCTTGATTCAGTCGGCTTCGGCGTGCTGCCCGCGGATGCGGACCGCGTTCAGGGCGCGCCGGACGTCGAGCACTTCGTGATGCCCTCCGAGGAGGAGGACGGCTGCACGTGGACCAAGGAGTACACCGCGACGGACGCAAACCACGACGGGAACCCGGAGTATGTCCGCGGACGGATGCTCGGGACCTGCGTCGTCGATGAGGACGAGGACGGCACTCCGGAGATCGGCGTGACGATCGCCCGAGACTTCGAGGTCTGGGACAACAACTCGGATGGGACGTTCAACGCGCTCGAGGGCCGCCAGGGCATCGAGGCGTTCGCGGACCCGAACGAGAACGGCGTGTACGAGTACACGGCCCAGGGCCTCTGGACCCTCAGCGTCCAGGATGCGGACGGCGACCAGAAGCCGGAGTCCGTGATGGCGACCTTCGCCGGCGAGCAGCGCTTCGACGGGAACGAGAGCGGGAATGCGGAGTTCGTGCGGACGGTCCGCGCGGAGCTGTGCATGACCGACTCCGCGAGCGACGGGACCGCGGACGCGGCGGACATCGAGGTGAGCGTCTATCAGACGTATGACGTCGGTGACGATGGCACGACGGAGTACCGCGGCGCCCTCGACCTCGTCGCGAGCACGCGGGATGCGGACAACGACGGTCACAATGAGACCGCGAGCGCCCGCCTGACCGCATACGAAGCGCTCGACCTCAACCTGGACGGCTACGACGAGCTCGCCCGGGGCATCGAGCTCTCCTTCGCCATGGCCGACGTGAACTCGAACGGTTTCGCGGAGCAGATCGACGGGCGGATCTACCTGTACGGCCGGGCGGACCCGACCTCGGACGGCGTGCTCGAGGTTCGGAAGGCCCTCGAGATTACCCTGTCCGTGAGCGACTCGACCGATGACGGCCGCCCCGAGATCGCGCGGATTGCCCTGAGCGCCGCCGTGATCCGGGACATCGACCAAGACGGCACGACGGAGTACCGGGCGAGCCTCGAGGGGGTCTTGGAGGCCTTCGACGAGGACTCGAGCGGCATCTTCGAGCGGGCCACCCTGACCGTCCGGGCCGAAGCCTCCGTCGATGCGAACGACGACGGCTTCCCGGAGGACCACTCCTATGCGACCGTGGACGGGCTTGTCCTGAACACGATCGAGGATGAGTACATGGACCGGGCGGAACTCCACCTGGTCGCGACCCAGGAGCTGGACTTCGACAGCGACGGCCTCGTGGACGAGACCCGGGGTGCGACAATCGACCTCCTCGTGATCGACGAGACGTCGAACGGCGCAGCGGAATCCGCGAACGTGACGATCCACGCGAGTGTCGTCCGCGATGCGAACCACGACGGCGTGCGGGAGTACGAGGCGGCCTTCGTCGCGTATGCGCAGGCGACGGACGCGAACGACGATGGGCATGCGGAACTCATGACCGTGACGGCCCGCGGCTCCGAAGTCCTCGATGAGGACCAGAACGGCGTGCCGGAGCGGACCGCGTACCTCCGCCTCGATGCGCAGGCCCAAGATGCGGATTCGAACGGCGTCGTCGAGAAGGTCGACCTGACGTTCCGCGCGGAACGCATGACCGATGCGGACCAGGATGGGACGCCGGAGAGCCACGAGTGGATCTACGTCGAATACCACGCGGAGGACCTCGACCAGGACGGCGAGATGGACAACGTGTATCTCCTCATCGAGAAGCACACACTGTCCGGCTCGACCCCGTAGCTCCGACCCAGGGGAGCGGCGCATTCGAGCGCCGCCCCACTTTTCATTTGTTCGTCCTCCTACGGACGGTTTTCTCGTGCCGACAGGAAGGTGAGTGTCTCGAGCCGCCCCAAGATTTCGATCCGCCTCCTCAAGCGCCACTCGGCTGTGCCATGATCGTGTACCAACTCAACAGCACCAGGAGCGAAAGTTCGTCTAGCGATGCGGCCGCGGGCTCGATTCGCACGCGCCCGACCGACTTTTCGAGGAAGTGAAAGGTCATCTGGGTTCGCAACAAGGGGTCACCGGCGGATGTCGCGAGGATGTAATCCGGCCCCTTGGTTGGATTCCAGAGGAAGGAACGCCCACCGGAAAATCGCAGGGTGCCCCGCTACCGCCAGTTCAACTCCAGGAGGGCGACCTCCCCGACCGGATCTTTCCCCAGAACGGCGATCCGCCTGTCGAGGAACCGCGGTCCGCGGAAAATTCATTGGCCATCGGCTGCGGTTGCGTGGCCCTCGGCGCGGAACGCCGGTTCCCACACAGTCCCAACGACGCCGTCTTCCGAACGGAGCTCGAACGCGCGGTGAGGGAACACGCGCATCGTGAACCACCTCAATTCCTTCTGGGTCGACAGTCCCGTAGACCGGAGCGGTCCGGCCTGAGGGTGGTCCTTGTCCGGATCTACTCTCCGCACCCGCGATCTCCCTCCGGGTCTCTCCCCTTCGCCGGGGAATCCATTCATGGCCCTTTGTTGAAGATTTCCCTAGCTGCATCCGCCAGCATGTCAGGGAACCGTTGACGATACAGCGAGAGACGCATCCCGGTTGCACCCGCATCCCGAAGCGCATACCGCCGATCATCGGCGACCTCCACGAGCCGCTCCGCCGTGAGTCGCTCGAGATCCCGAGCCAAGGTCGACGAAGACAAACCCGTCGCCCTCTGCAACGGGGCAAAACGCATAGACCCATTCCGCAGGAGGTGTGTGAGGATCGTCCGCTGACCCCTTACGCGGAGGGCAGAGATGAGGGAGCGGTCTTCCGGGGAAAACACGCCCGCCGCGAACCATCGTTCGAATCGACCGCTGCGGTGGGAAGTGACGGAATCCTCCCGGGCCATCGTCTCCAGGTGGTAACGGACCGACCGCAAGGAGAGCCCGAGCCGCCGCGGCAGCTCCCGCAGATGGAGCCCGGGCTGGGCCTCGACTAGGGCTAGGATGCGCTCACGCGAGCTCAGCCCGGATTCGGCCAAGGGGCCACCCCGTTGCATAGAGGAACGCTGCCGCGAAAAGCGCGATCGCAATCAAGTCGGTCAGGAAAGCCATCGTCTCTTCGAACGTATGATCGACGATCACCAGAGAATGGAGCGCCACGAAAAGGGCGAACCGAACTTCGAGGATCAGGAAGGCCGCGAAGGCGAAGAGCAGGCGCGGAGAATGGCTCTGCTGGTACGCACGGCCCACCGCGAAGAGCGGGATGGTCACTAGGATGGCGCTCGCGATTTCCCAGAGGATGTGCATCGTCTCATCCGGCGGAAGGGACGCTGTCCGCGGTCTTAGGGTTTTCTCCGAATCCCGTCGAGTCCCTCTCAGTTCGTGCCAAAAAGGCCTTGTCGGACGAAGGCCTCCAACGGACGGGATCGGCATGGAACGGTACGTCCGAGTCTTGATCGTCACGATCGCCATCGGCCTCGCAGGATTCCTTTCCTTGGCCTCCTCTCCGGTGGCAGCGCACGAACACGTCTTCGTGGGCGAGTACGAGTTGATCGTCGGATGGCGGGAAGAACCGGCCGTCACGGAATCCCTGAACGGGCTCCACCTCGAGATCTTGAACGGCACACAGGCGCCCGTCCTGGGGGCGGAGGCGAGCCTCCAGGCCGTGCTGTCGAGCGGCACCGCATCCGTGAGGAAGGACCTGGATCCGCAGTTCGGTCTGCCGGGGTCGTACACGTTCGACGTGATCCTGACCCGGGCGGGCAATTACTCCGTCCGATTGATGGGAACCCTCGGGACCACGTCAGTGGATGTCGTCGTGGCCCTGGAGAATGTACGCCCCGCATCCGAGGTGGCGTTCCCTGCCGCGGACCCGACCGCAAGCGAGTTGCAAGCTCGGCTCGACACCCTCCAGACGCTCCTGGTCCTCACGATCGTCGTCGCGTTGATCGGACTCACCGTGGGGGCCTTCAGCCTGTCCCGCCTCCTGAAAAAGGCTCGGGGGCCAGAGATTCCTCCATGAA
>Ga0184639_10000136_pt1 | contig 25260 bp, 23 predicted proteins | sample PLM31_170_b2_FD_133155 | JGI IMG/M metagenome (GOLD analysis project Ga0184639, IMG submission 133155) | Groundwater sediment microbial communities from an aquifer in East River, Colorado, USA - PLM3-1_170_b2 | ecosystem: Environmental > Terrestrial > Soil > Riparian zone | place: USA: East...
AGGATCGACCCCACCACAGAAGCAACCAAGCCGACGGCCGCCGCCACGACCCAGGCCACGAGGAAGCCTCCAAGGTTCGCCCGAGCCAGCTGCCAGGCCTTGGCTGGATTGACCGCGTCGGCGAAGCGGCCCTGGGTGGCGTAAATCCCCATCATCGGCGGTATCAGGAAGGAGACGATCAGTCCGTACGGCAGCGACAAGAAGGCGATGCAGGCGCCTAGCCAGGTCCCGGCGTTGCCCCCGCTATCGGATGCCGCCGACGAGACTATGGCGCCGAATATGCCCAGGCACGCGGCGACCACGATGAGGGGGAGCATCCACAAGAAGATCACTCCAATCACGATCAGGCCATCGACGAAGTACTTTCCGATCTCGCCCCATTCGGGAAGCAGTTCTTGATCCTGGCGGATGACCCTGCGGACGATCTCGACCGTCCAACCCAGGACGGCGATTCCCCCGATCACGGTGAAGATCAGCACCGCAGCAATCAGGATCTTCTCGACCCATTTCTTGTCTTCGGTAGTGAAACGTAGCGACGCGGCGATGTCCATGGAAAGCCTCCCGGCGACTCCCTGATTGTAGCCCGTACGGGGCGAACGGCAAGGTGCACTCCTACGGACCGTGCGATAATGGGAGCAGCCCGTCGACCTCGGGAGGACCCTATGCCGAAGTCCTACCTCGAAAGCCTGCTGGCGCACAATGAGAAGATTGAGCTCGTGGCCCGGCAGCATTGGTTCATGCTGGTGCGCGCGATCGTGCTCGAAATCATCCTGATCATCCTCATCGGGCTGGGCGTTTCGATCCTGGTGGTCTTCTTCCCTCTGGGGGTCGTCCTCTACGTCCTGCTGCTGATCCCTTTGGCCACGCTGTTCCGCGATGCGCTCACCTGGTGGAACCGCCAGTACGTGCTCACCAATCGGCGCGTGATCCAGGTCGCCGGCACCTTCAACAAGCGTGTGACCGACTCATCCCTTGAGAAAGTCAACGATGTCAAGATGGTCCAATCGTTCTTCGGCCGTCTGTTCGACTTCGGCGACCTGGAAATCCTGACGGCCAGTGAGGCCGGTATCGACAAACTCTCCTGGCTGGCGGATCCTATTCGTTTCAAGACGACGATGCTCGACGCCAAGGAGCGCATGCCCCGCGACTGACGTCTGCCCGATTGTGGAGGAGACGCCTATGCCCGTTCCGGCAGCCGGATCCCCGGCACCTGAATTCGAGCTTGAATCCGACAGCGGGGCGATCGTCCGCCTCGCCGACCATCGGGGGCATCCCGTCGTCCTCTACTTCTACCCGAAGGACGACACCCCGGGATGCACGGTGGAGGCCTGCGCTTTTCGCGACGACTACCAGGCCTACCAAGACGCCGGCGTGGCGATCCTAGGCGTAAGCCCTGACTCGGCGAAGTCCCACACGAAGTTCAAGGGCAAATTCAACCTGCCTTTCCCTCTCTTGGCCGATGATGGTCATCGCGTGGCGGAGGCCTATGGCGTCTGGGGCGAGAAGAAGAACTACGGCCGCACCTACATGGGCATCCGCCGCACGACGTTCTTGATTGGCTCCGACGGGAAGGTCCTGCGCGTCTTCGAGAACGTCAGGTCCAACGGCCACAGCCGGGAGATTCTCGAGGCGCTGGGCGGGTAGCCCAGACCTCCCTCTACCTTGCGGGAAGGACGGGGCGGGCTTCTAGCCCGCCCCTTACTCTTTCTACGCCCTTGGTCGAGGTTCGATGGCCTTAGCCGATCGAACCCTCCCCTCAGCCCGCGCCGAAAGTGCGCAACGGGACAGGCATGAAGAGGAGAACGAACAATACCAATCCAAGGATAGCGACCCAACGTCGACGACGGTCGAGAGGGGTCACGTCGTCGAGCGGCTGAGCATAGGTTCGCCCGAGCAGCAAGACGAGGGCGACCCAGATCCACCACCCGCTCCAGACGAATCCGAGGAGGAAGAGCGCGGCGATGAGGAAGGGCAGCAGACGGCGAGCCTCCTTCCCCAAGAGGACGTAGACAGCGTGCCCGCCGTCAAACTGCCCGGCCGGGATCAGATTGAGCGCGGTCACGAGCAATCCTGCCCATCCGGCCCACGCCACAGGATGCAACAAGACGTCGCGGCCGCCGACCGGTGTCGGGAACCCCAGCAGGAGATAGCGCGCCCAGTACAGGAGCAGCGGGGTTCCGCCGTAGCTTGCTGGAGCGGGGAGCAATTCGCCCCTGGCCAGGAATTTTGCAGCGAGATAGAGGACCGAGTTTCCCTCGAGGGTGAGGTTGGCGAAGGCTCCGGCGGTGGCCGGAAGCGGCTCGACATGCGAGAGCCTCAGGCCGATCAACACCAAGGGGATGGCCACAGCCAGTCCGGCCAAGGGACCGGCCATGCCGACGTCGAGCAGGACGCGACGGTTGCGCGGCGGGGCCAACAAGCGAATGGCGGCGCCCATCGTCCCCAGCGGGGACCCTGGGAATGGGATGAAATACGGCAAGCTGACCGGCATCCCGTGGCGCCGCGCGGCAAGATAATGGCCGAACTCGTGGGCCAGCAAGATTCCAAGGAAGGACGCCGTGAATGCCACGCCAAGCAGAATCGGCCCTGGCGCCCACAATTGCAGCCCCTCGAGACTGGTTGCACCCGGATGAAGGTACGAGGCGCCGTTGATCAGACCGGCGTAGGCCACGCTCAGTAGGGTCAACCCGAACAGCACGATGTTGACCAGAGGATTAGGCGGGCCCGGCATTCTGAGTTCGGGCACTCCGACGGCGAGATCTTCATCCCCCTCTCGGCGGAGGAGCAAGGTCAGCGACTCTTTCCGGAAGGCCGGCGCCAGGAGGTCGTACGCTGGGCCCGGTTCGATCCTCAGACGTCCTTTGAAAACGACCGACGGTTCCGGGCCTCCCTGCGACGTCACTCCTTCCACGGCCATGACCTGATCGACCGCCAGACGCAGGGCTGCGGTTCTTGCCGTCATGGGTTGAGGCGAGTCAGACATCTTCTCCTTATGCTTCCCGGGAGCGATGGGCTCCCGGGAAGGCGCGTAGGCGGGGGCGGATGGGAGTCGAACCCACCGCGGCCCGCTGTGCGGCCCGCCGCCGGTTTTGAAGACCGGGGAGCCCACCGGGACCCAACCACCCCCGTGGTGGTCTCACCCTCTACGCCCCTTCGGGCGCCCCCAGGGGGTAGGGTGCCAAGGGCAAGCATAACGGAGGTGACCAGGACCCTCAAGGCGCCGGTTTTCTCCTCGTACTCGCCCTGCAAGAATTCAGCCGCGTTACAATCGCCGAAATGCGACTCCCGTCAATGATGGATCTACGTGAGGCCGTCCCTCGGGGCGGCCGGCAACTCAGCTTGCTCTTGACGATGCTCGTCCTCGCCGGATGCGCCGCCGCTATGCCCACCGCGGATCTCAGACCGACTCCATCGCGAACGCCGATCCGCCTTGGTCCGACATCCACCGCGAAGCCGTCCTCGACCGCGCCACCGATGGCGGCCCCCTCGGCGACCGCCGTGCCGCTTCCGGCGATTAGCCGCGATGATTGGGCCTTGGGCCCGGATGCAGCGCCGGTCCAGTTCCTGGTCTACTCAGACTTTCAATCGGGCAACGCCGCGCTGGGACTGCAGGCCCTCTTCGAAACGTACGATCGTCACCCGAATCAGATCTCGATCGTGTTTCGTCACTTCCCGGTACTGCCCCAATACGATAAGGACTCGCTGGCCGGTCAGGCAGCCGAGGCGGCGGGGCAGCAAGGCTTCTTCTGGGAGATGGCGAGGACGCTGGCCTTCCGACGCGACGAATGGGCGGTGTTATCTCCGGAGGGATTTCGCGAATGGGTCCAGGAGCAGGCGCCGCTTGTCGGATTGGATGCAGATGAGTTCCGAGCCGATCTGGAAAGCGGACGCTTCGCGGCGCTGATGCTCGACGCCTTCCAGGAGGCTAGCGCCGCCGGCATACCGGGGGTTCCGACGATGTGGATGAATGGGGGCTCGCTGCGGATCTCGCCAACCACACTCAACCTCGAATTCGCCGTCCGACTCGAGCTGTTGGCGCTGCAGCAGGTTCCGACGCCGCCCGAGATGACCCTCGATTCAACCAAGGCCTACACCGCCTTCCTCGAAACGAAGGGAGGCGACGTTGTCATTCAGCTCCTCCCCGATTCCGCGCCGCAGGCAGTGAACAGCTTCATCATGCTGGCACAGCAGGGTTGGTTCGACGGCGTGGAGATTCATCGCGTCGAGCCAGGCATCCTGGTGGAAACCGGTGACCCATCCGGCACAGGCTTCGGCGACGCGGGGTACCACCTTCCCGATGAAATCGATCCCCGCCTGGGCTTCGACCGGCCAGGTATGGTGGCGCTCTCGAGCGCCGGTCCGGGCACAGGGGGGAGCCGTTTCTTCATCACGCTTCGACCTCTGGCGGATCTGAGCGGCAGCCGTACGATCTTCGGCCGCGTGATCGACGGCCTGGATCTCTTGGAAGCGCTCGAGGCGCGCGATCCGGCTCAGGATCTTCTTCTGCCCGGCGCGGCCGTCGTTCGGAGAGTTCGAGTGGAGACGACCGGATGACCACTCCCTCGCGCAGCCCCTCGACGCTGGAGATCCTCCTTTTTTTCACCGCGGCGATCGGTATTCTGCTGGCGATCGTCGTCTCCGTGTTACTGACGGTCGTCGGGTTCGCGGCGGCGGGCGAGGGTGACCCGCGGATGGCCACCTTCGCACTGTGGACCGGCGCAGGGATGGCGGCTTTGGCGCTGGCGCTTACACCCGCCGCTTACTGGTCCGGGCGCGCCGTGTTCGGGGCCCAGCCGCCGCCCGCCGGTCGCCCCTCGGCGATATGGCTGGCGCCGATTCTCGCTTACCCGTTTTGCCTCGCCCTTGGGGCCTGGGCCAACGCTCAAACCGGCTCGCCGGTATCTTTCGCGGCGCTGGCCCTGGTTGGGACGGCGATCATCCCGGTGCTCGTCATCGCATGGACCGTTCGCAGACTCGGGCCTGCGATCACCCCGACGCGCTCTTGGGGCCACTTCACCGTGGGTCTGACGGGGATGCCGGCGGTGGCCCTGGCGCTCGAGGCGGCCGTGCTGCTTCCGGTGTTGATCCTGTTTGGGCTTTGGCTCCTCGGCACAGCCGAGGGGAACGAGCTGGCACGGTTGCTCGATCCGGCGGCCGTGCCGCAACCCGATGCCGCGACCGACTTTGCCCTTCGATTTGTCAGTTCACCGTTAGCGCTGGCAGGCGTGTACGGCTACATCGCGCTGGCGATTCCTATGATCGAAGAGTTGGTGAAAACAATGGCCATCTGGCCTTTCCTCCGACGGGGGCTGAGCCCGGCGCAAGCCTTTCTCGGAGGTGCGTTAGGCGGCGCCGGCTACGCGCTGTTTGAGGCCCTCTTCCTGACGCAGCCCGGCGAGGTGTGGCTCCTCACGACCTTCGCCCGCGCGGGCGCCTCCCTCCTGCATGTATTCACCGCCGCCCTCACCAGTTGGGGTTTGATGGAGGGCGTTCACCGTCGCCGTTACGGGGTCATGGTCGGCGCATTCGCGGTGGCTATCACGATGCATGGTTTGTGGAACATGTCGGCGGTCACGATTGGGATCTCCTCGGTCCCGGTCGAGGCGGCCCTTCCCCCGGTGCTGGAAGGATTGGCCAGCCTGGCCCCGCTGCTGCTTGCCTGCCTGATCGCGATATCGGTGCTGGGTCTGCTCACCTCCTGGCGTCGACTCGAAACGCCGGCCGAGAGGGAGACCGCGTAAGGCGGCGAAGAAGATCACCCTGGCCCTGCCGGCTCCCCTTGGAGACTCAGGGGTGTGTTTGACGCCAAGCGCTGCAGGAGCCTCGGTCCCTCGGGTGGCGAAGCGCCGACGCTGGTCGAACACTTTTCACTCGAGGATTGGGACGAATCGCTGCCGTGTAGGATAGGGCAGATCACTAGGCGTAGGGGCGAAGCACCCCTCGCTGCGCTCGGGGCAGGCGCGCTTCGCCCTTACCATCATCCTCCCGCTGGGAAAAGCCGGACGATCGAAAGAGCGGCGAAATCAACTTGGCGCCCAATGCCCTCCGGCACGCTCGGCGCAGTCCCCTCCGGGATCCCCTGCGGGATGCGAAGCGCGATGGCCAGCTGCTCCAGCAAGGCCTGACTACGCCCCTTCGGCCTCTACCCTCTTCAGGGCACACCCAGGGTGCACCCGAAGGGGCTGCAGGCCGCCGCGCCCTGCGGCGCACACCCAGGGTGCACCCGCCCTTGGCGCACTGTAGAGTGCGAAGGGATGCCCGAAGGGGTGAGGGCGGTAGGGCCATAGGGAAAAAGGGGGTTCGCGAAAGCCAGGCACCTAGACGGATGGTGGAGTCTCAGCCTGGCTCGCCCGTCTCCCGCGCCGAATGTGGTGGACGAGATAATAGACCAGGCCCGCGATGAGGATCACCGCGATCGGAATGTCGAACGGGCGCATGATCGCCCGCAGCTCTTCCCAATGGGCGCCGAAGGCATAGCCTCCGTAGGCCAGCGCCGCACCCCAGATGAACGAGCCGAGGAAGGTGTAGAGAATGAACGGGCCCAACCTGGCGCGAGAGATACCGGCCGGGAACGAGATGAAGGTCCGCACGATCGGCAGCAGGCGCGAAAAGAACGCCGTCGCTTCGCCGTAGCGACTGAACCAGCGATCGGACAATTCGAGATCGTGGGCGCTGATCATCAGGTACTTGCCGTAGCGGTCGAGGAACGGGCGGCCGCCTTTGGCGCCCAGCCCATACGAAAACAACGAGCCGATGGTGCAGCCGATGGCGCTGAACAGGCCGCCGAGCAAGACCGCCGTCCAGGGCCCCTCGCCGCGGGCCTGAACCAGCAACCAGCCGGAGAGCGGCATCGTGACTTCACTGGGGATCGGGATGTTGGCGCTTTCCAGCGCCATGATCACCACCACCCCGCCCCACCCGATCGTGTCGAAGATCTGAGTCAGATAAACGATGATCTGTGCCTCAAGCCATTCCGGCATGCACCGTCTCCCGGCGAGCCCGCCGATTATACTTTCCGGATGGCTTCGCTTGACAGGCCCATGCCCCTATGCTAGATTTTCCCCTTCGCGCGGCGGGTCCGCAGCGCCAACCTGAGATCGCATCTTGTCGAAATCTCGCACCGATCAGATGATCGCCCGCCTGCGCGACCTGGCGGCCTCGTCTCCCGACGTCGAGGCCTCGGCCGTGGTGAGCGTCGACGGGCTGACGATGGCCTCGGCTCTGCCGGCGCAGGTCGAAGAAGATCGTGTAGCGGCGATGTCGGCGGCGATGCTGTCCCTGGGAGAGCGGATCGCCAATGAGCTCGGGCGCGGGAATCTGGATCAGGTGTACATCAAGGGGGAAAACGGTTTCGTGGTCTTGATGTCGGTCGGTAAGGAAGCGGTCTTGACCGTTCTGGCCAGAAAACAGGCCAAGCTCGGGCTGCTCTTCCTTGACATGCGCCGGGCGACCGAAGACCTGGCCGAGCTCCTGTAGCGCTCGTCCCTGACCATGGCCGCCATCCCCCCCAGCGGTAAGACCCTCCCGGCCCCCTTCGCGGCAGCCTACCTCCATGTGATGGTCGACCTTCTCGGTCCGAATGGCGTCGATGCGGTGCTGCGCCTCGCCGGTCTCGAGACGTGGATCGGACGGCCGCCTGCCGTTCCCGACGCGACGCCGGCCGACTTCGCCGATATCTCCAGCCTTCTCGGCGCGCTGGACGAGACGCTTGGAAGCCGCGGCGGTCGCGGACTCGAAAGACGTATGGGCGCCAAGGCGTTTCAAGAGGTCCTGCAATCTGCCGGAGCCCTGGCGGCGATGACCGACCCTGCCTTCCAGGCGTTTCCGCTCGAACGCCGGCTGCGCAGCGGGATGCACGCCTTGGGCCGGACCTTGGATCAGATGATCTCCGCCGGCGTCTCAAGCCGTGAGGAACCGGGCGAAGTCGTTTTTCGTTTCGAGGCTTGCCCCTCGTGCTGGGGTCGCACTTCCGAGGGCCCGGTCTGCGCTGCGACGATCGGGCTGCTGGCGGCGGCTGCCGCCTGGATGGCTCCCGAAGCCGAGACGACGATCGAGGAGACCGCCTGCCGGGCGCAAGGTTCCTCCACCTGCGATTTCAGCATCCGATGGGAGGCCGCGGCCTGATCGGCTGCGGCCCCGCCCCTTCGGCCTCTACCGGCCGCCACGCCCTTCGGCTCACCCGAAGGGGTGAGGGCGGGCGCCCAGGGCGCACACCCCGCTGCCCGTGAGCGAGAGACCCTCCACCATCGTCGTCGTACCAACCTACAACGAAGCGGAGAATCTTCCTCGGCTAGCCGAGCAACTTTGGGCGCTTCCCGGCGACCCGCTTCATCTCCTTGTCGTCGACGACGGCTCGCCCGATGGAACCGGACAAGTTGCTGAGGAGCTGGCGCGCACCAGGCCTGGCCGCATCTCGGTGCTTCATCGGCCCGGCAAACTCGGGCTCGGCCCGGCCTACCTGGCCGGATTCACCGAAGCGCTGCGCCGCAATCCCTCGGCGGTCCTTCAGATGGACGCGGACTTCTCCCATGCGCCGGCGGAGCTCCCGGGATTCCTTGCGGCGTTGCAGGAGGCGGATGCCGTCTTCGGGTCGAGGTACATCCCCGGCGGACGGCTGGACGAACGTTGGGGCCTGGGTCGGGCGGCACTCTCCCGATTCGGCAACTTCTATGCCCGCGCCATCCTGCGCCTTCCCATCCGCGACGTCACCGGCGGGTTCCGCGCCTGGCGGGCCGAGGCTCTACTCGGTCTGCCGCTGGACCGAATCCGCTCGAACGGGTATGTTTTTCAGGTCGAAATGGCTTACGTCGCGCACCGCCTCGGCTATTCGATCGTCGAACGCCCGATCACTTTCATCGACCGCCGCTACGGGGAGTCGAAGATGTCTTTCCGCATTCAGGTGGAAGCGGCGCTTCGCGTATGGCAGGTGCTGTTGGCGCATCGAGGATTGCGCCGTCCCGCGGATCGCGGCTGACTCGCAAACCGCACGAACGATTCTGCAGTAGAGACTCGCCGCAGGGACATCCAATACCATGGCCCTGCCGGGGATCCCCCTAGGGGATGCGCAGCGCGATCGCGCTTCGCATGCCGTAGGGCACTTCAGTCCAGGCCCAGCTGGAGCTGCTGGCCTTCGCGCTTCGCCCTCTGCCCTCTTCAGGGCACACCCAGGGTGCGGGGCAGGCGTGCTTCGCCCCTACGCCTCTAGATTTGTCTCATCGCCCTACGCCTCTAGATTTGTCTCATCGCCCCTACGCCTCAGGATTTATCTCATCGCCCTTACGCCTCTAGACTTGCCTTGGCCCACACCTCGGCAATCCGTTCCCAATCCTCAAGCGAAATGTGCTCAGCGCGCGCCGCCGGAGAGATCCCGACTTCCGTCAACCGGCGCTCGACTTCCGGTGGTGAAATCTGCAGGCCCGCGGCCAGGGAGTTCCGCAATTTCTTGCGAGGCTGCGCGAAGCCGGCGCGTGCCACCCGGAAGACCGCCTGCGCCCGCTCCGGGGTCATGCGAGGCGGAACTCGCACGTCGATCCGCAGGACGGCCGACTCGACGCGCGGCGCCGGGTAAAACGAGGTCGCGGGAATCCGCGCCGCCAGACGCGGCTCGCCGTAGGCCTGCACGCCCAAGGCAAGGAGATTCATGTCACCCGGCCCGGCCATGACGCGCTCAGCAACTTCGCGTTGGACCGTAAGCACCAGACGCCGCGGCGCCGAATCGGACTCCAACAGTCGGCGGATCAGATGGGACGTGATTTGGTAAGGGATATTGGCGACGACCTTGAACGCCTGGTGAGCGAGGATGCGGCCCAGGTCGAGGCGCAGGATGTCGGCGATGAGAATCTCGACGTGCGGCTCGTGTCCCACGGTTTCGCGTAGGACCGGCTCCAGCCTGCGATCGTATTCGACGGCGACGACGCGGCCCGCCAGTTTCGCCAACCGCTGAGTCAAGGTCCCCAACCCGGCGCCGACCTCAAGGATCACATCGGTTGGCTCAATCTCGGCGGCGGCGACTACACGTTCCAGAGCTTCCGGGTCGATCAGGAAATTCTGGCCGAGCCGTTTCTCCGGCCGAAGGCGATGCCGCCGCAGCAAAGCATCTACCGAAGATCGGCTGGCCAGGTCGGGCAGTGGGTCGTTCGTCTCAGCCACCACGGCGACGGGAAGCGACAGACGGGTTCCGCCTTCGGCGACGGAGCGGCCGCGAGCAGGCCCTGTGGCTCTCGATGGAAAGCGGAATGGTTGGCCGTGGGGAGGCCCCGTTTCCTTCGATGGAGAAGGGAATCGTGGGCTGCGGGGTCACGGGCAGGAGGGCTGGTCGGGTTCCGTCGGCCATGATCCCGCCAGGAAAGACTGGATCAAGTCCTTCAGGCGTTCACTGTCCGCCCGAAGGATGAAGGAACCTTCCGCGTTCCGAGCCGGCTGCATCAGGTCGTCCGGCAGGCTGGCGAAGCGCAAGTTCGTCGGATCGATCATCGGTGCGACACAGGCCAACTGTGCCAATTGCGCCGGGCTCAAATCGGTCAACACCGATCCTTGGAAGGCTGTCACGATCTTCGGCAAGTTGACCAGGCCCTGCGGGCTGAGCAGCTTGTCCTTGAGCGCGCATAGTACCTGCGTCTGCCGGTCGTCGCGGCGGAAGCCGCTGTCGATCTTGCGAATCCGCGAGAAGCGCAGCGCCGTTTCGCCGTTCATATGGTGTTGGCCGGCGTCGAAGTAACCCATGTCCTCGGTCTTCTCATCGACCGGCCGACCATCGACAGGTTGGTCGAGATCAAGGTCGATGCCTCCAACGGCGTCCACCAGGCGGACGAACGTTTGCATGTTGACCGCCCCGTAGTGATCGGGGCGAAGGCCGTAATTCAGATCGAGCGTGCGCGCCAGCAGTCCGGGCCCGGCGCCCGGTCCATCGTAGTAACCCATCCCGGGGTTGCCGTAGAGATAGGCCTGATTGAGCTTGCCATGGGTGATGCCGTAGTGGTCGGAGATCTCGGGGATCTCGACCCACAGGTCGCGCGGGATCGTCAGGACCGAGAGGGCCGGAACACGAAAATCGACCCTCGCCACACGGATGGCGTCGGCCAGCCCATACAGATAGTTGTCTTGTCGATTGTCGGCGCCGATACCCAGCAGGACCATCGTCGCCGGCCCACCACACAAGGGTTTCTGCGTCGGCGACGCCGGCGAGTTCGCCGCATCCGCTCCAGGCGCCAAGACGACCGCAGGGATGTTGAGTGCGGAGGTCGAGGTCGGCAGTTCGAGGGCTGGTCCCAAGGGGCGTGCAAGGCGATTCGACACAGCCGAAGCAGAGACGACGACGGCGACCAGCGCTGCGGCCGCGATTCCAAGAATGATGATCGGTCGGACGCGACGTGGTGAGCTCATCGAAGGAGAACCGTGGGGGAAAAGCCGGCGAATTGTATCACGCCGGTCGCGCCGATCGGTTTGACCCCATCGGTGGCTGAGGGTATCATCCGCCATCAGACCCTCGCGCCTACATCTGATTCCCCGACCGCATTCTGTGACCACCCGATCCGACGACACAGCGACTGCCCAGCGCGCAACGCTCTCTCGCCGTCCATGGCGTGGCTCGCTGGAGATCGTCGGCTCGCTCCTGCTGTTGATGATCCTTGCGGGGCCCATCCGGCAAGGGAGCGGTGGAGGGCGAGCAGGGACGCCGGTGCTCCTCCTCGTGGTCGTGCTCTTTGCTGCGTTGCTGGCCTATTCGCTTCACCGCGGGCTGAGGCATCTGACCGCCAGCCGCGCCCCACGGCTGTACCGAATCGCCGTGGGTCTCGCCTTTGCGGGGAGCGTGGCAGCCTTCCTCCTGGTCATGCCTTCCACCTCGCCGATCGGCATCGGGTTCGTCCTGATCACTGGATGGGGCGCCTTCCTCGGAGGGCTGGCGGCCTCCATTCGCGATGATGGGCTGTGGGAAGACAACCACCCCCCGCCGCGGGAAGTCCTCAGCCAAGTCTTGGAGGCGCATGTCGCTCGCCTTCCAACCATGGCCCCGATTTCGCACGGCAAGCGAGCCCTCGACGTCGCCGGCTCCGCTTTCGCCGTTCTCATCTCCAGTCCTTTGGCGGCCTGCTTGTGCCTTCTGCTCTGGCTCGAGGATCCCGGGCCGCTTTTCTTCGTCAAGAACTCGGTCGGCCGCGCCGGGAGGAACTTCCGCCAATGGAAGATCCGGACCATGGTCCGCGGCGCCGAGGCCGAGAGTGGGCCGGTGTGGGCCGAGAAAGAGGATCAGCGAGTTCTGCGGACCGGGCTCGTCCTGCGCAAAACTGCCCTCGATGAACTGCCGCAGCTCATCAACATTCTTGTCGGCCAGATGAGCCTGGTCGGACCCCGCCCCCAGCGCACGGTGCTGGTCGCGGAATACCTGACGCGATGGCCGGAGTATGCAGACCGCCACCTTCTCCCGCCTGGTCTGGCGGGGTTGGCACAGGTCGTCGGGCACTACTACCTGACCCCCCGCCAAAAGCTGCGCTTCGACCGGTTGTACATCGGTCACGCCGGGCTGGGATTCGACCTGAAACTGATTCTGATCGCGTTCTCCGTGGTCTTTTGGTTTCGCTGGCAACCCGGCTGGAACGGGCGTCTGCCGCGCTCGTGGTTACACGGGCGGAGCCGATCGAAGATTCGGCACGCCCGTTGACTCGCCAATCTGACAGGGCTACGATGGCTGCCTGGCGCCAGGGGGATTCACTTCGTAGAGCCAGGCCGGCTAGACTCTTCATGCAAAGCCGATCACATCCCGCGAGATCTCTCGTTCGGCTCCGCCGGCCGAAGGAGGAAAGGATGATCCGCGACGTCCATTCTTACTCATCGTCTTCTCAGGGGAGGATTCGCCACCTCTCCATCCAACTGAGGCCTGATCTGGAGGCGACGAAGGTTCACTTTCGCGCCCGCTATATCATGGACCGGCCCGTGCAGCGAAGACTCTACCTGGACGACCGACGTACCAACCCATCACACGCCAGATTGATCGAACAGGCGCTATCCGAGGCCGGTGCTCGAGCGACCTAGCTGGTGGCGCGGGATGCCCGCGCCGAGCGTGCCTCGCGTCGCGACGTTTGCACCCACCGGAGCCAGGTTGCCCACAGCACCAGCGAGAGGATCAGAGCGCTCAACGCCTGGCCGGCGATCGTCCCATAGACCCCCCAATGGAGAATAGCCCAAACGCCGACAGTGGCCATCGCGGTCAGGGCGGCCATGCCGGCGATGAAGATCGGCCGCGTCTTCTCCAGCGCCTTCAACGCCGACTGGATCGGCCAGAACGAATACCACAGCGCGTAGAAGACCGCCATCAATCGCATCCCCGAGGCGTAGGCAACGTAGGTCTCGCCGTAGAGCAAGCGAAGAATCGGTTCGGCGAAGGCGACGGCAACCACCAGCACCAACGCCACCGGCGGGCCCGTCACCAGAAACATCTGCCGCACCATGTGCACAACGCCGGCCGCCCCGGCCATGTGTCGGCGGTCGGCCAGGCGAGGCGTGAAGTAGGTGTCCATCGCCCTCAACAGCGAATGAATCGGCGCGACCACGTTCTGAAGGGCGCGGTAGGCGCCTGTGGCGGCGAAACTGACAAGGCCGGCGGTCAGCACCGGGTAGACCTCCACCGCAGTCCAACTGGCGGCCGTGCCGCCCAGCACCCACCGCCCGAAACGCCAGTTCTTGCGCCAAGTCGCAGGGAGATCAACGCCGCGGCGAATCCACAGGTGTCGGGTTTGGATCAGGCCGAGCGAGAGGGCCGCGCCTGAGCTCCACCCAATGGCATAGAGACCGACGGTGCCGGAGTCGGCGCCGGCGGCCAGGAGCCAGGCCAGCAGCGCCAGTTGAACGACACTTGAAACGAGGGTGCTGAGAACCGCCAAACGTACCTGATCCAGGGTGTAGAAAACGCGCCGGACGAATTCCTGCGGTTGGGCCAACAACAGCGGGCACCACAGCGCGAAAAGCGTGGGTCCAGCGACGTCGTTGCCGGTCTGAATCAGAATCCAACCGAAGCTCGCGCAAGCCAAGGCTTCCGCGGAGGCCAGGCCCAGTTGTAGACCGGCCGACGCGCTGAGGTAGCCACGACGCCCTTCCACTTCGAGCGATGGGGTCAGCGAAGTCATGGGTTGGACGACCAGGCCCTCTTGAAAGGCCCGGGCCAGACGAAGCAGGATGAAGCCGACGCCGTACGCGCCGAACTGAGTCGGCGAGAGGGCGCGGGCCAGCATAATCGACGTGACGAAGTTCGTGAGGCTGATCAGCGCCTGGTCAAGGCCGGAGAGGTAACCTTGCCGCGCAACGTCTCCGAAGAGCAGGCGAGTCGCTCGCCGCCACGGGCCTTGCCGCCCGGCTCGAGGCGAGCCGGAGGAGGGTTCAAGGCTCCTCGACGTATCCGGGATGCCGGTTACTCCAGAACCCACATGATCAAGGACTCCGGCGGCACCGGAGTGAGGAAGTACACCGTCACCCAGTTATGCCAGGAGACATAGTCGCTGTCGATGTAACCGAGATCGATCCAATTGCGTCCCGGAATGCCGCCTCCCGTGTCGGAGATCTTGGCCGCTCCATAACCTGGGACATACACGTATTGACCACGCATCGCCCGATACCAGCGGACGATGAAGGCGGCATTCCCCTGTTCGAGCTCCTCACCGTTGGCCATGGTGGTGCTGCAGTAGTTAGGGACGCCCAGCCGGCAGGGGGAATAGGACGTGGCGTACATCGGGACGGCGCGCCAGTACTCGACGGGTCCGCTGGGCGTGTCGAGAGTCCGGATGACGATCTTGGTACCGTACCCCATCACCCGATCGCGCGACTCGCTCGCCACCCACTCCGCTTCTTCGGCGCGCTGCGTTTCCTCGCCCTCTTCGTACCGTACCCGCGTCCGCCGGGCCACCACGCCGGGCTCGCCTGCGTCGACCAGTTGCTGGTGATCGATCTCGATTTCGGCAGCGGGCGCCCAGCGCGTTTCGAAAGGCAACACGTCCTGGTCGATATCGGCCGTTTCCGTGACACGGACGACCCGCACGGCGCCGGCCTCGGGCACGGGGGATTCGATCCCAGGCACGGAATAGTCCATGCCCACCAGCGGGACGCCGGCGTGGGACAGCGCGTCACCCACCGACTCGCCCGCCGCCCAGGACGACACGCTGCGACCGTCGACCTCCACCGCTACCGGCTGCGCCGGGTGATAACGGATGCCGGTGGCCCCTCCCAGCGACGACCCGGCCGACGGAAACATCGAGTCGGCGGCACGTACCTGGATCCCGGACTCCCAGAGCGCTTCTCCGAGCGTCGGGGCCGCCGAGCGAAGCTGCTCCTTCGCTCCGCCCTCTTCGAGGGTCAAGGCGAAACCCCGCTCGATGCGAATCCGCCCCGGCGCGCCCGGGAGGTCGTCGGCCGCGGATAGGGGAAGCCCATCCGCCCAGACCCGATCGCCTGGGTAGAGTCGAACCCCGGCGTCGCCCAAGACGTTCTCAGGACGCAGGGCTGCCGTCACGTAGACCCTCTCTGCGCCGTCAACATCGATCCGGACGGGCCGGGCCCGGTTGACTTCGATTCGCCCTCCGTCGGGCAAGGGCGAATCCGGTGAGGGCACGCTCACGTCCGCCGGGCGCAGGCGCACGCCCGTATCGCGCAATGCGGCGGCGACGGTCCGTCCGTGGGTGGCGATGGTACGAGGGCTCCCATCCAGGATGATGGTCACCTCCCGGCGCGTGGCCAACGCCAGGCTCGTCAGACCGACGACGGCGATCAGGCTTGCCGCCAGTCGCATGCTGCGTTCAGGATTCGCATGAAGGAAATCGAACAAGCGCCGCACGGCGGGGCAGTATACCAGACGACCCCACGAGCGGATCCACAATGAATCAAAGCGACACCGCGGGCGCGGTGTCGGAGGCGGTGTCTGTTTGATGACAGCCGAATGGAACCGGCTGGCTCACCGGGGGGAATTCCCCCTACACCCCCCTTTCACCCGCCGCGCCTCGAGCCAGAGCGGAATGGACGATTTCAAGTCTTCTCTTGGCGGCACATTCCTTGACGATTCGTGTCGGAATTCCAACCCTACTCGCTGCCGAGCATCCTACTTCCGCTTGAAGATGACGAGTTTGTAGCCGTCGGGATCGCGGATGACGAATTCACGGTTGCCCCACGGCCAATCTTTCGGCTTGCTGGACGGCTCGAGCCCCTTGGTGGTCAGGCTCTTGTACGCTTCATCGACGTCGTCGACTCTGAGATAGAGAAACTGCCCGGCACCCTTGCTTGCTGACTTCGCCTCCTCCTCGAATCCCGGCTTGTCTTCTTTGTCGATTTGTAGGAAATCAATCCAAAACCAGTTGATGTATCCGGTCGCATGAGTAGGCTTGTTCTTCTTGAAAGTGAAACCAAGGGACTCGTAGAATTTTACAGTTTTAGGAACGTCTTTCATATAACAGACGATCCCTGCAGCGCTCTTTAGTTTCATCGTTGAGAACCCTCATTCCCTCGTACATCCATTGCTCTTTGACATCACGTCCGTTGACGGCTTTGGCGGCGAGAATTCCCATGCGATGGCCACCTGAACTCAAAACGACTTGCATCTTCCTCAGAAAACGGCTGGCCAGCCAACGGCTTCCTTGCCTCACTGGCGGAGAGGGTGGGATTTGAACCCACGGAGCCTTTCGGCTCACGCGCTCTCCAGGCGCGCGCGTTAGACCAGACTACGCTACCTCTCCGAGGGGATGGCGGGTTCCGCCCGCCGGCGCGGATTATAGCATGCGAGGTCGCGTGCGTTCCCGCGCCGGCCTGGGCTTTGATTCCGTTGGCCGTCGGCGGTCCAACCTTTATGAGAAGGTGCAGCCAAAGAGCCCTTTCCACTTGCCTCTTCGAGCCCTGATGCGCTTTCTACAGGAGAAGGTTTGTCTCGTGGCTATCCCAAATGGATCACCCACAACCGGCCATCGGCCGCCGATCGATAGACGATGCGATCGCCCGTAGGAGAAGCCGCCCAATCGTTCGAGGCGATGCCTCCCGGGAACGCATCCTCATCGAGGAGGACAGTCGTCTTCCCGGTGCCGAGGTCCAGCTCTAGGAGAGTCAACCCTTTCCGATCGACGGCGTAGGGAACGAAAAGGAACTGCCCCTCCCTTCCCCAGCGATAGGAGGCCAAGCCGGGGAGAGACTGTACGCCATCTCCCGATGTATGGACGATCCACACCCCGTTTCGCGACGGGTCGTCTTCGAACGCCAGATAGAACGCGACCCACTCGCCAAGAGGTGATAAGACGGCTGAGCGCGGCCGTTCCCCCGGCGCGAGAAGCAAGGTCGGGCTTCCGTCCAACGGTACACGCCACACCCCGCCCTGCCCGCCCTCCGTGAGTCGTCCGCTTACGACGAGCGCCTTGCCGTCTCCAGCCCAACCGATCAGATCGCCGCCGATCACTGTCAGGATCCTGCCGGGAATCCCATCTTGGATATTCGAAACCCAGACGGAGCGCCGACGCAAGTCTACGTTCACGGGCTCCGTGCTTCCCTCGGTCCAAGCGACTTGTTGTACGTCAGGCGAGACGCGGAGGTTCCGAGCCGCGGCCGGAAGGTCCAGCGTCGAAGCGGACGAGTCCAAGGGTGACGAGGGAACACCCGAGAGGGACAACGATGCCAGTGAAATCTCCCCTCCATCCGGGGATAGGGCATAGACCCCGAGTGGTTCCTCCCCTGGCGGATCGTCGACGAATAGGATCTGGCTCCCGTCCGCCGACCACCATGTCCGCGCGCAGCATCCGGCTTCGGTCAGCGGAAAGCTCGAGGGCGTTGGGACCGGCGTCGGTTCCAACGGTGCCAGCGGGGTCGGCGTCACCGAGATGGCCGCCGCCGGTGTCAGCACCGCGGTCGCGGGGATGCACCCCGCCAACGCCAGGACGACCGCAGACAGCGCCAGGCCCCGAGACTCAAGGCTGTGAGGGCCAGGGATCGTCATAGTCGTTGAGCAGGTCGCCGCCGAACAACACATCGGGTTGGTCGCCGAGACGTTGCCAGCGGCGGGGATCAGCCAAGTCCTGTTCAAACCCCAGCGGATTTCCTCCAACCAGAGCGATCCGATCCCAATCGGCGTCGATCAGCGGAATCGGGTTGAAGGCGCGCCGGTGGGAGGGCGCCTCGCGAATCTCGAGGTGCAGGTGCGGGCGAGAGGTGCAGCTCAAATCCGGATCGCCCGTTTTAGCGATGGGCTGTCCCCGTCGAATCTCCTCGCCGAGATCGAATTGCGGCCGTTCCAGGAGATGTCCGTAGAAGGAGGCGTAGCCGTTGGGGTGATCGATCATTAAGTTGTGGGGCCCGGCACCGTGGGCCGCCTGGTCGATCCCCACCACCACGCCCTCGCCGACGGCTACGACCTCCGTCCCACAAGATGCGGCGAGGTCCACGCCGAAGTGCAAACCCTGGCCTGCCCCGTAGAGCGAGCGACGCTCGCGGTAGGCGAAGACCGTGTTCCCGTACGGCTGGGTGAGCAACCAGGAATCAGGGCCCGGGAGGGACGCGAACGGGAGCCCGAAAGGAGGCTTCGGCTGCGAGGGCTGTGCCGGTCCATTCGATGCCGCAAGGATCAAAACGGAGGCGGCACCCAGGACCGCGCGCAGGAGGTACGTTCTTGCGCCGTTCATCCTTCCGCCGCCGGAAGAAAGGCGACCCGGCCCGTGCTGCCGGAAGGAAAAAGGTCGTCGAAGATTTCCGGGGCAAAACGGCCGACCATCTCCGAGGTAAGGGCGTTGCGCCGACAGATGTCGGCGAAGAAATCGGCGCTCGGCCGCTTGGTGCGCGTTTGAGTCGCAGGATCGAGTTCCCACAGCCCGAAGCGCTGTGTCCACCCGCGTTCCCACTCGAAGTTGTCGACCAAGGTCCAATGGTAATAGCCTTCGATCTGCCAGTTGAAGTTCGCCGCACGCCAAAGCTGGCGCACGTGTGACGCCAGGTAACGGGGCCGCAGCTTGTCTTCCGCATCTTCGACCCCGTTTTCGGTGATTCGGATCGGCAGACGAAATCGTCGAGCCCAGACCAGCGCGCGCCAGAAACCTTCCGGCGAATTGGCGATGAAACCTGTCGGGCTGAGGTCGGAGTTGCGGGGGTACCCGCTGCGGCCGAACAGCTCACGCGGCCGGCGCGGATCGAAGGCCACCGCCTCGGTCGTGTAGTAGTTCAGGCCGAAGAAATCCTGGGTGCGAGCGGCCTGCGGGATGTGCCTCCGCCGGCCCGGCAGGCCCAGCCAACCATCATTGACGGCGCGCGGAACGGCCTCATTGAAGATGCGGTGTCGCATTCCGGCGATCGTCCTCTCCAGCGGATTCCAGCGATGCCGGGCGGTGATGCCGCGGTAGTGATGGCTCAAACCGACCTTGGCGGTGGCCTGGAGGCGGTGGATCACCGCGTACCCTCGGGCGTGGGCCAGGACGAGATGCTGGAGTACGTCGAGCGCATGCGCCAGGTCTGTCTCCCCCGGAGGAAAGGCTCCGACGGTGTAGGCGGCATAGGCGTAGACGTTGGGTTCATTGATGGTGATCCACTCGTCGGCCAGATCCTGCAGGCTCCCGACCGCCGTTTCGACATACCGCTCAAAGAGGCTCGGCGCTTCCGGGTTCATCCAGCCGCCGCGCTCGGCAAACCAGTTCGGATTGGTGAAGTGATGCAGCGTCACCAGCGGACGAAGGCCGCGGCGGCGCGCCCCTTCGAGGATGTCGCGGTACATCTGCAGGGCCGCCGAATCGACTCGGCCGGGGGCGGGCTCGATCCGGCTCCACTCCAGCGAAAGTCGATGCGCGTTCTGGCCGGACTCGGCCGCGCGGTCGAGATCCTCCGCCCAGCGTCCGGCCCACCACTCGCAGGCTTGTCCGGATCGATGCCCTTCGGCGATGTGGCCCGGCTCCTGCTCCCAAGCCCAGAAGTCGTTGTCGCGGTTTTCGCCCTCGACCTGGTGCGCCGCCGTCGCCGTCCCCCACAGGAAGCCGGGCGGGAACGAAAACACCGCCCGGATCATTCGCTGTCTCCTGCCGTCTCGGCTTTGAGCAGGGCCTGAGCCATCAGCGATCGAGCCCCCGTTCGACGAAAGCCCACTTCATAGGCCTCGGCTTGCGCCGCCGCGTCCATCTCGTCGATGCGGTACAGGGCGATGCGCCGTTCGGAGAGAAGCTGGCCGGACATGGCCGCCAGCACCGAGCGGGCAAAGCCTCGCGTCCGGGCCTCGGCGTCCGTGTCGACATAGACCTCGGCGTAGCGAGGCCCGCGCCAGTTGGCGCCGGCCGCGGCATGCGATCCGGAAGCAGAATTGATCTCGAAGCGGACTCCTCCGATCGGTGATTCGGCGGCGACCACCATCACGTTGAGGACCGGTTGGAAGGAGGAGGTGTGGAGGCGGTAGACGTCGCTGACCCGGCCGTCGGACAGGTCGACCCATCCGTCAACCCAAGGCTCCTGTTCGAGAGGCAACATCAAGAGGACCGGTTGCCGCGGTCGGAGCGATTGGCTCAGCAAATTCACCAACCCGAGCGGATGCGCGGCGAAGGGAAGGGCCAGGCGGCGAAACAGGTCGAGCCCGGTCTGCGCCAGCGCCAGAAACCCGCGGGGTGTTCCATTGCCGGCGTACTCGACATACAGCTCGACGCGTTCGGCCGGGTGGTCAAGCGCGTAGTAAGCCGCGGCAGCGTCGGCTGGAGAGTGGAGATTCAACAGGGGAGCAAGTTGCCCCCGCTCCTCTGTCGGAAGTCGGCGGACGTCTGGCATCCAAGGGCCCGACTGCCAATTCTACCGGAGGGAGCCACGTGGCCTAACCGAGCAGGCCGGCGGTGGTATAGTCGGCGGTCGCCGTGAGCCTTTGCCGATCGCGCTGCGCGCCCAACCTGCTGGCGCTAATCCTTTTGACGTGCTTGTTGGCCTCGTGCCGCAGCCAGGCCACGTCGGCCAGGGCCCTCGCCGTGGCCCCTGAGTTCGAATCATTCTGGAGGCGCGGCGGTGGCCTGGCGACGTTCGGACCGCCGATCTCGGCGCCTCGCCGCGAGGGGGGCCGCCTACATCAGACGTTTCTCGCCGTCGAGATGATTCAGGAAAAGGCGGGCGCGCGCAGCGCGGTCCGATTGGCGCCGTTGGGCTGGGACCTCGGCCTGGCCGAGCCCCCTGTGCCGCCGATCGACGGCCAGTCCTCGGCTTACTTCATCGAGACCGGCCACAGCCTCTATGCCGGGTTTGCCAGCATCTATTCGGGGCTCGGAGGGAAGGCTGTCGTCGGAGCCCCCCTCACTGAGGTCGCCTTCCGCGACGGGCAGATCGTCCAGTACTTTGAGAACGCCGGGCTTTATCGCCCGGAGAACGCCAGCCCGGCGGACAGCCGGTTGGTCGCCCTTGGGCTGGGGGCGCGCCCTCCGGCCGACTCTTTCGGCCTCGAACCGGAGGCATTCGTTCTTCCCGGAGTCGTTCGGCAGCGGCCTTTCGGGGCGTTCCTCGAGGCCTACGGAGGCGAGGCGCTTTTCGGACAGCCGCTCACCGCGCCCTACCTGACAGAGGACGGTGCTCTCCAACAGGTTTACGAAAGGGCTGTGGTTTTCTCTCCGGATGGTTCGATCCGCCGCGCCGCCTTCCGCCCTTTGGGCTCCGACCTCGGCCCAGCGACTTCACCAGCGTCCGAGTCCGGCGAGCCGGGAGGAACCTATTTCGAGCAGACAGGACACAACGTGCTGTGGGCCTTCGCCGATTTCTACCGTGCCAGAGGTGGGGAGAAGGTGCTCGGTCTGCCTTTGGAAGAAGCCATCCTGCAGCCCGATCGATTCACGCAGCGCTTCGAGAATGGTGTCCTGGAGTATCGTTACGACCTGCCGCCTTCCCTGGCAGTCCAGTTGGCTCCGCTTGGACGGCCCTACCTCGCCAAGCATCCTCTCCCGACCGCGCAGCCTGAGGTCGTAGGTGTCCCGGTCTCGGCCGCTGGGACGGCGCGTGCCGAAACCCTTCAGATCGAGGGTTCGCTGGCCGAGGTCGTGCTAAGACCTGGGCGAGAACAAACCATCGTCGTCCGTGTCTCGAAGCGGAACGGAGATGCCGTGGAAGGCGCCGCTGTCTTGCTGCGGTGGATCGGGGGTCAAAGCGAGCGCCAGGAGCGTCTGCCGGCGACGGACAAGAAGGGCCGAACGGAGTGGCGCTGGACGGACGCCGACCCAGCCTCGGGGGAGATCATCAACGTGCTCCTCCAGGCGACGGCCGATGATGCCAGCGGAACCGCCTTGCTGCAGTACACATTCGGATTTCCGGCGATACCCTGAGCCGATCGGCTCAGCCGGACTCGTCTGCCAGGGCGTAACTCTCGGCTGAGACCTCGACGCGGGCAATCGGCGGCCCAAGGCTGAAGACTCGCATGGCGAAGGGCCGCGCTTCGCCGGGCTGCATGGTCGGATCGGCCTCCCAGACCGCGTAACCGATAACACGGTTGGCATCGTCCAACGCCGTGGCCAGGATCAGGGTCCGGTTTGGCACTTTCGCATCCGGCGGCAACGCGATCGTCCCCTCGGTGATCCACGAAAGACCGCCCTCTTGAAGGCGATCGGTAATGCGGACGATCGTCGGCGTCCGATACCGATCCTCCACGTCGTTAGCCGGGATTACGCTCAGTACCAGGGCGTGCGCTTCGCTTCCCGCGGTCTCAGGGAAGGCGGCCGCCATGGGCATGATCTGGCCGCCACGGAGCAGGTTGAGCGGCGGGAACACCTGCATCGAGTGGAGGATACCGCCCGAGGCCCCCTCCAGCCGGATTTCGACGACCAGGTTCTCCAGGTCATGCGTCGACGGATTTCGGACCGCGGTCAGGCACCACAGCCCGACGGAAGGGCGCCGATAGCACGAGGGAGGCTGCAGCTCCAGGGGAATCGGAGTCGAGGTCGGGATGAGGGCGACGATCGGTTCGCCCCCCGGTCCCGGAATCAGGAGCTCGTGGCCGATACTCAACACCGTGGGATTCAGTCCCGGATTGAGCGCCAGCAGCGCATCGAGACTCACGCCGTACAGAGCGGCGATCTGGAGGAGAGTCTCATTCTTCTCGACAACGTGCTTGAACGGTGTGGGCGAAGGGCCGAGTTCGCTCGTTGCCGCGACGGTCGGCTCGGGGGTGGCGGGCACGCGAGTCGCGGTCGATGTGCGCCAGGGCGCCAGGGTTTCCGTCGCACCTTGCACGAAGAAGGAAGACAGCGGCACGCAAGCCGTGGCCGCCCACGTTGTGAGCGCGACCCCGGCGACGATCGACGACAGGCGGCGCATCTCGCGGCATTGTACCAAACGGTCCATAGCGTTGTCGCTCACCGGCCCCTATGCTAGACTCCGCAGCCGGGGTGCCATGAGTCTCGCCTCTCAATCCTCCCTCACCGAAGCCATCGCCGCGGCCCGCGCCGGTGATCGGGCGCGCGCCCGCGAACTGCTATCGAAGCTATTGCGCGCCGATTCGGCCAATCCCGAGTATTGGATATGGATGAGTTCGGTCGTCGAGAGCGACCGGGAGAAGGTCTACTGCCTGGAGTCGGCCCTCAAACTCGACCCGTCGAACCGATCGGCGTTGCGCGGCCTGGTGATTCTCGGCGCTCGCAGCCCGGAAGAGGACGAACTGGCCTCGGCGATCAAGATCGCCCGCCGACAGACCGCTTCGGCGGTGGTGGCCCGGCCGGCCGCGCCCTCGGGCGGATTCCGGTTCCCTTGGCGCCTGGTCGCCTTGATCATTCTCGGACTCTTCGGCGTGGCCGCCCTCCTGCAACTCCTTCTCCTCGTTTCGGGACCGGCGACGACGATCCTGGCTCCCGTCCTCGGTCCGGTGAGGACCCAGACGCAGACGCCGGCCCCGGCGACGATCACGCCGACGGTGACCCTGACGCCCATTCCAATTGAGACGCGCATCATGCGCACGCCCGTCCCCACGGAACTCGCCGAGACGCCGCTGGCCTTCCTGGTCGAATCCACCTCGACCCCTACGACGATGCTCGGAGTGACTCCCCGGCCGGAATATGAGGCCTATGCCAATGGACTCGCCGCGCTGCAGCGGGGCGACTACATCGAGGCTGCCGACTCGATGCGCGAGGTGGTCGAAGCCGAACCGGACGCGGCCGATGCGTGGTATTTCCTGGGCGAAGCCAACCGCGCACTCGACCGTCCAGGGGCAGCCGTCGAGGCTTACGATCAGGCCGTCCTCTCGCACCCCGAGTTTGCTCCGGCGTACCTCGGCCGAGCTCGCACGATCCAGGGCCTGCGACCCAACACCCTGGCCGAGGACTACGCGCGGGCGATCGAGGCCGATCCGCTTCTGGCCGCGGCCTACCTGGAGACCGCCGCCTTCTATAACAGCCGCCGTCAATGGGAAAACGCCGACGAACTGCTGGGCCAGGCGATCGAGGCCGGCGCCACCGAACCGGAGTTGTACATCCGGCGGGCCGAAGCGCAGTTGAACCACACAGCCTATTCCGACGGGCTCGAAAACGCCATCGAAGGGAGCGCCAACGACCCGACGAGCTTGCTGGGCTACCTCATCCTGGGCCGCGCCTATGTGGAGAACGAGCTCTACAACGCGGCGCTGTGGCCCCTGCAGACCTACTTGCTTTACGAACCGGACGATCCCGTGGGTCTGGCCACCCTCGCTCGCGCCCATCTGGGGGTCGGCCAATACGACAGCGCCTTCGAGTCCGCCAATCATGCTCTCGCTCTGAACGACCGCTTAACGCAGGCCTATGTCGTTCGAGGCCACGTCCAGAACTTCCGAGGCGAATACGACCTGGCCCTGAAGGACTTCAGCGACGCCCTGCGGTTGGGGAGATCGAGCTGGGATATCCAATACGGGGTCGCTCGTTCCTACTACGGCAAACGGGAGATGTCGGCCGCCTTCGAGGCCGCCAACAACGCGCTGGCCAATGCCATCGAAGTTGAGGACCCTATCAGCCGCGATCGCAAGAAGGGCGAATCCTATGCGCTGCTGGGAATGATCTTCGAGGACTTCACTCCTCCGGCGATAGACGATGCCTTGCGCCAATGGCAGCTACTCGTCTCGCTCGAGCACGCCAATCCAGAGACGATCGCGCTCGCCCAAGTCCATATCCTGGAGCTCACCGGAAGAGGCCCGACCCGCACCGCCACGGTCAGCCCCACGTCGAGCCTGACTCCGGGCCCGACAGCCACCCGCACGCCGACTCCCTCCCTCACGCCGACTCCCTGATTCGCAGCCACCACCCCCGTTCCCAGCGGCCAGGGTCCGTGATGCACGCTGAGCGAATCGGAAGTCACATC
>Ga0184639_10000137_pt1 | contig 25108 bp, 24 predicted proteins | sample PLM31_170_b2_FD_133155 | JGI IMG/M metagenome (GOLD analysis project Ga0184639, IMG submission 133155) | Groundwater sediment microbial communities from an aquifer in East River, Colorado, USA - PLM3-1_170_b2 | ecosystem: Environmental > Terrestrial > Soil > Riparian zone | place: USA: East...
GGCGTTGAAGCGGTCCAAGGGAGTGCAGAAGCGGGCTGCGGAACTGCTCGGGATAAACTACAGATCGCTCAGGCATAGACTGGAGAAGTATGGAATGTTGAGTTCCAAGGCTTTTGAATTCGCTGAAGATGCCGGAGAAGGGGATTGACAAATTTTGTCACCGGCGAGGTTTATTAAATACGTAATTTGCCGGTCAGCTTCTACGTTTGAATCTGTGCCAATTCTTTACACGATTCCCTCAACCCCATAGAAGTTCCTAAAAACATAACATTTTATCGCGGTCGACTCGCCCCTGGACGATTTCTGGGGTTGGATTATTCTAACAAAGTTGTAGATCGACCCCTGGCCCACAGATTGCGTAGGGGAGTGCCACAGAGCACTGCACCCATCAATTCCAAAAGGAGGTGAGATACAGCAAAAGGGGATGAGGCAGTGATTACTTGGGTTATTGAGTCCGCGAAAAAGTTATTTCGCTTCGAGGTCTGGAAGGACCGACTAACACAAGGCCATATTATAAGAAAAGGCAGAAAGAAGGGAGCTTAAATTCTATGGACAGATTAAGGTTGAGGAGCGAATCGGGTTTTACTCTGATCGAACTTCTGGTTGTCGTGGCCATCATTGGAATCTTGGCGGCCATCGCCATTCCCCAGTTTGCGGCATATCGTAAACGTGGCTACGAAGCCCAGGTTAAGTCGGATCTTAGAAACGCGGCGACGGCACAGGAAGCATACTTTGCCAATGCTTTCACGTATAAAGCTGGTACTGTGGACGCTGCTAACTTCCCAGGATACAACCAGACTCAGAACGTGACGATGTCATCCTCGGGAGGAAGCAATACGTTTCAACTGACAGCGGGACATACTCTCTGCGTCAATCAAACCTGGACATTCAGCAGCGGGAATGGGCTTATTGTTGGTCCTACGGGTGGGTGCCAATAGTTGGGTACCGATCATAATTTCCTGATTTAAAAGGCAAAGGAGGGGCGGTTGTCTTGACCTGCCCCTCTTTTGCTTTTTCCTCTCTCGATTTTGGGCTATCCATCTCTTCTGCCCGATCGGTAAGCATCGCTGAATTCGCAGATGCGCGCGGACCAAACCACGGTTAAAGATACTGCCGATCGCTCTGCGCTAATCATCCTGGGCGCGATGGTTTTCTGGTTTTGCCAGGACATCATTTTCACTGAGCAAGCTCCCTTCTTTCGCGACCTCGGCACGTACTTCTATCCTTTGCAATTCAGCGTCTATGAGGGCTTCAGGACCGGCGAGCTTCCTCTTTGGAACCGCCACATGGCTATGGGATTTCCGCTCCTAGCCGATTTTCAGTCGGGCGTATTCTATCCGCCGCACTTGCTATTCCTGTTACTTCCCTTCTTTTCCGCCTGCCGCGCACTCTTCGTCTTGCATTTCCTGATCGCCGGCATGGGAACGTACAAGCTGTGCCGCCAATGGAAGTACCCGGCTTATCTCTCGCTGATTGGAGCGCTTCTGTTCACCTTCGGAGGCACCATCGTCTCGCTGAGTAATCTGCTGAATCATTTTCAATCGGCAGTCTGGCTGCCGTGGGTGATTTTCCTATGGGAAAGGGTCCTCGGCCGATTGTCTTGGGCTCGTTTTCTGGCGTTTACGGTGATTCTTACGCTCCAGTGCCTGGCCGGCTCTCCCGAGATTTTCGCCATGAGCATGGTCTTGGTCCTGTTTGACGGGTTGAGAGTCAAGTCAACACACTCCAGCATTTCATACGTGAGGCTATTTTCGATTCTGGCAGCCGCGGGCCTGGTTTTCATGGTTCTCGCGATGGCTCAACTGCTCCCGAGCGCCGAGCTCTACTCGCAGTCACGCCGGCAAGTACCGCTTCCTGCGCAAGAGGCGCTCAATTGGTCGCTCAACCCGTTAAGCCTGCTGAACCTGTTCTTTCTGGATAAGGAAATCGACGCCACCATTTCCACCGGCACCCGTCATTTCTTCCATCGCGCGCCGTCGCTTCTGTTAAGTTATTATGTCGGCGCGATCGCAATTTTCGGGGTCTGCATCGGATTTCTCGTCGGTTCGGTTCGGGAAAGGGTTGTCCTATCGGGAGCAATGATCTTCTCGCTCTTGATGGCGCTGGGCAAGCATACACCGGTCTATCCGTTCCTTTTCTACCATCTGCCGTTTCTCAGCGCTTTGCGGTTTCCGGAAAAGTTTTTTTTCATTACCTATGCGCTAATTTTCTATGCATCGATGAGGGGACTGGAGGCGTGGCTTTGCGATTACAAACAGAATGTCAAGAAAGCCGCCGTCGCCCTCGCCTTGATTTGTGTGGCCTTAGCGGGGTCTTATATCGTTTTGCGATTCAATGTCGATGTTGTGGCGCATTTCATCGCCCACCAAACCGCTCTAAAATCCATCGCTTTGGTCGACCCGAATCAAGTTGTAGATCTTGTTGCCAACCTGGAGCGGCAGCTTATACTTTTCCTGGCATTTTTCCTGCTGCTCATCTTAGCCAGGAAAAAAATCATTCGACAAAGTCTCGGCAACGTTCTGTTGGTGTCAGCGGTATTTGTCGATCTAACGTGGGCGCACAGGGATTACCTATTCCCCCTGGCTCCTGATTTTATACGCGAAGATCAACATATTTTGACCCGACCTGAATCTGAGTTGCATCGAGTTTTTTACTATCCCTCCAGCCGACACATGCACCCGGACAGCATCTCGGTCAAAGGGAAGCCAACTTTTAAGGAAGCAACCGCTTTGTCCTTTCAAAACCTATTGCCGAATGCGGGTCTCCTGTACGGCATCGATTATATGCAGGAGATCGATGCGCTGGCTCGCCAGCCCTATACAGACTTTGTTAATTTTGCCGATCAACTCGATCTGCCGAGGCAGCTCCAGCTTCTACGCGCGTTAAATGTCAAATACCTTGTCGCATTTCAACCAATGACCGCCGAGGGGCTGACTTTGATAAGCTCATTTCCCCAGTACTTCTCATGGCTATACAAGCTTGACCGCATCGTCCCGAGGGTTTATGTGGTAACCAAGGTCACCGTTGAAACTTTTACCGCCAAGATCCTACGCCGGCTGGCGAGAGATGATTTTGATCCACGAACCGAGGTCATTCTGGATCAAACGCCGTCCCTTCAACCGCAGGGGGCGTTGCAAGCGTCGGCAAAGATCGCTCGCTATGAAAACGCGCGAGTTACGATTAGAGCGTCGCTTGATGCATCCGGGATTCTCGTTCTGGCCGACTCGTTTTATCCGGGTTGGAATGCTTACGTCGACGGCAAGAAAGAAGGAATTTTGCGGGCGAACTTGTTCTTTCGGGCGGTGGCGCTTCCCGCCGGAGATCACACCGTCGAGTTTCGCTACGAGCCCATGTCATTCAAGATCGGGCTCGTGATATCGGTAACGACGGTGTTCGCGCTCATCGTGACAACGGTCATTTGTGTTCTGCGTAAACGGAGGGAAAAGGCGCCTATCCCGGTTTCTTGAAGTCCCAGACGTATACCAGCGGTACCCCCGCGACGGTGACCGATAAATAGGGTGCCACGGCCCCGTGCGCGAGTTGGCGCTCCCGCGGTGAGTGCACGCTGCGGCGGTTAAGCAGAATGTAGTAGTCGAAAGGTTGCTTGCTAGCAATCCGAATATCGCGGCGCAGGCGCCCTTCGTTCTGGTAGTACGTGAACATAAAGTTGGCGAAGGAAGCGTTGATCGTTGCGTTCTTGGGTAGTTTTTCGTTGAGGGATTTGAGGAAGCCCGGCGTCATGGCCTCCATGAAGTAAGTCGTTTCCAGCCCTCTTTCATAGGCGCCGCGAATACCGCCGACGAGGCGGTTATAGTAACTCAGCTGAAAGGGATGGCAGAGATAGATATCCAACGCGGGGCTGAATAAAACCAGCAGAAATAGGGCCCCGTTAATTTTGCCTTTAACATTGGCAACTCCCTTTAGAGCCTTCGACCCCTGGGCGGCTTCTGCCGACCACGTGACAAGTACATAGAAGCCCGCTCCCGCAAGCGCGGCGAGAAACGGCAATGCCGACAGCAGTTGGCGCACGCCGTCATGGAGCACCGCGCCGGGCAAAATTCCCGTAATCAACACGAAAGCTGAGTTGATGGCGAAGAGCGCCGGCGCCGGACGCCGCCGGTGAAGCCAGGGGATCGAGACGAGTCCTATAAGCGCGAGCGCCAATACGGGCTCCGGCGTCGTGACACCGACGATGAACAAAGGATAGTACCGGGGAAGTTGATCGGTAAAGTACAGTTGGTTGAAGAAATAGATCATGAAATTAGTTTCCGCGCGGTAGGAACGGTTGATGCCTTCGTGTAGGAATTCGAGAATACGCGGGCCGGGTTGGTGCCAAAGATACGGCTGGCTCGCAATCATTATGAGGGGCGCGAGAAAAAGCATAGCGGCGATGTTGTTTGCGTACTTGTGGCGTTGAAATAGATGAGCCCAGAGAATCAATGGAATCGGAATGAGGAGCGCGGGGAACTTGGTCGCCAATGCCAAGCCCCATGCCGCGCCCAAACCGACGCTCCATTTCCAGCTATTAAGTCCTTTCCAAAAACAATAGGCGGTCAAAAACCACATCGACGCCAGCGGCATGTCGGTGACCGCGATATGGGCGAAGCCGAACAGATTCGGGGTAGCGATCAGCGCCAGCGCGGAGAAGATTCCCGTAGCGCGCCCGAAAACTTCGCTCATCCACAAATACATCACGGCCGTCAGGACGGCGAAAAAAAGCGCCGGCCCTAACCGGTAGGCGGCGAACTTATCCAGCCAAGGGGCCGTCAAGGTATTGGTGAGACCGGAAATGATGCGCGAAAAAGGCGGGTGCGGAACATTGTAGGGATTCCAGTGCCACAAGGACTTGATGTAGTCATCCGCAAGGCTTTGGTGGAAATTCCCATTGGCAAGGTTGTTAAGAAAATCGATGACCCAACGGACATGTAAGTCAGAGGCATGGAAATAGGGGGGTTCATCCCAGGTTACGCCGTAATCATTGAGCGTTACGGCTATCAGCAGCAGGGAGCCGAGAAACAAGGCGAAGCAAATCGTCCAGTGCTCTATCGGGGACTCCATGCGCGAGCTATCGATCATACTTAACGCCTTTGAAGTTTGTTAAATGACTCGATCCGGGAGTGAGACGCGCGACTACCCATCAGGGTCTCGACCCATCATATTCGCTTCTCCCATACCGCGAGTACGGATTTGCCGATCTTTCCCCAAGATATGCGGTCGACGACACGGGAAAGCGGCACGCAGAGTCGGTCCCACAAAAGCAATTGTCCACGCGATGGCAAAGCCTGCCGGAGCACGAAAGCGTTCGCCAGCGACAACAGGACGCCGACGGCGTCGAGATACAGCATTTTTTTCTCGACCCATCCTGGCGGTATGAGCCGCCGTAACTTCCGTGTGTCATAGCGGCGGATATGTCCGACGCTTTTGTCGAATTCACTGAAAAGCCACTGGTGAGCCGGAGACAGGACCACGATATGCCCACCCGGCCGAACCCGTCGAGCCGCAGCTTCGATTTGATGCCGGTCGTCTTGAATGTGTTCGAGAACGTCTAGATACAGCACGCAATCAAAGGAAGGCCGATCTACGAGCGCGCGCAATGATCCCGCGATCACACCCAGCGAATCAAAACGCCGGTGTGTGTTCAACTCGGTTCGCAGCCGTTTCGCCTGGTCGACATCGGGTTCGAGGCAGATCCAGCGGCGCGCCGTGCCGTCATGCAGGGCTAAGGTCGTCCCGCCAACGCCAGCGCCGACTTCCAAAACATCGCCGGCCAGATAATTCCCGATCTCTGCCTTGACGTAGCGTTTCCAATTGGTCGCGAGAGCGAACAATTCGAGCTCGCGGCCAACGTAAGGCGTTTCATTGGCTGCGGCCATAGACGCGCTGTACTTCACCGGTTAGGAAAGTGTAATCCCGTCGAGGAATGAAAGTCGCAGTATCGCGCGCTGCCAAGATCACGAAGGCAAACGCGAGGGTTACGAGGAGCATTTGAATTAACATGACCAGAATTAGTCCGGATACATAGGTGGCCCAACCGGGGATCGCGAGATTTGTTAAAAGGCGAATACCGATAACTCCAATGAGCGCCGCAGCCGCCAAGCCCATACCGAGCGAGACTACGATCAAGAGCCGTATGCCGATACGGTCGCCGAAAACCGCCATGGCGCTTAGACCGTGTACGACGAGACCGACGAGGTTCATGCGAGACGGTCCTTCCAAGCGCTTTTCACGCAGCGTTGGAACCAGCGCCATCGGTAGCCTCGCTTTATGAACAGCCGCTGCGTAATGGTTCCATAACTCAGAAACTGCCACTAAACGCTTCAAGACGGGCCAAGGAATCACGCTAAAGTTGCCGACGCGAACTTTCACACCGGTCAATAGGAAATGTATCAATCGATAAAGGTGGTAGCAAAGCTTGAACGCCAAACCTTCCGCGCGTCGCGTGCGCGCCGCGAAAATTATTTTTTGGTCTCCGTTGGCGAGACTCGCCTCAACCAGGCGAGGAACATCGCGCGGATCATCCTGGCCGTCGCAGTCCATGACGACAACGGCATGACATGGGCGATTCGCTTCTATATAGGACAACCCCACGGCAATAGCGCGCTGATGACCGAGGTTGCGGCGAAGTGAAAGAATATCGACGCTTTCGATGGCGACAAAAGATTTGTGACCCAAATTCGGCGGCACAGAGTCCGTGGAGCCGTCGTCCACGATTAGGATTTCGGCCGCCATTCCGTATGCGTTTAGTTCCCGCTCCAGACGGGGGAGCAGGATCGAAAGCACTTCCCAATCATTGTACACGGGCGTGAGAATGATGAGTTTGTGGCTACGGGTTTCAGCGTCCGTCATTGCGATTGTTTTCGTATTTTCACTCAACGTTCATGGCCGTTTCGCAAATCGGCTGAGCTTCCCTGCGCAGCTTTTCGTTATGCAGGCCGGGATTCACCCGTCGGTTTATTTAGAAATAAAAATGCGCCCCTAGCGTACCACAAAAATCACGATTTTTGTTTTGATCTCTACGGATTAATTCCCCCGTGGCTTACTTCGGGGTAGTTCACGATTTCCCTAAAGTGCCATATTGAGCATCCGCGATCGCCGCCTCAGGCGTTTTTGGCTATTTTTATCGGGCGGTTTTAAGCCTTAAAGTGCTCGAGAGCTTCGCTAATCTCTCCATTCTTACATTGTGCAAAGGGCCGGTTGGCTGGCATAGAACATGCTCTACCGAATCACTAATGCCGCGCTTTATCAGGACCAGAAAAATATTGATACCCGACATCCCGCCTCCAAGCAACGGGACGGGCGATGATCTGGCGATCATTGCCATCGGAATCCTTTGCGCGGTTGCGGCGGTCGTGGCTATGGTCTTTGTGTTTCTCGGCGTGTGAGCCATCCGCCCAACGACGCAATGAAATAATTCGCCAGATTTTTGCTTGAAAAAGGATACCCATTGATGGTCCGTCGACAAGGTAACCACATAAGGTTCTAAAAACATGCATTGCAATGTAACCGAAATGGCGCTGGCGTTTGTCAATCGACAGAGCAAGGTTAAAATCACCATTACGAGCATTGCTCTGGTGTTCGTTTTGGGATGGGTTGATATTGAGACCGGTCTCGAAGTCCACCTCCATTTCTTGTACTTCCTTTCGATTGCCCTCGCTAGCTGGTTTGTGAACCGGCGGGCCGGCATCTACATCGCGATCCTATGCGATATCGTGGTGCTCGCCGCGGATATTATCGGGGGACGCCAGTACAGCGCGCCGTGGATTCTCTATTGGAACTTTTTGATGCAGGGCGGCCTCTTTGTCTTCGTGGCGTCTGCGCTGTCACAATTGCGCTTAAAGTTTGAGACCTTGTCCGAGCTTGCGGGACGGGACATGCTTACGGGTCTACCCAACGTTCGCGCATTTTACGATTTGACGTCCCGGGAAATGGCCGATGCCGTCAGCGTTCAGCCATTGAGCTTGGCTTTTGTCGATATTGACGGATTGAAATGGATCAATCAGCGCCTGGGCTATGCCACCGGAGATCAATTGCTGTGCATGATCGCTCAGACGATCAAACAAAATGTGCCGCGGCCGGAACTGGTTGGACGGGTCGGCGGAACGGCGTTTGCCGTTTTGTTACCCAACGTTACTTCTCAGGATGCCAGTGCGATTCTCGAGAAAATCCAAAAAGACCTCAAAGAAGAAAGGCGCAAGTACGCTCAATCGGTGACGTTTAATATTAGCGCCATTGCCTGTCCCAGGGCGCCGCGGAACATGGCCGAGCTAATGCATGAGGCCGAGTCGCGGATGACCCGGATGAAAGGCAGCAGCAAGGATGCAATCCAAATATCAGAGGTCGATTCTGTGCCGGCGTTAAATTAGCCATAGCCGCGCCCTAGCCCGCAATCTTCAAACTCTCACTATGCCTTTGGGGTTGAGCCCTCCGAAGCTACGGCTCAGCCTGAGGCTGATCCGCCTCCGGCGGAAATGGGTCCGTGCCTCGACGCGGCAAACGAACTCACTGTGGTCGAACGCAGGGTAGGAAGGATTCCGCCCCACGGGCGCACTGGAAGATGCCACGGGTTGCCCGTTGGGCTCCACGTTTGCGGTGGAGCCCAACGGCCTTACGGCCGTGGCACCTTTCCACACGCTTCGTCGGGCGGAACCCTCCGAAGCGTACCCTCCTTCGCCAAGGCTACGGGGGGTACCCACCTCGCATTCATCCACGGGTTAACACCCGTGGCCTTCTGCGAAGGAGGGTAAAACCGGGTCAAAAACAAACCCTCGCCTGGCGCGAGGGTTTGTTTCGGGGGCGATACTCCTGGCTGAATCGCACTGAAAAGCTCAGGCTGCAGAGCGAGATCGCTGGGCTTCGACGAGCGGGCGGTATTTCTCGTTGAGCTTCATCCAATGGGCAGCCCGTCTTTTGGCTTTCGCGAGTTCAGTCTCGGGGAATGTAACGAACGGTATCCGCGTCGGGCCTACTTTACAGTAGTCGGCGAACTCGGCCGGGCGTTTGTTGCCGGCTCCAGGCACGGGCCTGCCGCCGCTGCCGTCCCCGATGAGATCATCGATGGCTTCGATCGCTTTTTGGTCATCGCCCTTGCGCACTTGCTCCAGTAGATAGAGAACCGGCCAGGGCCCCATCCAGACTTCAGTCGACCAACAGCCAGCCGCGCCTAGTCTATAATAAGGATAGAGTTGGGTCTGATTGACCAATACGCTGATCTTTCCGTGCACGATCTTTTGCAGATTCATGAAGGCCTGGGTCGTCCTGTGACTGTCCTTCATACCGATGATCGTCGGTTTCTTGACCAGTTCTTTAAACGCCGACACTGGAATGGTGAATTTGTGATTCTCAGGATTGTGATAGATGACGATATTCAGCGTCGGAAAAAGATCCGCGATGTCATGGTAGAATTTGATCGCGTCCTGGACGTGAAGCGTTTCATAATAGGGCACTCCGAGCAAAACGCCGTCCGCGCCCAGGCCCTTTACAAAGTTCATCTTCTGCACGACTTCCCTCGGGTTGGGGCTGGTGCAGCCGATGAAGAGCGGCACACGCTTCTTGACGGCCTCGACCGTTGCCACCGCCAACGTCTTAAACTCGTCAAAAAGAATATTGTAACATTCGCCATAGGTTCCGGTCGTCGCGATGTTGTTTAGGCCGTCTTTGATGATCTTGTCGACGCCTTCCTTAAGGTTATCGACGGCGATGGTTTGTGTCGCGTGGATATCCACCGCGTCGGGCGTTGCGAAGGCGGGCATCATTCCAAGAACGCCGTTCAGCTCACGGGCAGTTAACATAAATCACCTCCCTGTCCATCATGCCATTTTTCTTCGCTTCGGGTCGTTCAACCCTGATACTGGCTTTGTTAACAGCAACCCGGCGCGGTTGTCAAACAGCAGCGGCGGCGGGCCAGGAAAAGCAGCAGATAACAGGCTAGGCGACCCGCCGGACTTTAATTTTGTCCGCCTCTTTTTCGAGCTGCGCGAGGTCATAGGCCATCTGCATACCGAGCCAGACTTCCGGGCTTGAGCCGAAGGCTTTGGAAAGCCTGATGGCCATCTCGGGGGAGATTGCAGCCTTACAGTTCACCAGGTTGTTGAGAGCCTGGCGCGTGACGCCGAGAATCTTCGCTCCTTTAGTCACCGTAAGGCCGAGAGGCTCAAGACAGTCATGGCGAACAAGGCGCCCCGGATGCGGGGGATTTTTCATCTTCATCGCTTGCCTCCTAGTGGTAATCAATCAAATCGACATCCCGGACATGTCCGTCTTGAAAACAAAAGATGATGCGCCAGTTTGCTCGAACGGTAACACTCCAGAAACCCTTCAAGCCGCCTTTGAGCGGATGAAGCCTGAAACCAGGAAGATTCACATCCGAGGGGACCCTGGCGCGGCTTAGAACGGCGAGGATGTGCTCGACCTTTTCAATCAGATCGGGACGGATTCCTCGACCTTCGCCGTCAACAAAAAGCCTTTGAAGCCCCTTGTGCCGGAAACTCTGGATCATGCGCCCTGGTGTTTAGCCGACGCGATCACAAGGATACTCTAGGCTGACAAGTAGTGCTTGTCAACTCTGGTTGAACTCTGATTGAACTCTGATTGAACTCATCACCGCCAAATTTTTCTTGCTCTTACGGTCCGCATTCTTACATCTGAAGCGTGTTTTAGATGGAAAATAGCTCCTGACCCGTTTTAATCCCTCCTTATGGGCGGGAAAAGATTGGAGCCACCCGCTGGAGTCGAACCGGCGACTTACTGATTACGAATTCCATCGAAGGTCAGAACGAGCGGGATCCCGACTAACGGTATCCCACACGGCTCTACTCCCCAACTTTGTTATCCAATCCGAGCTGCACGAGCGGCTTTCAATTTAGGCCCTGAAGTGATATCTCACGCGCCAGTAATCCCGAGCCGGCGGGCGGTTGAATATGAGTTTGGTTAAGTTCACTGCGCACATATTTATCTGCGTTTCGATCAGCCTCTCGGTTTCCGGTGATCTTATCATCAGCGCCAGTGCCGCCTTTGCTCAGGAGCGTCGCCCCCTGTCCGTGGAGAATGTCGAGCACTTGATGAAGGAAGTACCCAGCCATGGCCGGATCGCGCAACTTATTCAACAGAATGGTGTGAATTTTGAGGCCACGGCAGCGGTGCGGACGAGGCTCAAGAGCGCTGGGGCGGGAGCGGAGGTCATGGAGGCGGTGGAGAAGGCGAGCGCGGCATATGTGAAGGCTCGCGCCGCGGCGCAGCCGCCCACGCCGGCCGTAGAACCCGAGCGCGCGAAGCTGGAAGAGGAGAATCGAAAGCGGAGGGAGACATTACTCAAAGACGAGGCGAAGAAGAAAGAACAGGCAGAGCGGGCGAAGCTGGAAGAGGAGAAGCGAAAGCTCAGGGAGACATTGCTAAAAGAAGAGGCGAAGAAGAAAGAAGAGGCAGAGCGGGCGAGGTTGGAAGAGGAAAACCGCAAGCTTCGAGAGGCTTTAAAGAGAGCCGAGGCGCCGAAAATCGCCCCTGCCGTACCGCCGCCGCCACCGCCGCCACAGACGAGCCGCGACGGCGCGGAGATGGTTTCTGTTCCCGCCGGAGAATTCTGGATGGGAAGTGACGAGGGAGACGCGGTCGAGAAACCGCGTCGGCGGGTTTATCTGGATGCCTTTCGCATCGACAAGTTTGAAGTGACCAACGCTTTGTACCGTCGTTTCATGGAATCCACGGGGCGAGCGGCGCCATCGTACTGGAACGACGCTAAGTGGAACGAACCACAACAGCCTGTAGTAGGAGTAAGCTGGAACGATGCAGAGGTTTACTGTAGCTGGGCGGGAAAGCGGCTACCAACGGAAGCTGAGTGGGAAAAAGCGGCGAGGGGAACAGATGGGAGAAAATATCCATGGGGGGAGCAGTGGGACGGAACCCGGGCGAATTCGGCCGAAAGCAAGATTGGGAAGACGGTAGGGGTTGGTTCAAATCCCAATGGGGTATCACCGTACGGAGCGCATGACCTGGCGGGGAACGTGTGGGAGTGGGTAGCGGACTGGTACGATGAGAGTTCTTACGGGCGGGCACCGGGCAAAAATCCGAAGGGACCTGATTCAGGCCAGTACCGTGTTCTTCGCGGCGGGTCGTGGGACAACGGCCTGGGGCTCTTGCGCACGTCGGGCCGTGGTAGCTACAGCCCGGCGGACCGCAACTACTACATCGGCTTTCGTTGCGCCCGGTGAGTTTCTCTCTTCGTATTCTGAGTTCTGTTTTCTGAGGGTGTGGGGTCTTAGAATTGCAACGTTTCGGAACGGGAAAAGTTTCAAATGAAGTGCTGCCCGGCGTGTAAGCGAACCTACGGCGATGAGATGAAGGTGTGCGGCGTGGACGGGACGGAACTGGAATCAATAATTCAGAAAGAGGTCAAGCCCGACACGTTCATCGGCCGGACCATCAAGGAAAGGTATCAGATAATTTAAAAGCTCAGCGAAGGTGGGAGAATTCTGGAGCGACCGCCGGAGTCGAACCGGCGACCTGCTGAGTACGAGGTCGGACCAGGGAAAAATCGAACCGCAACCAGATGACTTAAGTCCCGGAAAAACCGACGATTCGCGTTATCGCTCCCGGCAGCCGACTTTGGCTGGTGGTGGTGGCAAAAAGCGGTTACCGTGGTAGTGGGAATCAAGAAGACCCGAAAATGCAGGCACAGTCGTCTGTCGTGACAGAAATTATCCCGAAAAACGGTATTCCGCGCGGCTCTACTCCCCAACTTTAGAGCTCCAACCCGAGCTGCACGAGGGGCTTTCAATTAAGGCCCCGAAGTGATATTGCACGCGCCAGTAATCTTGGGCTAACAGTCGGTTGAATATGAAGTTGGGTAAGCTCACTTCGAGTGTTTTGATCGGTGTTTCGATCAGCCTCTCGGTTTCCTGTGATCTAATCATCTGCGCCAGTGCCGCTTTTGCTCAGGTGGATCGTTCCCTATCCGTGGCCGATGTCGAGAAGTTACTGAAGGGCGGTGTCAGCGATGGCCGGATCGCGCAACTGATTCAACAATATGGCGTGAATTTTGAGGCCACTGCAACGGTGCGGACGAGGCTCAAGAACGCCGGCGCGGGAGCGGGCGTCATGCAGGCGGCGGAAAAGGCGAGCGTGGCATACGCGAAGGCGCGCAAGGGAGTGCAACCGGCCGAGCCTGCCGCAGACTCCGAGCGCACAAAACAGGAAAAAGAAAATCGCAAGCTTCAAGAAACTCTAGAGAGAGGCGAGGCGCTGAAAATCGCCCCTCCCCAAGCACCATTGCAGAAGCGCAGCGACGGCGCTGAGATGGTTTCTATACCTGCTGGAGAATTCTGGATGGGGAGTGAGGACGCGGATGCTTCCTTTGATGAGAAACTTCGCCGGAGGGTTTACCTTGATGCTTTCCAGATCGATAAGTTTGAAGTGACCAACGCACTGTATAGGAAGTTTATGGAAGCGACCAACCGCGAGTCGCCGCAATATTGGTACGATAGCAAGTGGAATGGACTACAGCAACCTGTAGTGGGAGTAAGCTGGGACGATGCGTGGGCATATTGTAGCTGGGCGGGAAAGCGACTACCAACAGAAGCGGAATGGGAAAAGGCGGCGAGGGGAACCGATGGGAGGAAGTATCCATGGGGTGAGCAGTGGGACAGTAGCCGTGCGAATTCAAGCGAGACAAAGATTGGGAAGACTGTGGCGGTGGGCTCCTATTCCGGCGGAGTATCACCGTATGGAGTGCACGATGTGGCGGGGAATGTGTGGGAGTGGGTAGAGGATTGGTATGACGAGGGCCTCTACCAACATTCACCCGACCACAATCCAAAGGGATCGGAGAGCGGACAGCAACGCGTTGTTCGCGGCGGTTCTTGGTACCTCAACGCGAGGTACTCGCGCACTTCGGGCCGCCTCAAGTATCTCCCGTCGGCCCGCTTCTTCACTATCGGCTTCCGTTGCGGCCAGTGAGTTTCTCGCTTCGTATTCTGTGTTCTGAAGGGTGGCGTGAGGTCATAAAATTGTAACGTCTCGCAACGGGAACAGTTTCAAATGAAGTGCTGCCCGGCATGTAAGCAAACCTTCGGCGATGAGATGGAATTCTGCGGCGTGGACGGGACTGCGCTGGAACCAAAAGTTCAAGATGACGTCAAGCCGGATCCACTCATCGGGCAGACTATCAAAGGGCGGTACCGGATAACCAAGAAACTCGGCGAAGGTGGGATGGGCGCGGTCTATCTGGCCCAGCAAGCGAGTATCGGCCGCAAGGTCGCACTAAAGTTACTGCACGGTGCCTACTCCACGAACCACGAATTCATCGCCAGATTTCGCCGCGAGGCGCACCTTGCGGCGTCGTTGAATCATCGCAACATCGTCACGATCCACGATTTCGATCAGGAGGAAGACGGCAGTCTCTTCATCGTCATGGAATATGTCGACGGGCAGAGTCTGAGCGAAGTCATCCGGCGAGACGGCTCCCTGGTTATTGGCCGGGCGGTGCGACTGGGGCTTCAGACCGCGGAGGGATTGGGCGCGGCCCACCGCGCGGGGGTCATTCACCGGGACATCAAGCCGGACAACATCATGATTGTCGGGAGCGGGGGTGACGAAGAGGTCAAACTCATGGACTTCGGCATCGCCCGACTACGGGACCGCGAAGCGGGGACTCAGTTGACAGAAACAGGCAGGATCATGGGCACGCCAAGCTACATGGCGCCCGAGCAGATCGAGGGCGGGGAGATCAGCGAGCGAACGGATATCTATGCCCTGGGGATAGTGCTTTATGAAATGCTGAGTGGTGTAGCGCCGTTCAGGGCGCCGACACCGAGGGGAGTATTGATCAAACACCTTATTGAGGCGCCTGCCTCACTTAGGAAGCTACGGCGGGAAATACCCTTATCGGTGGAAAAGATGGTGATGCAAGCGCTGGAGAAAAAACCGGAAGCGCGTCAAAGCAAGATGGAGGAACTGGCGCAGGGGCTAAGGCAAGCGGAGGCAACGCTAGTGGAGGCGCGTCTCTCTTCCGGTCAAAATAGCATGGGGTCCTCCGCGACCACGAAAGATCATCAGCGCTCCTGGCTCAGATGGCCGCGGCTGAGCATGAAGGTATCTATATCTTTCACGGTCGGCATGTTAGCGGTTCTCGTGTTTGGTCATCTTTTGCGAAACGAGCTTTCAAAAGAATCAGCTGTCTCCGACTCTAGGCTCACGCAGCCGAGGATGGGGGAAAAGTACGTACCACCGAGTCCGGAACAGAGGGAAGTAACTCGATCTGGTGGTTCTCCTTTGCCTCAAGTTTCAGAGCATCAGAGACGTGTACCCCACGTTCAAGGCTTCCCGCTAAAATCAGGAGAAGCAAGAATTGAGGGAAGTCAAGGAACACTGAGCTTTGACAACGCCAAAATCCAGGATCATTTAAAGATTGCCAAATTTTATCGTGAGCGAGGAGATTATTCGGACGCCTTGGCCGAGCTTCAAAAGGCAAGAACGCTAGATCCGAGCAACGCGGAAGTTCGAGCCGAGTCGGAAAACGTTCGCAAGGCTTGCATTGCTGAGCGGGACACGCTCAAACGCACGGATTTGCATTGTCCATGAAGGATACAACACGAAAAAGTTTTTTTCCTTTTCTGGAGAAGGCTCGGATCGGTGGAAAGCGCCTGCAACATACATCGATGTTTTTTCATCCCGGCATCGCAAGGCGTTATTACTGGCTTCTATGAGATTTAGAAGGGAAAGGGGAAATGTTATGAACCCCCGTCTTGCTCTCATCGCACTTGCTCTACTGACGCTGCTTGGAGGTCTCTCCGCTTGCAAAGAGACTCGCAAGGAAACAACGCAGGATACACAGGGTAAAGCGGACCAAGAGCAAATTATCGTGGGACGGGTGACCTATCTTGAAAAAACCCTCTTTCGGTATCTTCGAGACATCAAAGATTGGACCTTGGCATTCCGCGATGTCCCGGTTACCGCCGGCGACGTGCTTTACTCCGCTGTTCAGGGACGTAGTGAAATCACTTTCCCCAACGACACCCAGGTCAGGCTCAACGATAATAGCAAAATCCAACTTGACAGCGTCAAGGGCAACCTAACGTCGGTTTACGTTCATTCGGGCGCAGTGAGGATCCAGAACCGCGGTGCCGATACCCTTGTAAAGGTGGAAACGCCACATGGACAAATACTCTCGCCGCAAGCGAGCACGTTTGACGTTTTTGTAGGACCGTCTTCTACGGTGGTGACTTCGATTAACGGCAAAAGTAGGTTTGTCGACGCCAAGGATAGGCATTACGAAGTCAAAGGGGATTCAGATTCGCTGCTGGCGGACAAAAGCGAGGCGGTATCGTTTCGCCGATATCGTGATCCGAAATGGGACGAGTGGAATAACGAAAGAGACACCGAATCAAGGAACTGGGAGAAAGATCCGTCTCCGCATTTACCCTCTCAGTTGCGGTCGGACACCAAAGTTCTGGCGGAGAACGGGAGATGGGAGGAAGTTACGCACGAGGGTGAAACCACAAATTTATGGACCCCAACAAACGTTTCTCCCGACTGGTCGCCATTCACGGTCGGTCAATGGACGACCTGGAATGACGAACAACTGTGGGTGCCCTACGAGCCTTTCGGCTGGGTAACGCATCACTATGGAGGGTGGGTGTTCGCGCGTAACCGCTGGTATTGGAGGCCGCCACTTGTGGCAGGTTGGCGGGTATTACCCTGGTACCCGGCACGGGCGGTGTGGGTTCATCATGGCCGGTACGTCGGGTGGGTGCCGTGCGGTTGGCGCGAGGTTTACTATGGTCGGCGATACTGGGGACCACGGACAGTGATCGTCAGGGAGAATGTCTACATTCGAAACGTTGACATCCGAAGATACGTCAATGTGAACAAGACCGTGATTATCGACAAGGAACGACTCTACAGCGCCCGCGGCAGGTATGAGCCCGTCAAAGATGCGAGGATAGCCAAAGAGGTTGTGAACAGCGGGCGCGCAACCGCCGGCGTGACTGGGGATGTCGGACGCGGAGTCGATTTGAGCAAGGCACATCATTTTGCCAGGTCCGGCGATTTCTCACACAAACCGCAATTCGCCGACGCAAGGCCATTTGAAACACGGCAGGCACGAGTTGGCGGAGACAACGTTAAGGCACTCAGCGATGGAATCAGGAAAGCAAATCTAAACACCCCTGCAGCTAGAACCAACCAACCATTGCCGCCTGTGGAAAAAACAGCTCGGGATAAGACGCGCGATATTCCGACGTCCCCGCAAAAATCAGCGCAAGTTAAGGGACCGGGACGTGGGTCAGATTTAGGTCCTGAGCACAAGTTGCCGGACTCGCAGAGCCAACAACAGCAGCAAACAAAACGCTCGCAGGAGTTCCAACCGAAGGGTGAACAACAACAGCAGACAAAGCAAGCGCAACGACAGCAACAAACCCAGCAGCAACGGCAACAACAACATCAGGCCCAGCAACAGCGGAATGCGGAGCAACAAAAGGCTCAACAGCAACAATTACAGCGCCAGCAAGCTCAGCAGCAGCAGCAAGCAGAGCGACGACAGGAAATTCAACAGCAACGGCAGCAACAACAGCCCCAGCACCAGAAACAAGCGCCGCAACAGCGTCGACAAGCGCAAGAACCACCGGGGCAACGAAAACATTAAAAGATCGCGGCGAACTGGGTGTTCTGAGAAGGTCAATTCAAGTAGTCGCCGTATTTGTTCGGCGAACAGCGTTCTATGAAGATTTGTCCGACATGCTCCACTGGATACGAAGACGAGCTTAACTTCTGTCAACAGGACGGAACCGCGCTGCAAACCAAGGCAGTTGGGAAGACCTGTCCGAAGTGCGGCAAGGAAGCGGACGATGGCAGCAAGTTTTGTCACCACTGCGGGACCAGCTTGCATTTGTCAATTGACGCGAGCGCAAAACAAGATACGACGTCTCAAACACGAAGTCGCAGCCGAGTCCTAATTGGCGTTAGCGCGACGCTCTGTGTTGTAGCACTTTTAGGAGGCGCGCTGCTGGTCTATACGGGAAAAACCCGAGAGCTAGATATATCAACTTTTTTCGGAAACATTTTACCCGGAAGAAAACAGCCTTCGGAAAAAGACGGCAGTCTTTACGGCAGAGCCGATGTCGCTCAAGTTGTGGTAGCGGAAGAATTGGGTTTTGGCGTAACGGACATCGGCGCCGACGACGTAAATCGGCGCGCCCAATTGATGAGTGACAAAATTGTATCTCAGCTAGGCAGTCTGAGTGACCTCTACCGGCAACAAAGCCAGTTTAACCCAAGCTTGATGGGCCGTATCACACTTCAGTTGACCGTGGCTCAGACTGGTCAAGTAACGAAGGTTGAACCATTGGACTCCGATTTTAGTGACTCGGAGTTCAAGAAATCGATTACGACGGAGGCTTCCAAGTGGCGGTTTCCCGAAACTACCATGGGCGATGTCAAGGTGAATTGCCCGCTCTTGTTTATCCCTCCAGGAATCGACGTCGCATCGATCATGAAATGGGAACAGTCAATCGGCGCCAGGGCTACAGAGCCAGGGGTAGCTTCAAAAGAAATTAGTGCGGCACCCTCGACGTCCTCCAGCTCTCAGAAAACTGAAATAAAACCGCCGGCTCCACCGAGAAAGGCTCCAGTTGCGGGTTCTTACGAGACTCGACGCGAAACCGCCGTTTATCGTGAACCAAGAGAAGATTCGGAACAGGTCGCATCGATTGCAGCGGGAATCAAAGTAAATGTAGTAGCGGTGCAGGGAGAGTGGCTGGAGATTAGGTCAAAGGTCGGCAATCCGCCTGGCTTCATCAGGAAAGATTCTGCGACCCCTATGGCGGGTCGATAAAAGGGAAATCAATTTCAGGGGGATCTATTTAAACAGGATGTAAATGAAAGGGCAGCGCACAAGAAGTATGCGAACCCTCACAGAGGATGCATCGGGATGACGCCAAGGGGATAAGAGATAGCTTCGATCATTTGCTTGGAAAAATAATGATCCTCGGCGAAAGGCACAACTCACCGGAAAAACCTGTGTCGATGATAACTGAAATCTTACGCTTCTTCGGGAAAGTTTCCAGACCGACAACGGGTTGCCGCGTAGTGGTTACTGTTCCTTGGATGGCCATGTACTACGTAGCGAGTGAACCGCCGGATAGCCGATCCGAACAGCATAGAATAGCTTGCCAGGATGTTTTTCGCGGCCCTTCTCGATCGCCTCAAGCACTGTCCTGCCCACAAAGTAGTCTCCCGACTCGACATCGATCGCTACGATACGACCTTTGTATTTTCCTTCGAGCTTCGGTTTCAGCTTTTCCCGATAGATCGCTTCCGCTTTCCTATCGAAGGCCAGCGCATCACCGTTCTTCATGTGAACTCCGTTTATTTTGTACGATACCATTTTGCTTCACTGACCGGTAGACCTGCAACTGGGTGGGAAAAATCTGGAGCCACCCGCCGGAGTCGAACCGGCGACCTACTGATTACGAATCAGTTGCTCTACCAACTGAGCTAGGGTGGCTCACGTGGGTTTGACGAAGTGGATGAAGGCGGCGACGATGAACGAGCCTATGTAGGCGGCTAAGAAATCAAAAAGAAGGCGAAACTCGGAAATCTTTTCCAGGTACTCCTTAAGCCCAAAGTAAAGTAACATAAACTGGCCCAGGAACAAACCTAACGCGCCAATGATTGCCGAAAGAATAAACGCCGAACCTGCGTCGCGGGCCACGGTCTTGTGCGCGAGGAAACCAGCAATGAAAGCCATGGCGACGTACAAGACCGCATTGCCCTGGAAGTAAGCGTAAACCTCTCTCGCGATCTCTTGCAAGGGATCACCTCTTGAGGAGTTTCAATATCTTTTTCGTCGCGTCCTTCGGATCGGCCGCGCTCATGACCGCGGAGATCAGCGCGACTCCGCGGACTCCGGTGCGGCGCGTGTCCGTGATGTTCTCAGGCTTGATTCCGCCTATAGCATAAATCGGAAGAGAGATTTTTTCCACTATTTTCTTGAGCGTTGCTAATCCCTGAGGCGAACCATGGGGCGCTTTCGAAGCCGTAAAATAGACGGGACCGAACAAGATAAAGTCGGCGCCGTTCCTTACCGCTTCTGCCGCCTCTTCAAGGGAATGGGTCGAGGCGCCGACCAGCCGTTGTCGGCCGAGCAGGACTCTTGCCGATTCGATGGGGATGGAGGCGGTCGAGAGGTGAACGCCGTCGGCGTCTACTGCCAAAGCGATGTCGATGCGATCGTTGATCAATAGGCGGGCATGGTAACGCTGGGTGAGCTTGCGCGCCGATTCGGCAAGGAAAAAGAGTTCTCTTCCACCGAGATCCTTCTCTCTAAGCTGAATCGCTTCGACGCCGCCGGCGAGCGCTGCTTCCAAAACCCAAAGTAGATCGCGGCCGTGGGTTTGGTTGCGGGCCGTGACAAGATAGAGATCGAAGTCGGGCGTCGGCACAGGCGACAGCTAACCCAGAATCCCGTCTATCGGGCTCGAAGCGGTGGCGTAGAGCTTTTTCGGGATGCGCCCGGCCAGAAAGGCCTTGCGCCCGGCATCAACGCCAAGCCGCATCGCCTCCGCCATCAGGATCGGATCCCTTGCGCCGGCGATCGCCGTGTTCATTAACACGCCGTCGCAGCCCATTTCCATGGCAACGGCAGCGTCCGACGCCGTGCCCACGCCGGCGTCGACGATGACCGGAACCGTCGCTTGCTCCAAAATAATAAGGATGTTGTATGGATTCCTAATTCCCAGACCGGAGCCGATCGGAGCGGCCAGCGGCATGACCGCGGCGCAGCCGATGTCTTGGAGTTTTTTTGCGGTAATGGGATCGTCGGTGATATAGGGCAGGACCACGAACCCTTCCTTCACGAGAATTTTTGCCGCGTCGAGGGTAGCCGGGATATCGGGGAAGAGCGTCTTGTCGTCGCCGATCACTTCGAGCTTGATCATTTTACCGACGCCGGCCTCGCGCGCCAGGCGGCAAGTGCGCACCGCGTCGTCGGCGGTGTAACAGCCGGCGGTATTCGGCAGGATCGTATACTGTTTCGGGTCCAAATAGTCGAGCAAGTTTTCCTTGTTGGGATCGGTGATATTGACGCGGCGCACGGCGACGGTCACGATCTCGGCGCCGGAGACCTCGATGGCTTTGCGCGTCTCGGCGAAGTCTTTATACTTACCCGTGCCAACGATCAGCCGCGATCGATAGCTTTTGTCTCCCAATTTAAGCAGGTCTTCCATAATGTTATCCTCCGCCCACGAAATGCACGATTTCAAGCGCGTCGCCGCCTTTGAGCAGCGTCGAACCGTGGGCTTCGCGGGAAACGATGTCGCGATTGAGCTCGACGACGACGCGGCCGGAACGGATCTGCAGCTCTTCGAGAAGCTGGGCGATGCTCAGCCCGTCGGCAATTTCTTTTTCTTCTCCGTTGAGACGAATTTTCATGCAAACGCAAAAACCGCATTCACGCGGGCCACCTCGCGGTGGCCAGGGAATACGGTTTTAAGTTCGTCCCGCAGGAAATTTCCCAATGACAGCGCCCGCGGGACCTTGACTCTCACGCTTCCCTACGCCGGTGCGACCCGGATCAGGTTCGAAGGGTTACCTGTTTTGTCAGGCTCTCAGTCTGCCACAGGCAGACACCCCTAGCATCTGAAGCACCCTTAACAGAGGGTTGGGGGCAAGTCAAATTACAAGGCAGTTGGTTGGCGGTTTCGGTGGCGAAAAATTGTAGGGGCGACCCCCTGTGGTCGCCCGGAACTGGGCAGGCGAGGGGGTTTTCTTGTCATTTCGAGCGCAGCGAGAAATCTTTCTTAGATCCCTCGCGTTCGCTCGGGATGACAACCGTGTGTCTGGCGGATTGCGACACAATCTTGATGGCGGACGTGCATCAGATCTCCATTGCGACGCTGGCGTAGCCGACGACTTTGCGCATCGGGCTGACGTCGCCGGAATGGCAATGCTTGAGCAGGCGCACGCGCTTGACGCCGAGGGCGGCGGCGGCGAAGAGCATGACGGCGGTGGGCAATACGCCGCACATGCTGATGTTTTTTTCTTCGACGACACTCAGGAGTCCCGGCGCATCCAGAGCTAAGACCCGTTCCAATGCGATGCGGTCCAATCTATCGGTTTCTTTGGGCGAGAGGTAGTGACTGAGATCGCTGCTCGCCAGGATGAAGGTTTTTTGTTGGCTATCGGCGTCGGTCTTACACAGATCGGCGATCGACGCGCCCAATTCGGCGCACTCTTCTTCGGTCAGATGCGACAGGGAGATCGGTAAGAAAGTAAAGTCACCTAAGATTCGCTCGAGAAACGGCAAATGAACCTCGATGCTATGTTCCTGGGCGTGGCCAGGTGCGTCCAGTTTCAGGAATTCAACCTGCGCTGCGAGAATTTCGCTCAGCGCTTGGTCGACGGCGACTTCGCCCAACGGCGTCCGCCAAGTCTGCCACGGGCTAAGCGAGGCCCTATGCCCTCTTGCCCAGTGATTGACGCCCAGGATGATAACGCGCTTAACGGCTGGGTCGAGAGACGAATAGAGATGGGCGGCGCAGGGCCCGGAGTAGACGTAGCCGGCATGGGGAGCCATGCCGGCTATCATCGCAGATGAGGTCGGTTTTGTTCCCTGCGGCCCCAACGGACTCGAAACGAAACATTCATCGATGAGTCCGTTGAGTTCCAACGGGTCGGCCGGATAAAACGAGCCGGCCACCGCGGGAGATCTCACTCGTTCCATGATCCCCCTGGTATTAAATCTTACGGCGCAGCAACCGTGATTTCGAGAATACCGATGCCTTCGATGTCGCCTTCAACTTTGTCGCCGGGCTTGAGAAAAACCGGCGGCGTGCGCGCAAAGCCGACGCCCGACGGGGTTCCCGTGCTGATGATGTCGCCGGGCTCCAACGTCATGCCTTTGGATAGGCTTTCAAGGGTCGTGGGAATGTCGAAGATCATGTCGCGGGTGTTGCCGTCTTGCATGACTTCGCCGTTGACCCGGCAGATGAGCCGGACCTGCTGGGGGTCCTGGAGCGCGCTCTTGTGCACGATCCAGGGGCCGATGGGACAAAAGGTGTCGAGCGACTTGCCTTTAAACCATTGGCCATGTTGGCGTTGCAGTTCGCGCGCGGTCATGTCGAGACAGATGGTGTAGCCGAAGACGTAATCGTAGGCCTTCTCTTTAGGAATATCCTTACCCTTTTTCCCCATGACCACCGCGAGCTCGACTTCCCAGTCGAGCCTGTCGGTGGCTTTATGTTTGACAACCTTTCCCAAATGGCCGATCACCGATGTCGCCGGCTTGGTGAAGAATACGGGGTAGTCGGGATATTTGATCTCCAGCTCGCGCGCCCTCGCCCCCTCATCGACATGCTCGCGGTAATTAATCCCCAACATGACGCAGTTTTTTTTCGGCGCCGGGATCGGCGCGAGCAGCTTTACCTGGCTTAATTTTACCAGCGCGCCGGCGCCGGCCAGTTTTTTTTGCTCTTCCGGGTTCTTGCCCGCAACATATTTTTCCGCCTTGCGCGCCACCGCCACCGCCTTGGCGCCGGCCTCGATGAAGGCCTGCATGCTCGCTAGAAAAGGCGGGTTGCCGCCTTTCAAATAACGACGATTGACCTCGGCGAGGTCGATGACTTGGTCCTGGCCACCCATCAGCCCGACTCTCTGCTGGTTCTTTCGTGAGAACGTTATCAGTCGCATGGTTTCCTCCGCGTTGAAAAATTTCAAGTGGATAAGTTAATCTCCGATGCCAAGAAGCCGGCCAGCGTTGGCGCCGGCGATTTGCGCCATCGGCTTGGCGCCGATGCTCGTGGCGCGCAAGGTTTCTAGAGGTTCAGGATCCCCCATGTCGTAGGGGTAGTCGCTGCCGAGCAGCACGCGGTCCGCGCCGAAGTTCGCCACGAGATACTCCAAGGCCATGGTGCTATGGGTGATAGTGTCGAAATAAAAAAGTTTGACGTATTCACCCGGCGCGTTGGCGATCTTCGCGGTAGACGAATCCTGGATGCGATAACCGCGGTCGAGCCGGCCCCAGGTGTAGGGCAGAAAGCCGCCGGCGTGGGCGAGCAAAAACTTGAGCCGCGGAAAACGTTCTAAAACCCCGCCGAAGATGCATTTGGCGAAAGCTAGTGAAGTGTCCGTCGGATTACCGATCAGGTTGGCGAGGTTGTATTCTTTCATGCGCTCGGCGCCGACCACCTGTTGCGGGTGTACGAAGATGAGCGCGTCCAGGGCTTGGGCGGCCTCCCAAAACGGGTCGAAGTCGGGATCGTCGAAGTAGCGGCCGTTGATGTTCGACCCGATCTCAACGCCGCGCAGTCCGAGCCGGGTCATGGCGCGCTCCAATTCGGCCGCCGCCTTGCGGCTGTCTTGCATCGGCACGGAAGCCAGGGCGACAAAACGCCGCGGGTGCAGGGCCACCGCTTCGGCGCAGCGGTCGTTCAACCAGCGGGCGAATTCGAGCGCTTCTTCGGCCTCCATCCAATAGAAAAAGTACGTACTCGCCGGGGAGAGCGCCTGCATATCGACACCCTGTTGGTCCATGATCGACAGACGTAAATCGAGGTTCGAGAACTCCGCCTTGAGCTGGGTTAAAATCGCCTTGCCGTCCCGCGTGACCATGTCTCGGCCGCGCTCGTTCCTTTCGAGCTTGAGACCGTAGCGCGGACCGACTTGGCACGCGACGTTGAGACTATCCGACGGCACGTAGTGGGCATGAACATCAATGACCATGGTTGACGGAATTCTAGCGGGTGCTTCCAGGACAGGTATCGGAGGGTAAGGTGATTGTCAAGTTAAGCCGCAAAACGCCGGGGGCGGTTGAGCAGGCACGCGGAACGAGAAAATCGAGCGGTTGGGGTAAGGCGCTGTGCGGCGCCGAGTATTTTTATCCGGTTTGGTTTGCCTGCGCGGTTGGGCTTTGGTAACTTTTGCTCATGCGCAGGAAAAAGCGCGAAAACCGCGCCACGATGCGCGAAGGCGACCGCATCTTGATCGACAAGGGGATCTCCAAAAAAGTCATGATCATCGCGCGGGTCGAGATTCCGCATTCCAACGAAAAGATATTCGTCTCCAAATCGGGCGGCAAGTTTACCATCGGGCTGAAAGTTTGGCGGTCGGATTTCGCCTGGAGCGA
>Ga0184639_10000138_pt1 | contig 25066 bp, 24 predicted proteins | sample PLM31_170_b2_FD_133155 | JGI IMG/M metagenome (GOLD analysis project Ga0184639, IMG submission 133155) | Groundwater sediment microbial communities from an aquifer in East River, Colorado, USA - PLM3-1_170_b2 | ecosystem: Environmental > Terrestrial > Soil > Riparian zone | place: USA: East...
CGCCCGGGCGCGCGCGAGCGGTGATGCCGAGTCTCGAAAGCCGACGGTCTCCAGCCCCGGGAGCCGTCCCGCCAGCCGCCGAAAGGTCTCGATCGCGTCGCCGACCTCACTCTGCCCGTGAACTTGGATCCGTCCGACCAGGTTGTTTTCTCGCAGGGCATGTTCGAAGGCGATCGCCTCGGCCTCCTGGGGATCGCCCCCCGCCTGTCGAGTGAAAGCCGCCCAATCGAGGGCACTGTGGCGCAGGCCGGCGCGCGCCACCTCGTCGCGTTCCATGTCGCTGCAGTACAGCACGGCCGGTGAGTTGCGCCGCCGCACCAGGATTCCCGAGCCGACGTGCACCGGTCCGGTGAAGTACGTCATGCTGGGATTGCGCATGGCGGCGCCGATCACGATCAGCCCGTCCAAGCCTGCCTCTTCCAGATATTGGTCTAACTCATCTTTCATGATGACCCTCGAGGATTCCCTCACCCCACGGCCTGTGAACGTATCCGATCCTGCCAACAATTCGGCGGGTGCTGGCTGGATCGTCCTCTTCTGGATTCCCGCACCACTCCGCTACGCTTCGCCCTCTACGCCCCTTCGGGCGCCCCCAGGGGGCAGGGCGCCAAGGGCGGGTGTCTTCGACCTTCGCGGGAATGACCTTGTGATTGTTGTCACCCCCGCGAATCGCGCTTCGCATCCCGAAGGGGAGGCGGGGGTCCAGGTTTCATCACCCCTCCGGGCTTCCGGCTTTTGGGGGAATGGCCTTCCTAATCATCGTTATCCGAGCGATACATCCCCTTCCACGGCACCGAAGCGAGGTCGATCAAGGCTGCGCGGGTGCTTGGGGGGGCTTGCAGTCGAGCCTCATCCCGCCCTCAGCACCCGACGCACGGCCTCGATCAACGCCGCGTCCTGTTCAGGCAGCACCGTGCGCGGATCGAGCAGCACCTGATCGGCGTCGACGCGAGCGACGACGGCCGGATTCGACCGGCGCAATGCCGCCGCCAGGTCGTTGGGATGATCGACGGCGATCGCCAGCGCCCAGGTTGGGAGCGTCTCCTCCGGAAGGCTGCCTCCCCCTACCGTGGAGCGCGCCAGGCGGACCTCGCCGATTCGAAGTTCGGCCGCCCAGCCCTCCGCCCGCGCTCTTATCTCCGCTTCCGACATCGCGATCATGCGCCAGACCGGAACTCGATCCACCGCCTCCCCGCGCGCGTAGTGCAGCAGGGTCGCATGCAAGCCGGCCAGGCATAGTTTGTCGGCGCGCACCGCCCGCGCCAGCGGATGAGTCTTCAACTTGTCGATCAACTCAAAGTCCCCGGCCAGGATTCCGGCCTGCGGCCCGCCCAGCAACTTGTCGCCCGAGAAGGCCACCATGGAGGCTCCCGCCTGGAGGGATTCTTGCACCATCGGCTCGTGCGCGAGGCCGAACGACTGGGTATCCAGCAGCGCGCCGGAGCCGAGATCGTCGATGACCGGGACGCCGGTGCTCCGACCCAGCTCGACCATCTCGACCAACGTCGGGGTGGCGGTGAAGCCGACCTGCCGGAAGTTGGACGAGTGCGCGCGCAGCAGCAAGCCGGTTTTCGGGCCCAGGGCGGCTTCGAAATCGCGCCGATGGGTTCGGTTGGTCGTTCCGACTTCCACCAGCTTGGCACCCGACTGGGCCAGGACGTCCGGGATGCGGAAGCCGCCGCCGATTTCGATCAGCTGGGACCGGCTGATGACGACTTCTTTGCGGCGGGCGAGGCCGGTCAGCGCCAGCAATAGAGCGGCGGCGTTGTTGTTGACGACGAGCGCCGCCGGGGCGCCGGTCACCTGGCACAACAAGGGTTCCAGATGATCCTCGCGGCGACCGCGCTCGCCGCGTCCGAGGTCGTATTCGAGGGAGGAATAACCGGAGGCGGCGGCCAGCACCGCCTGCTGAGCGTCGGCGCTGAGCACGGCGCGCCCGAGGTTGGTATGCAGGATGACGCCGGTGGCATTGATGACGGGTTGCAGCGTAGAGGCGAGCCGCAGGTTGAGCCAGCGTCGGGCGCCTTCGATCAGACCTTCCGGGGCGGGCGTGGCGGCGCCCCGGCGAAGGACGGCGCGCGCCCGGTCGACCTCGAGGCGAAGAGCTTCGACGGTCAGCGATCGCCCGAAGTCGTTTTGCAGCTCGGCCCCACCATCGCTTTGGAGTAAGCGCTCGATGGACGGGAGGTCGCGCAGCGTCATCGGCTCGGCCGCCACAGGGTGCGCTCGGTGAGGCGGATCAAAGCTTCGATCAAGCCGAATCCCAGCGCGATGGCCAACGCCAGGCCCAGGCTGAGGGCGCGGTTGATCTGGAGCCAGGTGCACAGCGAGAGGTACAGTCCGGCCAGCAATCCCTGCCGGAGCAAGACCGAAGGGCTCGCCGGCGCGCCGCGGTCGAAGCGGCGATGGAGCAGCCAGACAAAGGGTAAGGAGGTTCCGGTGGCGGCCGTCGTCAGGAAAGCGAAGCCCAACCAGCGCGGCCCGATCGTCGGAAACGTCGCGGCCCCCAGCAGGATCAGGCCGATGCAGCCGATGGCGGCGAGCAGCGCCGCGGCGATCATCAGGCTGCGGTAAGGGGCGAAGGATGGACTGGACACAATCGGAGACGATTCAATTCGTGTTGGGCATTATAGCCCAGCCATCCCGCGCACCTTCCCGGCTGTCATCGGTGCGTCGTTATAATGCGCCGGAAGATCCCATGTCGCTCTTGAGCGCCTCCGATCTGACGAAGGCCTACGGTGCGCAGGACGTCTTCCGTGGCGTCACGCTTGCCGTCGCTCATCAAACGCGCGTCGCCCTCGTTGGCCCGAACGGCGTCGGCAAGTCGACGTTGCTGGCATTGTTGGCCGGTGACGAGCGCCCGGATGGCGGGCGCATTCAGCGTGCACGAGGTCTGCAGATCGGCTTCCTGCCACAAGACGGGGGGAAAGTCGACGATAGCAGCGGGCCCGGCGAGACCGTATGGGATTTCAGTCTAAACGCCTTCGGCGACTTGCGACGGCAGGAGCTCTCGCTCGCCCGCCTGGAGGCCGAGATGGCCGACCCGCGGCGGACAGAACAGGCGTTGTCGGCCTACGCACCGCTTCAGGAATCCTTCGAGCGAGCCGGGGGATACGAGTATGCCGGCCGCACGCGACAAGTCTTGCGCGGCCTTGGCCTGGGAGCGGAGCTGTGGGATCGGACGCTGAACGGACTCTCGGGCGGAGAGCGAACACGCGTGGGGCTGGGGCGCCTTCTGCTGGAAGACCCCGGCCTGCTGCTTCTCGACGAACCCACCAACCATCTCGACCTGGAAGCGATGGAGTGGCTCGAGTCGTGGCTGCGCGATTGGCCGGGGGCCGCGATCGTCGTCTCCCACGATCGCTACTTCCTGGACCGGACGGTCGGCAGCGTGTGGGAACTGACGTCCGAAGGGATCGAAGTCTACCCAGGCAACTACTCGGCCTACGTGAGGCAGCGAGCCGAACGGAGCCTGGTGCAGTCGCGCGTGTACGACGTGCAGCAGGAGCGCCTGCAACGGGAGCAGGAGTACATCCGCCGGAACCTCGCCGGACAGAACACGCGGCAGGCGAAGGGTCGCAGGAAGCGCCTGGAGCGCTGGCTCGAGGAGGAAGCGGTCGACAAGCCGGTACAGACGGGCGGCCCACGCCTGACGCTGGCCGCCGCGCCGCGCGCGGGAGAAGAGATCCTCGAAACCGAGGCCCTGGTGATCGCGCATCCGAACCGCGGTGAACCCCTCCTCTCGGTGCCCGACCTGACGCTCAACCGCGGAGAGTTCGTCGCCATCCTCGGACCGAACGGCGCGGGGAAGACCAGCCTACTGCGCACCCTGCTCGGCGAGTCCGAGCCGTGGGGCGGCTTGGTGCGCATCGGTTCCGCCGTCCGACCTGGTTACCTGTCGCAAACCGAGAGCGAGCTCGATCCGGTCGATACCGTGATCGAAAGTCTGCGGGAGGCGTCGCCTTCCATGAAACCGGGGGCCGCGCGCTCGTGGCTGGCGCGTTTCGGCCTGGCGGAGGACGCGGAGAAGACCATCGAGCAGCTCAGCGGCGGCGAGCGCCGGAGGCTGGCACTCGCCCGGCTGGCGCTCACCGGAGCCAACCTGCTTCTGCTCGACGAGCCTACCAACAATCTAGACCTCTTGGCCCAGGAGGCCTTGCAGACGACTCTGGGAGCATTCCCCGAGACCGTACTGCTGGTGACGCACGACCGCTATTTGGCGAACGCCCTCGCCACTCAGGTCTGGGCCATTTCGCCCGGCAATCGCTCGTTGGAGGTCTTCCGCGGAACGCTGGCGGCCTACCTCGAGGCGAAGGCCGCGCAGCGCTCGGCGCTGGGCTCACGCGAGCGTCGCCGCAGCCAGACGACCTCGCCTCGCATCGATCGCCGACGCCAGGACCTGGCCGCAGTGGAAGCCCAGGTGGAAGCGGCGGAGGAAGCCCTGGCCTCGCTGGGACGGGAGCTCGATTCGGCCGGCAGTGATGTGGCGACGGTGACCCGCCTCGGCCTGGAGTATGCGCGACGCGAGCGCGAGCTCGAAGGTCTGCTCGAGGTGTGGGCCGAGGCCGCCCAGCGCGCATCACCGGCGTGATACAATCCTCCGGTTTGGATAAGGCCAACAAATGCGCATGACCTCGAATCGCGCGGCGGCGACGCGGCGCGGCATTCCGAATTGGGCGGTGTGGGGGCTGGCCGCCGGCTTCACCATCGCCGCCCTGCTTTCCGGCTACCTGGTTTACCGCGCGGTGCGCGACCTGGTTTCGGCCTGGACCGGCACCGGGCCGACGCCTTTTCGCTTCAGCGGCGGCCTGCCGACGGCCGCGCCGGGTTCGACCGCCGTCCCGGTGGCGATCGAGGCCACGCCCGTCCCTTGGAACGGTAGCGACCGCATCACGATCCTGGTGATGGGCCTCGATTATCGCGACTGGGAATCGGGAGCGGGCGCGCCGCGCACCGACTCGATGATGCTGGTGACGGTCGATCCCGTGGCGCACACCGCCGGCATGCTGTCGATCCCGCGGGACCTGTGGGTGGAGGTTCCCGGTTTCGAGCACAACCGTATCAACACCGCCTACTTCCTCGGCGAGAGTTACAACCTCCCCGGTGGAGGTCCGGCGCTGGCGATGAAGACCGTCGAGAATTTGCTCGGGGTTCCGGTGGATTACTATGCCGTGATCGAGTTCTCGGCCTTCGAGCGGATGATCGACGAGATCGGCGGGATCGAGGTGCTGGTTCCGGAGCGGGTGAAAATCTCTCCGCTCGGTCGGAAGAGCCGGTGGCTGGAGGCGAAGGCGTATCTGCTCGACGGACCCGAAGCCCTGGCCTACGCCCGAGCGCGCAAGACCGAGGGCGGCGACTTCGACCGGGCGTCGCGGCAGCAACAGGTGATTTTGGCCGTGCGCGACCGGATCCTCGAGTTGAACATGATTCCGACCCTGATCACACGCGCCCCGGCGTTGTATCAGGAGCTGGCCCAGGGGGTGCGTACCAACCTGTCCTTCGATCAGATCATGTCGCTCGGGCTGATGGGGACCCAGCTGGAGAAGAAGTCGATCCGGCGCGGCGTGATCGCGCCGCCAGAGATGGTCCTGTTTGAGAACCTTCCGGACGGAGCGCAGGTGCTCAAGCCCGTGCCGGACCGGATTCGCCAGCTGCGCGATGAGATCTTCACCTTCACCAGCGCCGTCGGTCCGTCGGTGGACACGACGGACCCGGCCGAAGGCGCCCGCCAGGAGGTGGCCCGTCTTTCGGTGCGCAACGGATCCGGCATCGAAGGTCTGGCGACGAATACGAAGGACTATCTGACGGACCAGGGATTGCAGGTGCTGGAGGTCGGCAACGCCGACCGGCTGGACTACGAGATCTCGCGCCTGATCGTGTACAGCGACCGCTTCCCGTACACGGTGAAGTACCTGGCCTCGCTGCTGGGTCTGCAGGAGAGCCAGATTCTCAACCAGGTTTACCCCGATGCGCCGGTCGACGTCGTTGTGATTCTGGGACGCGACTGGCAAGTGCCGTAGCGCATCGGGGCTTTAGCTTCCCTCCTGAGCACCTAAGCCACAACAAAGGAATCGCGGCTCCGGACAGCGAGCCACGCTGAAAGGCTGGCCGCGTCGAGGTACGGAAGCCACAGAGTTTCGTTCGGCACGCAGCGCCAGCATGGGTCCCTGTGGTGATCCCGAACTCTGCGGCGTTACAGGTCCGCGCTTCTGATTCTGCTCGCGGAGATGACGATTCCCCGCTCAGGCGACGATCTGCGTCACCACCACTGCTGCCACCAGACCGAGAAGTACCCCACCCACCACATCCGCTAGAAAGTGCAAGCCCACCGCCACACGGGCCAGTGCCACCAGCGGCGCCCAGAGCACGATGATCGGAACGAGCCAGGCCGGCCCCCACGCGACAACCAAGGCTGCGATCAGAAAGGCGCGCGCGGCGTGCCCCGAGGGAAACGAATGCGGATCGGTCAGCCGGTAAACCGATCCCCACTCGCCCGGGGGGCGTTGGCGGCGGAAGAGGAACTTGATCACCAGGACAATCGCCGCCAGCCCGGCGATCGCCAACAGCAGGCCAAGCGCCCAGGCGCGCTGCACCGCATCGCCGCGCCAGATCAGCAACAGCAGGCCCGCCCCCCAAAACCACGAGTCGCCGGAATGCGCGAAGACCGCTGCCAGCCTCCAAAGGGTCCGCTGCTCCGGCCGCAGCCGCAGGGCGTGGGTCCAGCGATGATCCAGCGCGAGGAGGCGTTGCATCAAGGACCTCTTGTAGGGGCGAAGCATGCTTCGCCCCTACAGGTCCTGCGGAGCTCAAGCACCCTTGCGCCCCGCCAAGTCGGCTCGAAGGATCTCAAGCTGGTGCGGCTTGTCGACGTCCATGCCCAATTCGGCATACGGGCAAAGATGGATGCGGGTTTGGATGCCAAGGTTCCGGCTCACCAGTTGCTCGCCGCGTTCGATGGTCAATTGCCGTGTGAGCAAGAGGAACAGGACGTTCCATCCGATCATCGACGCCATCCGCAGCGGATTCTTGCGGGCGGCCGTCAATCGCCCGATGAAGCCGGCGTTCTGGGCCAGCCGAACGTGCGCCATGTTGATGTCGCCGCCGCACACCTGCGTCCCGCGTAGTGGCGTGTACGTCCGGCGAGAGGCGGGGTAGCGCCGCTCCATCACCGTGCGCTCGATGGCCAGGTAGTCGAAGTCGGCCGCCGCCTCCAGGCCGACGCGAACGCGCCAATCGATCATCTCGGCCGTAACCGCCGGCACATCGCACGAAGTCAGCAACACGTGAGCCGTATCCGGTTGGATCGCCAGGGCCCGTTCGACCCCGGCCAGCGCGTTCGCTACCGCCCCCCCGTGATCCGGCAAGTAGGCCACCGGCTTCCCCGGGATCAGGCCGCTCGTTGCATCGAGACCGATGATGATGACCCCGTCGACGGTCGCCGAGGCATTCAGCGCGTCGAGGACCCACTGCGCCATCGGCCTGCCGGCCATGTCGAGCAGGGCTTTGGGCCCGCCGCGCGTGTACGGGTAGAGCGCGTCACGCTCGTCGGGCACGGACCCGCACATCAACAGGGCTTGCATGCCGGGAAGGCCTCCCTCATGGGTCTAACGCCGCGGCCGAGGCTTCCATCCGTAGCGATCCAAGTCGATCCGGCCGTCGGCCGTAAAACGGATTCCTTCCTGGCGCAGCCTGGCACGCTGCCAGGCCGCGCCGAAACCAAGACGCGGGCTGACACAACCGCGGACGTTGATCACACGCTGCCAAGGGATGTTCTCGGGCGCGGCGGCCATCGCATAGCCGACCCAGCGGGCGCGGATCCGCCGGTAGGCGAGCGGGTCGACGCCGGGCGGGGGCGCGATGCGCGCCGCGATCGAGCCGTAGGTCGTCACCCGGCCGCGGGGGATGCGGCGTACGATGGCATAGACCTGAGCGGCGTACGCCTTTCGCCGGCCGGGGTTGGTGTCGCGCGATGTCAATTGAGTTGCTGGAGCTGCGGCTCCATATCAACGCGAGCGATGAGCTCGGCCAACTCGTCGTGGGTCAGGGCGCGTCCCTCTCCGGCGACGGCGACCAGGGCCGCTTCCATGACGTTGGTGCCGAAAGTCCGCCCTTCGAGGCGCGGCGTCGAGGTCACCAGGCTGGCCACGCCGGCGCGGCGGAACAGCTCCACGTCCTCGTCGGTGGTTGTATTGGTGGCGAGCACTTTGCCCGCCAGCAGCGGCGGCATATGGCGTTTGATGTAGTGCACATCCCCGGCAATCACGCTGGCCCAGGCGTAGTCGTTCTCCCACTTCGGCTTGCGCTGCTCCTGCTTCTCGCCGATGGGATAGATCCACGCGAAGGGCAGACGCCCGGCGATGGGCATGACCAGTGACGCCAGTCGCTTGATGGCGCCGGCGGAGTGCAGCCGGATCGGCAGGCCGAGGCCGAACATCAGATCCCCGAAGATGCACTCGTAGCCGGCCGAGAGGAACGACGTCGTCATCCCCCATCGGTCGGCGCCGGTGGTGATCAGGGCTCGCTTCAGGGGAAGCCGCCCTGGAAGCCGTTCGTCGATGAACTGCGCCAACTGCGACTCGATCGTGTTCTTCAGTCCGGCCCCGTCGACCACCGGCGTATGCCGGATGAACCGCACCATGGATCGGACCGAGTACAAAGGGTAGTCCTTACCGTCGACGACCACACTCAGGTCCGCCCCTCCCACACCGAAGGCGTCGACCTTCCCGTCGAGCTCCTGGAACAGCCGGGCGGCCTTCTCCATGTCGCCGTCGGTGCCGATGCGTTCGAGTCGCACCCGCTGACCGAGCAGATCGATCTCGACGGACTTGTCGCGCTTCGAGGATCCAATGCTGATGCTGACGGCACGTTTCATGGCGTCCCCTGGGCGGAACGACTCTACACCGCGGAGGCGGCGAGGTCAACGCGGCGGCGCGGGGTGGATTTTTCCCACCCGACCCGGTAGGGGCGCAGCGCCGCTGCGCCCCTACGGCATCAGCTCGCCACGAGCGGTGCAGGGTAAAGGGGTAGGGACGAAGGATTAATGTTGCGGATCTGATCACAAAGGAGGCTAGTCGTCGCCAAGGCCGGCGCCAGGCCGCCCGTTGTCTCGCTACGGCGCGGCGACGGTCGCCATGACGACCGGCTCATCACCCCGGTAGCGCTCCAACTCCGGATATCGCGCCCGGGTCCACACGACGGCGATGATGCAGCCGATGCCGCCGCTGACGACCGACACGACCGGCCCCCAGATCTGGGCCAGCAGCCCGGCCTCCAACTCGCCCAGTTGCGGGCCTCCCATGAAGAAGATCTGGTTGACGCTCGTCATCCGGCCGCGCAGTGAGTCCGGCGTCCGCAACTGCCGCAGGGTGCTGCGGATGATGGCGCTGATCATATCGGTGAAGCCGGTGCCGACCAGCGCGAGAAAGGTCAGCCAAAAAGAGCGAGACAGGCCGAAGACGATCGTGGCAATGCCAAACCAGAAAACGGACCACAACAGCAGGCGTCCCTGGTTTCGGACGGTGCCTCCGGTCGAGAACAGGATGCCGATGGCCAGAGCGCCGATCGCCGGCGCCGCCACGAGCCAGCCGTAGCCGACCGCGCCGACGACCAGGATCTGGCGGGCGAAGATCGGAAGCAAGGCCGTCGCCGAGGAGAAGAAGGTTGCAAAGAAGTCGAGCAGCATGCTCGAGAAGATCAATCGCTCGGAGGCGACAAAGCGCAGCCCATCTTGAACCGCCGCCAGCAATGCCCGCGGCCCGGGGGCTCCCATCGGCCGGGCGGCGCGCTGCTGCGGAACGGGGCCCATCCATGCTAGAGCGGCGATCACGGCGATGTAGGAAAAGGCATTCAGTATGTAGCACCAGGCAATCCCGAAGGTCGCCAGGACCACACCCGCCAAGGCCGGCCCGGCGATCGACCCGGCCTGGAAGGCGATGGCGTTCAGGCTGAAGGCGTTGGTCATGTCCTCGGGCGGCACGAGGTTCGGCACGAGCGATTGGCGCGCCGGTAGATCGAACGTGCCGATGGCCCCGATGAGCGCGACGATCGCGTAGATCAGCGCCAGACTGTCATTCCCGCGCAGCGTCGTCCACCCCAGGATCAGCGCCAGCAGCGCCAGGCCCGACTGCGTCACGAACAGCAGCCGGCGGCGGTTCCAAGCATCGGCGGCGACGCCCGCCACCAGCGACAGGAAGATGATCGGAAGGATGCGGGCCAAGCCGACGGCGCCGAGGGCGATGGGCTGGGGGTTGATCTGATTGACGTGCCACAGGATGGCGGCCGACTGCATTTGGGTGCCGGTGACAGAAATGACCAGCCCCAGCCACAGCAGGCGAAAACGTCGGTGTCGCAGCGCGGGTGGAAAGCGGACCAAGGGAGGCGGAATCGGTGCCGGATGGGAACTAGTTCGCCCAGTCGCGCAGGTAGAGGAAATCGTAGCCCAGGGTTCGGTTGCTCAGCTTGGCCACAACGGGCGGGAGGCGTTTGTACTGGTTGCGGCGGATGCGCTCGATGACTTTCCGCACCATGGCGGTCTTGAAGCCGGCTTCGACGCACGCCTCCGGCGATCGCCGTTCGTCGACCAGCAGGTACAGCAAGCGGTCGACTTCGGCGTAGGTCACGCCGAGCTCGCCCTCATCGGTCTGACCGGGCCACAAGTCGGCCGACGGAGGCTTGGCGAGAATGCGCGCCGGAACGCCCATGGCGGAGCCCAACTGCCGGACCTGGGTCTTGTACAGATCGCCCAGGGGATTCAGGGCGCAGGCCGAATCGCCGAACAGCGTCGTGTAGCCGAGCAGCAGCTCCGTCTTGTTTCCCGTGCCGATCACGAGTCCCCGGAAGTCGGACGATTGATCGTAGAGCACGATCATGCGCAGCCGCGCCAGCACGTTGCCGCGGCGGATACGGTCTTTGGCCGGAATCAACGCCATCAGGGGTGCGGCCGCCTCGGCAATCGAATAGGTGATGTCGCGCACGCCGGTCTGGCGAATGACTTCGGCCGCGTCCTCCAGCGAGTCGGGCGAGGATCCGGCGTGGGGCAGGCGCACGGCCAAGACGTTCTGCGGTCCGAGAGCCTCGGCCGCCAGGTAGCACGTCAGGGCTGAGTCCAACCCGCCGGAAAGGCCGACAACCCCGCGCGCGAACCCTGCGCGGGTTGTCTCGCTGCGAAGGAACCCGGTCAGGATGCGGCGGGCGAGGTCGGGGTCGATCGCGAGGGAGGCCGACAACTCGTTCATCGGGATACCTCGCCAAGGAGACGCGCCAGTCCGCGGTAGACCAGGGCGGGCTGCTCATCGCGCAGGAGCGGCAGTGCCAGGCGGGCCGTGCGAATACGCTCCGGGTCGATGTCTGCCAGGACGAGCGCTTCCTCGAGGTCCGGTCCCTGTGCCAGGCGTTGTCCGTCGGGTCCGAGGACCGTCGCACCACCCCAGTAGCACAAGCCGTCCTCGAAGCCGACGCGGTTTGTCTGCGCCACGTAGACGGTGAACAGGCTGGCATAGGCCTGGGTGATGTTGTCGACGCGCCGTGCCGACTCGAGTCGGCCGTCGTCGCTCAAGCCGCGCCCGGGCGAGGCCGAGACCAGCAGCAGAACTTCGGCGCCGTCGAGCCAGAGCAGGTAAGGCGGCGAGACGTGCCAGAAGTCCTCGCAAATCAGGAGCCCGAGGCGCCCGAAGCGCGTGTCGAAGGCCCGCACGTCCTCGCCGCGATCGAAGAAACGAGAATCCTGAAACAGCCCGTAGGTAGGCAGGTACACCTTGCGGTGCAGGTGAACCAGCGCGCCGCCGGACAAGTAGGCCGCCGAAACGAAGTGACGCTGGCGCACGTCGCGTTCGACAAAACTTACCACCAGATCCACCTTGCGACTGGCGGAGAGCAGACGCCGGAAGATCGGATCGTCGCCGTTGGCGGCGATCGCAACTTCGCCGGCCAGGTCCTGGAGCATGTAACCGGTGAGGGAGAGCTCGGGGAAGACGACCAGATCGGCGCCCCGCCGCCGCGCCCGGGCGATGATCTGAAGGTGCTTGTCGAGGTTGGCGGCAGGATCGCCCAGCCGCGTTTCCATCTGTGCCAGCGCCAGCGTGAAGCGTTTCAACCGGCTACCTCCACGGGTCCCGCGCTCGAGCGGGCGAAAATAGCGGCGATCAACAAGACGGCCGCGGCGCCGACGGTGTCGATCCGGAGGCCGCCGATCAGCATGACCGGATCGCCCCGGGTGAAGCTCAGGGCGAAGGCGATCAGCGCCACTCCGCCAAGGGCCAGGGCGGCTCGGAGCCCGGTAGGCATCGGCCGGGAGTCGAGGGCGACCATGACCGAGAGCAAGAGGCCGGCGGCGATTACGCCCAGCGCGGCCGTTGGCCAGCGCGGTGCCACCACGCCGAAGAGGTCGGGAGCTTGCGGAAAGAGCAGGCCGGCAGGGGTCCGGAAGCCATAGACACACCCGTCCAAGAAGCATCCCGCCCATGCGGCGAGTGCGACGGCCAGCGCCGGAAGAGCGACGGCATCGGCCAGTGATGCGAAGCTCAGGCCTCGAATCCAGGCGAATGCACCGACGGCTGCGACGGCTCCCACGGCGCCTCCGGCCCAGCTCAGGCCTCCCTGCCACACCCACAGGATTTCCTGAAGGTGCTGGGAATAATAGGGCCAGTGCAGCGCGGCGAACCCCAGCCTCGCGCCGGCCAGACCCAGAGCCAGGGCCAAGAGAGCCGCCATGAAGGCGGCCGCGCTCGCCTCGGTTTGAAAGCCGCGGCGCAGGGCCAGCCAGCACAGGCCGGCCAGGCATCCAAGCGCAAAGACGACCGGGTACGCCTGACTCACGCGCCGCAGGCCGAATCATACCATCGCGTCGTCATCGCAGGGATGGTGCGAGTTCAAGACACGCAAGGCGCGCACGGGGACGCCCGTTCTACCGCCAGGTCCTAGGGATCGCAAAGATGCGAAATGGACGAGGGTGCGAAAGGCCGGTTGCCTGCGGCCTCACCGCTGGCCCGCGCGCCGCGCGGATCGCTCGCAAGGCTCGGGGCCACCGCAAGGGGATGCGGAAGAGCCCACCTCGGCCCGAATTCGTTTGCTGGACGGTGCAGACGTCGCGGCGCTGGTCGTGCGATGGTTGCGAAGGTGACGGCCAGGCCTCCGAGTCCAATGGACGCCGCCGACATCGTCGCCAATGGATCTGATCCTGCGCAGGTATAATCCCGCCGTCAACGGAGCTTTCCTTGCGCGAGCTGCGCGTCACCCCTGTCACCTCCGAAGCCGAGCGCATGGCGCTTCTCGAGTTTCCGTGGAAGGTCTACCGCGGGGACCCCTACTGGGTGCCGCCGTTGCTTTCCGAGCGCAAGGCCTTCACCGACCCGAAGCAGAGCCCGTTCTTCGACCATGCCCGGGTGCAGTTCTTCCTGGCGCGGCGCGACGACGAAATCGTCGGGACCATCGCCGCGTTCACCAACGACTTGTACAACGAATTCCAGAGTGCCAACGTCGGCTGGTTCGGATTCTTCGAAGTGTTCCAGGATGCCGAAGCCGCCGCCGGCCTGCTGCAGGCGGCGCAGACCTGGGCCCGCCAGGCCGGGCATACCTCGCTCCTCGGCCCTGCGCAGTTCTCGACCAATGACGAAATCGGCCTGCTGGTGGACGGGTTCGACGATACCCCCCGCATTCTGATGACGTACAACCCACGCTACTATGTGGACTTCATCGAAACGGCCGGCTTCCACAAGGCGATGGACCTGTTGGCTTATACCACCAACTTCGATGAGATCGATGCGAGCGGCGGGCTTTCACCGAAGCTGCGTCGGGTGGTGGAGAAGGTGAAGGCACGCGGCCGATTCCACATCCGGCCGGTTCATATGTGGGAGTTCGCCAAGGAGTTGGAGCGAGTCAAGGTCATCTACAACCAGTCGTGGGAGCGCAACTGGGGATTCGTGCCCATGACCGATGCCGAACTCGGGCGGATGGCCTCCCAAATCAAGCCGCTCATCGACCCCGACCTGGTCTCGGCGGCCGAGGTCGACGGCCAGGTCATCGGCTTTGGTCTGATGCTGCCGGACCTGAACGCGCCGTTGCACAAGGCCTACCCACGCCCGGGCAAGCCGGAGTGGCTCACGCTGCTCCAACTGCTGTGGCACTGGAAGGTGCGACGGGAGGTCAAGTGGATCCGGGCTTTCGCCCTGGGGGTGGTGCCCGAGTATCGCGGTAAGGGCGTGGATGCCCTGCTCTATTTCCACACCGCCGAGCAAGCCCGGCGCAAGGGTTATCACGCGGTCGAGATGAGCTGGCTGCTCGAGTCGAATGAGATGGTGCTGCGGTCGGCCGAGCTGCTCGGCGCGCATCGCTACAAGACCTACCGGGTCTTCGAGAAACACCTATGAGGCAACCTGCTTCCAGACCGGCGGCCGGTTCCCTGCGCATCACACCCGTCGAGACCGAGCGCGATCGCGTGGCGTTGATCACCTTTCCTTGGAAGGTCTACCGCCAGGACCGCTATTGGGTGCCACCGCTGATCTCCGAGCGGAAAGCGTTTCTCGATCCGAAGCACAACCCGTTCTTTGAGCATGCCCAGGTACAGTTGTACCTGGCCCGGCGGGGAGACGAAGTGGTCGGGACGGTGGGGGTCTTTAGCAACCGGCTCTACAACGAATTTCAGCAAACGAACGTCGGTTGGTTCGGCTTCTTCGAGGTGTTGGCGGACGCCGAGGCGGCGGCGGGGTTGCTCGAGGCGGCGCAGGGCTGGGCGCGCCGGGCCGGGCACACCTCCTTGTTGGGGCCGGCGCAGTTCTCGACCAACGATGAAGTGGGATTGTTAGTGGACGGATTTGGGGATCGACCGCGCATCCTGATGACCTACAACCCCCCTTACTATGTGGATTTCCTGGAAGCGGCCGGCTTCCGCAAGGCGATGGATTTGCTGGCCTACGCCGCCGATCTGGACCAGCTACGCGCCAGCGGGGGAATTCCGGCGAAGGTCCGGCGGGTGGTGGAAAAAGTCAAGGCGCGCGGCCAGTTCCACGTCCGCTCGATGCGCATGGGAGAGTTCGACCAAGAAGTCGAGCGGGTCAAACAGATCTACAACCAGTCGTGGGTGCGCAACTGGGGGTTCGTCCCGATGACGGACGCCGAAATTGAGCGAATGGGGCAGCAGCTCAAGGAGATCCTCGACCCGGACCTCGTGCCCATGGTCGAGGTGGATGGTCGGGTGGTCGGCTTCGGCCTCACCCTGCCGGATCTCAACGAGCCGCTCCTGCGCGCCTATCCCCGCCCGGGATGGCCCGAGCCGCTTACGCTGCTGAAGATGCTCTGGCATTGGAAGGTGCGGCGGCAGGTGAGATGGATCCGGTCCTTTGCGCTCGGCGTCTTGCCGGACTACCGCGGGACCGGGGTGGATGCCTTGCTCTACTTCCACACGCTGGAGCGGGCTTTGAGCAAGGGCTATCGAGCCGTCGAGATGAGCTGGCTGCTCGAGTCGAACGACATGGTGCTGCGGTCGGCCGAATTGTTCGGAGGGCAGCGCTATAAGACCTATCGGGTCTACGAAAAAACCCTTTAGGGGCGAACGGTGATTGTCGGCGCGCTGTCGGCCCCACGGCAGGCGGCCGGCATCGGATGGCGCGAAAAGGAAGCCTGAGAGGTTCCTCATGTCTGTCCTCGAGACCCCATGGATGGCCGACGTCTTCTACCTCTGCCTGGTGCTCGGGTTGTGGACGGCGGCGATGGCCCTCGTCGCCCCAGGCACGGGCGTCCTGGAGGCACTGGCCTTGCTCCTCTTGGCGGCCGCCGGGGTGGGGATGTTGATCTGGCCGGTCAATCCATGGGCCTTCCTCCCGTTGGTGCTGGGGGTCGTGGCGTTTGTTCTGTCCTTTCTTCAGCGGCGGCGCGCCGCGATTTGGCTGGTCGCCTCCGCCATCCTGATCAGTGTCGGTTCCATTTTCCTTTACGAGAATGTCCGCGGCGGCCCGGCCGTGCAGCCGCTGCTGGCGATCGTCATGACCTGCCTCACCGTGGGGTTCTTTGGCCTGGGCGTGCGCCGCGGCCTCGAGGTTCAAGCAGTGAAGCGGACGGTCGATGCGGCGACGGTCATCGGGCTGATCGGGGAAGCCCGGACGCCGGTCCACCGCAGCGGAACGGTCTACGTCGGCGGTGAGATGTGGTCGGCGCGATCCGAGCAGTCGATACCGGCCGGCGCAAGGGTGCACGTGCGCGCCCTCGACGGGCTGGTGATCGAGGTCGAGCCGGCCGAGTAGGGAGGCAACCATGAGCGAGTTGACCATTGCACTGTGTTTTGTGGGCTTCATCCTGCTGGTGGTGCTGATGCTCTTGTTCAGCGCCATCCGCATCGTGCCGGAATACGTTCGGTTGGTCGTGTTCCGGCTGGGGCGGTCGGTCGGCGAGAAGGGGCCGGGGCTGGTCATCCTCATTCCCTTTGTCGACCGCGCCGTATCGGTCGATCTGCGCGAGCAGGTTCGAGAGATCCCCCACCAGACGGGGATCACCAAAGACAACGCCCCGATCGCGATCGACTTCCTGTGGTACCACAAAGTCGTGGTGGCGGCGCAGACCGTCTTGCAAGTGGGCAATTTCGAGGCCGCCGCCCAGGGCATGGCGACGACAACCCTGCGCTCGGTCATCGGCAGCATGATGCTCGACGACGTGCTCTCGCAGCGCGAGCATATCAACATGGTGTTGCGGACGAAACTGGACGAAGTCACCGAACGATGGGGAGTCAAGGTCACCAACGTCGAAGTGCGCGAGATCATCCCCCCGCGCGACGTCCAGGATGCGATGAATCGCCAGATGACGGCCGAGCGCGTTCGGCGAGCCGTCGTCACCGAATCGACCGGCGCCCGAGAAGCGGCGATCAACGTCGCCGAAGGCGAGAAGCAGGCCAACATCCTGAAGGCGGAAGGGCAGAGGCAGGCGACGATCAACGTCGCCGAAGGCGACCGGCAGGCGCTGTTGCTGCGGGCTGAAGGTTACGCGGCGGCGCTCGATAAGATTTTCTCGATCGCCCAAACGGTCGACTCCAACACGATGACGATCCAGTATTTCGAGACGCTCAAGCAAATGGCGGCGGGCGCCTCCACCAAGTGGATCTTCCCGCTGGAGTTCACCCGCCTGCTGGAGGCCTTCGGCGAGCGCAGCAAGCAACCTTGAGCCGAGGCGGATGGCCCAACAGCTTCCCGCGAGCTCCAAGCTCGCGGGAAGCTTGACCCCATCAGATGCCTGACGACGGTCCGGTCCGGATCGCGCCGGCCACCTGGCGCGATTTCCGCGACTTCCAGGCGCTGGAGCGGGCGTGCTTTCCGCACGACACGTGGCCATGGTTTGACATCCTGGCGGCGCTGACCTTTCCCAACACCGTCCGTCTCAAAGCCGTCCCCTTCGGGATCCCCTTCGGGATGCGAAGCGCGATCACCCCGCGGCCTTCCTTGGAGTCGATCAAGGTTGACGGCGGGGACGCCCCGCGGGCGATAACAGATGACTCACCGATAGCCCGGGAAACAGACAGCCAGCGGGCCATCGGTTTCGTCATTGGCGACCGCCGCCGCTCAGAGAAGCTGGGGTGGGTAGCTTCGATCGGAGTGCATCCTGAATACCAGCGGCGAGGGGTGGGAAGGAGGCTGTTGGCCGCCTGCGAACTGGCCTTGGGAACGCCCCGAATCCGCCTGACGCTGAGACCATCCAATCTGGGGGCGCGCCGGCTGTACGAGGAGGTGGGCTACGTCGAGATTGGCAAGCTGCAAAGATACTACCTTGATGGGGAGGATGGACTGATGATGGAGAAAGTGATTAGTAACCAGTAACCAGTAACCGGTGACCTGTGACCAATAGACCTCTGCACGGGTCACTGGTGACTGGTCACTACATTTGACGAGACTCCTCTGTTCTGTTAGACTGTGCTTGTCGGGCGTTGTACCCTTCGCCCACCGGCGCCGTCAGGCGTCGATCTCTTGTAAGGAAAGGGCTTGACCCCATGCGAGTTCTCCTTCTGCAAGATGTCTACAAGCTAGGCCGGGCCGGCGACGTGAAGAAGGTCGCCGATGGCTATGGCCGCAATTATCTGTTCCCCAAAGGGCTGGCTGTGCTGGCGACGCCAGGCGCCCTGAAACAGTCCGACCGGATCCGGACCTCCGCCGAAACGCAGCGAACGAAGTTAAACGAGGAATTGGGCGGCGTCGCCGAGCGCATCGCTGGGCTGACCCTGGTCTTCCCGGCCAAGGCGGGGGAAACTGGCAAGCTGTATGGTTCGATCACAACCGCGATGGTGGCTGAGGCGATCGAGCGCGAGTCCGGTTTCGCCGTCGATCGCCGCCAGATCGACAGCCAACCGATCAAGACGCTCGGCGTGCACCCCGGTCGGCTGCGCCTGACGATCGACCTGGTGCCCGCGTTCACCGTCGTCGTCCACCGGGAAGGCGAGCCGGTCGAGTCGGCTTACAAGGCGCAGGTTGTTGAAGAAGAGGCCGAAGCTTTCGGCGAACTGAGGGCAGCCCTGGAGGCCGAAGAGAAGGCGGCCCTGGCGGCCGAGGCTGCCTCCGAGGCGGAGCCCAGCGAGGCCGAAGCGCCCGAAGCGCTTCCGTCCGAGTAGTTGTCTTCCACCGCTGGAATCATGGAAAGCATTGGTCAGCGTCTGCGGCTGGGGCGCGAGCGTCTGGGACTGTCTCTGGAGGAGGCCGAGCGCACGACTCGGATTCGCGCTCAGCATCTGGCCGCCCTCGAGCGCAACGACTTCGACTCGCTTCCCTCGCCGGTGCAGGCCCGCGGCTTCCTCAAGAACTATTCCGACTTTCTCAAACTCGACACGGTTCGCGTTCTGCAAGACTACTCGGGCACCGTCCCCTCCCGGCCCCAGACCGGGGGGCGGCCCGCTGCCGGCCCGGAGGTGCGGGTGCGCCGCCGGGGTTGGCTGTCGAGCGACCTGCTTGTGGCGGCGACCATTGCCCTGGGGACGTTGGCCCTGCTGGTGTGGGGCGGAGGCCGTGCGATGGCCTCGCTGCGCGCCGCCTCCGCTTCGGCCGGCGAGAGCTCGGCTTTCCTCCTTCCGACCGCGACTCTTGCACCGAGTCCATCCGCCACGATCCTGGCGGACGCGGCCCCAGCCGCGATCGAGATCATCAGTGCGTCGCCGACCCTGCCTCCGTTGAACCTCCCGAGCGGCCGCATCAGCGTTCGCCTGCTGGTCGTCCAGCGCGCTTGGGTGCGGGCGCTGGCCGACGGGCAGGTTCGCTATCAGGGGCGAGTCGAGCCCGGAGCGATCCTCGACCTCTCCGGCGACCAGGTGGTGGAGGTCACCACCGGCAACGGCGCCGCCTTCCGCCTGGCGCTGAACGGAACGGACCTCGGCCTGTTGGGCGGCCTCGACGAAGTCGTCATTCGGCTGTGGACCTCCGAGGGCGAGATCACTCCGACGCCGACGATCACCCCGACCACCACCCAGACCCCGCGGCCTTCGGCGACCTTACGCGAAGCAGCCACGCCCACAGGGGCAGGCGGATGATCGCGCTTCGTCGCGCTTCGCATCGCGCTTCGCATCCCGTAGGGGACCCCGCAGGGGGCATCCCAGAGGGGACCGGGCTTTGCTTCCCGGAGGGGATCGGGCTTTGCTTCCCGGAGGGGATCGCGCTTAGCATCCCGGAGGGGATCGGGCTTAGAATCCCGGAGGAGATCGCGCTTAGCATCCCGGAGGGGATCGCGCTTAGCATCCCGGAGAGGATTCCGTAGAGGTATGCCGAACGGAAGCCGCCCTCGCTTTCACCTGGTCTCGCTTGGCTGTGCCAAGAACACGGTCGACTCCGAGTCGATGGCGACGTTGTTGGCGCGCGACGGATTTCAAGCGACGACCGAGGCGGCGAAGGCCGACGTCTTGATTGTCAACACCTGTGGTTTCATCGCCCCGGCGCGGGACGAATCGCTGCGGCATCTGCGCCAACTGGCGGCGGTCAAGAAGTCGGGTCAATTGCTGATCGCCGCCGGATGCCTGACGCAGCGCTACGGCGCCGAGGTGGCACGCCAGGTGCCGGGGGTCGACGGGCTCCTGGGAACGCGGCGCTGGATGGACATCGTCGAGTTGGTGCACCAGCTGCGCCGCGGCCAGGCGCCCGCGCTGCGCTACGACCTCCCGCCGGCCTCGACCGTCGGGCGCGACGAACGCGGCGTGCTGCGGGCCGCCGTGCAAGGGGCCAGCGCCTACCTGAAGATCGCCGACGGCTGCCGCCGACCTTGTACATTCTGTGCCATCCCGGCTATCAAGGGCACCGCCGTCAGCCGCCCGCTGCCCACGCTGGTGGAAGAAGTCCGGCAGTTGGAGCAGCTCGGTGTGCGCGAGGTCATCCTGATCGCGCAAGATACGACGGACTACGGCCATGACCTGGGAATGCGCGACGGCTTGGCGGCGTTGATCGAGGCGTTGCTGTCGGCGGCTCCGGCGATCGACTGGTTTCGCGTGCTCTACGCCTATCCGGGCGCGGTCACGGAACGGCTGATCGAACTGATGGCTTCCGAGCCTCGGCTGCTGGCTTACCTGGACATGCCGCTGCAGCATGCGCACCCGGCGGTGCTGCGCCGGATGCGGCGGCCGGCCAACATGACGGCCGTCGTGCGGACGCTGGAACGACTCCGCCATGCCCGGCCGGGTATGGCCCTGCGCACGACCTTCATCGTTGGCTTCCCGGGGGAAACCGAGGACGAGTTCGAGACTCTGATGGACTTCGTCGATGAGATGCGATTCGACCGCGTTGGGGTGTTCCCCTTCTCCTTCGAACCGGGCACGGCGAGCGAACCGCTAGGCGACCCGGTGCCGGCGGAGCGGAAAGAGGATCGTCGCCGGCGGATCATGGAGCGACAGCAGCAGATTTCCCTCGAAGCCAATCAGGCGCAGGTCGGCCGGGTGCTGCCGGTGTTGATCGAGGGCATCGACGGCGCGCTGTCGATTGGGCGATCGTATCGCGACGCTCCGGAGATCGACGGGCTGGTGATCGTGGAGGGGGAGATCCCGCCCGGCGAGATGGCGCCGGTGCGGATCACCGGCGCCATGGCTTACGATCTGACGGGGGTGGTCGAGGTCTCGCCCGAGCCGGTGATCATCGGGTCGGCGATAACGGCGACGTAGGACTCTCTCGCATTTGTCACCCCCGCGAATCGCGCTTCGTCGCGCTTCGCATCCCGTCGGGGACCCCGGAGGGGGCATCCTGACGGGAGGCGGGGTCCAGGCACTCCTCCACCTACGACTCTTTCGCACGATCCCTGGATTCCCGCTTCCTGGGTGTGCCCTGAAGAGGGTAGAGGGCGAAGCGCGATCCGCGGGAATGACGTGAGGGCTGACACGGCGGGAAGGGCGCGCTTCGACATCATCCTGAGTGATGGTGAAGGATGCCAGCCCCTCGCACGTCTCGGTCTCTATGCCCCTCCTACGCCCTTCGGCGCACCGGAAGCGGTGCAGGGCGCCAAGGGCGGGCGCCCCCAGGGGGCAGACCGCCACGCCCTTCGGCCTCTACGCCCTTCGGCGCACCGGAAGCGGTGCAGGGCGCCACGCCCTTCGGCGCACCCGAAGGGGTGAGGGCGGCGCGCACCCAGGGTGCACCCGAAGGGGTGCCCGAAGGGTGAGGGCGGGGCCTCCGCTCAGCGCGGAGTGCTAGGTTTTCGGATTGTCGAGTTCGGCGGGAGGCGATGGGTGTTCGTCGGCCTCGTGCCACTCGGCATCGACGACCGAGTGCAACGAATCGGTGTGCTCTTTGACGACTTCCGGCGGGCAAAGCTCCACGAACAGGATGCTGCCGAGCCAGATCACCACGGCGTCGTCGATCGGGCCGATGACCAGATCGGGGATGAGCAGGTAGAGCAAAGTTCCGATCGGCAGGAGCTTGAGCAGAGGGTTGACGCGCCGGTCGCCCATCAAGCGCAGGATCAGCTTGAGGCGAACACCGAGCTCGTAAAGGACCCCGCCGCCCTGGCTGGGGACGATCTTTCGCTGCCGATCCGCCATCCGTATCTCCCGAGGCGCATTATACCCGCCGACGGCAAATCTCCGCCGGACTGAAACCTGCATCTTCGCTGACAAGTCGACGGGAGGAAGTCCGTCGAGAGCGGGCCGGCCTCCGGCTCGGTCCTCGATGGACTCGGACGCAGATTCCCTCGGCTGTACGGAACCTTCATTCCTTTCGCAGAGGGGGCTTCAACGACAGACCGCAGGATGAAATCGGCCGTTCTGACCACGTAGGCGAGGCAGGGCGAAGCACTCCAAGGAACGTCACCGGTTTTCGCTGGTCAGGTCGCACCGCCGGCTGGATCTTGTAGGGGCCGAGGCGCTATGTTAGGATGACAAGACGCCTATGAGCGAGCACCCGCTCGACACCCTGCAACGCCCGCTGCGCGACCTGCGGATCTCGGTCACCGACCGCTGCAACTTCCGCTGCGTCTACTGCATGCCCAAGGAAGTCTTCGGACGTGACCATCCGTTCCTGCCGCGCACCGAGTTGCTCACCTTCGAGGAACTCGAGCGGGCGGCGCGTCTCTTCGCCCGCCTGGGCGTGACCAAGATCCGGTTGACCGGCGGCGAACCTCTTCTGAGGCGTGACCTGGAGAAGCTGGTGGCGATCCTGGCGCAGCTGCCGGAGGTCGACCTGACCCTGACGACCAACGGTTCGCTGCTGGCGGAAAAGGCCCAGATGCTCCGGCAGGCCGGCCTGCAGAGGGTCTCGGTGAGTCTGGACGCCATCGACGATGAGACGTTCATGAAGATGAACGACGTCGATTTCCCTGTGCGGCGCGTCCTGGAAGGAATCGACGCCGCCCTGGCGGCCGGGCTGACGCCGCTCAAAGTCAACATGGTCGTCAAGCGCGGTCTCAACGAGCACAGTCTGCTGCCGATGACCGAGCACTTTCGCGGGACGGGCGTCGTCCTGCGCTTCATCGAATACATGGACGTCGGCGCGACCAACGGCTGGCGGCTCGATCAGGTCGTACCGGCCGTCGAGATGCTCAAACGCATCGAGGCGGTCTATCCTCTCGAACCGCTCGAAGCGAGTTATCGCGGGGAGGTGGCCCATCGGTACCGCTACCGCGACGGGGCCGGTGAGATCGGGTTGATCGCGTCGGTCAGTCAGCCCTTCTGCGGCGACTGCACCCGGGCGCGGCTTTCGGCGGATGGGCAGATATTCCTGTGCCTGTTCGCCGCGCAGGGCTTCGACTTGCGGGGACGCCTGCGTTCCGGTGTTTCGGAGGAGGCCCTGGAGACTGAGCTGGCCGGGTTGTGGCGCGGTCGCACCGACCGCTATTCGGAGATTCGCAGCGCCGCCACCGCCGGGTTACCCCGGGTCGAGATGTCCTACATCGGGGGGTGAAGCACGGTAGCCCAGAAGTCCGGCCGGAGACTCCCAATACGGATCACCCATTGGGATGGCATTACCCAAATCGCGCCGGCGCCGACTAACGCTGGGAGTAATCCGCCAGTCGACACTTCGTGAGCCTGCTCGGCCCCACTCTTCCCGCGCTTCAAGCATTCCGGCCGGACTTCTAGCGGCGGGTGGCCGTAGGCTGTCCGTGAGTTGACTCGGCCGCGCCGCCCGGCTATACTGAGCGTACGAGTCAGGAGGGCCCCGCTATGCGGGTGGCCGCACGACAATCTGGCTTCGCCGTTGAAAGGCACGCAGTCTAGCCGCTTGCGTGCCTTTTTGTTTTCCGACCCGACCAAGGAGTCGCCATGGATTATGGGATGATCGGCAAGATCGAGAAGGCCAAGCGCTACGCCGAGGAGCGAACTCGCATTCACTTCGAATCCTTCCGTGCCACGTTCGACGGGGAGAACAACCCCCACACCGTCGAATTCCAGGATGGCTCCTGGAAGTGCGACTGCGATTTCTTCCTCAGCCGCGGCGTCTGCAGTCACAGCATGGCGCTCGAGCGGATTCTGGAGGGGATGCTGCCGGTGATGGCCGCTGCCGATTGAGGCTGGCTCGTTCAACTTGCCGGGCGCGCTGAGCGAGGCTGCAACGCGCCCGGTTTTCTTCTTGCCCGGAATGGTAGAATCATCCAACGGCGGGGTGCGCGAAGCCCCGCCGCTTGTTTGGAGACGACGTGCGCCGCTGGCAGCTCTGGTTGGGTCTGGCGATCAGCGTAGTGTTCCTGGCGCTGGCCGCCCGCAACCTGCACTGGCATGAGGTCGCCCAGGCGCTAAGGCAGGCCGACTATCCGTGGCTGATCCCGGGCGTGGGCGTCTACCTCGTCGGTGTCCTGGTCCGCTCGTGGCGCTGGCACTACCTTCTGCGTCCGATCAAGGACGTCCCCTCGACTAAGCTCTTTCCGGTGATGGCCATCGGATACTTCGGCAATAATGTCTTCCCCATTCGAGCCGGCGAGCTCCTGCGCATCTACCTGCTCAAGCTGTTCTTCGCTATCCCGATGTCGGCCGGTTTGGCCACGATTCTGGTGGAGCGGGCGTTCGACGGACTTGTCATGCTGGGTTTCGTCTTCCTCAATCTGCCGCGCCTCTCGAATCTGAGTACCAACCCACAAGTCAGTGCGACCCTCCGCGCGCTGGCCGTCGGGGGAGCTGTCGTCTTCCTGGGTGCGACGCTGGTTTTGATCATCCTGGCCATTTTCCCTGAGCGATCGGCCGCCCTGGCCCAGGTCGGCATCGACCGCGTTCTGCCGGGGCGCATGCGCCCGCGCGCCCGCCAGCTCTTCGACCAGTTTCTTGTCGGGCTGGGCGCGCTCCGTTCGCCGTTCGATGTCCTGATGATCCTGGGGACGTCGATCCTGATCTGGCTGCTCGAAACATTGAAATACTGGTTCGTCATGCACGCCTTCCCTTTCCAGGTCAGCTTCTTCGTCCTGATGTTGATGAACGGGATCGTCAACTTGGCGACGACCCTGCCGTCGGCGCCAGGCTACCTCGGCACCTTCGACGCCCCCGGCATCGCCGTCCTGGAAGGCTCCGGAGTCTCTGCCGGCCTCGCCGCCGGGTACACCTTTGTCCTGCATGCGGCGTTGTGGCTGCCGATCACGTTGTTGGGAGGCTACTATCTCCTGCGCACCGGCCTCAGCCTGCGGACGATCCAGTCCGAAGCCCGTCGGGAGCAGC
>Ga0184639_10000139_pt1 | contig 25016 bp, 22 predicted proteins | sample PLM31_170_b2_FD_133155 | JGI IMG/M metagenome (GOLD analysis project Ga0184639, IMG submission 133155) | Groundwater sediment microbial communities from an aquifer in East River, Colorado, USA - PLM3-1_170_b2 | ecosystem: Environmental > Terrestrial > Soil > Riparian zone | place: USA: East...
CCTGGAAGCGGGGCGAGCGCGAGGTGGAGCTGTGCGTCCGGGACAACGGCCGCGGCATGTCCGCCGACGAGCGCCGGCACGCCTTCGATCCGGGCTATTCGACGAAGCGCCGGGGCTGGGGGCTGGGTCTCGCGCTTGCGCGCCGTGTCGTGCGTGAGTATCATGGAGGACGCATCTCCATACTGGAGAGCGTGCCCGGCATGGGAACCGCGGTGGCCGTGGCTCTCCCCGTTCCCCCTCCGCGAGCCCCGGCGGCCTCTTGATTCCACCTACGCCATGAACTCCCCTCCTCGAAAAATACTCTGGGCCGACGACGAAATCGACCTCCTGAAGCCGCACATCCTGATGCTCGAGGAGAAGGGGTTTCGGGTCACGCCCGTCTCGAACGGCGACGACGCCGTGGCCTGCGCCTCGCGGGAAAAGTTCGACGCGATCCTCCTGGACGAATCGATGCCCGGGCGGGGAGGGCTTTCGGCGTTGGAAGCGATCAAGGAGCGCGATCCGTCGATCCCCATCGTGCTCGTCACCAAGAACGAAGCCGAATCGCTGATGGACGAGGCGATCGGGCGACGCATCGACGATTACCTCCTGAAACCCGTCCGGCCCATGCAGATCTTCCTCGCCCTCAAGCGGCTCTTCGAGTCGGACCGGCTCCAGGAGAACCGGCTCGCCCGGGACTATGTGGCGGAGCTGGCCCAGCTGCGGGCCGGTTCCTCGGGCGGGCTCGGCTGGGAGGGATGGATCGACCTCTACTCGCGAAGCGCGCAGTGGGACGTAGAGCTCGATCTCCTCGACGACGGCGGGCTGCGCCAGGCGCAAGGCGATCAGCGGCGCGAGCTGAATGTCGAGTTCTCGACCTTTGTGGAATCGGTCTACGAAGCGTCGGTTCACGGCGGCCCGGCGCCGCCGCTCTCCACGAACGTCGTGGAACGCTGGGTGGCGCCTCACCTGCGCGAGGGCAAACAGGTCTTCTTCCTGGTCATCGACTGCATGCGGCTGGATCAGTGGCTCACCGTGGAACCGCTCATCCGGTCCTACTTCGACGTCACGCTCGATCATCAGGTCTCGATCATCCCGAGCGCCACGCCCTACGCGAGGAACGCCATCTTCTCGGGACTCCTGCCGGACGAGATCCACCGGCTCCATCCCGATTACTGGCAGGAAACCACGAACGACGAGCGGAGCAAGAATCGCTACGAGCGCCAGCTCCTCGAGCACCAGCTCCGCCGACTCGACATCCAGCTTCCCTCGGGCCTCAAGTACCTCAAGGTGTACAACGCCGACGAGGCCTCGCACGTCCGCCGGAACGTGGTCACCTACCAGAACATCCCGTTGGTGGCGATCGTCTTCAATTTCCTGGACATGTTGACCCACGGGCGCTCCGAGTCGGACCTGCTCAAAGAGTTGGCGCCGGACGAATCGGCCTTTCGCTCCGTGATGCGCTCCTGGTTTCTGCACTCCGCGGTCTTCGACGCGCTCAAGTGGATGGCGAGGCAGAAGTGCGTGGTGGTGATCACGTCGGATCACGGCGCGGTGTTGAGCCGCCGGTCCGCGCTCGTGTACGGAAATCGGGAGACCTCGACCAACCTGCGGTTCAAGTTCGGGGCGAATCTCGGGTGCGACCCGAAGCAGGCGGTCCATCTCAAAGAGCCGTCGCGGTTCCGGCTCCCCGCGGAGTCGATGAACAAGCAGTACATCATCGCGAAGGAGGACTACTACTTCATCTACCCCACGAAATTTCACGAGTACGAGAACAAATACCGGGGCAGCTTCCAGCACGGAGGGATCTCGCTCGAGGAGATGATCCTGCCGGTGGCCACGCTGACCCCGCGCGCGTAGAAACGTGGAGATCGAGATCCGCTCGCTGCTGCGCACGGACAACGAGACGAAATCGTTCGGGCGACATCTGGGGTCGCTGGCGCGGCCCGGGGACTGGATCGCGTTGACCGGAGACCTGGGGGCCGGGAAGACGACCCTCGTCGCGGGAATGGTCGAGGCGATCCACCCAGGGGCGCGGGGCCGGAGCCCCACGTATGTGCTCGTGGAGGTGTACGGGTCCTCGCCCGCGGTCGTCCACGCGGATCTCTATCGACTGCGGGGGCCCGAGGAATTCGCGGGGCTCGGCATCGATGACCTCGCCGAGAACGATGCCGTGGTCGTGGTCGAGTGGTCCGATCGAGCGGTCGGACAACTTCCGCCCGAGCGGCTCGATCTCGAGCTCCGCTTCGTCGACGGAGGGGGGCGTGAGATCCGGATCCGTCCCCGGGGCGAGCGCTGGAACGCGCTCGCGCGCGAGGGCGCCCTCGATCGAGAGCGGTGGAGCGATGCGCTATACCCTTGGAATTGACACGGCGACGGGCGAAGGGTCGGTCGGGCTCGCGGGCGACGGCGCGGCCCTCGGATGCGAACGGCTCCATCCGGGGGAGCACTCGAGCGGTCTCTCGAGCGCCGTGCACCGCCTCCTCGACCGGCAGGGCATCTCTCTCGAGCGACTGGCCGCCCTCGTCGTCTCGAAAGGGCCGGGTTCGTTCACCGGGCTCAGGATCGGGCTCGCGTGGGCGAAAGGGGTGGCCTTCGGAATCGATCTTCCCTTGATTCTCGTGGGGGCGCACGAGGCGGCCGCGCACGCGCACCGCGCGAGGTCGCCGCTCCTGGCCACGCTCATTCCGGCCGAGCGGGCGCACGTGGAGGCCGTCCTCTGGAGCGGCGGCGACAGGGCCGCGCTCCGCTGGGGCCCCGAGAACATCGTCGAGGACGACGATCTGTTCCCCCGGCTTGCCGACGAGGCCGGCGGGGGTCCCCTGGCGATTGCGCCCTCGACACCCAAGCTCGAAGCGGCGCTTCGCGAGCTGCTGGAGGACGGCCCCGAAGCGATCCGGTCCGCGGTCACGGTCCTCTCCGGAGAATCGCTCGGGCCCGCCGTCGCCGAGGTGGGGGACCGCGCGTTTCTCGAGGGGAAGCGGGACGATCTAGCGTCCGCTTCGCCCGCCTACGGCCGCGCGCCGAACGCGCGAAAGCCGCGATGATCGACCGGGAATCGCTCCGCGTCGAGCCGCTCACCATGGCCCGGATCGAGGAGGTGCTCGCCATCGAGCGGGTCTGCTTCAGCGACCCGTGGACGCGGGGAATGATGCAATCGGAGCTCGAGGTCGGCGGCGGCACCTACGCGAGGATGGCCGAGCGGGACGGACGACTCGTGGGATACCTCTTCGCCGTGCTGGTCGCCGATGAGGCGCACGTGGGAAACCTCGCGGCGCACCCGGCCGAGCGACGCGCGGGGGTGGCTCAAAGCCTTCTCGAGGACCTGGTGGCCACGGCTCGGAGGCAGGGGGTCGCCCGCATCACGCTGGAGGTGCGAGGGACCAATTCCGCGGCACGTAAGTTCTATTACAAGAACGGGTTCATCGACATCGCCATCCGAAAGAACTATTATCGAAGCCCCGTGGAGGATGCTATCGTCATGTTTCGGAGCCTCCGGGAGGGTTCGAGCGGATGACCTGGCTCAGGAAGGCGAAGGAAGGGCTCAAGGCCCAGCAGCGGCGCCGGGAGTTGCCCGACGGCCTCTGGACCAAGTGCGAGGATTGCGGCGAGATCCTCTACCACAAAGAGCTCGAGCGAAACCTCTGGACCTGCAGCAAGTGCGCCTACCATTTCCGCATTTCCGCCCGAAGCTACATCAAGATCCTGCTCGACGAGGACTCCTTCACCGAGCGCTTTTCCGAAGTGGTCTCGACCGATCCCCTCAAGTTCCGCGATTCCCGGCGCTACGTCGATCGCTTGAAAAAGGCGCGGGAGGAGACGGGCCTTACCGAGGCGGTGCTCTGCGGCGAGGGAACCATCGAGGGGTTTCCGGTGGTACTCGCTTTCATGGACTTCTCGTTCCTCGGCGGGAGCCTCGCCTCGGCGGCAGGGGAGCGGATCGCGCGGTCCATCCTGCTCGCCATCGAATCGCGCCGTCCGCTCTTCATCCTCTCATCCTCGGGCGGCGCGCGGATGTTCGAGGGGATCCTCTCGCTGATGCAGCTGGCGAAGACGAACGCGCTCCTGGCCCGGCTCTCCGACGCCGGCGTGCCCTACATCTCGATCATGACCCACCCCACCACCGGCGGCGTGACCGCGAGCTTCGCCTCGGTGGGGGACGTCATCCTCGCCGAGCCGAAGGCGCTGATCGGATTCGCGGGCCCCCGCGTGATCAAGCAGACGATCAATCAGGAGCTGCCCGATGGATTCCAGCGCTCCGAGTTCCTGCTCGCGAAGGGGATGATCGACCGGATCGTGCACCGCACGGAGCTCCGCAAGACGCTCGCATGGCTCCTTCGCTTCTTCGCCTCCTCGGCCGCGCTCCCGCAAAAACCGCGCCGCCGGGCGGGCGAGTCGCTGGCGCGCTTCCGCGCGGCCTCCGAGCCGATCGGGGTGACGCCCGCCGAATCCCCCGCTCCCGCGCCGAGTCCCGAAGCCGCCCCGGCGTCCCCCGACGCGGCCCCCGCCGCCGCTCCGGTCGCGGTGATCGCGAGCTCCGGATCCGGATCGGCCGCGGCACCGGGCGCGTCGCCCGCCGTCCCCCCCAGAGCCCCTGCCCGGGAAATCCCCGTCAAGGAATGAGGGCCGACGCGGGCGTCTCTCTTTCGAGGCGCCTCGAGGAGCTGTTCCGGTTCGAACGGAGCGGCATGCGCCCCGGCCTCGTCGGCGTCGAACGACTCCTCGCGCGCGCCGGCCGGCCCGACCGCGCGTTTCCGTCCGTCCTGATCGCTGGGACGAACGGGAAGGGATCGACGGCGGCGCATCTGGCCTCCATTCTCCGGGCAGCGGGGCTCAAGACCGGCCTCTACACGTCCCCCCACCTCGTAAGATTCAACGAGCGGATCCACGTCGACGGACGCGAAATCTCCGACGAGGCGCTGGAGTCGCTGCTGCACCGGTGGTGGCCCCTTTACGAAGAGGAGCAACCGTCCTTCTTCGAAGCGACCACCGCGCTCTGCTTCGAGCATTTCGCATCCTCCTCGCTCGACATCGCGGTCGTCGAGGTGGGCCTTGGGGGGCGGCTCGACGCCACGAACGTGCTCGTCCCGCGTCTCTCCATCATCACCACCATTTCCACCGACCATACCGAGATTCTCGGCGCCACGCTGCGCCGGATCGCGCTCGAGAAGGCGGGCATCGTGAAGGCGGGGGGGACGCTGGCGCTCGGCGTGCGCCCGGGCGCCGCGAGGAAGGCGATCCTCGGCGTTGCCGCCGAGCAGGGAGCCCGCGTGGTCTCCGTCGGCCGGGACGCACGGTACTCGGTGCTCGGGGTGGGCGCCGAGGGTACCCGGATCGGGCTTCGGACGCGTTCCTTCCGCGGCGCCGTCGTGAGCCCGCTCCTCGGGGGCCATCAGGCCCGAAACGCGGCGCTGGCCGCGCTCGCCGCGGAGACGCTCCTCGAAGGACGTCCGCCCGCGGACATCGCGCGCGCGATCGAGGCGGGCATCGCGGCCACGCGCTGGCCGGCGCGCGCGGAGTTGATCGGCGGGGAGCCGCCGGTGTTGCTCGACGTCGCGCACAACGCGGAGGGCGCGGCGGCGCTCGCCGCCACCGTCTCCTCGGTGCTGCCCGGTCGGCCGATCGCGGTCGTGGCCGCCCTCTCGCGCGACAAGGCCCATGGCGCGATCCTCCGCGCGCTGGGCACCGTCGCGGAGCGCATGGTTCTCACGCAGTTCGCCGGCGAGCGCGCCACGACGGCGGCCGATCTGCTGCGCGCGGCGCCCTCGGATCGCGTCGCGTGCGAGGCGGTGCCGGCCGCGGCCGAGGCGATCGCGCGGGCCATGGCGTGGGCGGCGCCGATCGGCGGGGCGGTCGTGATCACTGGGTCGTTCTTCCTCATGGCCGAGGCGCTTCCGATCCTGGGGCGCGAGGTGTCGCGTGAGATTTAGGGCCGCCGCGTCCCCTACGCCGGCGATCTGCGCGGCCCTGGCCGGGTTTCTGCTCTCCGCCGCCCGCCCGCTCGCCGCTCCAGCGCCTGCGCCGCCGACGGCCGTTTCGGGCCCACGGCTGCCCGTACGCGCGGCGGCGCCCGACTCGGCGGCGCCCCGTCCGGGGGAGGAAGCCTATCGGCTGAGCGCGGATCGCCTCGAGGGATCGGCGGGGGCGGGGCAGAACGTCTACACGGCGACCGGCGTCACCGTGGTGCACGGGGCGACCACCGTCACCGGCGACTCCGCCGTCGTCTACCGGGAGCGGGAGGTCGTGGTGATCCTGGGAAACGTGCGGATCCTCGACGGCGCGACGCGGATGTGGGGCGAGCGGGCTTCCTATGACCGAAAATCCCGCACCGCGACGCTCCGCGGAAAGGTGCGGATCGAGGAGGCGGGCAGCACGATCACCGGCGAGGAAGCGATCTTCTACCGAGCGGAGAACCGCTCCGTGATCACGGGCCATCCGGTGCTCCGGGATTCCGCCCGAACCCTCAAAGCGGACCGGATCGAGTACGACCGGAATCGCGATCTCGTCACCGCGACCGGCCACGTGGACGCGTACGACGCGGCCGAGAGCACGCGGGTCGTCGCGGATCGCGTCCGCTACGACCGCCGCGCCGACTACGCCTGGGCGGAGCCGGAGCCGGTCCTCACCCTCGAGGAGACCGGGGGCAAGGTGACGGAAGTGAAGGCGCTCCTCCTCGAGTTCGACAACGCCCACCGGCGGGTCTACGCGATCGGAGACGTGAGAATTCGCCGCGAGGAGCTGCGCGCCGTGTCCGATCGCGCCGAGTTCTACCAGAGCGAGAATCGGGCGCTGCTCCTCGGCAGCCCGCGCGCTTGGGACGATCAGGGGACCCTGAGCGGCGACACGCTGGAGATCCGTTTCGCCGGGGGCCAGGTCGAATCGATCCATATGCACCCGAACGCGGTGGTCGAATACGCCGCGAAGGCGGATTCCGGCCGCGGCGAGCGAAACGTCGCCCACGGGGACTCCGTCGCGCTCCACTTCGAGGACGAGGAACCCCGGGACGCGGTCATCATCGGGCACGCCGAGAGCCGCTACTGGCCGAGCAGCGCCGACAGCGCCTCGGGGGGCCGGAACGTCTCGAACGGCGACACGATCGTGGTGTACTTCGACGGCGGCAAGCCCTCCCGCGCCACCGTGCGGGGAGGGAGCCGCGGCATCTACTACCTCGGGGCCGAGGGGGACACCAGCGGGCTCGCGGCGAGCGAGGCGGTGAGCTACAAGGGGCTCGAGATCGTCTACGACGTGGAGCACGGCCTGGTCGACGTGCTCGGGAACGCCGACGTCAAGTACAAGGAGATGCAGTTGAAGGCCGGCAAGGTCACCTTCGATTCGGAGACCAAGCGCATGCGGGCGGAGGACGCTCCCGTTTTGAACGACGGCAAGGACAAGATCGTCGGAACGACGATGACCTACGACCTGAACAGCCGGCAAGGCACGATCTACGAAGGCCGGACCACCTACGATCGGGGTTTCATCTACGGCGAGCAGGTACGGCGCGTCTCGGAGAATACTTTTTACGTCAAGCACGGGACCTATTCGACGTGCGACTTGCGGGAGACCCACTACCATTTCGAGAGCGCCAAGATGCGGGTTCAACTTCAAGATAAGGTTGTGGCGCGCCCGGTCATCCTCTACATCCAGAACGTGCCGGTCCTCGCGCTTCCGTTCTACGTCTTTCCGATCAAGCCCGGGCGGCACTCGGGATTCCAGCTTCCCCAGCTCGAGTTCGGCTCGGCGACGGGCGGCGGAAAATTCGTGCGCAACGTCGGCTACTACTGGGCGATCAACGACTTCATGGACGCCTCGGCCTGGGGGGACTGGTACCAGGGCTCGAGCTGGGTGGCGCACGGGCAGTTCCGGTACAACAAGCGCTACGGCTATACGGGGCAGATCGCCGGCTCCTACCAGGACCAGTTCGGGTCATCGTCGAACCGATGGGATCTCTTCGTGCGCCATTACCAGACGCTTGCCAGGAACTACGCTCTGACCGCTCAGGTCAACTACGTCAACTCGAGCACCTATTTGAGCGATGTCGACCTCGGCCACTCCGTCTTTCTGCGCGTCCAGCGGAATCTGCGCTCCAATCTTTCCCTTCAGCGGGGATGGAACGGCGGCGCATTCAGCCTTGGAGTCCTGCAAAATGAGGATCTCTACCCGGATCCCGGAGATCTCCAATCCCAGTGGCAGGTCCCCTCGGTCTCGTATTCGCTCAACGCGCGCCCGATCGGCCGGCCCGCCCGGGGAAAGGAAGCGGGCAATCTGTCGTGGCTTTCCTCCACGACCTACAGCTTCCGGGTGAACGGCCTCTACCAGAGCAACACTTACAACGACGCGCTCGCTGATACGACGGGCGCCTTAGTCGACACCACCGACGCCCGGGGCGCCGCGCGCTACGACCTTGCCCTGAACGACGTGCGGAAGGTGTTCGGCTTTCTCCGGGTCAGCCCGGCGATCTCCTACAACGGCGTTTATTACAGCCGGGACGCCTCGGGCGCGCTGAACCGGCTCGGGGGAGTCTGGCGCGCCGGGATCGGCGCGAACACGTCCCTCTTCGGGACGTTTCGCACGTCGCTCGGTCCGCTCCGCGCGATCCGCCACGTGATCACGCCCGCGGCGGCGCTGGTCTATCAGCCCGCGAACACCCGGCTCGTCTACACGTACACGGACACTTCGGGCGTCTCCAGCATCCGGAGCCGGTTCGTGGGCGTGTCGGGGATCACGCTCGCGGGTGGCGAGGCGAAGCTCGTGACGTTCTCGCTCAAGAACGATCTCCACGTCAAGTGGGGGGATCCGGCCCAGCCCAAGGTCCTGAATAACCTGATCCAGGTGGAGTCGTTCGGCAGCTACAATATTCTGGCCGCCCGATCGGGCGCGAAACCGCTCTCGAACATCACGACGGCGCTGCACCTACAGCCGATTCCGAGGAGCGGCTTCGATTTCAGTTTCCTCAACGATCCCTACGACGATTTCCGCCTCCTCTACTTCGCGGCCTCGACGGGAATCGCGCTGCAGGGCCAGAGCCGGGACGAATACGGACAGGGGCCGCCCCCGGAGGAGATACCGGGCGAGGAGGCCGTGAGGGAGCAGTCCCCCCTCACCCCGTTGTTGGCCGCGCCATCCGGGCTTCCGTGGACGTTCGCGGCATCGTTCGGCTACACGGGATCCCGGTCTCCCGCTCCCACCGGGGGCTACACCACCTGGACCTCGACCGCGCGCCTGAACGGCTCGGTCGGGTTGAACGCCACGAAGAACTGGCGCTTCGATTACTCCTGGCAATTCGACCTGAAGCGCGGAGAGATGGTCTCGCAATTCTTCACCGTGAAACGGGAGCTCCACTGCTGGGAGATGCAATTCACGCGCTCGATCTCGGGAGACGTGTCCAGCGAGTACTACTTCAAGATCAACGTCAAGAATCTCCCCGAGCTCTACTACGAGCAGGGCTCGCGGGGGCTCCGGGGGTTCGGCGGCTACGGCCCGCTGCAGACTCTCTAGCGAAAGACCGCGTCCTCATGCGGAATCCATTTGACACCCCTGGGGACGCGGCGTAACGTGACGCGACGTTCCAGGAAGGGAGGTGAATCGCATGAACAAGACGGAACTCATCGCCACGATCGCGAGGAAGACGTCGCTCTCCGCACGCGAAGCGCGCGCGGTCATCGACACGCTCTTCTCGCCCGGCAAGGAAGGGTTGATCGCCGCGGCGCTCATCTCGGGAAAGAAGGTCCAGATCACGGGGTTCGGCACCTTCGAAACGCGCAAGCGCAAAGCGCGCGAGGGGCGCAATCCGCAAACCGGTGAGCGCATCAAGATCGCCGCATCGCGCTTCCCGGCATTCCACGCGGGCAAGGCGCTCAAGGACAGGGTCAAGAAGTAATCCCCCCCAGCGAGATTTCGTGGAGGGGCGGGGTCACCACCCGCCCCTCCACTTTTTTCACCGCCCAAGCTGTTGAACCGGCGAGGCCCAGCGGGGTATAGTTCTACGACCTTTTGACCGACAACGCATCGAGGGGAGGTGAGGAACACTGCCACGCGCTCGCTATTTGCTCTTGCTCGTTCTGGGACTTGGACTTGCGACGGCGCCGCTCTTGCTGGGGAAGGGAGCCCCCGTCGACATCCTGATCCAGAGCACGACCGACGTCTTCGCCGAACTGGCGCCCTGCGGCTGACACGCGCACCCGCTCGGCGGACTCGCCCGGAGGGCGAGCCAAATCAAGATCGGCGATCTCAAGTACCCGAACCGCTTCCTCGTCGATGACGGAGACTACTTCGGCGTGGCGGGAGAGCAGGACTCGCTGAAGAGCGCCTTCATGGTCGAGGCGATGAACCTGCTCGGCTACGACGTCGCGACCATCGGCGAGCGGGAGTTCAATTTCGGCCAGCAGTTCCTCCTGAACTGCTTCAAGCCGACGAAGATCGACCTCGTTTCGGCGAACATCGTGTACGCGGACAGCAAGAAGCCGTTCGCCAAGCCCTACGTCATCCGGAAGGCCGGGCCGGTGCGCGTGGCGTTCACGGGATTGATCGGCAAGGAGATGCGGATCCGGACGTTGCCGAGCGAGCGCGCCCTCACGATCCTCGACCCGACGGAGACCGCCAAGGCGCTCCTCCCCGAGCTCCGGAAAAAGGCCGACGTGGTCGTCGTGCTGGCGCACCTCGGACTCCCCGACGGGCAGAAGCTCGCGCTGGACGTGACGGGGATCGACGTCATGATCTTCGGGCACCAGGCCGGGCTCTACCGGAGCATCGTGAAGACCCAGGACGTGATCAACGCGCGGGCGGGCGAACGCGGCCAGTACATTCCACAGATCCACCTCGTGGTCGAGGACGGCAAGATCGCGTCGTACGACGGCGATGTCGTCGTCCTGGATGATAAAGTTCCGGCCGACGAAGCGATGAACAAGCTGGTGGATGAATTCAGCGATGGCCTGAATCAGCGCTTCGCCAGGGCCAACGAGGCGACCGCGGCCAGCGCGGCGCGCGCCACCGCGGCGCAGGTCGCAGGGAATCGCTATCTGGGCGAGAGCACCTGCCGGCGCTGCCACGAGATCGAGTTTCAAATGTACACGTCTCAGAAGCACGCCCACGCCTTCGAGACGCTCACGAAAAACCAGCGCGACGCCACCCCCGAGTGCCTCCCCTGCCACGTCGTCGGAATGGGACAGCCAGGCGGCTTCGCTTCCAAGCAGGTGACGCCGGGCCTCGTGAACGTCCAGTGCGAGAACTGCCACGGGATGGGGACGGAGCATCCGGGGCCGGGCGCGATCGTCGGGCCGGACGTTTGCCTCACCTGCCACACCTCGGAGCAGAGCCCCCTCTTCCAATATGACGAGGACGTCGCGAAGATCATCCACTGGCAGTAGTCGTCGACTGCCGGCAAGGCTCCTGACGCCGATCCCGGCGATCCCGGCGATCCCGGCGATCGCGATCCTGGGCCTCGCTATTTTCTCGGGCCTCGGCATCCCCGCCTCCGAGGCCCAGAGCCTGAAGCTGAGCACCCTCCGTTTCCCGGCCACGGACGTCGTCGGCCCTTGGGTTTCCTATCGGATTCGCACGCAGAGCGGATCGCGCCCGGTCCGAGAGTATTCCCAGCGCGTCGCGATCGTCTCGCGAGAGGAATACGAAGGGCGGCTCGGATTCTGGGTGGAGCTCAAGACGACGGGATCAAGCGGCGGGACGCGCATCGAGCGGGGATTCTTCGTGGAGCCGGAATCCGAGGCGGATACCGGCGCTGAAGTCTATCGCCTGTCGCGCTACCAGGTCCTCACGCCCGGAGGAAAGCTCTTCGAATACCCCTTGGGTGCGGCCTTCGAGCCGCGCGCCGGCGCGGATGTGGCGACGTTCGAGCTCTTCGAATTCGACCCGTCGGTCCCTCCGGTGGAGACTCCGCTCGGTCCGGATACGCTCCGAATGGGAAACCGCGTGGTGCCGACCGTGGCCGAGCGAACGTGCCGGATCGGCTCCGACGACTGGTCCGATCCGGACGACTCCACGCACACGAATCGGCTGCTTCTGATCCAGACCTACTGGAGAAACAGCGCCGTCCCGATCACCGGGGTCGCGAAGTCGCTCTTCCAAGTCACCTCGCTCCGGTACATCCGGGCGCCCGGCGACAGCGCGACGGCTTCCGTGCCCGGCGGCGCGGCCTGGTCCCCGCCGGACAGCGTGGTCCGCGCGACGGCCGCGGCGGCAGCCGTGGCGGCGGACTCGAGCACGGGCTCCCCGCCCGACCGGGCCGGAGCCCCGCGCATCATCTCCTGGACGGAGCTCGAGCTTCTCGACCTCGGATCGGACGCCGTTCCCGAAGTGACCCAAAAGAGCGAGCCGCTCCCTCCCGAGGAATCGGCCCCGGCGCCGAGCCCGGTCCGCTAGCGCCTCCGCGCTCCAGTTCACCCCCCGAGCTGCCGATAACGGAACCGTCTCAGCGCGCGTTTCCGCCGTCCTCGCAGTCGCCTCACGTCGGGGGTGTCGATGGCCCAAGGTGGCCGTAAACCGCTCGGTCAGTGTCTCGTGGAGCAGGGGCATCTCTCGCCCGAAGGCCTGAACCGGGCCCTCGAGGAGCAGCGCCGTACCGGTGCGGCCCTACGGGACGTCCTCCTCCGGCTCGAGCTGGTCCCCGAGCGCGCGCTCCTCGACTACTACGAGGAGCAGCTCGGATTCCCGCGCATGGACCTCACCACGTACGTTTTGGAGCCGGAAATCGTCCGCCTGGTCCCCGAGCGCATCGCCCGCCAGTTCCATGTCGTTCCGCTCTTCAAGGTCGGTGATTCGATCGCCGTGGCCATGGCGGATCCGCTGGACGTGGTCGCCATCGACGAGATCAAGCAGAGCACGGGTCTCCAGGTGGACGTGGTCGTGTCCCCCGAGTCCCAGATCCGCGAGGCGGTCGATCGACACCACCCGCCGAGCGGGCTCGACCGCCTCTCGCGGGAGCAGGGGATCAAGCAGGCGGCAGCCGAGGTGGCCGCCGCCCGCCCGGAGGAGGACGGCCCCATCATCCGATTCGTGAACGCGGTCGTGCAGCAGGCGGTTCGCGAGGGGGCCTCCGACGTGCACCTCGAGCCCGAGGAGTCGTCCTTCCGGATCCGGTTTCGGGTCGACGGAGTGCTGCGGGAGGTCTCCCTTCAGTCGAGGGCGCTCTACGCGTCCATCGTCTCGCGGGTGAAGGTGATGGCGACGCTCGACATTTCCGAGCGGCGCCTGCCGCAGGACGGTCGCGCGCGGATGAACGTCTTGGGCCGGGACACCGACATTCGAGTCTCGACCTTCCCGACCATCCACGGCGAGAACCTGGTCCTGCGCCTTCTCGACCGTTCGGCGGCGTTGATCGGGATGGCCGAGCTCGGCATGGAGCCCGAGGCTCTCGCGACGCTCTCGCGCGTGATCGAGCGCCCGAACGGGATCGTCCTCGTGACCGGACCGACGGGCAGCGGCAAGACGACGACCCTGTACGCTTGCATCCACAAGATCAACACGGTCGAGCGGAACATCGTGACGCTCGAGGATCCGGTCGAATACCACCTGAGCTCGATACGCCAGACGCAAGTCGAGCCGGACGTCGGGCTCACCTTTGCGCGCGGGCTCCGCGCCCTGCTTCGTCAGGATCCGGACGTCATCCTGGTGGGCGAGATCCGGGACGCCGAAACCGCCGAAATTGCGGTCCGCTCCGCCCTGACCGGGCACCTGGTGCTCTCGACCCTGCACACGAACGACGCCTCCGGCGCCATCCCGCGTCTCATCGACATGAAGATCGAGCCGTTCCTCCTTTCCTCGGCGATGGCCGGCGTCATCGCCCAGCGGCTCGTGCGCCGCATCTGCGAAAAGTGCCGGGAGCGGATCGAGCCGCCCTCGGATATCGCCGAGGAGCTGGGGCTCGCCCCCGGGCGAGGGACGTACGCCCGCGGGGCCGGCTGCCGCGCGTGCGGCGGAACCGGATATCGTGGCCGGGTCGGTATCTTCGAGGTCTTCGAAGTGACCGAGCCGATTCGGGATCTGGTCGCCGCGCGCGCTCCCGCCGAGGAGCTGAGCCGGGCGGCACGCCGCTCCGGCATGCGCACGCTCCGCGAGGACGCGCTGTCCAAGGCGGCCGCCGGACTCACCTCGCTTGAAGAGGTGCTCCGCGTCACGAAACGCGACGTGGCCGCGATCGATTCGGCTCCCAGCGCGTCCGGTCGCTAGCCCCTAAGATGGCCTCCTTTCGCTACCGTGCCTCGAGCGCGACGGCCGGATCCCAGACCGGCTTCGTCGAGGCGCCCGACCTCGACCGGGCCATTGACCTCGTGCGCGCCCTCGGCCTCACCCCCATCCGCGTGGTGCCGGGCGCCGACGCCTCGTCACCGCTCCAGATTCCGCTCTTCCGCCGCCGGGTGAAGGCGAGGGATCTCGTTCTTCTCACCCGACAGCTCGAAACGATGCTGGAGTCGGGCCTCCCGATCCTCTCCGCGCTGGAGACCATTCAGGGGCAAACCACCCACCCAGAGCTCAAGCGGGCCGTCGATCGCGTGCGCGCGGAAGTGGAGCAGGGAAGCACCCTCACGGAAGCGATGCGGCGGCATCCGCACTGCTTTCCCGACGTCTTCGTGAATCTGGTGCACGCCGGAGAGGAAGGCGGGCTGATGACCCAGATGCTGGACCGGATCGGTAGCCTCCTCGAATACCAGGAGGAAACCGAGCACCGGATCCGGTCGGCCACGTTCTATCCGATTCTGATCGTCTGCGAGCTCTTGCTCGCGTTCGTGGTGCTGGTCAAGTTCGTCCTGCCGCGATTCGCCTCGCTCTTTCGCAATCTGAACGCCGAGTTGCCCCTCCCCACGCGCGTTCTCATCGGGACGAGCGACCTCTTCGAGCGCCACTGGGCGCTCTTGCTCTTGGGCGGGGTCGCCGCTGCCGCGGGCATAACGCTCTGGGTCCGCACGCCCGCCGGCAGAAGGTCGCTCGATCGCGCGCTCCTCACGACCCCTGTCTTCGGGCCGATCTTCCAGAAAATCGCGATCTCCCGGTTTTCGAGAGTGCTGGCCGCGCTCACCGCCGGCGGCGTCCCGATCGTCCAGTCCCTGCAGATCTCCCGCGGAGCGGTGGGGAACCGGCTCCTCGAGGAGGAAGTCGACCGGATGCGGGACGGGCTCCTGGCCGGCCGAGGACTGACCGAGCCGCTGCGGGGGAGCCGGACCGTTCCCCCGTTGGTCGTCAAGATGCTCGCCGTGGGGGAGGAGACCGGCTCCATCGATCGGATGCTCCTCCGGGTGGCCCGATATTACGATCAGGACGTCGATTACGCGGTCAAGAACCTCTCCTCGGCGATCGAGCCGGTGCTGCTCCTGGTTCTGGGCGTCGCGGTGCTCTTCACGGCCCTGGCCGTTTTTCTGCCGCTCTGGGATCTCATGAGCGCCTTCCGGCACTAGGGGCGCTCCAACTTCCCATTCAAGATCGCCGCCGAAGGTGCCGAAAACTATGGGGTCAGCCGGATCTATCCACAATTGGAATGCCCCGGGCGGGGCGAGCCAGATGGAATCCCAAGGAGGTTTCGCGTATGCGCCGGATGAAGTCTGAAGCGGGGTTCACGCTGATCGAGCTGGTCATCGTGATCGTGATCCTGGGCATTCTCGCGGCGGTCGCGATTCCGAAGTATGAAGACATGCGCGAGCAGGCCCGCGTGGCCACGATCAAGGGCCAGCTGGGCTCGATCCGCTCGGCCGTCGCGATTCAGTACGCGCGAAACGCGCTGAACGGCAGCTCCCATTTCCCGACGCTCGACGGGTCGATCTTCGCGGAGGGCCGCATCCCGAAGGATCCGATCATGAACTCGAGCGCGGTCAAAGCCACCCCCGGCGTGGACAACATGGGCGGGTGGATCTACACGCAGTCGACCGGCATCGTGAAGGTGAACCTGAGCGCCTACTCGTCGTACTGATTCCCGCTTCACGATCCGGTCTTCGTCGCAGCCAGTGGCGAGGTGGGGGTCCAGGCTCCCACCTCGCTCCACCTTTTAGGGGGATCGCCCGCTGGGCCGGGACCGACGCATGCGCATGACCCGCGTGGGAGTCCAATGCCTCGCCGCCGCGGCGCTCGCGGCGCTCCTGTACGGGATGACGCTCGCGCCCACCGTGGGAGCGGGCGACAGCGGCGAGTTGATTCTCGCGGCGGACGCCCTCGGCGCGCCGCACCCTCCCGGTTATCCGCTCTGGACTCTCCTCGCGCACCTGGCCGCCCTCGTTCCGTTCGGCTCGATCGCCCTGCGCGTGAACGCCCTGTCCGCGCTCCTCTCCGCCGCGGCCGTGGGCCTCTTTCTGCACGTCTCGCGCCGGATCGGACTCCGAGTTTTCGAGGCGGCGGTCGCCACCGTGCTCTTCGCGGCTTCGACGGTCGTCTGGCGCGCGGCGATCGAGGCGGAGGTTTATCCGCTCGCGACGCTTTGCTTTCTCGCGCTCGCGACGCTCGCGCTGAGGGCTCGCTCGCTCCGCACCGCGTCGCAGCGCAGCGACGCCATCTACTTCTTCGTGGCGGGGCTCTCGCTCCTCGCGCACCAAACCCTCCTCTTCCCCGCGATCTTTCTGGGCGCGTGGATTCTCGCCAGAGGGTTCACGCTCCGCCGTCTCCTCGAGGCGGCCGGCTGGGCGCTCCTCGGCGCGAGCCTCGCGCTCTTCATCCCGATCCGAGAGCTGGGCGAGCCGGCGTTTTCGTGGAACGGCGCACGTGGATTGCCCGGACTCCTCGACGCCTTCCTCCGGGGCGGGTACGGCGAGCTCCGGCAGAATCCGGTCCGGCTCGATCTCATCGCGAGCGAGATCTGGGGCATGGCTGCGGTCGCCGGCGCGGCGGTCGGGGCCGTCGGGGCGCTCCTTGCCGCGGCGGGCGCCTTGACCGCGGGACGAGAGCGGTGCGCGATCCGAGTGATCGCCGTCGCCGCCCTCACCGTGCCGGCCGCGCTCGCGGCGCTCATCACGTTCACTCCGGATCCGGAGCATCTGGCCCAAGTGGCGCCGTTCCTCGCCCCGGCGGTGGGTGCGCTCGCCCTGCTCGGAGGCGCCGGAGCGGGCGCCGCGCTCCGGCACTCGGGGCGGAATCGCGTCGCCGCGGCCGCGGCGCTCGCGTGCGGCGCCGCCTTGACGATGGGATTCCACTACGCCGTGTGCGACCGCAGTGCCTTCCGGTTGGCGGAGCGGTACGGGAACGACCTGCTCCGCGACCTTCCGCAGGGCGCAACCCTCGTCGTGGACGGAGACAACGAAACGTTCCTCGCGGCCTATGCGACCCGCATCGAGGGCTACCGGAGCGACGTGGCGCTGATCCACCGCCGCGGGTACGTGTTCGGAGACCCGTACGGTCTCGCCGGGGTGCCGCGCGCCCGGTGGGTCGAGGTCGCGACCCGGGTCGATGTCGAGCGGCTCGACACCGCGATCCAACCGATCCACTACGCCACCCCGCCCGAGGACCTGATCGAGGCGGGCGTCCGATTCCTTCCGGCGGGGCTCACCCACCGCGCGGTTCCACCGCGCTCGAAGGGAGGCGTGGTGTCCGCCGGGCGATGGGTGCCGCCCGCGGATTGGCCCCGAAGCGGCGATCTGCTCCCCGGCGGCCCGGAGCGCTATGACTACGTGACACGCAAGATGGTCATCTCCTACTCGGACGCCGCGGCACGCGCGTTGTGGGACGAGGGACGGCTTGCCGCGGCGTATCCCTGGTTCGAGGACGCCGCCCGGGTCGGCTTCGACTTCGTGGGCGCGCGCCTCAATCTCGCGACGGCGGCGGCGGCGACCGGCAGGATCGAGATCGCGCTCGCCGAGCTCCTGGCGGCCCGGACCCTCGCGCCGCGCGATCCCGAGCCCCCCGCCCGCCTCGCGGCCTTTCTCGCGGCCGCGGGCCACCCCCGCGACGCGGCCCTCTGGTTCGAGAAAGCATATGGCATCCGGCCCGCCCCCGCGGTCGCCTCGGACGCCGCGCGCGCGTGGACCGTCGCGGGCGATCCCGAGCGGGCGCGGGTCTGGACCGAACGGGCGGCGGATTTCGAGAGGGCAGCGCAGGGCTCTCCCGCCGGGCGAGGGATTCCCGGATGAGCGCGCGAGCGATGGGCGGAATCACGCTGATCGAGCTGGTGATCGCGATGGCGATCATCGGGATCCTGGCGTGGGTCGCCTACCCGCGACTCGAATCCGTTCACGAGATCCGGCTCGGCACCGCCGTTCGGCGACTTGCCGCCGACATCCGCTACGCCCAGGGCCGATCGATCGGGGAGAGGACCGTGCACGGGATTCTCTTCGAGCCGGCCGCGGGACGGTACACCGTGTTCGCTCCGACGGCGGCGATGCCGGTTCCCGACCCGGCGGATCGGGGCCGGCCGCTCCGCGTGGATTTCGGCCGGCGGGACGACGCCGCGGGGGTCACGATCGCGCAGGCATCGTTCGGCCGGACGCCCGGCGTGACGTTCGACTTTCTCGGCGTGCCGAGGGACACGGCGGGCAGGGAGCTCGAGGCGCCCGGCCGGGTCGTGCTTCGCTCGCAGGGAGTCGCGGAAACGGTCTTCGTCGAGCCCGGGACCGGCAGGGTGACGATCCGATGAAGTCCAGCGGATTCACGCTCATCGAGGTTGTCCTGATCATCGTGATCGCCGCGGTGGCGGTGCTTCCACTGAGCATGCTCTTCGCGAACACCTCGATCCGCTCGGGCGACGCGAGGAACGCGACCATCGCCGCCCAGCTCGCCCAGGTCAAGATGGAGGAGATCACCGCCGACAAGAACTCACCATCGCGCGGCTTCTCCTTCCTGGTTCCGGCGAACTTTCCGCCCGAGAGGCCGGTGAGGGCCTTCGCGGGGTACAGCCGGTCCGTGTCGATCGCGCCCGACTCGACGTACGACGGGGTCCGCTTTCGGTCGGTGAGCGTCAGCGTCTCCTCCGCGAACGTCCCCCCGGTCACGCTCTCGACCTGGTTCACGAGCGACTGATGGCACGCCACCGGAGCGACGCGGGGTTCAGCCTGGCCGAGCTGACGATCGTGATCGTCGTCGTCTCGATCGCGGCGATGGTCTTCGCCTCCATGTTCGCCGAGGCGACGCGGACCTATCGGTTCATCTCCGTGGAGAAGGATCTGACGCAGGAATCCCGGTATGCCGAGGAGCGAATCACGCGGGAGCTTCGGCGGGCGCACGGACCCACGGCGATCCATGTGGCGACGCCCCGTGCGGTCACGTTTCTGGATCGGGATTCCTCGATCGTCGGCATCTCCTGGAGCGGCGTCCAGGGCGACGAGCTCGTCTACTCGAAGAACGGCGTCTCGCGAGCCCTGGCCGGGGAGGTGGATTCCCTCGCGTTCGCGTACTGGCGGGCGGACGGAAGGGAGGCGATTCCCTTCGTGGCACCGGCCGAGACCGACATCCATCGCGTGACCATCTTCCTCCGACTCGCGCGGGACGGGCAATCGGTTGACGCGACCGGGGCCGCGCTCCTGAGGTTGATGTGAGACCGCTGGCCTCGGCAGCGCCGGTTCCCGTCGCCGCGGCGCCGGTTCCGGCCGCCGCGCCGCAGGCCGCCGCGCCGCGTCCCGACGCGGGTTTCTCGATCGTCCTCGCCGTGACCACGATCCTGCTTCTCCTCGTGCTCGGACTGGCGCTCGTGACGCTCGTGGCCGAGGACTCCGAGCTGTCGCTGAACCACGTCGAGTCGAATCGGGCGTTCTACGTGGCGCACGCCGGAATCGAGTACGCGGCGCAGAAGCTCGCGGCGGACTGGAGCTGGCGAGGGCTGGCTCTGCCGGGAAAGGCGGTCGGAGCGGGCGCGTTCTGGATCGCGCCCCCCGACACGCTGGACGAGAAAGGGGGAGCGCTGCCCGAGGGCCACAGGCGCATCGTCGCGACCGGAATCGTCGGCCGCGCCAAGCGCGTGATCGAAGCGCAGGTCGCGCCGGGAACGATCAGCTCCGTGGCGGGCGGCGGCTCCCGACGCGGACGCGACGGCGACGGCTCGCCCGCGGTCTCGGCGCGCCTGGAAAATCCGGTGGGCGTCGCCGCCGCGGTCAACGGGGACCTCTACATCGCCGACGCCGGCGATCACTCGATCCGCCGGGTCGAATTCCCGACCGGGACGATCACCACCGTGGCCGGGACCGGCGTGCCTGGTTCCAGGGGCGACGGCGGCCTCGCGATCGAAGCCCGGCTGAACGGTCCCGAGGATGTCTTCGTGGCGCCGAACGGCGATCTCTACATCGCGGACACGCGCAATCACGCCGTTCGGAAGGTCACGGCCGCCACCGGGGTCATCAGCACGGTGGCGGGAAACCGGAGCCCGGGCGCGGAGGGGGACGGGGGCCCGGCCGTCGAGGCGCGGCTCAGCTCTCCCCGAGCGGTCGCCGCTTCGGAGATCGGCGATCTCTACATCGCGGACACGGGCAACAACAAGGTGCGTCGGGTCTCGGCGGCGACCGGGAACATCGGCACGGTCGCCGGCACCGGCGCCCCGGGCTACTCCGGAGACGGAGCCCGCGCGACGGCGGCCAGGCTTCGCGCCCCGGAGGGCGTGGCGCTCGGGCCGAATGGGGACCTGTACGTGGCCGATACCGGAAATCACGCGGTTCGCCGCGTCGCGCTCGCGACCGGAATCATGACCGGCGTCGCCGGGACCGGCGCGCCGGGCTACTCCGGCGACGGAGCGCCGGCAACCTCGGCGCTCCTCGAGAGTCCGGTGGCGATCGACTTCGGGCCGAGCGGCGACCTCTACGTCGCGGACACCGCGAATCATCGAATCCGCCGCGTGAGGCTCTCGAGCGGCGCGATCTCGACGATCGCCGGAGGCGTGGAGAATGGTGATCTCGGTGACGGCGGCGCGTCGACGCGCGCGAGATTGGACGGGCCGCGAGGCATCGCGGTCTCGCCCGACGGTCGGTACTACATCGGTGGCGGCTCGAGCGGCCGCGTTCGCAGGGTAACGGGAATTCTTTCGGTGGTCGGGTGGCTGGAGCCACCGGTCTAGGAGGCGGCATGGCGGGGTCGGAGCGGAAGGACCGAGAGCAGGATGGGGAGAGATCGTCGAAGATTGCGACTCCCGTCGCTTCGTGGATCGCGGCCCCCGTGGCGCGGATGCTCGCCGAGCCGTGGCGGGATCTCGTCGGGGTGGACCTCGGATCCGCTTCGGTGAAGGTCGCGCGCGCCGTCCGCGTGCGCGGGCGGATCGCGCGCATCGAGGTGGCCGAACGTTCCCTTCCTCCAACCCACGAGGGGGACCGCCGGCAGGCGATCGCGGGCGCGCTCGCCGAGATCGCGGCCGGGTGGAACCTCCGCGGCAAGCCGGCGGCCGCGGCGCTTCGCGGGAACGAGAACGTCGTCCGGCGGATCACGCTGCCCTGCATGAGCCGCGCGGACCTCGTGCAGGCGCTCAAGCTCGAGTGCCGGAAGCACGTCCAGTATCCGATCGAGGAAGCGGAGATTCGCTACGAGATCCTCCCCCAGGCGGAAACGGGACCCGAGGCGACGCTCAACCTCCTGGTCGCGGTGGCGCCGCGCCGCGCCGTGCTCGAAGCTCGTGACACGCTGGCGCGGGCGGGACTTCGCGCGGTCTCGCTCACGATCCGCCCCGTCGCGCTTCGCTCCCTGCTTCGCGCTCGGAGCGACTTCCCCGGCGACGAGGTGGTGGCCTATCTCGACATCGGCGCCGCGGAGAGCCACATCCTCGTCTTCCGAGGCGACGAGATCCGATTCGTACGCGAGTTCGGCATCGGCACCCTCTCGCTCAACGACTCGCTCCGCTCCATTGTGATCCCGGGACAGGGAACGGTCGAGCTCTCGGCCGACGCGGCCGACGCGCTCCGGCGCGAGCACGGGATCCCGCTCGGAGATCAGGAGGGAGCGTTGGCCGGATCGATTCCGCTCTCGGCGGTCTCGATCATGCTCCGGCCGATCCTCGAGCGGCTGGTTCGGGAGCTTTGGAATTCGTTCGACTACTGCAACGAGCAATACCAGGGTGAGTCCGTGTGCCGGGTCGTTGTGGTGGGGGAGGGCGCCCGGATACCGAACCTGCCGAAGTATCTATCCGGCGTTCTCAAGATTCCGGTCGAAGAAGCCGATCCTTCCGTTGAGCCCGACGCCCCGGGCGGACGCTCCCGGGACGGTGACTCGCCGGCCCCCGCGCCCGAGCTCGCGGTCGGCCTCTCCCTTCTCCAGCGCGGGTCGATGAACTTTCTCGAGCCGGCCGGCGCCGGGGTGCCTTACCGGCTCGCGGACGCGGTTCCTCAGCGCGTGGCGGCGGGTGCCGCGGCCGTGCTGCTGCTTTCCTTGGCGGTGCCCGCCGAAGTCAACGTCTCGCGGGCGCGGCAGGAGGTGGGAGTCCTCCGGGCGCAGGTTGCCGATTTCAGGCCGCGAATCGAGACCCTGGAGCGGTTCCGGGTCGCCCGCGGCGAGGAATCGCGTACGAGGGATTTGATCGGGCGGCTCTCGGCGGGGCGGCTCGTCTGGTCGGACGTGCTTCGCGATATGAGCCACCGCGTCGGCTCCGACGCGCGGCTCCTCTCGTTCGAGGTTCGTGGCGCGGACGGAGCCGGGGGTCCGGCCGTGGCCGGCGTGGCGCCCGCCGGAGTCGCCGCGCAGTCGAGGACGGCGCGGATCTCCGGACTTCTGAGGACGGAAGGCCGCCGTCCGGAGGCGGTGCTGGGCGAACTGATGAAATCCCTGGGACGGTCGCCTGCGTTCGAGCAGGTGTGGCTGGAAGGGTGCCAGGTGGTGGCGCCGGGCTTGAGCGGCTTCGCGCTCGGGGCGCTGCTCGCGGAATGAGACGGAGGCGATGATGCGCGCGATCCGGCAGCCGTGGATCGGTCACGGAATCATCCTCGCGGTTCTGGTCGCGTCGATCGGGGCGGCGCGCGCGGTCTACCTCGAGCCGCGGCAACGCGAGATGAAGGCGCTCAAGGCCGAGGAAGCTGGGTTGATGCTCCAGCTCGCCGACTTCCAGCGCGGCGTCCAGGACATGGAAGCGTGGTCCCGAGCGCACCCGGGAGTCGACTTCGCGTCGTTTCGGGAGCGCCGGGCGCTGCAGGCGCGGGTCATGGTCCCGGAATTCTTGACGGCCATCGCGCCGGTCGCGGAGCGCCACCGGGTGGCGACCCGGCAGATTCAACCCATCGGGGCGCCGGTCGATGAGATCGTTTCGAATCCCGGCGGCGGGCAGGACGTCTACCGAAGGGTGGAACTGCGGTTCCAGCTCGTGGCGCGCTACCGGGACCTCGGGGAGTACCTGCGCGAGGTCGAGTCGATGAGTCAGCTCGCCGTGGTCCGATCGGTCGCGTTGCGCTTCGACTCGGCGTCCTACCCGGATCTGGCCGCCGACGTGACTCTCTGGCTTTACGGAACACCCTGAGGCGACGAATGGAATGGCTGCGAAGGGAGCTCCGGAAGGGGATGAACGCCAGAACCTACTTGCTCGTCGCGTGCCTGGCGCTGACCCTCCTTTGGATCCAATCGCTCGACGGCCGCGGGCGCGCCAAGCGGGCTCGCGGGATCCCGCACGCGGCGCCGACGGCGGCCGCCGCGATGATTCCGCTCGCCGCGACGCCCGAGGTGTCCGGCCCGGCGGGGGCCGAGGGCGCGGCGACTCTGGTGGGGTGGGGCCACGACCCCTTCGGGCCGCGATTCACCGAGGCGGGGAAGGCCACGAGGTGACGACTTGGATGCGCGCCGTGATCGGCACGGCGCCGCGACGGTTCAGGTATTAGGGGGTGATCCCGATGAGCCATGATCAGCCACGCGGTAAAGTGCTCGTGGTCGACGATGAGCCCGATCTCACGAGGATTCTCGAGTTTGGACTCCAATCCGCCGGCTTCTTGGTGGAGTGCGCGGCGGATGGCCAGGAGGGGCTGAAGAAAGCTCGGGAGGGGAAGCCGGACATGATCCTTCTCGATCTCATGCTGCCCAAGCTGGACGGCTACAAGGTTTGCCGGCTCCTCAAGTTCGACGAGCGCTACAAGCACATCCCGATCATCATCCTTTCCGCTCGCACGCAGGAGGGGGACCAGGCGCTCGCGCTGGAGATGGGGGCCAACCTCTTCGTCACCAAGCCGTACGATTTCTCGGAGATCCTGGGCCACATCGATTCGTTATTGAAGTCACCAACCGCGCGCTCCTAACCGCCCGCAATCCCGCGCTTGACCTGAGGCGCACGGCGACCTATCGTTGTCGTGCGGTTCCAGTCGTCCCCCCCGCAACGACCCGAGACGATTCGTGAAAAGCCCAGACACCCTGGTTCAACCGAAATCCGCGACGATCGCCGGCACCGCCGAGATCTACGCGAGCATCCTCGACACGATCGGGAATACGCCCCTGGTCCGGCTCTCGAGCATCGTCCGCGATTGCCGCGCGACGGTGCTCGCCAAAGTCGAGTTCTTCAATCCGGCCGGCTCCGTCAAGGACCGGATCGCGATCGCCATCATCGCCGAGGCGGAGGCCAAGGGGCTGCTCAAGCCGGGCGGCACGATCGTGGAAGCGACGTCCGGGAACACCGGCACCGGCCTCGCCATGGTCGCCGCGGTGAAGGGGTATCGCGCGGTCCTCGTCATGCCGGACAAGGTGAGCCGCGAGAAGATCAACCTCCTCAAGTCCTTCGGCGCCGAGGTCGTGATCACGCCCACGGCGGTGCCGCCCGACTCTCCCGAGTCCTACTACGAAGTGGCGAAGCGGATCGCGCGCGAAACGCCGGGCGCCTACCTGGCGAATCAGTACCACAACCCCACGAATCCCGAAGCGCACTTCCGGACGACCGGACCCGAGATCTGGAGGCAGACCGCGGGGAAGATCGACTACTTCGTCGCGGGGCTCGGCACCGGCGGGACGATCTGCGGAACGGCGCGCTATTTGAAACAGCAGAATCCGAAGATCCAGGTGGTCGGCGCCGACCCGGTCGGCTCGATCCTCAAGGAGTTCTTCTATACGAAGAAGGTCATCCCGGCCAAGGCCTACAAGGTGGAGGGGATCGGGGAGGACTTCTTCCCGAGCACGCTCGACTTCTCCCTCATCGACGAGGTCATCAGCGTGACCGACAGCCAGTCGCTCAACCTCGCTCGCCG
>Ga0184639_10000140_pt1 | contig 25004 bp, 33 predicted proteins | sample PLM31_170_b2_FD_133155 | JGI IMG/M metagenome (GOLD analysis project Ga0184639, IMG submission 133155) | Groundwater sediment microbial communities from an aquifer in East River, Colorado, USA - PLM3-1_170_b2 | ecosystem: Environmental > Terrestrial > Soil > Riparian zone | place: USA: East...
ACGGCCGCGGTTCCCCGCTCGCTCCTGAGCTTCATCACCCCTCCTCTGCCGGGCGGAACCGCTCCCGGAACACGGTGGCTTCGGAGGAAAGCACGAAGGTGCGCAGCCCCGGGATCGGAAGAAGCCCTGGAAGCTGCGCCGTCACCTCGACGCGCGCGGCATCCTGATCGATGGAGGCCGTCGCACCCTCGTCCTCGGCGGCCTGCCCAAGGCCCTCCTGCAGAACCTCGAGGGCGCGGGCCTTCCCCGCCCCGGCGGTCCCGTCCTCGGCGGCCGCCACTCGAGCGCCTTCCAGGGCGGCGGTCTCCACCACGTTCTGAGCGTGGTACCAGAGCCCGAACTGGAGCACCCCGAGAACGAGCAGCATGAGAGCCGGAGCCACGATGGCCAGCTCGATCGCTGCGCTCCCTCGTTCACGCTTCATAGCCCACCGAGGCTGTCACCGATCCGCTGGAATAGTCCGGACACGGCGCCGAAGAAGTACTGAACCGCCCCGAGGATCATCAAGACCGCGAGGGCGCCCAGCACCACGTACTCCACGTAGACCTCGCCTCGCTCCGAGGTCCGGAGCCTGAGGAACGGGGTCAGAATCCATCTCTGCAACCGACTCACCTCCTCTCTCACGGCCCGGTCAGCCGAAGCAGCTGCACCGCTGCCGGGTAGAGCACGACGACGAAGAAGGCCGGCAGGATGAGGAGCCCCACAGGCAGCAGCATCCGGACCTGGGCGCGCTCCGCCGCCTCCACGAGCTCCAGTCGCCGCCGCTCCCGGAGGGCGCGCGCCTGAGCCCGCAAGGCTTGCGTGACGGACGTGCCATGGTCGACGGCCGCCCTGATCGCTGCGGCCAGGGGCTCCGCGTCGGCGAGGCCCACCTCCGCGGCTACCCGGGAGATCGTCGCCGAGGCCGACTCCCCGCGAAGACGCCCTTCGCGGAGGAGCCTTCGCAGCTCATCGAAGAGCGGCCCCTCCCCCGAGCCGGCAGCCTGATCCAATGCGCCCTCAACACCGAGACCCCCCGAGACGGCCAGGGCAACCAGCTCGGCGAAGTGGACCAGGTCCTCCCGCATCCGCCTCCGCCTGCCCTCGGCCCGTCGCTTGAGCATCACGCCGGGCAGGAGGAACCCGCCCGCCGCAGCGCCGAGCCAGAGCCAGAGCGGCGTGACGGGAGCCAGCCCGAAAGACTCCGCCGCCGGGAGGAAGGAGAACCCGATGAGGGCTCCGGCGAGCTTCTGGCCCTCGAAGAGTCCCAGTCCGCCGCGATCGCCGGTGGCGCGCAGGCGCTCCTCGGTGGCCCGGAGGTCGAGCCCGAGCCGGCCGAGGAGTCGGGCGACCCCTTCCCCTGCCCGCTCCAGTGCCGGCCTCAGGCTTTCTTCGAACAATCGCGTCCGGAACACCTGCTCCCTGGCGCGCACGCGATCGGGTCCAGCTTCCGGCGCAAGCGCGGCCAGTCGCCGGGCGAGGCTCGGCCGGGGGGCGCCCACGGGCTGAGTAGTGAGGACCAAGACCGCACCCGCCCCGAACAGAGCCCCGAAGACCAGGACCTCGGTCACCGGGCACTCCCCTCGATCCGAGCGGCGAGCTGCATCGCCACATACCCCGCCCAGATCAGGGCGAACGCGAAGGCCAGGACTGCCTGCCCAGACGCGGTCTCGAACGGCGCCAGGTACGCCGGGTTGGCCTGGCGGATGGCAAGGAGGAGAAGGATCGGTACGGCCGCCACGATCCGAGCGGAGATCCGGTTCCGGGTCTGTCGGGCCCTGGCCTCCCTGACCGCTGCCGCCTGCGCGGTCGTCGCCTCCGCCAGGGCGTCGAGCACCTCGGAGAGGTTCCTCGACCCCAGGCGTTCCGATGTTCCGAGGGCGGACGCCAGAAGATCGGCGGAGGGGTCGGCCACGCGCTCGGTGAAGGCGCGAGCCGCCTCCGGCAGGTCCGAGACCCTGGCCTCGGAAACGAGGCGCCGGAGGTCGGCCCGGATCCTCGCGGGAGCGTTCTCCGCTACGTTTGCGAGAGCGTCGGCGATGCCGATCCCGGAGCGGATGGCGTCCCGAAGCCGCGACGAAACCTCGGCGATCGCCTCTCGCCGCTCCAGGCTCGCCCGCTCATCCCGGGACCGCAGAAGCATCCCGGGTACCGCCGCGCCGACCGCGCCGCACACGAGGGCTGCGATCGGCCACCCGGTTCCCAGGTAGCCCGCCGTCGCCCCGATCGCACCCGCGAGCGACCGTGGCCCAGCCCGTCTGAGCCAGGCCGCGGGGTCGGTCCTCATCCCGGGTCGGACCAGGGCGTCAAAGACGAAGAGCAGTCCCAGCCCGAAGACGGTCGAGACGAGCAGGGCGTCCATCCCCTATCCCTCCGGGAAGCTCCCCGCCCACGCGTCGGACGAGGAGACCAGCGCGGGTTCAGACAGTCGGCCGGCGAAGCGTGGCCGCACGTTGGTGTGGACCAGACCTCCGTCCTCCACCCGGAAGAGGTCGTTGGAGAGGACCCGGCCCGCCTCGAGGCCCGCCACTTCCGCCACCTGAACGACCCGGCGGGTCCCCGAGTGTTGGTCCAGGCGCAGGTGGACCACCAGGTCCACGGTCTCGGCGATCATCTCGGTCGCCACATCCGGCGTGAGCTGCTCCTCGGCCATGAGCACGTAGGTCCGGACCTTGGACAGGGCCTGTCGGGCCGAGTTGGCGTGGATGGTCCCCATGGACCCCTCGTGACCGGTGTTCATGGCCGAGAGCATGTCGAGGGCCTCGGGGCCCCTGACCTCGCCGACCACGATCCGGGTGGGGCGCATCCGGAGCGCGTGGCGGACGAGCTCACGGATGCCGATGTATCCGAGCCCCTCCACGTTGGCTGCCCGAGCTTCGAGGGCCACACAGTCGGGCAGGAGCTCCTCGAGGCGGAGCTCGGCCGTCTCCTCGATGGTCACGACCCGCTCCCGGGGCGGGATGGCGCCACCCAAGGCGTTCAGGGTGGTGGTCTTGCCCGAGGCCGTCCCGCCGGACACGAGGACGTTCAGTCCGCCCTCGACGGCGCGGCGAAGGAATTCGGCGAGCTCCCCTGTCACGGTCCCGAGGGCAGTCAGGTCGTCCAGGCTCTCGGCCACCATCCGGTGCCGGCGGATGGTCAGGCACGGCCGGCGGGCGACGGGCGGGAGGAGGGCGTGGAGGCGCGCACCGTCAGGGAGACGGACGTCGACGGCCGGGGAGGCGTCGTCGATCCGCCTTCCGGCGCGCAAGATGATCCGGGCCAGCAGAGACCTCACCTCCTCATCGGAGGCGAAGCCCGGATGGAACTCTTCCTTGGCGCCGCCGGCCCGGACCACGAACCCGCGGTCGGGGGCGTTCACGACCACCTCCTCGATCGTCTCGTCGTCGAGGAGCGGCTGCAGAGGACCGAGGCGGAAGAACTGATTGAAGAGTTCCTGAGCCGCCGCGGTGCGCTCCTCAGGTGAGAGGGGCGGGTCGGTAGAAAGGACGCGGCGGCGGTTCTCCTCCTCGACGAGATCAACAAGAAGGGCCCAGGCGCGGACCTCCGCGTCCTCCTCCGGCAGGTCCTCGGCGAGGGAGCGCCCGATCTCGTCCTGTGCCCGCACCCTGAGGGCGGCCACCGTCTCCGCCACCGGGGTCATGCCCTCACCTCCGTGAGCTCGGGCACCGGCATGTCGGGCTCGCCGCGATCTTCGGCGAGGGTCTGGCGAGCGGCTGCCGAAAGGGCGTCGAATGCTCTTCGGAGTCGCCTCGTTGCGGCCGGGCTCTGAGCCAGGAGGGCCTTCCGCGCGCCCCGCCGGTCAAGAGGCACAGCTCCCAAGACCGGCAAGCGCAGGGCCTCCCCCACCTCCGCCAGGTCGGCCGGTCGGCGCCGCTCGTGGCCGGAGACGACGACCGTGATTCGCTCTCGGCGCGTACCTCCGGCCTCCAACTGCCGCAGGGCCCGCTCCGCCCCGAGGACGGACACCAAGTCGGCCCGGACCACCAGAAGAACCAGATCGCACTTCGCCGCGATCGGCGCGTTCGTCTCGGAGACCCGTCCGATGTCGGCGATGACGATCCGACCCGATGCGCTCGCCGCGGCCAGGGCTTCGGCGAGGACGCCCGGGGAGGCGAGGTCCGAGGGCTCCGGGAAGCCGCTGACGACACGGAAGCCTGAGCGTTCTTCAGCCTCCGTCAGGAGGCGGGTGGTTCCGGAGATGCTCCCCTCCATCCGTAGGAGCGGATAGAGCCCCCGGCGAGGGTCGAGCCCCAGGTAGCAGCAGAGGTCGCCACCGGCCGGGTCGAGGTCCAGGAGGAGGGCCTCCTCTTTGGCCCGGGCCAGAGCCGCTGCGAGATTGGCCGCGACGAACGTCGCTCCGGGCGAGCCCTTCCCCGAGCAGACGACGATCGCGCTCAACCGGTGCCTCCAGGGAGCAAGGCGAGGTCGACGCGGCCCGAGGCCCTCGCCTCCGCGATGGCCCGGGCCTCCTCGAGTCGAAGCGTCAGGGTGACGAGCAGGCCCTCGCCCTCGGCGGTGCTCGCCTGGCGAATGGAAAGCACCTGGACCTCGGTCAGCAGGATGGTCGTGGCCGAGCTTTGTTGGTCGCCGCCGGCCTCATTTGCACCGGGGCTGGAGAGCACGGCCACCCGGTCCCCCGCTCGGATGCCCCCACCCACCGCGGACTCCGGAGGAAGCAGCAGCGTGATAGCGACCATGCCGGGAGCGAGAGGCGGTGCCTCGGCCACCGATCCTGGGGCGAGGACCTTCCCCTCCCACAGGGGCTCGGCGGCCACCCGGCCCTCGATCTCGCCTTTCATCGAGGCGGAGAGATAGGCGACACCCGCCGCCGGGAGGGAGATCTCAACCACTCGGAGATCGGAGGCCTCGATGACTTCGCCCGGCTGCAGAGTCCCGGCCGCCACGAGGACAGGGGTCCGGGCCTGGGCGCTCCGGATGAGCGACGCACCGCCGAGCACGGCAACGAGCATCAGGAGGAACCCGACGGCCACCCGAAGGTCGAGGCGCCGGAGCCGAGAGTGGGCCCCGGCGACGAGAGCTTCACTAGCCTGCATCGCTTCCCTCCTTCACGTGGGCGGCCAACAGGTCGAGGAACTCCTGGGCGGTGAGCTTCGCCGGGTCGTAGCCCTTGCCCTGAAGCAGCGCTCTTGCCAGGGCGTCCTTCCGGGCGAGTTCGGAGAAGGCGAGGTAGTCGGCGTGGGAGATGACCGCGGCGATCGGGCGGTCGAACCGGAGCAACAGGTAGTGAGCCCCGCCCTCAACCGAGCGGAGGATCTCGTAGAGGTCCCGGCGGGCCCTCCCGACTCCAACGGACTCGACCTGATGAAGATCCATGGGCTTCGAGCGAGGCCGTACCTTCGACCTCGCGTTCGCCCACACCTACACCCGCGGAATCCGGCGGTGTCTCTCCGGTACCTCTCCGGAGCCTTACAACTTCCCTCTCCAAGCACCATCGCCGGGCCCGATGGTGCGATGGCGGACTCCACGTTCTCTCCCCGTTGCCGCCCCGATCATTCGGAGCTCGAACTGGGCACGCCGGAGACGACTCCACACTTTCTCCCCAGTCCCTCGCCCGCCTCCTCGAACCCTTGAGGGCGAAGACTCTGCGGCAACCCGTAGCCACGCTTGCTAGCGAGCGTGACGCTCGTCATCGCCGGACCGGGTCACAGTGGCCGCGGCTTCCACCGATCGAAGGGACGCGAGCCATAGAATCGGGCCCACGAGGGAGGCAATCTTTTGGCGAAGCGCAGGCTCGAGTGTGATCTGGAGCACGACCGGCCGAGAGTCGCGGCGGTTCGAGTGGAGATCAAGTCGACGCGCGCTGGCAAGCCGGGCCACCCAATGGTTCGCACAGCCGCGCTCTGCGCTGCGCATGCTCGCGAGCTACGCGAGATGGGTCTTGAGGTCGTAGGGACCTAACGGCCGACACGGAACGCCGGGCCTCGTGCCGCCATGGTGGAAGCCGCTCAGGAGCCTCGGCTCAACCGCCGTGACTTCTAAGTCTCGAGGCGCCGGAGGGCGTCGACCATCGCTTGGCGTGCCCACTCCCGCTCCTCGAGCAGCATCAGAAGCTCCGCCATCTCACCACCGCCCTCGCGGTCGAAGAACTGACGGATGACGTCTGCCCGCACCTCTGCAGGAGAGCTGAGTACGCGGAGGAGTTCGTGACGGGCGCCCGGTCCGATCTCTTCGAGGAACCGTTCCGCCTCAGGCCAATCCACGGTTGCGAAGATAGGAAGAGGGGCCCGCTACCGCAACTGCGCTGGCCGGTCCGGGGGACGGAGTAGGCTCGATCCTGGGTCCGAGTCCGGGTGGCGCTGAGAGCCACCGACGACCCCGACACCATCGCGATGGCATCGACCACGCGAGCGGCAGTGGTGGCACGTGTGGGACGAGTGGGGTGATACGTGGGGTGGGGCGCCGGAGGCCGCCGAAGTGTGGTTCAGGCGAGCCCAGCGCCGGCTTGAGGCGGGTAGGGAGCGGGCGGCGAGCAAGGCGCTCGGCATCATGTCCCACCTCCTCGGCGACGTGGCTCAGCCCATGCACACGGACGGGCGGCTCGATGCCGAGGACGATGTGCACGCGCCGTACGAGGAGGCCGTGGACTCCCGGTCCGAACGGGAGGACGACGTCTATGGGTTCGTCGACGACGGCCCCGACGCGGCTTCCCCGGAGCAGACCACTCTACGGGTGGCGCGACACGCGCACCGCTACTACGCTCGCCTCGTCCGCGCCTATGACCGTCACGGCTACAACGGGACCGTCCACCGAATCACCAAGCGACAGCTGAACCGAGCGGCACGCGCGCTCGCAGACGTGATAAGGGCCCTTACCTAAGGGATTCCCCGCGAGGGCCTCCGGGGACTAAAGCTTCGTAAGCGGAGGCATCAGCTCGGCCTTCATGCGCGCCTCCAGGTCGTCAGCGTCGCCCTTCGTCGGGCAGACGATCCAGGCCACGTCGCACCCGCGAATCCACATGACGACGGCGTCCGCCTCGGCTCGGGTGGGCATGTGGCGCCGGGCCTTGATGTCGGCCGACGTAGCGATGCCGAGGTGTGCCGCGACGTTCCGGCGGAACGCGGACCCCGTCATAACGACGCCGTGCCCCATATGCCGCTCCCAGACTCGAGCGCGGAGGTTGCCGGCCGTCCCCACGTAGATCGGCCCGCCGTCCCTGTACCAGGCGTACACGCCGGGTGGGCATGGCACCTGCGCCTTCGTCAGCTCGGAAGCCGAGACGCGCGGACGGCGGTTCATCTTCCTCCACAGCGGGCCGGCGGTCGGGCTCACGTCACTCCGTCTCACGAACCGACAGTCCACCAGGGGTCCGGGCGACGAGGAAGATACGGAGCCGGAGGCGCTCCTTCGCCAGACGCGGCAGCCGATCAAGGAGCCCCCTGAACGTCGCGTTGTCGGGCAGCGCGAGGCCGTAGGTGGCGCGCTCATCCGACATCCTCTGCACAAGCTCGCCGAGCGCGCCCAGGAAGTAGTTCGTCTTCTGGGGCTGGCTCGCGACCTCCCCCTTCGCCTCCAAGATCAGCCGGCCGTCGGGTCTGCGGGCATCGATGTCGATACTGCGCTCCCTGCCCCACATGACCTCCACGCGGTAACCCCGCGCCTCGAGGTGCGCCTTCATCGCCATCTTGACTTCGTCCTCGGTGATGAATTCGGTGGCAGGCGCGGGAGGAGGGGGTGGCTTCAGCTTCGGCACGCGATCGTCAGTACGCCGGTTCACTATCTTCCCGCCGGGTCCGCGCTGCCGTCGGAGAATGCCTTGCGACTCGAGGCGACGGCACGTCTGGTTGATCTGCTGCCGAATCACCCCGAGCCTCGCAGCGATCTCATCGTCATCGAGCTCCACGCCCGCGTGAAGCAGCTCGAGAATGCGGTCGGTCGAGCGTCGCTATCAGGCTCTCCAGTCCACCTTCCTCAGCCGGACCACGCTCCAAGGTCCTTTGGCCGGGTGCTCCAGGTCACGAGGATGATGCCGCACCAAGGGTCGGCGTGCGAGAGAGGAGTAGGGACTGGCCCGAGCCGTACAGCGGCCCGGGCCAGCAATCAGCGGGCAAGCTGCCTAATCATGGCGCTCTGCTCCGCAGACTCGATCGCCTCAACGCAGTAGGTCCGCCGAACCCGACGGATGGCCTCCTGCGGCGAGAGCCCCTGGAGCACGAGCAGCCCGGCGAGGGTTGAGCCGGTCCGGCCGTGACCTCCGGCGCAGCCGATCTCCACCCGGCGACCCTCGGACGCTTGCTCGAGCAACCACCTGAGGGCCTGCTTGAAGCGGCGGGGATCCCTGGGGACCCCCAGATCCGGCCACGGGTAGACGACGATGCGCCTACTCGGCCTTTGGGCGAAAGGCGGTCGGAACCCGGGCGAGCACACCAACACCGCCGACGCCCAGCTCCTGTCGAGGTAGAAGCCGACGTCGGGCCAGTCCATGTCTACGGCGCGCTCTCTCATTGGCCCGTCGAACCAGGCGGAGGCGAAGACCACGACCCCTTCGAGGAGATCGACCGGTTCCCGCCAGTGGCGACACGCCGGCAGCAGGGTCTTCGAGCGAGAGAACCAACCGGGCAGGGGCCGTGCATGGACCGGCCCCAAGTCCGGGACTCCCCACAGACCCTCGGGAGTTCCCTCGATGGGAAGGTCGTTCATCGCCCGTCCACCTCCCCGACGAGTTCGTCGTACGTGTCCAGCACCTGAACCCCGAGCCAGATGGGATCGTGCTCTGGACGCCTCCGCCACTCGTACAGCCTCGAGCACCTGCGGACCGCCTCCGACGCGTGCCGAAGCAGCACCTCGTAGTCGTCCCGGTACTGAGCGTCCAGGATGCCCGCGAGTGTTTCGGTGTCGTAGAGCTTGTTGTAGGGTAGGCCGCCGCCGAGTTACCGACGTTGTGTCAGCACTTTTGCGACGGCCCCCCTCCGAACCGGACGTCTACCTTTCGATAGATCCGGCTCTCCAGTGTCCTAGTCTGGGGAATCGTCCCCGCGGTCGGCGGGTTCCGCCGTGGTGGTGAAGACCCATGGTCTGGGTGTCGTGGGTGTCGGAGGAGGACTTCCAGGTCCTTCGACCTCGTGACCCTCCTCTTCGAATATCTCCACACAGAGATAGACGCATTCCTTGCAGATGGCGACATCCGGGGTCGGCCCGGCTATCAGCCTTCGCGTCGGCGTCGGGCTCCTCCCGCAGAAGGAGCATCGGAGCGTCTTCTCCATGAGCAGCACCATCCCGGCCGTGAACGTCCAGGATTCTAGACGAGCGGCCTGCATTCTTGGAGACACGCAGCGATCCACCTGCATGGATGCATTCGTGACACTTCTCACAGACGATTAGGGTCTTGCGATCGCGGGCGGCCATCACCTCCACCCAACGCGGCTTATCGGCTCACCCTTGCGTTGGACGTTGGCCAGGCGTCGAACGTGGTGAACCTGGACCTGTTGCCGCGAGCCGCAGAGCTCGCAGCTGTCGGCCAGGAGCCGTTCGAGCAGTTCTGACCGATGGCTCCAGACGCGGGAGGGTGAGTTGTTGAGGGGTGCGTCCATCCGCCTGGTGAGCGACACTGCCCCCCACTGCGCGAGTAGCGGCCTCCGGCCTTCGCGTTCCACGACGACGCGGATGACCCGTCGGGGTCCCCGGTCCGTCTGGATGAGGATCCCGAAGCGCCGGTAGACCTTGCGGACGCTGATCTTCAGTTTCGCCGCCAGCGTCTTGGCAAGCGAGCGCTCCATGATCCGTCGCAGGACGTGGAACTCGCGAAGGTTGTAGGCGCGTGACCTACCTCCGCAACGCCGAGTGCCCGTTCTGCCCGGACCTGCTCCACCCGATCGGAGCGCGTGTTCATCGACGACCGGGCCTTCGCCACCGTCGTCAGCGAGCCCGACCCTCTACCGGCTGGTTCGACGCCGATCTGCGCGGGAGTCAGGGTCATCGGGCACCTCCGAAGAGCAGGGACTGGGCGACGCGCGCCAGTCGGAATCGCTCGGTCATCTGTGGTTCCCTTTGGACAAACAGGAGGGGACCGGGCCGGCCGGTAGCCGGGCCCGGTCCCTCGCTGGTCGCGTGCGGGCTAGTGCCCCCGCTCCACCTGGTGGCGACAGAAGACGAGGACGCGCTTGGGGCGCCGGACGGGCTTCTCATCGCCGTCTTCTTCGCGGGAGGGCGTCATGATCCAGGTGGTGATGGCGGTTCCCTTCTCCCCTTTCCGAATGGCGTAGCCCTGGGCCTGCCACCGGCGACGGGTGAAGATGTCGCGAGGGCCTGCACCGCGTTGTGCACGGAGAAGTGGTGGAAGTCGAGCGCCTCTGTGGCGCTCATCTGCTTGGTCGAGATCGACACGTCAGCCTCCTTCTTCAGGCGCCCAGGCCAAGGTCCATCCCCGGGCGCAGAGCTCGTACGTGTACCGGTGGACGCGGTTGGGATCGCTCGAGCGAAAGCGCTCGACGACGACCCCGTGCCGCGTGCGTTCGAACAGGAAGTGCTGGTGGCCGTCGCAGAAGATCCGGCAGCGGCCGCCGGCACCGTCGGAGAGCGTGGCGAAGAGCCGGAACCGTGCCATCAGGGCCCCCTCGAACAGGCCGCGTGTGACTACGCGGCGGCGAGCTTGCGGACCATCGGCACGAGCCTCCTCTTCAGCGGCTCGTCGCGGAGCAGCGTGCGCCCCAGGTAGGTGTCGCTGTTCCGGTACGCCCGCAGGTGGTCGAGGTACTCGATGCCCGCCTGCATCAGGCCGTAGGCCGTGTTGCGGTGGGCCTCCGGGATGGTCGGGCTGTCGAAGATGCCGCGGACCTTCGCCCGCTCCCGCAGGATGTTGTCGAGCACCTGGTCGCTGATCACCTCGGCCTCCGGCTTCGGGATGAACGTGGTGACGAACTGCTCCCGCTGCGTGTCCGTGACGGGCATGCGGGCCAGCTCGTTCGCCAGCTCCACGAACGCGTTGGTCTCCTCACGCGCTCCGGCGATCACGCGCTTCGCTTCCTCGATGCGGGCGAGCACGTTCTTCGTGTGCCGGAACGTGAAGTTCCTCCCTGCCCGTCGAGCCTCGGCCTCCCCGAAGCTGATCGTGTTCCAGCAGACGGGGCGGACGCTGGTCCGGCGGGCCTGCAGCGCTCCGCTCCCGTCGTGGGTCCACATCACGACCACGTACGGGTAGATGGGCGAGTTGTCTCCGTAGACCATCTGCGGCTCGTCCACCCGGGCGGACAGGTAGCAGACGGCGCCGTTCTTCACGGTGCCTCCCGTGCCGTCGTCCAGCTGGGCGCCCTTGCTCAGCGCCTCGAACAGCTCGTGGCCGACGATGTTCTGAACGACCTCGTAGCTGCCCCGAGCCACGTTCAGGATGTCGCCCGTGTCTGAGCGGGTGAGCGCCTTCCATCCGCGCACCTTCGGGAACGTGGTGGTCGGCTGCACGAGCTCGCCCACAGGGCCCTCCCGCTTCAGGTGCACGTCGTTCTCCTCGACCGTGAATCCGTGGCCCGCAGCATCGATGCGGAGCATGCGGGTCTCGGGCGCGACGTCGAGCATGAGCACGTTGGTGCCCTTCCCCATGTGCCACGGTGCCTCACGCACCGAGTACATGCGGTCGTTCTCGGTCATCTCGTGTCCCATCACTTGCCTCCCGTGGTCACGGGCGCACCAGGTGCAGGTGTCGCCCTCGAAGTCGTCCTCGTACTGCTCGCTCGTTGCCTGACGGGCGGATGCGGTGGCCGTAGGCGAGGCTCACGGCCGGAAGAGGTAGCCGTCGCTGTTGCAACCGGCGTCGTCCTCAGGCGGCTCGAGAATGAGCGCCATGAACGACTCGGCCACGCGCTGCTCGGCCAGCCTGGTCCGCGATCGTGCGGCTCCGAAGTCGCCCTCGACCACCGAATCCAGCCGCCGACGACGTGCTAGATGGACTCCAAGCCAGTGTTCTGGCGCAGGTACGCCCGGCCATCGGGCTCGAGGATGAGCATCCGCTTCATCGGACGCCCGTCGTCTCGTCCTCTTGCGGGATCGGGTCGTCCCGCTGCTCGTCCGGGTCGGTCACGTCGCTCGGCTCCAGCCGCTTGACGCCGCTGGCCACGACCTCCGTGAGGCTCCGGGCGCCGGCACCGCTCCGATAGAACCGATGGACCGGCTTCCCGTACACGAGCACCTCGTCTCCCTTGCGGAGGCCCTTCAGCCGCTTCTTCCCGACCTCCGCGTGCCACGCCACCACGGGCAGTGGAAGCTGACGCGTCCCCGCCTCGGGAACCGACAGCCGGATCTCGGTGCACTCGTCGCCGGAGGGCATCCGCCGCTCGACGGGATCGGCGGCGATGGTGCCGGCGAGCACCACTACGTTCACGGACACGACCATGCGCGTCCTCCTTCCTGCCTCCGTCCTGGAGGCCTCCGGTCAGGCCCAGGGCCTGACGTTCTCGCCCGGCCTGTTCGCCGGCGAGGTGCTCGTCCGTACAGCCGTCCCTTCCAGCCGCGGTAGACGAGGGCTCCCGGAGAAGGCCTTGAAGGTTCAGACCACTCCGGGAGCCCGGTTCGTCGGTGATGCGGCGGTCAGGGCATGCGGATGGGCATCAGCGCGTAGCGCCGATCGGGGCCGTCGAACAGGACGGCCTTGAGGGCATCTCGCACCCAGATCCGTCCCCGCTCGGCCCCGCAGAACCGGATGGCGTCGGCGAGGTAGTCGGGGTTGAACGCGATCTCTGTCGGCCCCACTCCGTTGGGAGAGAAGCTCGCCCCGCTCAGGGTCTCTCGCATCTCCCCCAGGGCGTGCTCCCTGACGACCAGGGAACACGCGCGATCAAGCGTCAGCCGGACCGGTGCTCCCTTCGTGGAACGCACCGAGGCTGCGGCTCGCAGAGCCGACCCGAGCTCCTCGGAGTCGAACTCGAGCAGCCCACCCTCGGGCTCCGGCACGACCTGCCTCCAGTTCGGGAACTCCCCCTCGACGGTTCGAACCGTCCAGGCGGCGTCGGAAAGGGCGAACGCGATGCGTGGAGCGCACGACGCGCCCTCGCCCGGTGCCTCGAGAGCCCGGATCTGGACGGCGCCTCCGACTCCCTTGAGCTGCTTCGCCAGGAGCCGGACGGCGCGCGCCGGGACCAGCGGAGGGTTCTCGGGGACACGGGGCGGCGATGCCAGGGGGATCCGGACGACCCCGAGTCGGTAGGAGTCGGTCGCTACGACTTCGACGGAGGGCGGGTCCTCCCCGAAGAACAAGGCAACGGCGGTGAGCACCGGACGCGCGTCGTCGTCCGAGGGGCACAGGGCCACTCTCTCGAACGCATCGGCCGCTGCCGACGCGTCGACCGAGGCGATCGAGTCGATCTCTGCCATCGCCGGAATGGCCGGCCAGTCCTCGGTCGCCCAGCCCTGCAGGGTCACCGTACGGGTGCCGGCCCGCACATCGAGGTCGGCCCGGCCTTCGTTCGAGGCGGACTCGAGCGCGATCTCCGGCTCCGCCATCGCCGCGACGGCCTTGGCCAGGGCCTTGGCCGGAACGACGACCGAGCCCGCGGCTTCGACCGCAACGTTGTCGTGGACTTCGCGGCGGGCGGTGAGCTCGAGGTCGGTCGCCTCGATGACCAAGCCGTCGTCCGAGGTCTCCAGGCGAACGCCCGAGAGGATGGGAAGGCCCGGTCGAGTCGCCGCGGCGGGGAGTACCGCCTTCAAGGCGGCGGCAAATGGCTTCGCGGACAGAGTGAGCTTCATGTGAACCTCCTTCGGGGTGGTAGGGCGAGGATCAGCGGTCGGCGCAGGCGCCTCAGACCGCTTCCTTGGCGTTGGAGTGACCGCGTCTGCGGGGGTGCTCCTGCCGGAACCACTCCTTGGGCCAGAGCAGCGCCGGGTGCAGGCCGATCCGACAAGCGATCCGGTCGGCCACCAGTTCGGACACGGTCCGTGCAGCCAGAAGCCTGAACAGCTGGCGTGAACTAAGGCCCGCCCGATCGGCGAGCTCGTCCCACGTAAGGCTTTCGCTGGCTTGGAGCCGCAGGAGCACCCGCCGGAGAGGGGCGGCCGGCAGACGAGCGTGCGTCATGGGCGCCTCCTTCCTTTCGGGGTGTGGAACAGGAGCGCGCCGCTTCGGGCGCGCGGCCGGAAGGAGGGCATGGCGAACTGCCAGTCACGACGACCGGCGATCGCGCTTCAAGCGCCCGGTTCGGGCTTTCACCTCCTCTCGCTGGTAGGGGCACAGCCCCTCCTCCGACCGGAGGTGGCCAACCGGCTCCGCTCTGTCGGGATCGGTGCGGCTTACGGGCGCCGACCCGTCTTCAGGTGTCGGCCTCGCTCACTCACCCTCGCGCCGGCTTCCGGCTCCACCTTCCCTGAGCGGGATCGGCACGCCTCGTCTCGGTACCCTCGCCACTTGCGACCCTGCGCTCTGGCGATCTCCCGCTGTCTCCGAGCGCGCCTCCCATGAGGTGCCCGGGTGCGGTCACGCCTCTGCGCCGTTCCGCTCGCGGCTCGGTCCGACCTCGGCCTGCTCCTCGCGTGAGGGGCGGATCCTGCGCCGGCCCATCGGGCTCGCTTGCGATGCCTCGGTCCGAAGACCGTTGGCGGCCCGCCTGCCGTCCGCTTCCGACGGCGCGGCCCCGGCGGGTCACCTTCCACCTGTACAAAGGCAGGGAAAGCGTCGAAACCGTGTCGCCCAAGACGGGGGAGAAATCGGGGAGTCTTCGGGGGAGCCTCGGACTCGCAGGTCAGAGCCGCTCGGAGGTTCAGGCTGCAGTCAGTGTGTCACGCGCGTCGCCAGGCGGCGCCATGCGGTCATCGAGCGCTGAGGTGAGCCAAACGCCGGACGAAGTCGTGGGGGTGCGAGCCGCCGGGGTGTCGTCGCGAAGCGACGGTTCTCCAGGCTTGCTCGGCGCCCGTTCATTGTCCTGAGGTGGCCGAGGTCCCAGAGTCGAGGCGTGCGGCAATGCGATCCAGCATTCGAAGCAGAAGGTCGGCGAGCAGGACGACCTCCGAGGCCATCGTCACGTCGTCGAGGTCGAACGTGCGGTGGCTCGCGGGATTCCGGACGGCGCCGTATGCGCCGCCAAACAGTTCTCGCACCGCCCCCCGCTCGCTCTTGGAACCTGCGGGTCGCTGAGCGGGCCATTCGGGCCGAACGCCTTGCGCATGAGGTCACGCCGTAGACCTCGTCCCCGAAGCCTCCCAGGGCTCGAACCCGGATCTCCACCTCCCGGAAGGCTGCTAGCGCTGCCAGTTCGTACTCGCCGAGAAGGAACTGGCTCCGGACTCTCTGGGCGATTTGCGGTGCGGGTCGAGATCGAGTCGTTCTTCGGCTCGTGTGAGGGCGAGACCCTCCTCCAGCGCCCGGCGTTCTCGCCGCGTAATGAAGATGGCGGCCTCGTGGCTCTGAGTCGGGTTGTGGGCGACGAGCGCCTTGGCGCGGAGCCACGCCCAAACCTCCTCGAAGGCGCGGAGAGCGTCCGGACGCCGGCTGAACTCGGTCGACTGCTGTCGGGCGTTCATCCAGTTGTAGGAGTTCCACTCGTCGGCCTCGTTCACGTCCTGCAGGATGTGCAAGGCGAGGGCGTCGACCGGCATCAGAACGACCTCATCCGCGTCCAGGGAGAATCCTGTCACGCCCTCATTCTTTCAGCCCGATGGCGCTGCTCGGCCGACGCATTCGACCGAAGCGAGGTTGCTGGAGAGATCGGCGGCGGTGGCGGTCAACGCGGCGAACTCGCAGTCGTCATCACAGGCGGCGTCGAGCACCTCCATCTGCCCGGGATAGCAGTGGTACACCTGCGGGCCGATCCCGCCGACTCGGCGGCCGCGCCTAGGTGGAGGGATCGTAGGGATCGCTCAGGGAGATGATTCGCTCAATCTCTTGTTTCATGTGGATCGCCAGTTGGCGACAAGGGTTTGCCTCCACGTCCACGCCGGCAACCTCAGCATGTGTCGACCCCAGCACGAAGATGTTCTCATCGTTGAACTCGTTCGCTGGCTCTGTATAGTTGAAGCTGCCGGCGACCACGATGAGCTCGTCAATGACCATCACTTTGTGATGGAGCTTCCGCAGCTTCGCGAAGACGCCTTGTCGCCTCGGAACAAATAGCTCGATGTTTGGATGCGTGAGCCACTTGGGTGCGGCCCAGTCCTGCGCCGCTTGGCCGGGATCCAGCGCGCCCTTGATCTTCATCCCACCGCGGGCCAGTGCGAGCATCGCATCGTCGATGCCCGAGGAGCCGGCGAAGGTGAAGATCGCGAAGTAGCACTCCCGGGCGCCCTTCAAGAGCTGCTTCACGATCTCAAGCTCGGGCGTGTGGTCAGGAGCGAACAGCACACGCACCGGGACGCCGGCGAGATCGTAGGTCGCCGGGACGTCCCCATGCATCCCACGTCCGAAGCTACCCCGCTTGAGTTGCTCGACCTCGACCAGATACTGCCGACAGATGTACGCGTTCCGGAAGATGAAGACGTTGTTCAAGTTGATGTGAGTGTCGGTCCACGTGAAGTTCGCCGATCCCGAAAGCAGGGCCGACGTGGCCGTGGCCTTTCCCTCGTAGTCCCGCAGCACGAACTTCTGGTGGAAGATCTTGGGGTTGTAGTCGCCTTTGACCTCGATGTCGGATCGGAGGAGGGCGGCGAGGATTTCTCGGTTCACCGCGAGGTCGGTCTCGTCATTGAGCCACTGAACCCGGCGCAAGGCCTGCTCCGCGGTCTCACCCGGCTTTGGCGTCGGCACTTTGGGCGGAGTTCCGACCAAGTCGCTGCGCAGATAGTCCTGCTCCAAGAAGATGTTCACCCGAACGCCTCGCCAGCGGGCATCCAAGATCGCCTGGGCGATCGGTCGCGAGTCCATCTCCTGGACGGCGATGTCCAGGCTGCTCTTGGCTCCGCCGATGAAGTCGACGATGACCTGCTCAAGGTTGTCGGTGGCGCCAAGCTCCGGCGGGCCGACGTAAGCTTCGATCTTCCCGCCGGCGAAGCTAGCCATGGCCGGACTGTACGCTCCTGCATCGGCGTTCGCAGAGGATCGATGTGGCGCGCAAGCGCCATGAGATCTTCACGGACGAGGCTATCGCCGACGGCCGCGACGACCCGCGGAAGTTCGATGGGGCCGAGCCGCCAGTTGGATTCCCCGAAGGGAGGACCCCGGGGGCGAGACCACACCTCCGGCAGGGCGCCGTGGTTCCTCAAGCAGCTCGCGATCGCCTGGGGCGTCGGCAGTCCATGTAATGATCACCGCATTCGCGACCGTCCGGTCCCAGTGAGCGGGAGGCGATGAACATGATCGACGACTACGGTTTCGAGCGGCTCGCTCTCGAGGTCGACGGGCTCACACACGAGTACGAGGTCCGATGGAAGCTACTGCCCCCTACGGAAGGCCCGCCGGGCTACCCGGGAGAGCCGTTCATCCCGCTGGCGGTCTCGTTCGCGATGAAGAGTGGCGAGCGGCGACGGCAGGGGCACCTCGACTACGCCCTGAGCCGGTCGTTCTGGGCGGAGCAGCATCCACCGACGCCGACGGAAGAAGACGGTGAGACGCTCCGCCGGCTCGTACTCGAACGGCTGTCGCACGACCTGGGCGTCATCGACGCGGGCGGCGATCCGGAAGCGCTGCGAGCGAACCGGGTGCCGAATTTCCTGCGACCGTAGCGGCGACCATCATCGGCCAGCGCCATGGAGGCACATTAGACGGTGCCCGGTCCTCCCCGCTGAAACTCCCAGAGGCTGGCGTCGAGCTGCCTCGGGGACAGGCCAATCCGGCGGGCGGCCGCCTCGACAACTCGGACGAGCTCTTCATCCGAAATGGGATGGCCGACAACGGGCTCCACGAAGTTATGCAGATGCGTGTCCGGCTTCACCGTATCGACGCCGAGGCGGGGGGTGAGCCACTTGTACGCGTTGATCCCAAGGTTCTTGACCCGGCCCTCGAAGTCCCGGTGAAAGTCGCTGCGGTGCGCCCATTCGCGGAGTGCTTCCTGGCTCGCCAGACCATTATCAACGAGGAACGGAACGAATCCTCGGAGCCACTCGATGCGCATCCAGTGGTTGTTTCCCCAGAGGTACTGAGCGACCGCTCGGTTGCCCTGCCTGTCGTCTGGATGTCGGGCGAGGACGTCCTGAAGCTGATCGATGGTGCGGATGTCGTCCCAGCGGTTGTTCCAGTAGTGACGGATCGAGTTGTCGACGGCAACGTTGTGCATGCGCAGGTCGAGCACGGTGAGCAGCACGTTGGTGATGTAGTCGGGTTGCTGATAGTCGCCCGAAACCTGGGGAACTGCGCTGCACGCTTCGACGAGAAGCTCGAGCTCCGGGTCCAAGACCGGGCGGACCGGCCCACGTCGCGCGGCGGCGCGCTGGGCGGCGGCAGCGTCCACGTCACGACCCTGAGCAGCTCCACGCTCCTGCTTGAGCCGGCGCAGGTTGCTGGTGGCGATGGTGTTGGCGGGGTCGAGTTCGACAACCCGCCGGTAGAGGACCTCGGCGACCTCGATTTCTCCCTTCTCCTTCAGACACTTCGCCAGACGGGTGTAGGCAACGATGCGGTTGGGATCCAGCTCGACGAGCCGACGGTTCACGGTTTCGGCTTTGGGGCCCCAATCTCCAAGCGAGGCGAGCTCGTCTGCTTGGCGCTGAAGCGATGCGACATCGTCAGCCATCGACACAGGTACCTGTGACCACGGTCGTCTGGTGGCGGGACTTCAGCTCCCAATCCGCCCTCTCGTTGCAGAGCACGCCGTGGTCAATAGGTCTCGGCACTCCTCACTCCCACATCTGGTTCAAAGCGCACTCGCTGGGGTCCGAATTCAACCGACGCGACCCTCCAGCCGGCGTCGAGCCAGGCACGGGCCTGCGGATGGGTACGGTCGTTCGCCCACCAGGCTCGGTGGTTGCGTGCCGACGCCGGTAGCTGGCCGACCAGGGCCTCCATCTCGGAGAAGCCCATCTCGGCCGACCCGATTCGACCGACCAATTCGCTCGTTAGCGCGGCGTACTTGCCCCTCGCGGCCTTCGACGCTGTGCTGGCATCCCCTGGAGTCCGGGACATCCGGACAGGGCTTGCGACGGGACGAACGCCCGAGGCATAGAACGCATATTGCTGGAACAGCCCGAGCCCTTGCGCCGGCCGCTCCACGACCGCTCCCTCCGCGAGGAGCCCTTCGACGAGCCCGAAGTCCAGATAGGCCGCGCCTGCGTGGGCTTCGAACGTGAGGCCGGCTAGCTCCCCGAGCCGCTCCCGGAGCTGCGCGAGTACGCGCTCGCTCCATGCGGCGCGCTTCTTGGCGGTGGCGTCGTCGAGCGTCTGGTCGTACCAGCCAAGGACCTCATCGGGGTCGACGAGTCCATGCCGAGCCGAAAGGATGAACCAGCGGTCGCAGGTACGCTCCACGTACCCACGCCGGCCGCGGAACAGCGTGGACGTGTACAGATCCCTCGCGGGAGCACGTCCGGGCTGCTTCTGTTTGACGCAGCCGACGAGACCGATGCGCGGGCTCAAGGAGCGCCCTCGCGAAGCCGGATCCGGGTCCCTTGACGGTCGAACAGGTTCGGGTATTGGCGCGCACGACCGTGGATCTGGAAGTCCGTCACTGCGCTTCCGTCATGTTTGTGGTAGCGACCGCGCGTGTTCACGAAATCCGCCAACTCACGCCGCGACATCCACGGGTTCCCTCGTTCGCGGAGAATCGCGCTCATCTCCTCGTGCAGTCTCACTCGCGGGTGGACGGATCCAGGCTGCGATACCGTGACCTCCTTCCGCAGCTTTGGAACCGAGGCGCGCGAAGCCGGAATACCGCCGGGAGTTGGCGCGAGCAAGCCACGCAGCACCGACAGCCGAGTACGGGCAGGCGTGATGCGCATGCCGCGCAGATTCAGCGGAGGATCCAAGTGACCAAGGACCCGGTGTTCGAGATCCTCCAGGGCGTCGCGATTCGGGTACGGATGAACCGCCACGATGAGGTGGTCCCGGATCCAGTCGCTGAGTCTCTCCTCACCGCCGTCGGCAAGCTTCTTCCGCCCCGCGGCGACGAGCCCCAACGCGGGGCGGAGGATCGACGCAAGCGTCAGCCGGAACGTGGACCCGTAGACGTTCCCCCCGACGTGCTGCGACTCGATGCGGCTACGAAGAGTCGCGGTGCTCGGCGTCCCCGACGGCCACCGTGTCGCCCCAGCCTCTCCGGCGTATATCCGACCAGCCGGTAAGTCGATCTCAAGACCCGCGCTCAGGTCGTGCGCTCCCGGCCCATCCACCCACCACGAGTACAGACCGGCTTGATCCATCGCCGTCAGATCGCCCGGCCAGTCCCGCGCCCGGATTCGGTGGGGGGCGCCGTCGAGATCCTTGAGGGCCCCTGCGACCTCCTCCTCCGTGCATGCGCGCGGACCGAAGGAACGGAGGTTCACGAATGGCCTTCCTGATGATCGCGTCGACCGACCCACTCATCCCGACAAGCCTGGCAGTACAGATCGAGCCAGGGCTGCTCTGGAACCAGGCACCCGGCGAGCATCACCTCGCCACGATCGAAGGCGGCCGACAGCTCTCCAGCGGGCTCGCCCCAGAAGAGTGGCAGCGTCGCCCTTGCGCCACAGTGTGGGCAGGTCTGCCGACCTGCAAAGGCGATTCGGACAGCCAACCTCGGCTCGTCACGCCTGGAGCGTAGACGGGGGAACCGACAAGGGGCCACAGATAGTCGTGCGAACTCGGGGGCCTCGTCGTCGGCGTGCGGTCATCATCTCGCTGTCGTACCAGCGGAATACACTCGAACAGATGTTCGAAGAGCCCAGCTCTCCCGGCCTCATCTCGCGGTCGAGCTCGCATGACCCCGCCATAACCTCGCGTCTGTCCGTAGACTCAGCCCGATGCTCGGCCGCCCTCTCATCTTCCACGCTCGGTAAGCCGCTTGTGGTCACTGAGGCAATCGTCCGATATCGGCTACGCGATGAGGTACTCGCCTCAGTCGGGAAGCCGAGCGACGCGATCTGTGAGTTCTGGGTCCCGCGCTCGAATGAGAGAGCTGATGTCGTCGTCATCGGCGCCCACATGTCGGCCTTCGAGATCAAGACCGAGCGGGACACCCTCAAGCGGCTCCCACGTCAGGCGACCGCTTACGCTCGTCTCTTCGATCGCTGCACTGTCGTCGTAGCGGAGCGCCACGTGGCCGCCGCGATGGAGATGCTGCCCGAGTGGTGGGGTGTCATCGCTATCGTCACGGACGACAGGCCGCCGTCCTTCCGGTCCGTGCGATCTGCGGCTCCCAACGACGGCGTCGACCCCGAGACACTGGTCCGGCTCCTCTGGCGAGAGGAGGTTCGCGCGGTTCTCTCGGCGCTGGGGAATGAGCCCGATCCTCGTGCGAGTCGGTCGTCGATGTGGCACCACCTACTCAGCCTTGTCGACCTCGATCGGCTGAAGGAGGCGGTCAGGGGCGCCCTTCTCAGTCGCGATCCCGACCTCGCCCGCATCCCGACACGTCGGTACTGCGCCGCTGACATCAGCGGCTGAGGTGCTCTGTCACGAGACGAAAGTGGTGGGATGATCCCGCCCCTCGCCAATGATTCTGCCATCCCGGCTGGATCTCGCCGCTGGCGCATGCGGCGATCTCGGCATCTCCCCAACTGAAGTCCCGGCCGGCGAACTCCGGCCTGCCGACGAGCTGCTGACAGAGGTCCCGGTACTGCTCCCGGCCCTCCTGGATCACCGACCCTCGCCCCCGAGCGACGAGGGTCGTGCTGTTGATCGTGTAACGGATGTTCGCTCGCATGCTCGGCCCGCCACCATCGTCGTCGTGCGGCGGGTCGGGATGCTGAACCACGTAGTCGCCGTAGGTTGGCAGCCGCCCTGGAGGGTCCCGCCTTAGCGCCGACCACAGCTCCCACTCTCGGCGCGGCAGTTCGCCTATCGTGCCCTCGCCGACCGTGCCTCCGAGCATCGAAGGCATCGAGGTGCCGAGCAGCACGACGCTTCGCCACTCGCCGACGGCTGTCACCTCCTTGAGTGCTTCGCCGACATCTTCGGCGTGCAGCTCCTCGTCGCCCGAAAGGTAGCCGAGGTCAACGAGGACGTCGGCGTACGTGACGTCCATCCCGAGGCCCTTGACGGCACTGGCGAGCACGGTCGTGTGGGTCGTGCCTGGCTCGAGCGCGAGGCGCCGTATCGGATACCGCAGCGCAGCGCCCCGCCCGTCGCAGGCTGCGGCGTCGCCGACGAGCCTCACGTGATCCCTGCTGTCGTTGCCGCCGATCGGCAGGACCGGGACGAAGGCCATGCCGCGCTTCCGGGCGGCCGCGTAGATGACGGCGAGCACCGGGCTAGTTCCGCTGGACGTCGTCGTGGGATGCCCGGGTCGAAGCCGGAGGACGTCTAGGAAGCACGGCCGATGACCCACGGCGTCGGAGACGCGCCTGACCCAGCCGACGACCGTCTCCCGCTTGTACGCCTCGGGCGGCTTCTTGGGGCCGACGATCTCTACCAGCGGGGTCAGCCGGCTCCACGTCTCCGGCGATGAGTGACGGAGTGCATCTAGTTCCCCGGGCTTGTTCTGGACGGCCGCGACGTAGTGATCGCTGCCACCGGACACCGGGACGAACTCCGAGTTCTGGAATGCCAGTTGGATCGCATCGCTGACCATCGTGCTGCTCCTCGCCTGGTAGTGTAGTCTTCACCCCAAGGGTGGAGAAGTCAAGGGAGAGCTGGCCATCGAGATCTCGTGGTCCAACCGCAAGTTGGAGAAGACATGCTCCGACGACCGCCAGGGAGCGAAGCGTTGGGGCGCGGAGAACTTGCCGCGTCTGAAGCGTCGCCTCGCGTCGTTGATGGCCGCGCCCACCTTGCAGGACATGGAAGGGGTGCCGGGCAACTGCCATCAGCTTCATGCAGACCGTGCCGGCGAGTTCGCGGTCGACCTGTGGGGCTCGTATCGACTGGTCTTCGAACCGGACCACGACCCGCTGCCCGAGCTGCCCGACAAAGGCATCGACCGAGCCCGTGTGACGAAAATCGTGATCAAGGAGGTGGTTGATTACCATGGCAAATGACCTGACGTCGGGCTGGCAGCCCGATTGGGCCGTGGCGCCTGGCGAGATCCTCCTTGAGGCGTTGCAGGACCGCGGTATGACGCAGTCCGAGCTGGCCCACCGGATGGCGCGCCCGCCGAAGACGATCAACGAGATCATCAAGGGCAAGGCAGCGATCACCGCTGAAACGGCCATCCAGCTTGAGCGCACTCTCGGCATCTCGGCTAGGTTCTGGACGGGTTTGGAGGCGATGTTCCGCGAACACGCCGCCCGTCAGGAGGCCCAGAAGCAACTTGAGGCCAATGCCAGTTGGGCCGATGGCTTCCCGCTCAAGGATCTCATCCGACACCACCTGATCCGGCGTGGTGCCACGAAGGCAGCGACGCTGGCCGATTTGCTCTCCTTCTTCCGGATCAGCAGCCCCGACGCCTTCGAACGGCATTGGCTCGATCCGGCGGCAGCCTTCCGTTCGTCGCCGACGTTCATGGCATCACCCAAGGCGGTAGCCGCATGGCTGCGCTGGGGCGAGATCGAAGCCGCCAAGATCGCCGATGCGCCGCCCTTTGATGCCCGTCGATTCCGGCAGGTCCTCGACGAGATCCGACCGATGACCCGCCGTGGCCCCTTCATGCAGATTCTCAATCGGGTCAAGGCGATGTGCGCCGAGGCCGGTGTCATCGTTATCCTGACCCCGGAGTTCCAGGGCACGCACCTCAGCGGCGCAGTCCGCTGGGTCGGCGGCAGGCCAGTCATCCAGCTCAGCCTGCGCCACAAGTCGGACGATCACTTCTGGTTCACCTTCTTCCATGAGGCTGGCCACGTCCTCACCTCGCCTCGACGGCGAGAGTTCGTCGACGCGGCCGACTTCGAGTCCGCTGCCGATCCCGACGCTGACGAGGAGGCGGCGAACCGGTTCGCCCGAGACTGTCTGCTGCCGCCACATGAGTACCAGGCGTTCGTCGATGCGGGTGATCTCAGCGCCAGCGCCATTCGCGTCTTCGCGCAGGCGCAGCAGGTCGCTCCAGGGATTGTGGTCGGTCGGCTTCAGCGGGACGACAAGGTGCCGAGATCGCACCTCAACGATCTCAAGAAGTCGATTCGTTGGTCGGCCGACAAGGGGTGACCTCGGGCGGGCCAGGGCCGCTCGACGCAACCGCGGCACGAGGACAAGCCGCCGGCCCCGATCAGTCTGGGAGGCCTGACGAAGACCCTTGCCAACACCGCCATCGTCGAATGGAACGGCGTCCAGCACTGTAGTCTCGGCTCCATCGGCACCCCGGGACCGTCCCGCGTTCGTCCCGCGAACGACCGGGAGACGTCAAGAAACGACGGGAACGGCCGAGCAACACATGCGCAGGTCAGGAGCCAGATTCGCGCATCGCCCCAGGTACCCTGAGTGGCCTGTAGGGTGCAGAAACTCTGATCATGAGCCTGAGCTGGGGACTTGCGATGTCTGGGGTCAGTGGGTGGGTCGCTGGTGTTGGGCCTGCACCGTCCTATCGACGATCGCTTCGGCCCGTCCCCGGGTCGAGATCTGAGTCCCTCAGATTCAACTTCCGAGCCGAGGGAGCAGGGCTCGCTCTAGGGACCCGCTCGTCGTCAGCCCTCCGCTTGGCAGTGAGCGGCTGCGATCATGGGATCTGCCAACTCGCAGGTGAGCGCGGTGATCGGAATAAATGCACCCCACAGTCAGCGCGCCCTCGCGCGAACGCTCTTCCTTCGATGGCGACAGTGATGCCAACCGTTGCTCGACCCAATGGCAACGCTGTGCGACGGTCTCGTCCCGTCTCCGTCCCGTCATGGAACGGGAAACGTCGCGAAACGACGGGCTGCACTGAGAACCAAACGCCCAGGTCAGAGGGACCGTGACACTCTGACATGCACCCTTCGACCAGACTCTTAATCCGCAGGTTCCGGGTTCGAGTCCCGGGGGGCCCACCATCTTTTGTCGTGTTCCGGGTGATGCTGGTCACTCCGGCGTCACCTGAGGTTTGACATGGCTCCGGCTGATCCTTGACACCGGATCCGGCTGATCGTTGACGGTGGCTCCGGCTGATGCTTGACGGTGC
>Ga0184639_10000141_pt1 | contig 24932 bp, 19 predicted proteins | sample PLM31_170_b2_FD_133155 | JGI IMG/M metagenome (GOLD analysis project Ga0184639, IMG submission 133155) | Groundwater sediment microbial communities from an aquifer in East River, Colorado, USA - PLM3-1_170_b2 | ecosystem: Environmental > Terrestrial > Soil > Riparian zone | place: USA: East...
ATCACGCGCGCCTCGATGCTGGAGGTGCTCGCGCAGGACTACATCCGCACCGCGCAGGCGAAGGGCCTCGCGTCGCACGATGTGCTCATCGGCCATGCGCTGAAGAACGCGGCGGTGCCGATCGTGACCATCATCGGCATCGGCGTCGCGCTGCTCATCTCCGGCGTGGTCGTGACCGAGACGGTGTTCGCGATCCCCGGCATCGGCCGGCTCACGGTGGACGCGATCCTGCGGCGCGACTACCCGATCATCCAGGCGGTCACGCTGCTCTTCTCGGCGGCGTACGTGCTCGTCAACCTCGCCGTGGACATGAGCTACACGCTGCTCGATCCGCGGATCCGGTACTAGCGTGGCTGCAGTCGCGGAAACCCTCCCCGCCGCCCGCTCGGTCTCGCCGACCTGGGCGCGGTTCAAGGACGCGCTGCGCCGCCATCCGACCGCGATCTTCGGCGCGGCCGTGCTGCTCGCGATGATCGCCATCGCGATCGCTGCGCCCCTGCTCGGCACCGTGGACCCGCAGTCGATGTCGCCCGTGAAGCGCCTGCGCGACCCGTTGGGCGAGTACTGGTTCGGCACCGACATGCTCGGGCGCGACGTGTACAGCCGCGTGCTGTACGGCGCGCGCGTGTCGATCACGATCGGCCTCGCGGTCGCGATCCTGTCGACGCTCGTCGGGCTCGCGATCGGGCTCGTGACCGGTTTCATCCGCTGGGTCGACGCGATCGTGATGCGCGTGATGGACGGGCTGATGTCGATCCCGTCGGTGCTGCTGGCGATCGCGTTGATGGCCCTCACGAAGGCGAGCCTGGAGAACGTGGTATTCGCCATCACGATCGCCGAGATTCCGCGCGTGGTGCGCCTCGTGCGGAGCCTCGTCCTGACGCTGCGCGAGCAGCCGTTCGTCGAGGCGGCGACCGCGGCCGGCACCGGCGTCGCGCGCACCCTCGTGCGCCACATCCTGCCGAACACGGTCGCGCCGCTGCTGGTGCAAGGCACCTACATCTTCGCCTCCGCGATGATCACCGAGGCGATCCTCTCGTTCATCGGCGCGGGCATGCCGCTGAACATCCCGAGCTGGGGAAACATCATGGCCGAGGCGCGGAGCCTCTTCCAGCTCAAGCCCTGGCTCATCCTGATCCCGGGCGCGTTCCTGTCGCTCACCGTGCTCGCGGTGAACCTGCTCGGCGACGGCCTGCGCGACGCGCTCGACCCGCGTCTTGCGCGGAGGATGTAGGCGGTGGATGCCCGCGTCGCGCCGCTGCTGGAAGTCGAGGACCTCAGGACGTGGTTCTACACGCGCGACGGCATCGTCCGCGCGGTGGACGGCGTGTCGTACCGCGTGTACCCGGGGGAGACGCTCGCGGTGGTCGGCGAGTCAGGCTGCGGCAAGAGCGTCACCTCGCTCTCGATCCTGCGGCTGATCCCGTCGCCGCCGGGAAGGATCGTCGCCGGCCGGCTCGTATTCGAGGGCCGCAACCTGCTCGAGCTGACCGAGGCCGCGATGCGCGGCATCCGCGGCAACGAGATCTCGATGATCTTCCAGGAGCCGATGACCTCGCTCAACCCGGTGCTCACGATCGGCCGGCAGATCGCCGAGGCGCTCGTGCTGCACCAGCGCATGCACTGGCGCGGCGCCACCGCGCGCGCGATCGAGATGCTGCGGCTGGTGGACATCCCCGAGCCCGAGCGGCGCGTGAGGCAGTACCCGCACGAGCTCTCCGGCGGCATGCGCCAGCGCGTGATGATCGCGATGGCGCTGTCGTGCAACCCGAAGCTGCTCATCGCCGACGAGCCGACGACCGCACTCGACGTCACGATCCAGGCGCAGATCCTCGACTTGATGCGCGAGCTCAAGGCGAAGACCGGCGCGGCGATCGTCCTGATCACCCACGACCTCGGCGTCGTCGCGGAGATGGCACAGCGCGTGGTAGTGATGTACGCGGGCCGGAAGGTCGAGGAGGCGCCGGTCGAGCGGCTCTTCGCGCGGCCCCTGCACCCGTACACGAAGGGGCTGCTCGGCTCGATCCCGCGGCTCGCGGAGGCGGCGGCGGGGGACGCCCGCAAGCGGCTCGCCGAGATCCCCGGGATGGTGCCTTCCCTGACGGAGCAGGTTCCCGGCTGCCTGTTCGCGCCGCGCTGCCCGCACGCGACGGCGCGCTGCGCGGCGGAGTACCCGCCGCTCGAGGAGAAGGCCGCGGGCCACTGGGTCGCGTGCTGGGAATCGGACCGGCTTGCGCGCGAGGCGGTGGGATGAGCGTCCTGCTCCAAGTCCGCGACCTGCGCAAGCACTACCCGGTGCGGAAAGGCCTGCTCGGGCGCGCCGTCGCGAAGGTCCACGCGGTCGACGGGATCAGCTTCTCGATCGCCGCAAGCGAGACGCTCGGCCTCGTCGGCGAGTCGGGCTGCGGCAAGTCGACCGCCGGCAAGACGATCCTGCGGCTCGTCGATCCCACCGCCGGCACGATCGAGTGGCGCGGGCAGCGGATCGACGCGCTCGGACGCGCGGCGATGCGCCCGATCCGCCGCGAGCTGCAGGCGGTGTTCCAGGATCCGTACTCGTCGCTCAACCCGCGCCTGCGCGCCGCCGACATCGTCGCCGAGCCGCTGCGCAACTACGAGCGGCTCGGGGCGGCGGTGGCGCGCGAGCAGGTCGCGTGGCTCTTCGAGAAAGTGGGCTTGCGCCCGGACCAGATGGTCAAGTACCCGCACGAGTTCTCGGGCGGGCAGCGCCAGCGCCTCGGCATCGCGCGCGCGCTCGCGGTGCGGCCGAAGCTGATCGTCTGCGACGAGCCGGTCTCGGCACTCGATGTCTCGGTGCAGGCGCAGGTGATCAACCTGCTCGAGGACCTGCAGGCGGAGTTCGGGGTGTCGTACCTCTTCGTCGCGCACGACCTGGCGGTGGTCGAGCACATCAGCCACCGCGTGGCGGTGATGTACCTCGGCAAGATCGTAGAGCTCACCGACAAGAAGACGCTGTTCCGGGACCCGCAGCATCCCTACACCGAGGCGCTGCTCTCCGCGGTGCCGGTGCCCGACCCGGGGGCGAAGAGGAAGCGCATCATCCTCCAGGGCGACGTGCCCAGCCCGATCACGCCGCCGCCCGGCTGCCGCTTCCACACCCGCTGCCCGTACGCGGAGGAGCGCTGCCGGCGCGAGGAGCCCGCGATGAAGGAAGTTCGCCCCGGCCACCTGGTCGCCTGCCATCTGCGCGACGTCAAGCCGTCATGAGTGCCGGGCTGCGCGTCGCCGTCAATCCGCGCGCCGCGCGGCGCGACGCCGCGTATGGCGCCTCGGCACTTGCCGCGGACGGCTTCGCCGCGGCGGAGCGCGAGATCGCGAGCTGGCCGGGCTACGCCGCCACGCCGCTCGCTCGACTCGACGGCCTCGCCCGCAGCCTCGGCCTCGCGGCGCTCTGGTACAAGGACGAGCGCGGCCGGTTCGGGCTGAAGAGCTTCAAGGCGCTCGGCGGCGCGTACGCGGTGCGGCGCGTGCTCGAGCGGCAGGCGCGCCCGGCGCGCAAGCTCACGGTCACCTGCGCGACCGACGGCAACCATGGCCGCTCGGTCGCGTGGGGCGCGCGCCTCTTCGGGTGCAACTGCGTGATCTTCATCCACGCCACGGTCAGCGAGGGGCGCGCGGAGGCGATCCGCCGCTACGGCGCCGAGGTCGTGCGAGTGCAGGGCAACTACGACGACGCCGTGCGCCATGCCGCGGCCGAAGCGGCGCGGCACGGCTGGTTCGTCGTCTCCGACACGTCGTACGAGGGCTATCGCGACGTGCCGATCGACGTCATGCACGGGTATGGCGTGATGGCCGCGGAGATTCTCCGGCAGCTTCCGGCGGGCGCGCTGGAGCGCGGAGCAGGGGCCCCGTTTTACGGGGATGCGACCGCGGAAGCGCGCAGGGTGCCCGCGGAGTTAACCCGCGCGCCATCGCCCGCTCCCGGGTCGCACCTACGCCCTCCGGGCGCAGGCACTGCTCCGCCGTCCGCGGGCGAAGTCCCGACGCACGTCTTCGTGCAGGTCGGCGTGGGCGCGCTCGCCGCCGCGATCTGCGCGAGATTCTGGCTCGCATGGGGACCGCGGCGCCCGCGGTTCGTCGCGGTCGAGCCGGCACGCGCCGACTGCCTCGCCCGGAGCATCGAGGCGGGACGGCCGGTGGTCGTGCACGGCGACCTCGAGACCGTCATGGCGGGCCTCGCGTGCGGCGAGGTCTCCGAGCTCGCGTGGGAGATCCTGCGCGCGGGCACGGACGTCGCGCTCGCGATCGGCGACGACTGGGCGCTCGAGGCGGTGCGCGCACTCGCGAAGCCGCGCGAGGGCGATCCGGTGGTCGTCGCCGGTGAGACCGGCGGGGCGGGACTCGCCGCGCTGCTCGCGCTGCGAGATCGCCCGGACTTGCGCGCGCAGCTCGGGCTCGATGCGAGCTCGCGCGTGCTGCTGCTCGGGAGCGAAGGCGACACCGATCCGGAGATCTACCGGCGGATCGTGGGCAAATCCGCCGAGGAGTTGCTCGCACCATGACCCGCATCGTCACCGTCGGCGCCGCGCAGCTCGGTCCGATCGGCCGCGCCGAGACGCGCGCCCAGGTCGTCGGCCGCCTGCTCGCGCTCATGCGTCAGGCAAGCGCGCACGGCTGCGACCTCGTCGTCTACCCGGAGCTCGCGCTCACCACCTTCTTCCCGCGCTGGCACTTCGAGCGCCAGGAGGACATCGACGCCTTCTTCGAGCGTGAGATGCCCTCGAAGGAGACGCAGCCGCTCTTCGATGCCGCGCGCGAGCTGGGCATCGGCTTCTACCTCGGCTACGCCGAGCTCGCCGCGGAGAGCGGCCGCACGCGGCGCTTCAACGCCTCGATCCTCGTCGACGTGGGCGGGCGCATCGTCGGCAAGTACCGCAAGGTGCACCTGCCGGGGCACGCCGAGCACGAGCCCTGGCGGCGCTTCCAGCACCTCGAGAAGCGCTACTTCGAGACCGGCAACCTCGGCTTCCCCGTGTTCCGCGCGTTCGGCGGCATCGTCGGCATGTGCATCTGCAACGACCGGCGCTGGCCGGAGACCTATCGCGTGATGGGGCTGCAGCGCGTGGAGATGGTGTTGCTCGGCTACAACACGCCGGTGCACAACCCGCCCGCGCCCGAGCACGACGCGCTCTCGCACTTCCACAACGAGCTCGTGATGCAGGCAGGCGCCTACCAGAACGGCACCTGGGTGGTCGGCGTCGCCAAGTGCGGCTGCGAGGAAGGCGTCGACCAGATCGGCAACTCGATCATCGTCGCGCCCTCGGGCGAGATCGTCGCCGCGTGCGCGACGCTCGGCGACGAGCTGGCGATCGCGCGCTGCGACCTCGACTCGACGAAGTCGTACAAGAACACGGTGTTCGACTTCGCGCGGCACCGCGAGCCGCAGGCCTATGGACTGATCGTCGAGCGCAAGGGCGCGATCCCGCCACCGGAGTGAGCGGTGCGGCGCGCGGCGTAGTGTCATCGCCCCGGCTGGGCGATAATTGCGCATCCCCGGAGAGCCACCATGAACGAACCCGTCACCAAGGGCATGACCGAGGTCGCCGCGAACCTCGACCCGTACTGGATGCCCTTCTCGCACAATCGCTACTTCAAGCGGCATCCCGCGAGGCGCCTCCTCGCCCGCGCGGAAGGCGCGTACTACTGGACCGTCGAGGGCGACCGCCTGTTCGACTGTCTCTCGGGGCTCTGGTGCGTCGGCCTCGGCCATGCGCACCCGCGCATCGGCGCGGCGCTCAAACGCCAGTTCGAGACGATCGACTACAGCCCGGCGTTCCAGATGGGCTACCCGGGCACGTTCCGGCTCGCCGAACGCATCGCGGCGCTGGCGCCGGCCGGGCTCGATCACGTGTTCTTCGTCAACTCGGGCTCCGAGTCGGTCGACACCGCGCTCAAGATCGCGCTCGGATACCACCGCATGAAGGGGGAGGCGGCCCGCACGCGCTTCATCGGCCGCGAGCGCGGCTATCACGGCGTCGGCTTCGGCGGCATCTCGGTCGGCGGAATGGTCGCGAACCGCAAGCTGTTCCCGTCGGCGCAGCTCGTCGGCGTCGACCACCTGCCGCACACGCACAACCCGGCGGAGATGGCGTTCTCGCGCGGCATGCCGAGGTGGGGCGCGCACCTCGCCGACGAGCTCAGCCGGCTCGTCGCCCTGCACGACGCGTCGACCATCGCCGCGGTCATCGTCGAGCCGATGCAGGGCTCGGCGGGCGTGATCGTGCCGCCGGTCGGCTATCTGCAGAAGCTGCGAGAGATCTGCACGAAGCACGGCATCCTGCTCGTCTTCGACGAGGTCATCACCGGGTTCGGGCGCATGGGCGCGGCGTTCGGCGCCGAGCGCTTCGGCGTCGTGCCCGACATGATCACGTTCGCCAAGAACGTGAACAACGGCGTGGTCCCGCTCGGCGGCGTGATCGTCCGCAAGGAGATCTACGAGGCGTTCATGACCGGGCCCGAGCATTCGGTCGAGTTCTTTCACGGCTACACGTACTCGGGGCATCCGATGGCGGTCGCCGCCGCGCACGCCACCCTCGACCTCCTGGAGGAGGAGGGTGTGTTCGCGCGCGTGCGCGCGCTCGAGCCGGTGCTCGAGGACGCGATGCACTCGCTGAAGGGCGAGCCGGGCGTCCTCGACATCCGCAACTGCGGGCTCGCCGCCGCGATCGACCTCGAGCCGATCGCCGGCGAGCCGGGCCTGCGCGCGATCCGCGTGTTCGAACAGTCGCTTGCGCTCGGCCAGCTGCCGCGCTTCACCGGCGACACGATCGCGGTCGGTCCGCCCTTCGTTTCCACCGCCGCCGAGATCGCGAAGATGGCGGACGACCTGCGCACGGCGATCCGCACGAGCCGTTAACGGAGGCCACGATGAACCACGTCGCAACGGGAGTCCCGCGCGCTAGCGCGGACCTGAAGATCGATGCGGACCGGCTCTGGCAGTCGCTGATGGACCTCGCGCAGATCGGCGCGACGCCGCTCGGCGGGGTGCGACGGATCACGCTCACCGACCTCGACCGGCAGGGCCGCGACCGCGTGGTGGGCTGGTTCAAGGCGGCGGGGCTGGAAGTGCGCGTGGACCCGATCGGCAACGTCTTCGGCCGGCGCGCCGGGCGCGACCCGAAGCGGCCGCCGATCGTCGCCGGCAGCCACATCGACACGCAGCCCTCGGGCGGCAAGTTCGACGGCACCTACGGCGTGCTCGCCGGCCTCGAGGTCGTGCGCACGCTGAACGACCACGGCGTGCAGACCGACGCCCCGATCGAGGTCGCGGTGTGGACCAACGAAGAGGGCACGCGCTACACGCCGGTGATGATGGGCTCGGGCGTGTTCGCGGGCGTGTTCCCCCTCGACTACGTCCTCGCGCGCACCGACATCGACGGGAAGCTCGTCGGCGACGAGCTGCAGCGCATCGGCTATGCGGGCAGCGCGCCCACGGGCACGCCGGTCGGCGCGTACTTCGAGGCGCACATCGAGCAGGGCCCGATCCTCGAGGACACCAAGAACACGATCGGCATCGTCATGGGCGCGCTCGGCCAGCGCTGGTACGACGTGACGGTGGCCGGCATGAACGCGCACGCCGGCCCGACGCCGATGCCGCTGCGCAAGGACGCCCTGCTCGCCGCCGCGAAGCTGGTGATCGAGGTGAACCGCATCGCGCACGGCGAGGCGCCGCACGGGCGCGGCACGGTCGGCTTCATGCAGGTCGCGCCGAACTCCCGCAACGTGGTGCCGGGCGAGGTGAAGTTCTCGGTCGATTTCCGCCACCCCACCGACGAGGGGCTGAAGGCGATGGAGCGGCCGCTCCGCGATGCGTGCGCGCGCGTCGGCGGCGAGTGCAACGTGGCGGTGAAGGTCGAAGAGGTCGTGTACTTCCCGCCGTGCCACTTCGACGCCGAATGCGTCGGCGCGGTGCGCGCGGGCGCGCGGGCAGGCGGCTATCCCAGCCTCGAGATCGTGAGCGGAGCGGGGCACGATGCGGTGTACATGGCGCGGGTCGCTCCCACGGCGATGATCTTCGTGCCGTGCAAGGACGGCATCAGCCACAACGAAATCGAGGACGCGAAGCCCGACGATCTCGCCGCCGGCTGCAACGTGCTCCTGCACGCGATGCTCGCGCGCGCGGGCGTCGCCTGAGGACCGCATCGCGAAGCGCGAGCGCTCCGGCGCCCCCGGTCTAGCGCGGCAGGTCCCTCGCGAGCACCCGACCCGGCCGCGCGCCGGTCGGGCGGCCGTCGGACCAGACGATCGCGCCGTTGACGATCACCGCTTCGATCCCGTGCGCCGGCTGGATGGGCTGCGCGAAAGTCGCCGCCTCGCCCACGGTGCCCGGGTCGAACACGGTCAGGTCCGCGTAAGCGCCCTCCCTGACGACGCCGCGATCGGTCAGGCCGAAGGTCGTCGCAGTGAGCCCGGTCATCTTGTGCACGGCGGTCTCGAGGGGGAAGAGTCCGAGCTCGCGCGCGTAGTGGCCGAGCACGCGCGGGAAGCTGCCCCACAGGCGCGGATGCGGCGCGGCGTCGTGCGGCAACCCGTCCGAGCCGACCATCGTCCGCTCGAAGGCGAGGATGCGCTGCACGTCCGCCTCGTCCATCGAGAAGTAGATCGCGCCGGCGGGACGCAGACGCTCGATCGCCGCCTCCCGCGAGACGCGCATTGCGCGCGCCACGTCGTCGAGGTCCATGCCGGAGCACTCCGGATGCGTCCTCGACCAGGTGACCAGGACCCGCGCGGCGATCGCCGCACGCGACGCGCTCAGGATCGTCGACGAAGCGCAGTACGGATAACAGTCGAGGCCGATCGCCTGGGTCCTCATCCGCTCGGCGATCATGGGCAGCGTCTCGCGCGAGCGGCCGTGGTTCGGCAGACCCACGACCTTGTGGTGCGAGACGACGACCGGAACGCCGACCTCGCGGCCGATGCGGAACGTCTCCTCGAGCGACTCGAGCACGCCGTCGCCTTCGTCGCGCATGTGCGTGCAATAGAGCCCGCCCGCTTCGCCGAGCGGACGGCAGACCTCGATGACCTCTGCGGTGGGCGCCGCGCTGGCCGGCTCGTAGTAGAGGCCCGTGGAAACGCCGATCGCACCGGCGGCGAGCGCCTCGCGCACCATCTCCCGCATGCGCCGGATCTCGTCGTCGCGCGCGGCCCGGTCGACGTCGTCCATCGTCGCGACCCGCAGCGTCGTGTGTCCGACCAGCAGCGCGGCATTGGTTGCGGGGGGCGCTTCGCGCAGCGCCTCGATGTACGCGGCAAACGTCTTGAACCGGAACCAGGCGCCCCGGTCATCCAGGAGGTCGAGCGGCGGCGTGACCGGCTGCGGCGCACCCGCCGGCATCGGCGCGAGCGAGATGCCGCAGTTGCCGGCGACGACGGTCGTGACCCCCTGGCTCACCTTTGGGGCCATCTCCGGCGCCGACAGCATCAGGCGGTCGTCGTGCGTATGGGCGTCGATGAAGCCGGGGGCGACGATCTTGCCCGTGGCGTCGATCTCGCGGGCGCTGCGGGCGCCCGGGAGCGGGCCGATGCGGGCGATCCGGTCGCCGGACACCGCGACGTCGGCGACGTACCGCGGCGCGCGCGCGCCGTCGACGACGGTGCCATGCCGGATGACGAGGTCGAACCGTTCGGACATCTCAGTCGCTGGTGCGCTGCAGTCTAGTGTCGTTCCCGCTTGCGCGCCAGAGAGATTCGCGCGGGCTACGCCGCCTGGTACGCCGATACCGGCGGACAGGTGCACACGAGATGCCGGTCGCCGTACACGTTGTCCACCCGCCCCACCGGCGACCAGTACTTCGCCGCGCGGAGCGCCGGCACCGGGTAGGCGGCGCGGGTCCGCGAGTACGGATGCGTCCACTCGTCCGCGCTCACCGCGCGCGCGGTGTGCGGCGCGTGCTTGAGCGGGTTGTCGTCCAGCGGCCAGTGCCCTCGCTCGATCTCGCGGATCTCGGCGCGGATCGCAATCATCGCGTCGATGAAGCGGTCGAGCTCCCGCTTTCCCTCGCTCTCGGTGGGCTCGACCATCAAGGTGCCCGCGACGGGGAAGGACATCGTCGGGGCGTGGATGCCGAAGTCGATCAGGCGCTTCGCGATGTCTTCGGCGGTGACCCCCGTCGCGTCCTTCAGCGGACGCGGATCGACGATGCATTCGTGCGCGACGCCGCCGCTCTCGCCCGTGTAGAGGATCTGGAAGTACGGCGCAAGCCGCTTCGCGACGTAGTTCGCGTTCAGCACGGCGACGCGCGACGCCTCGGCGAGCCCCCGCCCGCCCATCAGCGCAATGAACGCCCACGAGATCGGCAGGATGCCGGCGCTGCCGAGCGGCGCCGACGCAACCGGCCCGACACCGCCCGGCGCGTGCACCTGCAGCGGATGCCCGGGCAGGAACGGCGCGAGGTGTGCCTTCACCGCCACCGGCCCGACGCCGGGTCCGCCGCCGCCGTGCGGGATGCAGAACGTCTTGTGCAGGTTGAGATGCGAGACGTCCGCGCCGAACCGGCCGGGCGACGCGCTGCCCATCAGCGCGTTGAGGTTCGCGCCGTCGAGGTACACCTGGCCGCCATGCGCGTGCACGATCTCGCACACCTCGCGGACGTTCGGCTCGTACACGCCGTGCGTCGACGGGTAGGTGATCATGATCGCGGCCAGGTCCGCGGCGTGCTGCGCTGCCTTCGCAGCGAGGTCGTCGAGGTCGACGTTGCCCTGGGCGTCGGTCGCGACGACCACGACCTCGCAGCCGGCCATGTGCGCGGAGGCCGGGTTGGTCCCGTGAGCCGAGCCCGGCACCAGCACCACGCGCCGGTGAGCTTCGCCGCGGCTCGCGTGATACGCGCGGATCGCCATCAGCCCGGCGAGCTCGCCCTGGGCGCCGGAGTTCGGCTGGAGCGAGCACGTGTCGTAGCCGGTGATCGCGCAGAGCCAGCGCTCGAGCTCGCCGGCGAGCTCGCGGTACCCGAGCGCCTGGTCCTCCGGCGCGAACGGGTGGAGGCTCGCGAACTCCGGCCAGGTGACGGGGAGTAGCTCGGTGGTCGCGTTGAGCTTCATCGTGCACGAGCCGAGCGGGATCATCGTGCGGTCGAGCGCGAGATCCTTGTCGGCGAGCGCGCGCAGGTAGCGCAGCATCGCGGTCTCGGAACGGTGGCTCGCGAACACCGGGTGGGTGAGGAACGCGCTCGCGCGTTCGAGCTGCGCGGGCAGCCGGTCGGGCGCCGCGGCGTCGACCGCGGACCATGCCGGCGCAGCCCCGCCCTTCACCGCGAAGACGTGCCAGAGCGCTTCCACCTCGCCTTCGGTCGTCGTCTCGTCGAGTGCGATGCCGGTGCTCGCGTCGTCGACCTGCCGCAGGTTGAAGCCCGCGGCGAGCGCGCGGGCGTGGATCGCTGCCGTGTCGGCGCCGGTGCGCACGACGAACGCGTCGAAGAAGTGCCGCGTCTCCACCGGCAGCCCGAGCGCACCGAGCCCGTGCGCGAGCACGGCGGCGCGGCGATGCACGCGGCGCGCGATCGCCGCCAGGCCCTCCGGGCCGTGGTAGACCGCGTACATGCTCGCCACCACCGCGAGCAGGACCTGCGACGTGCAGATGTTGCTGGTGGCCTTCTCGCGCCGGATGTGCTGCTCGCGGGTCTGGAGCGCGAGGCGATAGGCGGCGTCGCCGTGGCTGTCGACGGTTGCGCCGACGAGACGCCCCGGCAGGCCGCGCTTGAGCGCCTCCGTGCACGCGAGGTAGGCCGCGTGCGGCCCGCCGTAGCCGAGCGGCACGCCGAAGCGCTGCGTCGATCCGAGGGCGATGTCGGCGCCCAGCTCGCCCGGCGGCACGAGCAGCGTGAGCGCGAGGAGGTCGGCGGCCATCGCGACGCGGACCTGCTTCGCGCGGAGCTGCGCGATGAGATCGCGGTGGTCGGCGATCTCGCCGGTCGTGGCGGGATACTGGAGGAGCACCCCGAAGCAGTCCGTCGCGAGCGCGTCCTCGGGGCGCCCGACGACCACCGGGATGTCGGCGGCTTGCGCCCGCGTGCGCACCACGGCGATCGTCTGCGGGTGGCAGTCGCTCGCCACGAGGAACGAGCCGCCCGCCGTCGCGGTGCTCCGCGCGGCGAGCGCCATCGCCTCCGCCGCGGCGGTCCCTTCATCGAGGAGCGACGCGTTGGCCACGTCGAGCGCGGTGAGGTCGGTGATCATCGTCTGGAAGCTCAGCAGCGCTTCCAGGCGGCCCTGGGAGATCTCGGGCTGGTACGGCGTGTAGGCCGTGTACCACGCCGGGTTCTCGAGGACGTTGCGCAGGATCACCGCTGGGGTGTGCGTGCCGTGATAGCCCATGCCGATGAACGAGCGCAGCACCTTGTTCTTCGCCGCGAGGCGCCGGAGCTGAGCGAGGACGTCCGGTTCGTCGCCCACGTGGGGAAAGGCGAGCGGCTCGCGGTCGCGGATCGTCGCGGGGACCAGGCGCTCGACCATCTCGTCGAGCGAAGCGAACCCGAGCTCGGCGAGCATCGCCTGCTGCTCCGCGGGGCTCGGCCCGATGTGCCGGGCGGCGAAGGCGGGAAGCGCGCCGGCCGCGAGCGCCGGGCGCGCGGTCATTTCGCGTCCTCCGCGCTGGCCGCGTAAGCCTTGGCGTCGAGGAGCCCCGCGAGCTCGCCCGCGTCCGACGGCCGCAGCTTGTACAGCCACGCCGCGAACGCGTCCTGGTTGATCCGCTCCCAGTGGTCGGGGATGGCGTCGTTGATCGCGACGACCTCGCCCGACACCGGGGCGTAGAGGTCCGAGGCGGCCTTCACCGACTCGACGACGCCGACCGCGTCACCGGCCTTCACCTTCGCCCCGACCTTCGGGAGCTCGACGAAGACGATGTCCCCGAGCGCGTCCTGCGCGAAGTCGGTGATGCCGACGGCGAGGGTGCCGTCGGGCTCCGCGCGGACCCACTCGTGGGTCGGCGCGTACTTGAGGTTGTCGGGTGTTTTCACGGGTTTGGCTCCCTGGTCACTGCAGAAAGCGATCGATGAGGTACCGGTCGATCAAACTGCGGCCGTCGCGCACGAAAGGCGGCGGCACGACGCGGGCGCGCAGCGGCTTGCCGCGAACCTCGACCTCGACGGCGTCGCCCGCCGCCGCCGCGGCGGGCACGCGGGCGAGCGCGATCGAGCGGTTGAGCGTCGGCGCGAAGGATCCGCTCGTGGTGACGCCGTCGCCGTGCGCGGTGCGCACCGCCTGATGCGCCCGCAGCACGCCCTGGTCGAGCGCCACGAGCCCGACGAGCGAGCGCTGCGGCGGCGCGAGCGTCGCGCGGCCGACGAAGTCGCGGTCGGTCTTCGTATCGACGGTCCAGGCGAGGCCGGCCTCGAGCGGGCTCGTGGTCTCGTCCATCTCCTGGCCGTAGAGCGCCATGCCGGCCTCCAGGCGCAGCGTGTCGCGGGCGCCGAGCCCGCAGGGCCTGACGCCGGCGGCGGCGAGCAGCTGCCACGTGCGCTCGGCGAGCGGCGCGGGCAGCATGAGCTCGAAGCCGTCCTCGCCGGTATAGCCGGTGCGCGCGACGAACCAGTCGCGGAAGAACGCGCCCTGGAACCGCCGCAGCCCCGCGGTCGCCGCCTCGAGGCCGCGGATCGCGGCCCAGGCGAGCTCGCGCGCGGCAGGTCCCTGGACCGCGATCAGCGCGAGATCGGGGCGCGGAACGATCGCAACGTCGAGCGGGCAGCGCATCGCGAGCTCGCCGAGCCAGGCAATGTCCTTCCCCGCGGTCGCGGCGTTGACGACCAGGCGATACGCATCGTCGGCGATCAAGTACGCGATCAGATCGTCCACCACGCCGCCTCGCGCGTTCAGCAGGCACGAGTAGAGTGCGCGCCCCGGCGCGTCGAGCTTGGCGACGTCGTTCGCAGCCGCATGGCGGAGGAAATCGCACGCGCTGGCGCCGAGAATCTCGACCACGCGCATGTGCGACACGTCGAACATGCCGGCCGCGCGCCGCACCGCGTGGTGCTCCTCGATCTGCGAGCCGTAGTGGAGCGGCATCTCCCAGCCGGCGAAATCGACGAGCTTCGCCCCCGCGCTACGGTGGACGGCGTTCAGTGCGGTCGTCTCGGCCAAACCTCGCTCCAGCAAGCGAAAAGGGCGAAGCGACGATCTCGCTTCGCCCTCTCTGTCCTCGGTACCTGAGAGATTGCGGGGACCGCACGACGCGTGCCCCGCGTGCCCCTTCGGTGGCCCGGCGCTCGGACGACACCGAGGCCGTGCGCTCTCCAGAGCGGCCCGCCTGCGATGGTGTTCAGCCTGAGCGGTTCACGGGCGTTTGCGCCTTCGGCGGTGCCGGGCGGCGCGTCGCGCGCCCGGCACGCTCTCCCATCGCGGCGATTGGCCGGATTGCGCGGGTAGCTTAGCACCGAGCGCGGGCTTTATCCACGCGCCCGGGTGCGAGTCGGCGCCGCAAAGGCGTCAAGCCTCCGGGAGGATTCGCGCGGAGCGCCCCGCCGCCCGGACGACGAGCACATGGTTCGCGGCTAGAATCGGCCGGGGAGGAAACGATGGACGCCGGCGCCCAGTATCTCGCCAGGCCTTGGCTGAAGTTCTACGAGCCCGGGGTGTCGGCGACCGAAGTTCAAGGCCGCCTACTTCAGGGGGCTCGGGCCGAAGGCGAAGACGCCGTGGCTCATCAAGCTCGACGGGCCGGCCCCGACCACGCGCAAGGTCCAGGTCGACGGCACGGAGTACGTGCTGGCCGCGGTTTGCAAGAACCATGACTGCGCCGACAACAACACCGTGCTGCTGTATTCGGCCTCCAAGGGGGTGGTGTACGGGACGATCTACGAGCGCGGCAAGTCGACGCTGACCGGTGAGCCGCCGCCCGCGGTGGCGGCCGAGCTGCCGAAGCTGTGGAAGATCGAGTGGCGTCAGCAGCGGTAGACGCGCGGTACGTCGGGCCGCAGACCGGCAATGGGCTGGTCTAACTACGAAGCGTGGACAGCGTAGACGCTACCTCTTGTACCACCACTTGGTGTCGCTGACGTCCGCCTCCCACGGGCGGATCGGCGTGCTGAGCCCGAACTGCTCGGCGTGCAGGCGGGCGACTTCCATGATCGCCGACAGCGCATCCATCGGGAATCCCTGCCGGCCGCCGCGCTCGTCGATCACGAGCTTGGCGAGGTAGTCGTCCAGCCAGCGCTTGCCCCATTGCTCGCGGATGGTCGCCGCGATGCGCGGGAAGCTGCGCTCGATGATCGGCCATGGATCGGGCCGCTCCCTCTGCCGTTCGGCGTCGCGGAGCACCTTCCACCGGTCGCTGACCGCCTTGGTCAGCGTCGTATCGCCCATGAGCGGCGGGAACTCGATTGGCGCAGCCTGGTCGGGCTCGGCCGGCAGATTGAGACGCTTCCTGAGCAGGGCCTCGCCGGCCTCGGGGTCGAATACGGCGAAGGCGCTGAGATCCTCGTCGGCCTTATCCGTTGCAGGAACGATCGGCTTGTCGGGGTGTGTCATCGCAATGGCAGGCGGGGATCTCCACCGGTTACGTCCAGATCATAGCCCCGGCGCGCCCGTCTCGGAGGGCCGGGACGCCGGAGGAGAGGTCAAATAGTGTTACGGCATCCGGTGCCGCGGGGGGGCATCGAGGGGTGCCACCGTAGGGCTCGAGCCGAAAGCCTCATACATCAAGAAATCAATGGGTTACAGAGATGCGGCGCGTATTGCTCTTGGCGCCTCGCTACGGGGCTGCCACGCCGTAACCTCGAAGCCGCGGGGCGGCCGATGGTCGCCCCGCTGTCATCACCTTCCCGATCGAGGGGGGCGCCGGTACGTTCACCACGAGTTGCGCAGTTCGCGGAGCTTCAAGAACACGGTGCGCTGGTCGGGCTTCTCGGGCAAATCGGGAAAAGCTTCACGTAACCTCGCGATCACCGTGGGGCTGGTCAGGCGAAAGAACGTGTTGATCTGCCGCTCGACGTCGAGCGTCGAGACATAGGCGCGGTTCGGGTCCTGGCCCGCGAGCTGGTCGAGCTTCTCCTGCGCAGCCTTGTTGTCGGGTTCGCGATTCAATGTGAAACGCAGATTGTTTTCGACGTAGTCGTGGCCCGGATAAATCAATGTCGCTGGGGGCAGCTTGGCGAGCTGCTCGGAGAACGTCTTGTAGAGCTCTGCCGGGTGACCGCCGTTATGGCAATTCCCGGCGCCGGCGTTGAACAGCGTATCCCCGCAGAAGAGTGCCGGCTGGTCGGTGTGCGACAGCAGGCACACGTGACTCATGGTGTGGCCGGGCGTATCCAGCGACTCGAGCTCCACCGTCTTGCCCACCTTGACGACGTCCCCGGCTCCCAAGCCTCGCGACATACCGGCGATCTTGTCTCCGGCATTCTTGTGCGCCAGGATCTTGGCTCCGGTTTTCTGGACCATGGGCTCGTTCCCGCCCGTGTGGTCGCGGTGTTCGTGAGTGTTCAGGATCTGGGTGATGTTCCAGCCCGCTTCCTTGGCGGCCTTGAGACACTTCTCGTAATCCAGGGGGTCGATGGCAAGGGCCTCGCCCGTGTCGCTGCAGGCGATGAGGTAGTTGAAGTTGCGGTAGGCGTTGGCGGTCCAGATCTGCTTGACGATCACGGCGTCATCCCCTGGTCGGTGAGAGCTTGGCCAATGATAGCGCTGGAACCGGCGGCGCTCCCGCAAACGGATTCGCGGCCTCGTGGCGGTACACTCGGCGCCTGAGCGCGTAATTCGAGCACGGCGAGCGCCGGGCATCGTGCATGTTTAGCTATCTCCAATCACGCATTCGCGGAACCGCCAGCACCGGTCCGGGCGCGCCGCCGCCCGGGTTGATCGCTTTCTACTGGCACTTCGTGCGCCAGACCAAAGGCTGGTATGCACTCATGTTCGCCACCAGCCTGGCGGTGGCGCTGATCGACACGGTGATCCCGGTGTTCATTGGCAAGCTCGTCTCGCTGATGGAGGCCGTCGACCGCCAGGCGGCGCTCGATCAGCAGTGGCCGTTGCTCGCCGGCATGGTGGCGCTCGTGCTCCTCGTCCGCCCGCTGGTGATGCTGGCCGACGTCGCGATCCGCCACAACGCGCTGATCCCGGGCGCGACCAGCCTGATCCGCTGGCAAAGCCACTGGCACGTGGTGCGCCAGAGCTGGCCGTTCTTCCAGAACGACTTCGCCGGGCGCATCGCCAACCGCGTGATGCAGACCGCCAACGCGTTGCGCGAAAGCGTGATGGCGGGCATCCGCGCCGTCTGGTACATCGCGGTCTACGGCATCAGCGCGTTCGTGCTGATGGCGCTCGCGGACTGGCGGCTGGGCCTGCCCACGCTGCTGTGGTTCCTCGGCTACCTGCTGTTCCTGCGTTACTTCGTGCCGCGCATGCGCGATCTGGCCAGGGCCAGCTCGGAAGTGCGCTCGCACGTGATGGCGCGAGTGGTGGACAGCTACACCAACATCCTCACCGTGAAGCTCTTCGCGCGGCTCGCCGACGAGGATGCCTATGTCCGCGAGGTGATCGACGAGCACCAGGGCGCGATCGGCGCGCACATGCGGCTGATCTCGCAGTTCATGTTCGCGCTTACCCTGATGAACGCGGCGCTGCTCACCGGGACCGCGGCGATCGGCATCTGGCTCTGGGCGCAGGGCACGGTAAGCGCGGGCGTCGTGGCCACCGCGTTGCCGCTCGCCTGGCAGATCGCCAACGTGGCCGGGTGGGTGAGCTGGGAGGTGACCGGGATCTTCGAGAACATCGGGGTGGTGCAGGAGGGGATGCAGACGATCGCCGTCCCGCACAGCGGGCGCGACCGCCCCGGCGCGCGCGCGCTCGAGGTCTCGCGTGGCGAGATCCGCTTCGAGGACGTGAGCTTCAACTACGGCCGGCGCGACGGGCAGCCGGTGTTGGACCATTTGAACCTCACGATCCGTCCCGGCGAGCGCGTGGGGCTGGTGGGGCGGTCGGGCGCCGGCAAGTCGACGCTGGTCAACCTGCTGCTGCGGTTCCACGAGCTGGAGCACGGCAGCATCCGCATCGATGGGCAGGACATCGGCCACGTGACGCAGGAGAGCCTGCGCGCGGCGATCGGCATGGTGACGCAGGACACTTCGCTTCTGCATCGCTCGATCGCGGCCAATATCCGCTACGGCCGGCCCAGCGCGACCGACGCGCAGGTGGAGGCGGCCGCCCGCAAAGCGCAGGCGCACGAGTTCGTCTTGGGCCTGCAGGACTGGCACGGCCGCCAGGGCTACGAGGCCCACGTGGGCGAGCGCGGGGTCAAGCTTTCCGGGGGGCAGCGGCAGCGCGTCGCGATCGCGCGCGTGGTGCTCAAGGACGCGCCGATCCTCGTGCTCGACGAGGCCACGTCGGCTCTGGACAGCGAGGTGGAGCTCGCCATCCAGGAGCAGCTGCTTGGGCTGATGGAAGGCAAGACAGTGATCGCGATCGCGCATCGGTTGTCGACCATCGCGCGGATGGACCGCCTGATCGTGCTCGAGGCCGGGCGGATCGTCGAGCAGGGCACGCACAACGAGCTGTTGCGGCTGGGCGGTCATTACGCTCGGCTTTGGCGGCACCAGTCGGGCGGGTTTCTGCCGCTCGACATTCCCGCGACCGAGACGGAGACCGAGTTGCCGGAGGAGCCCCCGGTCGACGAGATGCGGGCTGAGACGAAGCCCGAACCTTCTGTGGACGACGCGCCGGTGGTGACCCGGGCCTGACAGTTGTCAGCGGGCGGGGCTAGCAGCAAACGTTCGGCGCGTCACTGGGGAACCCGGGGGGGGGCCAACCCCCCCGCCTCACTGCGTTCGGCACCCCCCTTTACAGGGGGGCAAATCGTTCACCGGGCAGCCGCAGTCGCCGGCGCGCTCGGCTTGATCCAGGTGAACACGAGGTTCATCAGGATGCCGAGGACGGCAGCGGTGGCGATCGCGGGCAGGCCCTGCGGGAAACCCGGGGCCTTGATCGGCAGGAAGCCGCCTTCGTAGCCGATGTTGCCGCCGATCCCCACCACGAGGATCACCGCGCCGAGCGCGAGCTGGAGCGGGTCGAACAGGTTGACCTTGTGCTCCTGCATGAGCGCGATGCCCTGCATGCCGATCACTCCGAAGAGATACAGCGCGAGCCCGCCGCTCACGAACACCGGGATCGTCGCGGCGAGCGCCGACAGCTTCCCGATGAACGCGAGCAGGATGCAGATGACCCCTGCCGCCAGTAGCGCCGGGCCGGAGAAGTTCCGGGTGATCGCCATCAGCGAGTTGTTCTCGCCGTAGTTCGTCCCGGCGGTCGCGCCGAACAGCCCGTGAATGAAGTCGCCGACGCCGTCGAAGATCAGGTTGTAGCCGACGAACCGGTCGAGGCGGGGCTTCTCGCGGCCCTGTTCCTCGGCCAGGCGGTCCGCGTACAGGCTGATCTGGTAGAGGTGCGCGGTCGACTCGGGGATCGTCGCGATCGCCATGATCGCGATGCTGAAGATCGCGGTCGTCACCATCGGGCCGGTGAGCGCCGGCCAGGTGAGGTGCGGGGCGACGATGAACGGCGTCTCGGCCACGCGCTGGAAGTTGATCTGATCGGGGGCGACGACGAGCGTCAGCAGGTAGCCGAACACCGCGCCGAGCAGGATCGGCAGCATCCCGATGAGCCCTTTGCCCTGCAGCAGGTAGGAGAACGCCACCGTGGCGAGCAGCGTGAGGAGCGCGATGCCCCAGTAGCCGGGCACGACCGTGAGCGACATGTCGAGCGCCGCCTTGGACAGGGCGATGCCGATGACGCACGCGACCGAGCCGGTGACGACCGGGGGCAGCACCCGGTCCACGGCCTGCTTCCCGGCCGCCTTGATCACGAACCCGATGAGGATGTTGAGGATCCCGGTGGCGATGATGCCGGTCTGCATGACCGAGATCACCGCGTCGGGCGCGGGCACGCCGAACTGCACCTTGTGCCCCATCGCCTGCGCGATGCCGAGATACGCGGCGATGTAGCTGAAGCTCGACCCGTAGAAGAGCGGGATGAACGTCCCGATCGTCCGCCGCGACAGGATGAGCGCGACGACGGTCGAGACGCCGGCGCCGAGCAGCACGGTGCTGACGTGGAAGCCGCACAGCAGCGCGACGAACACCGTGGCCGGAAACATGGTGAGCGCATGCTGCAGCCCGAACAGGATGAGCCGGCCGATGTCCGGCTTGTCGTTCGGCAGATACCCGGGAAGAACGCTGGTAGCCATGATTTCTCCCTTCTCGCGAGTGATGAGTTCGTGTTCTTGGCGGATGGAACGAAGCGGTGTCGTCAGCTCTAGGGGCCACCTCCCTTCACGAGCTCCCACAGCCGGTTGGGGCTGAGCGGGATCTCGAGCAGCTCGATGCCCTTCGCCGGCAGGTCGAGCGCGTTCTCGAGCGCCTGCGCGAACAGCGGCCCCACGGGAATCGCGCCTGCCTCGCCCGCGCCCTTGACGCCGAGCGGGTTGAGCGGCGAAGGGGTCACAGTGTGCGCCAGATCCATGCGCGGCACGTCGAGCGCGGTCGGCAGCAGGTAATCGGCGAGCGAGGCGTTCAGCAGCTGGCCGTCGGCGTCGAACACGAGCTGCTCGTAGAAGGCGTTGCCGATGCCCTGCGCCACGCCGCCGTGGATCTGCCCGTCCAGGAGCAGCGGGTTCACGACCGTGCCGCAGTCGTGCACGACCGCGTACTTCCGGATTGCGATCACGAACGTTTCCGGATCGACCTCGACGATCATCGCGTGCGCACCGCTCGCCGTGGCGCCGCGCGGCGGGCCGAAGTAGCTCGTCGCCTCCAGCCCCGGCTCGGTGCCCGGCGCCACCGCGCCGCGCGTGGGATTGGCCTCGGCGGCCAGCGCGCCGAGCTTGACCGCCCGGCCCGGGACGCCAGCCACCGCGACCGCGCCGTTCCCGATCACCAGGTCCTCCTCGGCGCACTCGAAGTGCGCGGCCGCGGTGCGCAGGATCTTCTGCCGCACGAGCTTCGCCGCATCGTTGACCGCGTTCCCGGCGACCACTGCGCCGCGGCTCGCGAACGTGCCCGCGCCCCAGTAGAACTGATCGGTGTCGCCGGTCACGACCTCGACGTCGCGCACGTCCACCCCGACCTGGTCGGCGACGATCTGCGCGAACGCGGTGTAATGCCCCTGACCCTGGGTGCCGATGCCCGTCACCACGCTGACCTTGCCGCTCGCCTGCACCTGGACCTTCGCCCCCTCGTAGGGGCCGATGCCGGTGCCCTCCACGTAGCACACGACCCCGATGCCGACGTGACGCCCCTGCGCGCGCAGGCGTGGCTGCTCTTCGGCCACGAACCGCTCGTAGCCGACGAGCGCCAGCGCCTTCTCCAGGATCGGCGCGTAGTTGCCGCTGTCGTACTCGAGCGGCGCGAAATCCTGGTAGATGATCTCGTTGTCGTAGGGGAACGCCTCCGGCGGGATGAAGTTGCGCCGGCGGATCTCGTTCGCATCGAGCCCGAGCGCGCGCGCGGCGATGTCGAGCAGGCGCTCCATCACGAAGACGCCGTGCTGGCGCCCCGCGCCCCGATACGGCGTGACGGTCGGCTTGTTGGTGAACACGGCCGTGAACGTGCTGTCGTAGTGCGGCACGACGTAGACGCCGAGGAGCGTGCACTGGCTGTTGATCGGTACCGTGAGCCCATACGGATCGTAGGCGCCGGTGTCGTGCAGGAACACGTCGCGGATGCCGAGGATCTTCCCGTCCTTCGCGAGCGCCATCTCGGCGTCGTGGAGCTGCCCGCGCTCGTGGGTGGTCGCGAGGAAGTGCTCGGCCCGATCCTCGATCCATTTCACCGGCCGATCGAGCCTGATCGCGGCCCACGGGACGAGCACCTCCTCGGGGTAGAACATCATGATCTTGGGGCCGAACCCGCCGCCGATGAACGGCGCGATGACGCGCACCTGCCGCTCGCTCAGACCCAGCATCGCCGCGAGCCCGTCGCGAATGACGACTGGCGCCTGCGTCGTGTCCCACACGGTGAGCTTGTCGGCCTTGCCGTCCCACTGCGCCACGACGCCGCGCGTCTCGATGGGCATTGAGGCGCCGCGGTCGTAGGCGAAGCGGCGCTTGATGATCAGATCCGCCCGCTTCGCCGCCTCGGCGTAGTTGCCTTTCGCCTGGCGGACCCGTGCCGCGACATTGGTGCCCAGGTCGTCGTGCACCCAGGACGAGCCCGGCGCGAGCGCGCGCTCCAGGTCCACGACGGCGGGCAGCGGCTCGTAGTCCACCACGATGTCGGCGAGCGCGTCTTCCGCGACGTAGCGGCTCTCGGCGATGACGAGCGCCACCGGCTCGCCGGCGTGGCGCGCCTTGCCCTTGGCGAGCGGCACCTGCGTGCGCTCGTTGAACACGCTGCCGTCGATCGGCGGCGGCGGCACGAGCAGCGGCCCCGGCCGCCAGTAGTCGCCCAGGTCCTCGGCGGTGTAGACCGCAACGACGCCTTCGCGCCGGAGCGCCGCCGCGACGTCGATCGCGCGGATGCGCGCGTGCGCGTGCGGGCTGCGGAGGAACGCCGCGTGCAGCATGCCCGGGAGCTCGACGTCGTCGACGAACAGCGCCCGGCCGGTCAGGAGCCGTTCGTCCTCGTTGCGCTGGACGCGGGCGCCGAAGTAGCGGGTCGTCATGCGGGTGACTCCCCGTGCCGCCGCGCCGCGGCCAACAGCACCGCGTCGACGATGTGCTGGTAGCCGGTGCAGCGGCACAGGTTGCCGGAGAGCGCCTCGCGGACTTCGCCCTCGCTCGGCGACGGGTTCTCCGCCAGGAACGCTTTCATCGTCAGGAGAATGCCCGGCGTGCAGTACCCGCATTGCAGGCCGTGCGCCGCGCGGAACGCCTCCTGCAGCGGATCCAGCCGGCCGCGCTCGGGCGCCAGCCCCTCGACCGTGGTGATCTCGTGGCCGTTGGCCTGCGCGGCGAACATCAGGCACGACCGCGCCGGCAGGCCGTCGTACAGGATCGTGCATGCCCCGCACACGCCGTGCTCGCAACCGACGCGGGTGCCGGTGAGCCCGAGGTCGTGGCGGATGAAATCGCTCAGCAGCAGGCGCGACTCGACCCGGCGGGAGTAGCGCGTGCCGTTGACGGTGGTGGTGATCGCGTGCAGCTCTGCGGTCATCCGCCGGCCTTCGCTCTATCCACCGCCGTTTGCAGCGCCCGCCGGGTCAACACGCCCGCCAGATGCCGCTGGAACGCCTTGCTCGCATGGACGTTGCCGAGCGGATCGATCTCGCGTTGCGCGACCGCGGCGGCGTCGTGGATCTGCCCTTCGCCGAGGGGGCTGCCGACGAGCGCCTGGGCCGCGCTTGCAGCGCTTACCGGTGTCGCGCCGGCATTGCAGTACGCCAGGCGCGCGTGCGTGCACCGGTCGTCCTCGCCCAGCGTGACCACCGCGGCCACGCCCATCATGGCGTAGTCCCCCCGCCGTCTCGCGACCTCCATGAAGCACGTGCCGGTGCGCGGCGGCAGCCCGGGAAGTTCCACCTCGGCCAGCAGCTCGTCGGCCCGGAGCGCGGTGGTGAACACGCCGCGGAAGAAGTCCCGGGCCTCGATCCAGCGCTCGCCGCGCGCGGACTGCGCGCGCAGCCGCGCACCCAGCGCGAGCATGAGGGCCGGCAGCTCGGAGGCCGGATCGGCGTGCGCCAGGTTGCCGCCGAGCGTGCCGCGATTGCGGATCTGCGGGTGGGCGACGTGGGGCACAGCCTCGCGCACGAGCGGCTGACGCTGCGCGATGAGCGCGTCGCGCTCGAGCGTGCGGTTGCGGGTCAGCGCGCCGATTCGCAGCCCGCCGGCGCCCGCCGCGCGCACGAAATCCAGCTCGCGCAACGGGTTGATGTCCAGCACCACCGCCGGCTGGGCCAGGCGGAAGTTCATGGCCGGGATCAGGCTCTGTCCGCCGGCGAGGAATCGCGCGTCGTCGCCGTGCTCGGCCTTCAGCGCGAGCGCGCGCTCGATCGACTCGGCGGCCACGTACCTAAACGGGGCCGGCTTCATGGCGCGACAGCTCGCGCATCTTCGTTTGGTCGACCAGCTTCCCGTGACTCACGACCGCGAGGGGCGCCGCGTGCTCGCGCAGCGCCTCCAGCACGTCCGGGGCCTCGAGCACCACCAGGTTGGCGGCCGCGCCGACCTTCAATTCGTGATCGGGCACGCCCATCGCCCGGGCGGCGCGCGTCGTGATCATCTCATACAGCGTCTCCATCTCCGGGCGCGTGGTCATCCACAGCAGGTGCGCGGCGAGGAACCCGACCTCGAGCATGCTGTTGCGGCCGAATGGATAGTAGGCGTCCGAGATGTCGTCCTGGCCGAGGCAGACGTTGACGCCCGCCGCCAGGAGCTCTCTTACCCGGGCGTGCAGGGGACCGGTGTGCGGGTCGCTCACGAGGCCCAGGCCCGCCTGCTTCATGAGGGCGATCACCTTCTCGAGATACGGCGTGGCATAGAGCGCCATCGCCCGCGCGTGATGCGCGAGCACGCGCCCCTGCCAGCCGCGCTCGATGGCCGCGACGGCCATCGCCTCCAGCGTCCGCAGCCCGGCGTCGCCCGCATCGTCCACGAGCATCGAGACATCCTTGCCGAACTCCCGCGCGAGGTCGAAGCAGAACGCCACGTGGGCGGCGCTGTCGGCGGCGGTGTACTCGATCCACGGGATGCCGCCGACCACGTCCGCACCGAGCGCCATCGCCTGCCGCATGAGGGGGCCCGCGGCCGATTCGCGGACGATCCCGTCCTGCGCGAAGGCGACGACCTGGATGTCCACCACCCCTTTGAACTCCTCGCGGGCGCGGAGCAGCGCCTTCACCCCCTCGAGCCGGGCCTTGCCGTCGACGTCGGCGAGCGCCCGGAGGTGGGTCGTGCCGTGAACCGCGGCGAGCGCAACCGCGCGGCGCACGTTCTCGACGATCCATGACTCGGCGTACTGGGCCTTGACGCGCGCCGCCAGCTCGATGGCCGACAT
>Ga0184639_10000142_pt1 | contig 24724 bp, 22 predicted proteins | sample PLM31_170_b2_FD_133155 | JGI IMG/M metagenome (GOLD analysis project Ga0184639, IMG submission 133155) | Groundwater sediment microbial communities from an aquifer in East River, Colorado, USA - PLM3-1_170_b2 | ecosystem: Environmental > Terrestrial > Soil > Riparian zone | place: USA: East...
ACCTCGAGCGACACGAATCCGTCGCCGGCCCCGCTCGACTCGTAGAGCGGACGGAAGAGATCGGCCGCGGCTCGGATGTCGTCCAGAATCATATGGTCGAGAACGCGCACGGCGCTCCATCCGGCCTGCGCCATCTGCCGCAAATCGGCGGTGTAGATCTCGCTACCGGCGATCGCCTGCTCGAAGATCGTCGGATTGGAAGTCATCCCGCGGATATCGCCGTCCGAAATCAGGCGCTGAAGCTCTCCGGATTCGATCATCCCGCGCTGCAAGTCGTCCAGCCATAGGGATTGGCCCAGGGCAAGCAGGGAAGGGATTCGGTTCATTGCGCCCTCACCCCTGTCCCCTCTCCCGCCGGGCGGGCGAGGGGAAGGATCGCTCGAACCTGCGCCGTCCATGGCGGAGGCGCTAATCACCCTCGCCTCGTTCGAGCGCCTCGATCTTCTTCAACCGGCGCACGTGGCGCTCCTCTCCGCTGAAGCGCGCCTTGAGGAAGGCCTGGACGAGTTCCACCGCCAACGCCTCCCCGACCACTCTGGCGCCGAGCGCCAAGACATTGGCGTCGTCGTGTTCCACCGCCTGTTGCGCCGAGTACGTGTCGTGGCAGACGCCGGCGCGGATCCCCCTGAGCTTGTTGGCGGCCACGGCGGCGCCCACGCCCGAGCCGCAGATCAGGACTCCCCGTGTGGCATTTCCCCTCTGGATGGCGTGGCCGACAGCCGCGGCGAAGTCGGGATAGTCCACCGGCGCTTCCGAGTCGGTCCCCAGATCGAGCGGTTGATGGCCGGCGGCGCGAACCGCGTCCAGGATGGGGTGTTTCAGCGGAAACCCTGCGTGGTCACACGCGACGGCGACAATCACACCGCTACTCCGAATCTGTCATTGCGAGACGCCCGAAGCACTTCGACTTCGCGTTGGGCAGGGGAGGCAATCTCCAGCATCATACTTGTCATTGCGAGGAGGCCGTACCATAGTCCCCGCAGAGGGAGGCCGACGACACTTGCACCGCGCTTCGCCGCACCTGCCCTCCTCGCCAGGACGCCGGGGCGGTGTGGCGGGCGGTGCCAAGGAACGCAGTGCGGTGCAGTGCAGGTGAGCAATCTCCTCTCGAGGCGATTGCTTCGCCCCCTGCCGGGGGCTCGCCATGACGGTGGAAGAGGGACCGCTTCGCCAGGAAGAACGCGACTCGTCTGGAGTAAGGACTCACCCCACCTCCGACGAGACCGCCAATCGCTCGAGCACTTGTCTCGCCACGGCAGCGATGCGCTCCGGTGTGAGGCCGAGGTTTCGATAGATCTCCTTATACGGCGCCGAGGCGCCGAAGCCTTCCAGACAGACAGCCGCCCCCGCGTCGCCCACCCAACGCTCCCAACCTTGACGCACTCCCGCTTCGGCCGCCACGCGTGCACGGACATCCGGAGGAAGAACCGCCTCCCGGTACGGCCTGTCCTGACTCTCGAAGAGTTCCCACGATGGGAACGAAACCAGCCGGACTGAAAGCCCTTCAGCGGCGAGCATCTCGCCGGCAGCGAGAATCAGCTCGACCTCCGAGCCGGAGGCCATCAAGATCACCTGCAGCCGTCCCTCCCCGAGATCGGCCAAGACGTACGCCCCGCGTCGAAGGCCGTCGGCCGAAGCGTAATCTCGCCGGTCGAGCGTCGGGACGGATTGCCGCGTGAGCGCCAGCGCGGTGGGGCCGCCGGTGTGCTCGAGAGCCTGCAGCCAGGCGAACGCCGTCTCGTTGGCGTCGGCCGGGCGAAGGACGACCAGGTTGGGAATGGCGCGCAGCGCCGCCAGATGCTCGATGGGCTGATGCGTCGGGCCGTCCTCGCCCAGGCCGATCGAGTCGTGGGTGAAGACGTAGATCACGCGCACGCCCATCATCGCCGCCAACCGGATGGGGGGCCGCATATAGTCGGAGAACAAGAGGAATGTCCCACCGTACGGGATGATCCCACCGTGCAACGCGATGCCGCTCAGGCTGGCGCCCATGGCGTGCTCGCGGACTCCGAAGTGCAGGTAGCGTCCGGCCGGATTCTCGGCCGAGAACGGCGCCTCCCCTTTCAACGCGGTCTGGTTGGAGACGGTGAGATCGGCTGAGCCCCCCATGAGCTCCGGCATCGCCTGCGCCAAAGCGTTCAACACCTTCCCGGAGGCGGCCCTCGTGGCCATCCCCTTCGGATCCGCCGGAAACTCCGGGAGAAGTGTGGCAAGATTTGCGGGCAGCGCGCCGGCCAACCGCCGATCGAGTTCGGCAGCCTCGTGCGGGAATGTCTTTCGATAAGCTTCGCGTCGGCCGTTCCAGATCCTGTGAGCCTCCCGGCCGCGGGCGGCTGCGGCTACGAAGAGGGTTCGCGCCTCCTCCGGGATGAGAAATCTCGGCTCGTTGGGCCAGCCGAGACTTTCCTTCGCTCCCCGTAACTCATCTTCGCCGGGCGGCTCCCCGTGGGCCTTCTCCGTGTCCTGACGAGTCGGCAGGCCGTAGCCGATATGGGTGCGGCAGACGATCAACGACGGGCGCGAGTCGGCGACGGCCTCCTGTAAGGCGCGATCGATGCTCTCCAAGTCCTCGACATCAGGGACGTGGCCCACGTGCCACCCGTAAGCCTGGAAACGGGCGGCGCGGTCCTCGGTAAAGGTCAGGTCGGTACTTCCGTCGATGCTGATTCGATTGTCGTCGTAGAGGTAGACCAGCCGGCCCAGACGGAAGTGACCTGCGAGCGAGGCGGCCTCGGAAGAGACGCCCTCCATCAAGTCGCCATCGGAGACGATCCCGAAGATGCGGTGGTCGAAAAGGAAGTGGGCGTCGCGGTTGAAACGGGCCGCCATGTGGTGGGCCGCGATCGCCATCCCGACCCCGTTGGTGAAACCCTGGCCGAGTGGGCCGCTCGTCGTCTCGACGCCCGGCGCCAAACCGTGCTCGGGATGACCCGGAGTGCGGCTTCCCCACTGACGGAAGCGTTGCAGCTCTTCGAGGGGCAGGTCGTACCCGCACAGATGCAACACGGAGTAGAGCAGCATCGACCCGTGCCCGGCGGAGAGGACAAACCGGTCGCGGCCGGGCCAGGCCGGATCGGACGGATCGAAGCGCAGATGCCGGGTCCAAAGCACATAGGCCAGCGAGGCGGCGCCCATCGGCAGCCCCGGATGGCCGGAATTGGCCTTCTGCACGGCGTCGGCCGACAGAAAGCGGATGGTGTTGATGGCGAGGCGGTCTAGATTGGACTGCATTGCGAGAGGTCCTGAGGATCGAGATTCAACGCGTCGATAATAGCACACTCAATAGTGGTCAGTGGTCAGTGGTCGGTGATCAGCGATCAAACCTACCCCACAACCTCAGAAGCTCAACACCGAGGCGAGCCTGGTCGATCGGCTCGCGGTCAACTCGGCGGACGTGGGAAGATCGCGACCCACCTTTCAAGACCGGGGTACTGGGCAAGATGATAGTGGAGACCTAGAGGCGGCCCATTTTGCGGTAGATCGCTCCCGGGACAACCCGATGCCACGGCAGCGGTCTACGTCAGGGCGCGCAGCACGATCGCGGTGAGTAGCGTTGTGAGAGCCGCCACGACGACGGGCGCGAGAACGAAGAAGACTCCGATGGCGACGGTCACGATGCCGATCGCCCGTCCCAACGTGACCCCATTGGCCACGGCGAGCCCTCGCAGCAGGAGGGCTACGCTCCAAACCAACGCCAGAACACCCAGGATCCTTGCAAGCGAAGCGAGCGTGCCCGTGACAGGAAAGGAATCCAGCACGGTCAATGCCTGAGGCAGGAGGGCCAGCAGCAAGAGGCTGACCTGGTTACGCAGGGTCCCGGTCCCACCCAACCAGCGGGCCACAAGCACAATCGGCAACGTAAGGACCATCAGGCTGGCCAGCAAGTTGAACGGCGTCGAAAGCCACGCACCGAACGTCCGCAGCACCTGACTCGCCCGGGCGCCGAGGGGTGGCGCGACAGACTCGAGGGTTGTGGAAAGGTTGGTGAGGACCGTCGAGACTTCGCTGGTAGTGGGCTCGACGATGCCGGCGATGCCCTCCGGCAGGGACCCGGGGATCGCTGCAATGGCCGACGCCGACTGCTGCGCGCGCTCAGCCGCGGACGGCTGGGTCAGGTCGGCGCGGACACCGGTCAGTTCGCCAAACCCTGCGATCAACCCGGCCACGACCGCCAGACCCAGACTCACCGCCATGGCGTTCGGCGCCGATAGATGCTGCCGGAGCTCCCCGGGATCCAGCATCAGGATTCTCCACGCCCGACGGAAGTGATTCGTCATTCTGAATCCTCCTTGCGCATACCGAGGGCTAGAAGAGCCGCTGGTAGAGGGCGACGCCCAACAGGACTCCCAGGACGAAGGCCAGTACGATGAACAGGTAGTTGACGGCGAACATCAGCACCTGGGCCGCCAGGCTCCGCTTCCATGTCAGAGCAGGAAACGTCACGCGCATCGCCTGATAGGTCGTCAACAGGGTCCATCCGGTCACGAGCGCCGAGGGCACGATCATCCCCGGGACCACAGTCATTAGATAAAACAACTGAGGCGCATTGGCGACGGCCAGCGAGCCCCAGAAGGCGCGGCGGGGCGCCTGACCGCCCAGCCGCCGACCAAAGTACTCGCCGAAGATGGCGAACGTCAGCCAGCGCAGCAGGCCGCCGATCCAGATCGACAGCGGAGCGAGCAAGATCCCAGCGCGCGTCGGATAGTCCAGGCGAAGATGCGCGGCGAGCCAGAAGGCCCGGTAGACAAGATCGAACACGACCGCCGCCATGCTGCCCGATTGAACCCAGCTCTGATAGACCTGCGTAGTCGTCAGCGCGCTTTGCAGCGTCGTCTGGATCTGATCAAGCGGGGGGAGAGTCAGGTATTGGAGGAGCATGCCCAACGCCGTGGCGACGCCGACGGTGAGATAGAGGATGGTCAACACCTTGAACCCGGCTCGGGCAGGGCTGGAAGCGTTGGTCACGCTTCGATAGGCGCTACCGTCCAACAGAAGCGCCCGCCATAGCACACGGAACGTCTGACGGATCGAGAGGGTCGGACTTGGCGCGGGACTTGCCACGGATTCCTCAACGGTCATCATGCCTCCTTTAGCGCTCGCCTTCGAGATGTCGCGCTTCGTGCCTGTGTCCCCGGCTTCGGCCAGGTGAGGGCGAGTGTCGAGCCGAGGTTTTCGACACTACCCGTCGTGCCCGCGCTGGGCGACGCGACCCAGTCCCCACAAGGCCAGCGCGATCAGGATCACCGGTGCGAGTGCGATGGCCAGGCACCCCAGCCCCATCACCGCGCCGCCCGGGCCATAGAAGAGGTAGATAAGGATTCCACCCGCTCCGAACAGCAGCCCCAGCGCGCCGACGAGAATCCGAAGTTGAGTGCTGCGGGCGTATTCTCTGAGGTCTCGGGCGGGTCGGGTCATCCCGGTTCAAACCGCGGCATCGCGGCACGACCTCGGCGCAGCCGGCGGATCGTCCCGCGTAGGCCGAAGCAGCGTTCCAAATCGGCGAGCGACCGGGCCATCGCCGCCCGGCCGGCCTCGATAACCGGTCCCGGCTCCGGCGAATCGAGGATGCCGATGCCGGACACCTCGGGCCGGACCACGACCTCCGGGTCATCCATCTGAAGTCGAAGCTCGGTGAACAAGCGCGATGCGATTTCGAAGGAGCGGCCGAAGACCTGCAAGGCCTGGCCGACTCGCAGGCGAGAAATGACACCGAAGGCCGGCATGATCTCCAGCGCAGAGGGTCCCGGCGGCGCGCCGGGTTTGGACGAGAGCACGACGGCCACAACCGGTCCGCCGTGCAAGGAGCGAACCGGCCCCACCAGCACCGGATCGATCACCCCGCCGTCGATCAGGCGAGTGTCTCCATTGACGCGCGGAGGAAAGATTCCCGGGAGAGCGATCGTCGCCAGAACCGCGTCGACCAGGCGGCCTTCCGTCATGACGACTTCGGACCCCGACCCGAGGTCGACGGCCGTCAGCGCTAACCGACAGCGGACGTCCTTGAAGGTCTTGTCCGCCAAAGAATTCTCGAGCAGATCCCGGATCCGGTCGATCCCCAGCAATCCTCCCGACGACGGATGCAGACGAAACAGGCCGCTCCCCCACGCACTTTTCGCCCAGGAGGCGATTTCGGCGGGAGAGCGCCCGGCGGCATACAACGAGCCAATCACGCCCCCGATGCTCGTCCCGGCCAAGGCGCCGACGGAATACCCGGCGCGTTCCAGCTCAGCTAGCACGCCGATGTGAGCCAAGCCGCGCGCTCCGCCGCCCCCCAGAGCGAGAGCGACTTCTCTGTTCACTCGGTCCTCCCCCTCACCCTTTCCATCTCCTGGAATCGTTTGCGCCGGATCGATCATCTCAGCTATTGCCTTAGGAGGTTTCAAACGGCCGAGGGACGATCCGGCCCCCGCTATGGGTCCTTTTGTAGGCCGAGGGAATATCCCGAGGCCCTCCGTATGGTCCTGCAGAAGGCCGAGGGATTATCCGGAGGCCCTCCATATAATCGTGCGGAAGGCCGAGGGATTGTCCCTGGACTCTTCCTATGGTCCTGCAGAAGGCCGAGGGATTATCGCGATGCCACAGGCCGTGGGGCCAGACTCCGGATGAGTGCCCTGGCGTCTGCCAAAGGATCTTCGGCATGAGGCAGGTCGTGCTCGGTCGTGACTGTGACGGCGAGCCTTCCGGCGGCAGATCGCAGCCTCGCGGGCGCGCCCTCCCAATCTCGATACCAGCGAAGGAGTGCTACGACGTCCCCCGGCGCGGTCTGGCCGGTCGTCTGGTGAAAAGTTGGGCGAATCGCCCATCCAGCCGCGCGGCGGGCGCATACTCTGGCCCGCCCCTCGTTCCCCTCTTTTCGATAGCGCACAGAACGGTCGAGCTCTCGCCAGACCTGTTCCGGATCCGTGTCGGCCGGCACGTCGGCATGCTACCACAAGCCTCAAAAAGGAACCTCCCGGAAGCTCAAAGCTTTCCGGGAAGCTTGGATCCCTCCCGCCGCTCAGAAGAGACTGGGACTGCTTCCCCGGCCGATCAGGGCGAGGAACTCCTGCCGTGTAGCCTCTTTGTCTCGGAAGGAGCCGCACATGGCGCTGGTGACCATGCGGGCATTGGCCTTCTTCACCCCGCGCATCATGGCGCATAGATGCAGTCCCTCCACTACGACCCCGACCCCGTGCGGATGCACCGCGGCCTCGATGAACTCGGCGATTTGCCGGGTCATCCGCTCCTGCACCTGGAGCCGGCGGGCGAACAGGTCCACGATGCGCGGGATCTTGGAGAGCCCAATCACCTGGCCCGCCGGGGTATAGGCGACGTGCGCGCTGCCGATGAAAGGCAGCAGGTGATGCTCGCACAGGCTGTAGAACTCGATATCGCGAACAATGACCATCTCATCGTAGGCGACGTCGAACAAGGCGTCATTGATCATCTCGTGCGGGTTGACCCGATACCCGGCCAGCAGCTCGTCGTACATCCGGGCCACCCGTTCGGGCGTCCGCTCCAGACCCTGCCGGCCGACGTCTTCGCCGAAGGCTTCGAGCAACTTCCGCACCGCCGACTCGATATCGGGCCGGGCTATCCCGACCCCATCAAGCGCTTCCGCCGCGGCTTCGATATTGTGCATGTCGACCTCCTACCGCTAAGGCCCTGACGTTCCTTCGGCCCAGATCATACCAGCCCGAGGTGGTGAGTCGACAGACTCGAGGGTAGGGATATGGGATGGCGAGCACACGAATAACCTACATGGTCCGGTCCCGCTCAGGGTTCGAAGCTAGTTCGTTGTGGTCAACCCATATACAATTGGCTCATGTCGGCAAGCCCGAGCGACTCGGGCCATGTGGCCCTCGTCACCGGCGGCGCGCGCCGCGTCGGCCGGGCACTCGTCGAAGCGCTGGCGGACGCCGGCGCAGATATCGCCGTCCACTACTGCGCCTCCGCGAAGGAGGCAGAGGACGTGGCGCAGGACATGACCAGGCGAGGTCGTCGGGCAGCGGCGCTCGGAGCGGATCTCGCCGATCCGGATCAAGCCTCGGGCCTGATCGCTCGAGCCGAAAGGGAGCTCGGGCCGATCGACTGGCTGGTCAACTCCGCAGCCGTTTTCGAGCCCCTCGAGTTCGACGAAACAACTGTCGAAGACTGGGACCGCCACTTCGCGGTCAATCTGCGGGCGCCTTTCCTGGTGTCACAGGCCTTTGCCCGGTCGCGCGCCGGACGGCCCGGCGTCATCATCAACATCCTCGACTGGCGGGCTCTGCGCCCGAGAGCCGACCATTTTCCGTACACCATTGCCAAGGCCGGCTTGGCGGCCATGACCCATAGCCTGGCCCTGGCCCTGGCTCCATCGATCCGGGTCAACGGTCTCGCTCTTGGTGCGGTCTTACCGCCCTCCGACGGCGGAGAAGCGAACGCTTTAGAGGGGGTCCCGGCTGGCCGATGGGCCCGGCTTGACGAGGTCGCGGACGCCTTGCGATTTCTCGTGGCCGGTCCGGACTACATCACCGGCGCCATCTTGCACATCGACGGCGGGCGCCACCTCGTCCAAGGTTGACCATGACCGAAGACTGCATCTTCATTCGAGACTTGCTCGTCCGCGGCATCCTAGGAATCAACGACTGGGAGCGAGAACAGCCTCAGGACATCTTGCTCAACTTGACTCTCTTCACTGACCTTCGCCGCGCCGGGTTCTCCGACGATATCGCCGACACAGTCAACTACCGGACCGTCACCAAGGGCATTCTGGCAATGGTCGAGGCGTCGACGCGCTACACCGCTGAGGCCCTGGCGGCCGACATCGCCGACCTGTGTCTGCGAGAGCCGGGCGTCGTGCGGGTGCGCGTGCGGGTCGAGAAGCCAGGGGCGCTTCGCTTCGCCCATTCGGTCGGTGTCGAGATCGAGCGCGAGCGCAGCGACCCCGACTGAGGAGCGAACGGCGACATTGCACCGTGCCGTCATCTCTCTCGGATCGAACATCGACCCCAAGCGGCACCTGCCGGAGGCGGCGGCGCGCTTAGCGGAGCTCGGTCGGGTCGTTGCCGCCTCGGGCGTCTACGCTTCTCCAGCAGCCGGCCCACCAGGACAACCCGACTTCCTCAACGCCGCCGTGCTTCTTGAAACCGAGATCGTCCCTGAGGATCTTCGCTCCCGCTTGCGGCGCGTCGAAAGCGATCTCGGGCGAGTGCGGACGGAGGATAGGTACGCCCCCCGCCCGATCGATCTCGACCTCGTCCTGTACGATGACCTTGTCGTCGAAGGTTCGGGCCTTCGTCTACCTGATCCCGACTTGCTGACGCGCGGCTATCTGGCGGTGACGGCCGCCGAGGTCGACCCGGCGCGACGCCACCCGGTGACGGGCGAATCGCTGGCGACGATTTCCGGCCGACTGGTCTCGGCGGCACGGCTGACGGCGCGGCCGGATGTCATCCTCCTCCCGGAGCCGGACGAGAAAAGTCGCGGCCGATGACGAACCGTGCCGAGATCGTCATCTGCGGCGCCGGGATCGCCGGCATCTCCGCCGCCTATCACCTGGCGGCGGTGCGCCGCGTGGCGCGGGTCGTCCTGGTCGACGATCGCCCGCCGCTCTCACTGACGAGCGACAAATCCACCGAGTGCTACCGCAACTGGTGGCCCGGGCCGGGCGAGGCGATGGTGCGCCTGATGAACCGCAGCATCGATCTGCTCGACGGTTGGGCGCATGAGACCAACAACCGCTTCCTGCTGAATCGCCGCGGGTATCTGTACGCCACGGCCGATCCCGGCAGGGTCGAATCATTGGCGCGGGCAGGCCGAGAGGCGGCCTCGCTCGGCGCCGGCCCGCTACGGACTCACAACAGCGCCTCGGGGGACGCATCCTACGCGCCAGCCTCGCCTTCCGGGATCGCCGCCGGGCTGGATGGGTCGGACCTGTTGACGGACCGCGCGTTGATCCGGCACCATTTTCCCTATCTGGCACCGGACACGGTCGCGGCGATCCACGCACGCCGCTGTGGTTGGTTCAGCGCCCAACAGCTCGGCACGCTATTGCTCGAGCGGGCGCGGGATGCGGGCGTCGAGGTCCTCAACGGCCGATTGACGTCGGTCGATGCGACCGGGGGGCGCGTCCGCCAAGTCAGGATCGATCGACGCAACGGATCGGAGGGCTGGTCCACCGATAGGCTGGTCCTGGCCGCTGGGCCGTTTCTCCAGGAAGCGGCGGCGATGCTCGGCCTTGAGCTACCGGTCTTCGCCGAGTGGCATGCCAAGGTGGCCATGGCCGACCCCCTTCGCGTCGTTCCGCGAGACGCTCCCTTGCTGATCTGGACCGACCCACAACACCTGGATTGGTCCGAGGAGGAGCGCGCTGAGCTTGCATCGTCTGCGGCGACTGTGCCGCTGCTCGAATCGTTCCCCGACGGAGTGCATGCCCGGCCGGAGGGCCCCTCCGACAGTCCGATACTGCTGATCCTATGGACCTATCACACCGAGCCAAGGACGCCGGTGTTCCCAGGGCCCGTGGATCCTCTGTACCCGGAGGTCGCTTTGCGCGGCCTCTCGCGCATGTTGCCGGGACTGCGCGCTTACTTCGGCCGCGCGCCGCGACCCGTGGTCGATGGGGGCTACTATCTCAAGACTCGCGAGAACCGGCCCTTGATCGGACCGCTTCCTGTGGAGGGCGCCTTCGTTCTGGGGGCGCTTTCGGGATTCGGATTGATGGCCGCGCCGGCCGCCGGCGAATTACTGGCGGCCTACGCCACAGGACAGACGCCGCCGGACTACGCCGCGGCCTTCCGCCTGGATCGATACGACGATCCCGCCTACCAGGCGTTACTCGAGAACTGGGGGAGTACGGGCCAACTCTGAATGCAGTGGTCGGTGGTCGGTGGTCAGTGGTCGGTGGTAAGTGGTAGTGGTCAGAAGAAAGCCACACCGGTCAGCGGTTATTTGTCGGGAATCGGCCCAGCCCCCTGCTCCCTAAATCTACAATCCCCAATCTCCAGACTCTCATTCTCCCGTCACCTACGTTCCTGCATTGGCGACAGGCAGTGAATCACTGACCACTGACCACTATTCGATGATGCCCGCCCCCACAAGAGCCCGACGCACGAGCCCGCGATCGGACTCGCTAAGCGGAAGCAGCGGCGGGCGAGGCGGGCCACCGTAGCGGCCGGTCCAATCCATCGCTGCCTTCAACCCGGGAACGCCGAAACGGGAGGTGACCGCGGCATTGGCTTCGATCAAGCGTCCCTGGATCCTGCGCGCCTCTTCAAGTTCGCCGGCGCGGAAGGCGCGCAGCAACGCGTCGAGCGAGCTCCCGCAAATGTTGGCCAGGGCGGCTACCGCGCCGACGGCGCCGACGGCCAGGGCCGCCAGGAAGAAACCGGCGGAGCCAGCCAACACCTGGAACCCTTCGGCCGACCCGGAGACGATGCGGGCCAGCTTCACGACGTCCCCGGCGCTGTCTTTCATCCCGACGATGCGCGGATGATGGGAGAGTTCGATGGCGGCTTCGGCCGACATGTCGACCCCGGTGTTGGCTGGAACGTTATAGAGAACGACCGGAAGGGGAGATCGGTCGGCGACCGCCCGGTAGTGCGCGATCAGTGCGGCGGAGGTCATCCGGCCCCGGTAGTAACCGGGGGTGACGACGATCGCCGCGTCCGCGCCGGCCCGGGCCATCTTCTCACACAGGTCAGACGTCGCTTCCGTCGACTCCATGCCGGAGCCGGCGATCACCAAGCGATCGGGCGTCGCCACCTGGCGCACGCGCCGGACAACCTCGACCCGTTCCTCGATCGTCAGCAAAGGGAATTCGCCGTTCGAGCCCCCCGCGACGTAACCGGAGTGCGGCTCGTCATTCCACCCGGCGATATTCTCTTCCAATCGATCGAACAGGATCTCGCCCGACTCGCCGAACGGGGTAGGGATAGGTGGGAAGATTCCGCCCAGCCGGAGTGCTGTCTTGGTCATCTCAGCCACCGATCAGGGTCGCACCTAACCGACCAACACAGCCAGCACCATCGTGCTTATGGACATGCTTTCCTCCAGACCGGTCTAGGTTCTCGACAGAACCGCCCGGGCCGGCGCGCCGTCGCTACCGACGAGCTTCATCGGCAGGCAGGTGAGATGATAGGGTCCGGGGGGCACTCGGCTCAGGTCGACCCCCTCCAGAATAACAACTCCCGCCCTGAGCAGGATTTCGTGCGTCGGCCGGCTGTTCTTGTACGGCGGCACCGAGAGGTAATGCACCCCCACCAGCCGCATCTCGCGCTGAACGAGCCAATCGGCGCCGCTGGCGTCGACGGCGACGAAGCTGGTCTGGAAGGTCCTTTCTCCCCGTTTCCAGAAATCTGAGTTATGGGTGCGAAGCAGGACGCGGCGAGAACGGGCCGGGATGTGCGCCCTGGCGAGCGCCCCGGCGTCGATCACCGTCGCGCGTCGCAGATCGGCCACGAACGCACGCCCAATCAGTACCCCCAGCGGCATCGCCTCGACCGCCGGCGCCCCGTCGAGGAAGTGCAGCGGCGCGTCGACATGGGTTCCGGCGTGCGCTCCACACGAAAGGGTCGAGGCGTTGGCGTTCGCGCCTTGCGCTATCGACTTGACCCTTTCAAGATGGAAGGGGGCATCTCCCGGCCAGACGGGCATCCCATTCTCGAGAGGGACGGTGATGTCGTAGAAGCGCACGGCAGCCACGGGATGCATTATAGTAGGGGCGAAGCACCGCTTCGCCCCTACCCTCGTCCCAACGGAAACCGCTGGAGGAACGATGACCGACATCGCCGCCGTCGATCAGATTATCGGCCGCCGCCTGGATGCCTCGTTGGCAGAACTCGCCCGCCTATGCTCCCAGCCGAGCATTTCCGCCAGCGGCCAGGGCATTCAAGAATGTGCTTCCCTGGTGGGCGATATGCTTAAGGCGAGAGGCTTTCTGGTCCGAACGATGAAGACCGGCGGGAACCCTGTCGTCTATGCCGAGCGGACCGGCGGCGCCGCCCGGACTCTCCTCTTCTACAACCACTACGACGTCCAGCCTCCAGAGCCGCTCGACCTTTGGGAATCCCCGCCTTTCGAGCCCGCCGTGCGCGATGGGAAGATGTATGCCCGCGGAGTCAGCGACGACAAGGGACACATCGTCTGTCGCCTTGCCGCGATCGACGCGTTGCTCGAAGCGGACGGCGAATTACCCTGCAATGTGAAGTTTGTCATCGAAGGTGAAGAAGAGACGAGCAGCGCCAACCTGGCCACCTTCGTCCGGAGCAACAAGGACTTGCTGGCGGCCGACGCTTGCCTGTGGGAGTTTGGCGGGGTCAATCATGAAGGCACGCCCATTCAGTATGCCGGACTACGCGGCATCGCCTACGTCGAACTGTCGGTCGAGACTGCCAGCATCGATTCGCATTCCGGCCTGGGCGGATCGATCTTCCCCAACGCCGCCTGGCGGTTGGTGTGGGCACTGGCGACCCTGAAAGGACCCGACGAGCGAATCCGCCTCCCAGGTTTCTACGACAAGATCCGCCCACCTTCGGCGCGCGATCTCGAACTGTTGGCCATGTTCCCGGACGAGGCACAGACCTTGCGCGAACGATACGGACTGAAGGATTTCATCAAGGGGCTGACGGGCGGAGTGGAGCTTGCGCGAGAAGAAGTCTTCACGCCCACCTGCACAATTTGCGGACTGACCTCCGGCTATCAGGGCCCGGGCAGCAAGACGGTCCTTCCGGCGCGCGCTTCGGCCAAAGTCGACTTCCGGCTGGTCCCCGACATGACCCCGGAAGAAGTCCTCGGCCAACTCCGCGCGCACCTCGACCGGGAAGGTTTCTCCGACGTGCAGATCACCGACCTGGGCAGTGAGCCCCCGGCACGGACGGACACGGATCATCCTTTCCTGCGGCTCGTAGTCCGGACGGCCGAGGAAGTCTATGGTCGACCTCAACTGATCGCACCGATCACAGGTGGTTCGGGGCCGAATCATCTCTTCGTGAACGACCTGAATCTCCCCGTCGCGACCGCCGGTGTCGGATATCCGGGGGCCCAGATTCACGCGCCGAACGAGAACCTGGTCATCGACCACTTCGTCACCGGGGTGCGCCATACGGCCCGCGTACTCGACGCGTTCGCCAGAATGACGTGATGCAAGCCTGTGATCAGTGATCAGTGAACAGCGGTCAGTGGTCGGTGGTCACTGGTCAGTAGCCGATATAGCGGCCGTTGCTGACCACAGACCACCGACCACTGACCACCTCAAGGAAGGCCCTGCTATAATGCCTTCGCATTTCGGGGCGTGGCGCAGCCCGGCTAGCGCACCTGCATGGGGTGCAGGGGGTCCCGGGTTCAAATCCCGGCGCCCCGACTGACCAGACTTCCCGCTCGTAGGGGCGAAGCACGCTTCGCCCTTACGCTCGCGGGAAGCTTGCCTCTACTCATGCGCATCCTGATCACCGGCGCGGCAGGCAACCTCGGCGGCTTTCTGGCGCGGGACCTGGCTCGAGGTCCGCACGCGTTGCGATTGATGGTCCACCGCACGCCCTTGGCGGCGGATCTGGAGCCTGCGACCTCGGTCGAAGTCGTCCGCGCCGACCTGGCTCAGCCGGAGACCCTCCCAGCCTCGGTCGCGGGTGTGGATGCGATCGTTCACTTCGCCGGCGTCCTCTTCCGGCCGTTCCCCGAGCGATTCCTTCCGACGACGAATCTCCAGTACGTGGTGAACCTCTCCCAGGCGGCGGTCACGGCCGGCGCCGGGCGCTTCATCTTAGTGAGCTTCCCCCACGTCGAGGGCGAAACGACTCCCGATGCGCCGGCAGGGGCTGCGATCGATCGCCTCCCGATATCTGTTCACGCCCAAACGAGGTTGGCGGCTGAGCGACATCTCCTGGAGAGGTGCTCGGGAACGAAGACCGCGGCGGTGATTCTGCGCTCAGGCCTGATCTACGGGAGAGGCGTGCTGATGCTCGAGGCCGGTCGAAGGCTGATGCGTCGCCGGATGCTGGGCGTGTGGCGGCGTCCCACCTGGATCCATCCCCTTTCGTTGCCCGACTTCCTCGCCTGCGTGCGGGCGTCCATCGAGAAGCCCGACATTTCGGGAATCTACCCCATCGCCGACGACCGCCCGATGACGCTGCAAGATTTCCTGGATACGCTGGCGCGCCACTGGGGCTTTGCGCGGCCGTGGCGAGCTCCGGCGCCGATGTTTTATACCGCCGGCCTGGCGTGTGAAATCTGGGGGGCGTTGTGGGGCACAGGTGCTCCCCTCACCCGCGATTTCATCCGCATCGGGATGGTCTCCCACGTGTGCGACACAAGGCGGATGCGCGCCGAACTCGTGCAAGACTTGGCGTATCCCACGTTGGAGGATGGGCTGGGATTGCTTTAGCATACGGGCGCGTCCGTAGCCGCAGGCTTTAGCCTGCGTCTGCGCGCCCGGCCGAAACCGGCCACTACCAAAACCCGGCCATCCGCAGGCGCTTCGAAGCAGCATTTGCTGAAATTGCGAAGGCGCGGGTACAGCCCTGTCCGGAGCCACAGGCTTTAGCCGGCGGCTGCCAAGACCCGACAGTCCGTTCATGATTTGTAGCAAGTTTCGGAGGCTTGCAGAGGAACGGGGTATGGGCCTGCCCGAAAACGCAGGCTCTAGGTTGCGTCCAAGCGCCGGCTGAAGCCGGCGGCTACCAAGACCAGGCCCTCTCCGCTCAGCGCGTAGCCTCTATGTCAAGCTCCACTCCGGCGAGGCGCTCCAGCACGCCGATGATGGCCGAGTTGTCCAAACTGCCCATCCCCAGCTCGAGCATGTCAGCAAAGAGTTGGGTATGGACCGCTACCGAGGGAAGCGGGACGCCGTAGGTGCGCGCCGTGTCGAGGACGATGGCCAGGTCCTTGTGCATCATGTAGGCCTTGAATCCCGGGCCGCGCTCGCCACGGAAGAGCCGCGCCGGTTTGACATCGAGCGTCCAACATTGAGCCGCCCCGCCGCGGATGGCTTCGATCACTCGTCGCGGATCGACCCCGGACTTCTGCGCTAACAGAAGCAGCTCCCCCATCGCCACCATTTGAGCCGCAACCATGATCTGGTTGCAGGCCTTGGCCACCTGGCCCGCGCCGCTCCCCCCGACATGGGTGATCGTCTTGCTGACGGTCTGCAATACCGGGCGGACCTTCTCGACCGCTTGAGCTTCCCCGCCGACCATGATCGTCAACGTCCCTTCCCGTGCTCCGACATCTCCACCGGAGACGGGTGCGTCGAGAAATGCGATCCCCGTGTCCTTCAACCGCACAGCGATGTCCCGCGCGGCCTCAGGCCGGATGGTACTGTGGTCGACGACGATCAACCCAGGGCGGCCGCCCTCCAGCACGCCCCCGCGGCCCAGGATCACTTCCTCGACGTCGGGCGTGTCTGGAAGGTTCGTGCAAACGACGTCCGAGGCCGCAGCGACTTCTGCCGGCGATCCGGCGGCGGCCGCTCCCTCCCCGGCGAGCTCCTCGACGGGGCCCCGGCTTCGATTGTGGACGGTCAGGTCGAATCCCGCCTTGAGGATGTTCCGCGCCATGGCTTTCCCCATCAGGCCGAGCCCAACATACCCGACGCGCATGGTCGTCCCTCCAGAGAGGCCGTCTAAACGAAGGCTTCGAACACCCGGTTCCCAAGGAGTCGCCCACGCGTTGTCAGGCGCACTCGCTCCGGTCGGTTCTCGATCAGCCCGTCCGCCTCGAGGGCGAACAGCCGCTTCCCGTAGCGTTTCCGAGGACTTTCTCCGAAGCGCCTCTGAAACCAGTCCGGCCTGATTCCTTCGCGGGTGAGTCGAAACCCAAGGAGCATGGTCTCGTCCATTTCTGTGACGCCCTCGACTCGTGTGCGTTCGGCCACCGCCGGGGAGCAGGGCAACTCTGCAGCTCCGCCTCGACCGAGGCTCTCGACATATCGGCGCGGTGATAGGACATTGGAATAGCGCCAACCCGTGGCGCAGCCATGCGCGCCCGCGCCGAAGCCGAGATAAGGCAGGTTCCGCCAGTACTGCACGTTGTGTCGACACGCTCGGTCCGGCAGGTCGCCATCCGATGGGTAGCTGCGCTCGGCACGAGCCCAGTTGGAGATCTCGTACTGTAGGTACCCCGCCAGGGCAAGACGTTCGCCGGCGAGCTCGTACATCTCGGCGGCGGCATCCTGATCGGGAGAGTCCACAAGACCGCGCTCGACCCAGGCCCGCATTGGGGTTCCATGCTCCAGCGACAGCGCATAGAGCGACAGATGCTCGGGCTCAAGCTCGATCGCGCGCTCCAGACTTTCCGACCAGGCCGCCGGTGCCTGTCGAGGCAGACCGTAGATCAGGTCCAGGTTGAGGTTGTCGAATCCCGCATGGCGGGCCCAGCGCACCGCTGCGACCACGTCCTCGAAGGAGTGAGCGCGATCCAGCAGTCGGAGTTCACCCGGCTGCGCCGACTGCGCTCCGAGGGATAACCGGTTCACGCCGGACTTCCGCAGGGCCTGCAGGTGAGCGGCCCCCAAGGTCCCCGGGTTCGCTTCCAGGGTGAACTCACAATCGCCGGCGACCGAGAAAGCGGAGCGGACGTGATGCAGGATCTCTCGGACCGCGCCATCTGGGAGGAGCGATGGAGTGCCTCCACCGAAGAAAACGGTGTGGACCCGACGATCCTCGAGGGCAATGCCTCCCTCGCCGAGACGGCCGATCGTCGCCCCGACGAGATTCACCTCCTTGCACAAGGCGTCGACATACGCCGGCATCAGATCTTCCAACCCGGCGTACGTGTTGAAGCTGCAATAGGCGCAACGGACCGTGCAGAAAGGAATGTGGAGATAGAGCGAGAGAGCCACGGGAGGATTGTAGCATCCAGATCCGCTTCGCTTCGCGGCGCTTGCCTCTCGAGCAACGCTAAGGTAGATTGTGCGCCAGGCGGATTCACAGACCGATGTCGGCCTCTACCCCTTCCATGCCCTGGCGAGCGCGACTGGGATGGACTCGCGCCAGCTACCTGATGCTCAGCTTGTTCTTCGCGACCATTCTTGTGATCGGCCTCGTTTGGTGGCCGCTGCTCGCCGACTACCTGGGGACGTTCGATCCGCGTTTCCCATGGTGGGCGCAAGTCGATTGGCTCTTGCTCGGCGTCTTCGCCGTCATGACACTCTTGATCATGAGTCGGGCAGACCTACGGCGCGACGCCCGAACGGCGGGCGTCGGCTTGGTCGGCGGGTTGGTGATCGAGAGCTGGGGCACGCAAACCGGCCTCTGGACCTACTACACGTTGGAACGGCCGCCCCTGTGGATTATTCCCGCGTGGCCGGTCGCCAGCCTGGCCATCGACCGGCTGACGTCGCTGGTCCTGCCGGCGGCAAGCCGCATCGATGGGCGACAGACGCGGCTGCTCTACCTGGCGACCTTCGGCGCGTTCATCGTACTGATGCTGGCATTCGTTTGGCCGACCCTGGGGTTCTCCCTGACGGCGGCGGCGCTCCTCTTGTCCGGTTTTGTCATAGCCACTCCCGTGCAGCCCCGCGCCGCGCGGGCGACGTTCGCCGCCGGCGCCGGACTCGGGTACTTCCTCGAGTTATGGGGCACGACCCGGGGTTGCTGGACCTACTACACGTTGGAGACTCCGCCGCTGTTTGCCGTCCTGGCCCACGGGATGGCGGCAGTCGCATTCTGGCGCGCCGCTGTGGCGCTGACGGCGGTCGCGGAAGGCATCAAGCGAAACACCGGAGCACTCACGCGGGCATTGCGGGTGCGATAGGGACACGGACCCCGGCAGCGAACGCCACACCTCCCGGTGTCGATGCGAGGAGGGCACCCTGTCTAGGCAGGGTGCGGCGCGAACCTGTGGCGCCTCGTAGGGGGAAGAAGCCGAAGGTCCTGCTTTCGCAGGACCAGTCAAGGAGCGGTGTTCTGGTGCCGAGGGGGAGGCTCGAACTCCCGACCTTACGATTATGAGTCGTACGCTCTGGCCAGCTGAGCTACCTCGGCATTCGCTGGTGAACCCCCAGCGCCGTACATTCTACGACTGACAGGACGGCCTGACAAGAATCGAGGGATGGCCCCCCACCCCACGGATCCTTCGGACGGGCCCGAGCCGGCTGCCTCCTTTCCGAGTTCGCTCAACTGGCGCCCGCCTCGAATCGGACCTTGCCTTCCTCTCATCCTCCATGTTTAATCAGGATGACCCGATCCCGGCCCCTCCGGTAAGCCCTAGGTGACAGGATGCCCAAGAGACGATTGGACGCCATCGTTCTGCTGTCGGCGATGGTGCTCGCCGTGGCGCTCCCGGCCGCGGCCCAGGAAGCGCCCCCCCTGTTCTACGTCGGGAAAGTGGACAGCGCGAACTTCCCCGAGGTCGTGCTTCACTTCTGGGCTTTCGAGGATGGCTTCAACCCGGTGCCCGGCCTCTCGAGCAGCGCCGTCACCGTCTACGAAGGTGACACGCCGGTGGACGTTTCCAGCCTGGAGGAGCGGTCGGATGGAACCGTACGGCTGGCCTACCTTTTCGATCTGGGCCAGTACGCCAACTTCAGGAGCTTCGGCTACGGCGTGGTCCGGCGCGCCTTGAGCTATCCGGTGGACGAAGGACTCTTCAACGAAGGCAATGACTCCTACCAGGTGCTCGCCCGCGCCAGCGACGGCAGCTTCGACCGGACGATCGAGCTTCTGGAGCCAACTTCGAACGCCGTCGAAATCCTGAGCTTCGTCAACTCCCTCGCTCCCACACCGGGAGACGGGCCCACCGAAATCCTGCACGCGGTCGAGGAATTCCTTCAGGAACGCGCCGAAGCACCCAGCTCCGAATGGCTTCCCACCGCGCTTCTTGTTTTCACCCACATCGTAGAAAAACCCGGAGGCCAGGAGGCGGCGGACGAGGCCAAGCGCATCGGCCAGGCCGCCCTCGAGGCGAACGTGCCGGTCTATGTCTTCCAAACGAGCCAGAGGAATGAGAACGCGTTTCCGCTGCAAATCCTGGCCCACGAGAGCGGCGGGGCCTACCTTCGGCTCGACCGCTTAGCTGACCAGAGGGCGGATCTGGGCAGGATCTATGAAGCCATCACGGCGGCTCGCACCTACTACGAGGCGACGTACCGCAGCCAGAGCAGCGCTTCCGGACCGCGGCTCGTCTCCGTTGCCCCTTCCGGCGCGCCCCCCGGCCTGACGGGATCCACCGGTAGCTATGAAGTCGAACTCCAACCGCCCACGGTCACCCTCGACTCTCCTGTCACTGGAGACTCTTTCTCGTTCGACGTGGATACCGACGCCGAAGGGGTCCAAGTCTTCACTCCTGAGTCGCTGCCTTTTGTGGTGACGGTCGACGCCTGGCCGGACGGTTACCCCCGTCAAATCGCACGAGCGGAAATCCTGGCCGGCGAGGAGGTGGTCGGCTCGTCTTCAGGCCCCTTCCCAGACAGCCCGATAACGTTCCTCTGGGAGCTTGGGTCTTTCGAGAGTCTCGAAACCGTTACTCTTCCCCTTCGAGTCCGGCTGACGGACGAGGTTGGACTTCAGGCCGAGACCGCCCCGGCTGAAGTCGAGCTGTCGTTCCGTGAAGGACGTGGTTTTCCGCTGAGTTGTTTTTCATCAGGCTTCAGTTTCGGATGCATCGTCCTCTTCACTCTCCCGCCGCTGCTGTGCGTGGGTCTGGTCGTCGTTCTCGGCGGCAGTGTATTGCTGGCGAGAGGCAGATCGCGCCCCTCTCCTGCCAGCGGAACCCTGCCTGAACCGCCGCATACGATCGTCGCCGGCCCCGGGGCGGCCGAGGCCGAGGCGCTGGCCCAGTTGAACGTCGTCATCGGCCCGCCGGACTTGGTGGGAAGGGATCTTCCGATCGAGGAATACGACACACGCCTCGGCCGTGACCCATCGAAAACCGACGTCACGTTCTACGCCGGTCAGGCGACCTCGATCAGCAGCCTGCACTGCATCCTGCGCTTGTCGATCGGCCGCTTCTATTTGATCGACAATCATTCGACCAATGGCACTCGCGTCAACGGCCAGAGGCTCATCGCCGATCAGCCCCACGAGCTGCACGACGGCGACGAGATCGACCTGGGGGACCTTTCGCTTCAAGGTGTGCGTCTACGCTTCACCCAAGGAGCCGGGGCGCGCGGCAAAGCCGGGTTGGGCGAAACGCTTCTCGAGAGCCGCGAAAGCGGGGAGACCTCGGCGGAGCCGCCCGGAGACCCCGGCGCAGCCCCGCCCGAACCTCCGGATTCCGGCGAACGGCGAGACGACGACTGGTTGAAACAGCTCGGGTGACCGGGATCGTGCAGAGTAAGGGCCCCTCGCCGACTCCTTCACGCCTGAGCAACAACCCGGGCGGACCAAGGCGCTCTCCGCGGATAGCGGCTCGGTCCCCAAATGGTACATGGCGGAAACCATTCTCTCCTCCCCTGTCGAGCGCTCTTTGCTCGACGGGGGAGGCAGGGTGGGGGTTTCTGCGGGTGACCCCCACCCTAACCCTCCCCTGTTCGCCGTCCCGGCGAACAGGGGAGGGGATCAGGTTTCTCCGGCGTCGGGAGCGTGGGGTGCAGGGATGACGGATCTCGTTCTGGCCAAGCACTTCGCCATCGGGGGACGCGTACTCTACGAGGACCGCGTCGAAGCCACTCGGCTTCGAACCGCTAGCGGGCTGGAGCTGACTCTGGCGATTGTTGCCGATGGAGTCGGCGGGGAGGCGATGGGCGAGCGGGCATCGCAGATCACCCTCGACTCGATCTTGAACTACCTCCCCCGCGGCGCGGAATTCAGTGTGGTCGAGCTGCTGGCCAACGCGCTCCACTACGCCAACCAGCAGGTGTATCGAATCGCCCAGGCGGAGGCCCGACGAGGTATGGCTTCCACCGCCGCCCTCGCGGCCATCGTCGACGGCAAGACCCTTTACGTCGCAAGTGTCGGCGACAGCCCGATCTTCCTCTGTCGGGGTCGGCGGCTCACGCGCCTGACAGTGGATCACACGCACGCGACCCAAGTCGTGCGGTCCGGCCGGATGAGCCGAGCGGAGGCGGAGAAGCAACCGGGCGGGTTGGCCCTGGTGCAGGCCATCGGCGCCCAGGAGTCCGTCGAACCCGACGTCGGATTCTATGTCGGCATCGAAGATCCCCAAGTGGCGGCCCAGCGCGGCCGGCAGGGACTCCCTCTCCGGCGAGGGGATTCGGTGCTGGTCTGTTCAGACGGGCTGGTCAAACCTTCCAACGCCACCGGTCCTGCGGTCCGCAAGGAAGAGATCATCACCGTCCTCGGGACCTCCAGCGGCGACGAAGCGGCCCGCACGCTCATCGCCTTCGCGCTGGGTCGGCAACCCGACGACAACGTTTCCGTTGCGGTTATCCAGTGGCCCGATCCAGGACGCGCCGCCAGGATACGGGCGACGCGCAGCCTTTCGCTGTTGACCGCAGCCGCGACGGTCGGAGTCCTCCTCGTCGGGTTCATCTACCTTCTGCGCGAGAGAGACCGCTTGGACCAGGCTAACCGCGCCCTGGCCGCCGCCGCGACTCAAGCGCAAGCTGTAGCCGCATCGACCCAGGTGTCCATTGTCTTGTCCACTCCGACCTTGCCGGCGACGCCTGTCCCCATGCCTTCGCCAACTTTCTCCGAAGGCGCCTATGTCCAGGACCTTGAAGACGGGAGGGTTGCCGTGGGGGAAGAAGGCCTCGTCGGAACCGCCGGCCGCGGCGCACTGGTCGTCGTCCCTGCCCCCGCCGAAGGTTCCAACGCCGTCTTCGTCGTGGGCCCGTCGACACGGCTCGCCTTGCAGGCCGTCACCTCCCGCGAGGCCCTGGTTTCGCTGGGGACGGGGGGTGCGATCCTAGTCTGGAGCGGGGGTTTCCCCGACGGAGTCGTCGTGAGCTTCGGACCGTCGGGGTCGTGGCTAACCTTGCATGCCGGATGCGCGATGCTCTCTCCTTCCACCGACACGGCATCGATTGGATGGGATGTCACCTGTTGGGGAGGAGAGTGCAGCTATTCGGCGGCCGTCGGCGAGGGGACGATTCCGGTCCAACCGTGGGAACGGCTCTCCCTGACTTGGGATCCGCTGGAGTCGGCGGCCTTCCCCGTCGGAGAAGGGGACTTGGAGAAATTGCAGGCCATCTTGTCTTCAGCGCCGGCTGAACTCGAGCCCGAGGCTCTCGCCTGCCTGACCCCTTGAGGACCGAGCTTCCCGCTCAGCCTCGCAAATTGAAAATGAGACGGACGGTCCTCCCCAGGCGCAGGCGGTCGCCAGGCTGAAGGACGTGGCTCTTGCCGATCCCGATATCCTCTTCATTCAGGTACGTGGGATTGTGGGGATTGAGGGCTTCCACCGCGTACTGACCTCCGCTCTCGGTGATACACGCGTGCTGCCGAGAGACATACTCGGACCCCTGCAGCCCGCTCAAGTCCACCGCCAAGAGCCGGTTCATCGACGGATCCAGCTCGACCGCCCGGCCGATGATCCCTGGCTGCCATTCCAGGGCGAAGATTTCGCCGGTTCGTTCCTCTTCGAGGTAGGCGACGTGCCCTCCTCCGATCGCTATCTTCTGCCCGCGCTCGATCAACTCGCGGCCTGGGGTCGAGCGGGGCCTCGTCTCCCGCACCAGCGTCAGATCGGCGCCGTCCCTCAGCCCATGCTGCGCCAGAGTCCGCTCCGGATCCAGCGGCTGTTTCGCGCCGCGCGCGCGCAGACTAAGGAGCGCCGGGCCGAGTTCGAGCTTGCTGCGGACCTCGTCGAGCAAGGCGTGGACGGGGAGGTTGCGGCGGACATTGAGCCGGCGAGGCTCGCCTCCCTCCGGCTGAATCGTGATCGTGATTCGGTCCACGTCGGCTCCTTAAGTCTTGCGCTTGGCCTTAGCCGCCGCTTTGGCAGAGGGCTCCGAAGGTGGCGCGGCCCCCGCCAACTCCGGAGGGAGTTCGACGCCAGCTTCGGCCATCTGGCGCAACAGCTCTTGACGCACCTCCGGATCGAGCGCAGCCAGGTCTTCGGCCGACATGCCGAAGCTCGCCGCTGGCGGTGGCGCGGCCGGCTCCTTCCCGTCGCCCTTCAGGTCCACGCGCCAGCGGGCGCGGCGGCCCCTGTGGCGGGCTTCGGCCTCCTGCACCCATTGATCGAGTGCATCCTCGGCCTTCTCGCGCAATTCGTCGTGCGGCTGACCGACCTGGGTCAACCAACTTCGGACGGCTTTGATCAAGAAACCGCGGCCCGTGGGAAGTTCGGCCTTGGCGCTGCCGTAGGGAAGTTTGGCTCCCATTCCGCGCGCAGCTTCGGCATCCTGCAGGATGAGACTGTAGCGGGGAGAATCTGCCTGTTTGAGCAAGTCGTCCCGCATGCGCATGGCGCTTAGCGAACCGCCGACGACGACATGAAAGCCGGCGCTGCCGTACTTGCGCGCAAGGTCACCCAAGGACTCGGCCCCGCTGCGCCCCGCCACCGTCGAGAAATCGTCGTAGTTGTCGATCACGACAACAAGCCGCTTATAGCCGCTCGCCTTGGCCGGGCCGCTCTTGGCGGCATCGCCGGAGCCTGAGAAGTCCGCCTGGAGATGCCGGATGACCGATTCCATTTCGGCGGACTCCGAGACGGCTTGGAGCACGTTGGGTAGGGCGGCCAGCGTCCGCTCGCCGCCATACTGGTACAGCCCCTTCTTGGCGTCGACCAAGACGAGGCCGACCTCCTCCGGGGGATAGAGGCTGGCCAACGACAGCACGAGGCTGCGGAGAGTAGTGGTCTTTCCCGAGAGGGGCGGCCCGGCCACCAGGAAATGCGGCCCTTGTTTCTCCAAGTCAATCAT
>Ga0184639_10000143_pt1 | contig 24609 bp, 30 predicted proteins | sample PLM31_170_b2_FD_133155 | JGI IMG/M metagenome (GOLD analysis project Ga0184639, IMG submission 133155) | Groundwater sediment microbial communities from an aquifer in East River, Colorado, USA - PLM3-1_170_b2 | ecosystem: Environmental > Terrestrial > Soil > Riparian zone | place: USA: East...
GAATTTAGTTTGACTTTGTCTTTTTCTAGATATAACTTGGCTTTTGACTCAAACGTTTCGTCTTTGATGCTGTTTTCAAAAAATGATGTCAAACTGTTTGTTCCAGAACCATCTTGCATTGGAGACTTGTCTCTCCAAGCAATTGATTTTGGAATAATATGTTCAAACGCTTTTCGTAAAACCCATTTTCCATATTTTTTATCGTTTTCTTCATGCACCTTTAGATTCGCTGGAATAGATTTTGCATAATTAGCAACTTTTTCATTAAGAAATGGTGATTCGGTACCAACACCTAGTGCCAAGCCTATTTGTTGTGTTGGAAAATGCATAATTTTCCATATTCTTTCTAAATCTTTTTGTAATTCTGCGCTCTTTTTCCTTAAGAAAAAGGTATAGCCAGCAAATAACTCATCGCAGCCATCCCCAGTGATGATGCTAGTGCAACCATTTTCTTTTGCTGCCTTTATTGCCAGATATAAAACAATAGAGTTTCGTATTTCAATATGATTGAAGTTTTTCAAGATCTTAATTGTCTCTTCAATTGAATACATGAGATCCTCAATTGTTGCATTTTTTATGAATAGTTTTAATCCAAATTCTTTTGCAACAAGTTGTGAATATACCAGATCAGAGGCAGGAAAATCTTTAGCCACCACAGCAATTGCTTTAGTGTTCTTTTTCAAATAATATGCAAGTATAGAACTATCGAGTCCTCCAGAAAGGGCAATACAATCAGACGTACATGATAATACTGCCTCTGAGATGAGTCTAGTCAGGTTTGAGAAAATTTCTTGCAATATGCACGGATATTGACGTAATTGATAAAATAAGTTATCTAATGGATCACAGATGAAAATTGAAAAAATCATTCCAGAAAATTAGGTCAAGCTTATTGGTAGGTTTAAATATTTTCAAGGCGCTAGTTTTTTCATGCTTCTTCCAGCAGAGATAGAGACTAAGTCGTTAATTCCAGCGTTACGTGCTATCTTGGCAAAAAAATTGATGGAGGTGTACAACATGCAGGAGGAAGACATATCAAAGATGCTAGGTGTAACACAAGCTGCAATAAGTAATTACATCAGAGGAACAAGAGGAAATCCTGAATTAATAACCAAACTTCTTTCTATAAAAGAAGTCTCGGACATGATTAATGAAATTGCAAGCAATCTCTCAACCAATATGGCATACACACCTGCCAGTCTTTCAAAATTTATTGGCTTGTGCAACTACATAAAATCAAGTCTTTTAATTTGTGACATACATCACAATTTGGAAACAAACATCGATGAAGCAGTATGCAAAGAATGCGAGAACATGCTTCTAAAAGGACCTGGAAGTTCTTTTTAATTTAGTTTCTTATCAAGAATAATTTCTATCGTTGAAACAAGAGTCATGCCATATTTTCCTGTTCCATTTTCGCTATCAACAATAATGTCGACAACTTCTGATGTGCCTTTCATCATTTTCTCAGTTATGACATTGGCTACTCCCGCCGCGGTTGGTATGTCATCTCCTTTGGCTTTTAACACAACCCGACCAGCGCTTCCAGGGATAGTCAATAGATCAATAGCACATTCCATTATTGGCTGCCTTTGTATCAAGATGGTCCTTCCTTTATTTAAAAATGAGTGATCATTAGTCAGTTGTGTCTTGACATCTTCCACACTCAAAATACTCAATCATATCACCCAAAATTTTGCATTCTATTAAGTTTTATCGATGATTGGTCTATTAGTTAAAAAGATCGATCGGGATGTTTTGAAAGTCGCCATTTGGTAGCACTCTTCTTATTGTAATAGGTATGACACGTTTTTCAAGTTCAGCATATGCCAAGTCAAGTGATGTTGCTACTTCCTTTGGAACTGCGATAAATGGAGGCGCTCCAAGTGATAGTTGTAGTGCTCTAGCTCCCATTATTCTTGCTTTTTCAAATCTAGTTAAAGTTGGAGGGCCTATCATTATCTTACCTCTACCAGTTGTTTCATATTCAACAGGTACATGAACTGGGTCAACTTCAATAATTTCCCTTGCGTCAATAATTTTTTGTAATCTTTGTCGCTCTGCAAGTTCTTCTGGAGCGAGTTCACCCTTTTTGAGTTTCTTTGCTTTTGTTGTTTCTTCTCCCTCTTCTAATATTTCTGCGGTTTCTACTGATTCTTCTACAATAATTGGCTCTTCTGGTTCTACCTCTACTGGAGCCTCTTCAGTTTCTGCAATAATCTCTTCAGGCTCATCAGACATAGATATCTGGTCTGAACAAACGTTATATAATTCATAATCCTCTCTCTTGAAAATGAGTGCAGGATCTGTTTCTAGAATTGAGGTAAATTTGGAGATAAAAGGCAAATCGCAGTTAAAATGCGAATTAAAACGTCATCTTGCACCAAAAACTGTTGGTACCATAACTAGATCTTTGCCACTTGAGGGAAACGCACACATGATGGGAAATAGCTTTGTGTACATAGAAACTAAGATTAACGTTGGTGGGGAAAGACAACGAAGTCAATTCAAAAAAGGCGATGTATCCTTCATGACGTCAACAGGATCGATCTGTTTTTTTATAAATGATACCGACTCTACAAAAGCTATGACTCCAATTGGTACAATTACATCCAACGTAGATGCGTTAAACAATGTAAAACCAGGAGATGTATTTGTTATAACTCAAGCTGCGGTGTAGATATGATGACCGCTATAGCCGCCTATTCTTTTGACGGCACCATTTTTCAATAGTTTTTGTAAGAATGTATTTGCTGCAGATATTTTAACGCCTTCTTGTCGTGCCACTTCCTGCACTGTGAAAACTTTGGCACCTTTGATAAAGTTCATAGCTTGATTTTCATTAATTATGACAGAGATTGCTGACTTTGATTTTTGTTCTTTCTTATCTCCTTTCTTTTGACCGCCTTCTTTTTTTGCGGCTTCAGCTTGTTGTGACTTTTCGGCTTGTGCAGGAGATTGTCTTTTTGCCCCACCCATATTGAGTTTTCACAATGTCCTATTTATAAACGAACAAGGATCAGCAAAATCCTAAATATTTGCTAGACTCGGTTTTGTTATGGGATTAGACGTAATCGAGGAAAAAAATCTGAACGATGTCATATCGTATGCACTTGACTATCCGCGTGTAGTTTTGACTGAAGCAAAACCTCTTGCTCCAAATGGTGCAACTCTTCCAGACTTTGCATTTGGACTTTATGTTGGATACATATCAGGAGTCTTCTTTGATGGCTTTTTGAGAAGAAACAAGAGATTTCTAAATGAGGAAGAGATGTCTGGTTTTCATTCCATACTTTTTAAGAGAACCCCAGAGATTTGGTTAAAGATAAAGGCACATCTCCAGTTGAAATAACTCAAGCTTTTATTCCAGAAGCTATAGAAATTCTTCGATGAAGTTTTCTCTTGTGGCAGAAACTCTAAAAATAATGGAGAGTACAACAAAAAGACTAGAGTTAACACAATATCTTGTAGATTTATTCAAAAAAACTCCTCCAGAAGTAATTTCAAGTGTTGTCTATCTATTACAAGGTAAGCTAAGACCAGATCATGAAGGAGTCGAGCTTGGTGTTGCAGAAAAAATAGCCATAAGAGCAATATCAAAATCTGCTGGCATACCAGCCAAGAAAGTTGAACATGTATATCATGAAGGTGGTGATTTAGGTCAAGCTGCTGCAAAGATCTTAGAGCAAAAAACGCAGACCACATTTATGACTGAAGATATCACTGTGGAAAGAGTTTATGACACATTATACAAAATTGCCGAACTAAAAGGATCAGGCTCACAGGATATGAAATTAAAGTACATTTCTAGCCTGTTAAATGATGCCAATTCTATAGAGGCGGGGTTTATTCTTAAAATAATTACCAACTCCTTGCGTTTAGGTATTGCTGACTACACCATAATGGATTCACTTGCAATTGCATTCACAGGTTCAAAGGAAAATAGATCTATACTTGAACAAGCATATAACGTGTCAAGCGATTTAGGAAAAGTTGCCGCAGCTGTTGCAAAAGATGGAATTGATGCGATTAAAAATTTCCTAGTTTCAGTTTTCAGTCCTATCAGACCAATGTTGGCAGAACGAGTAAAAAGTCCACAAGAAGCTCATGAAAAAATGGGTGCAGAGTTTGCTGCAGAATACAAGCTTGATGGAGAACGTGTGCAAGTTCACATGCGGGGAGAAAAGATCATACTATATTCACGAAGTCTTGAAAACATCACAAGCTACTACCCTGATATCGTTGAGAAGATTAGCAAGTCACTAAATGCACGAGAGGCAATATTAGAAGCAGAGGCAGTTGCAATCAACGATGACACAGGAGAGTTTCTTGCTTTTCAAGAGCTAATGCACCGTAGACGAAAATATAACATTGCAAAAGCGGTGTCACAATATCCTATTACAATAAACTTTTTTGATGTCATGTTTGTAGATGGTAAAAGCTGTCTTGACTTGCCATATAATGAACGTCGAAAAATACTTGAAAAAATTGTAAAGGAAGACGAATTTGCAAAGCTCATGCCTATGACATTAGTAAAGTCAGATAACGAAGTTGAGGACGTACTAGAAAACGCAATTAATGCAGGATGTGAGGGATTGATGTTAAAGCAACTCGACGCATCTTACAGAGCCGGTGCCAGAGGCAGTAACTGGCTCAAGCTAAAACGTGAATACAGGAATGAACTTGGAGATAGTTTAGACCTTGTTGTAATAGGCGCATTTTTTGGACGCGGCAGAAGGACTGGAAGATATGGTGCCTTGTTGCTTGCAACATATGATGAAAAAAAAGATACCTACCCAAGCATATGCAAAGTTGGTACAGGTTTTACAGATGAAAATCTTGACCAGTTTTATCAGATACTTTCTGACAAAATAACTTTGAAAAAAGATCCTAGAATAAACAGCGGGCTTGAAGCTGATGTTTGGTTTGAACCTGAAGTTGTAATTGAGATCGTGGCATCAGAAATTACACTCAGTCCCATACATAAAACAGCAATGGATACGATACGAAAGGGAAGCGGTCTTGCTCTAAGATTTCCTAAATTTACAGGAAAGATCAGGTTTGAAAAAACTCCAGAAAATGCAACCACAGATGAAGAGATAATCTCACTGTACAATGTACAAAAGAGAGCAGTTCAAGAAGAAAAGCAAAATTACATCTGAGATATTCAAAAGCATCTCATAGATTCTTAGGAAAACTTCACGTAAGGATTATTAGTCGCTCCTCATACTTTAAAGCCTTACATGTATAGCGGAGAATTAGAAGTTCAAGCGAAACGAAAAGCGCTTGCGGTTTTACAAGATGAAATAAATAGAATCCTTAACTCCGTAAGAGATCTTTCAGCATTTCCTGCGGCTATAATAAAAGGAGACAAGGGCGAAATAAAAGCATCTCTTGAACGAATGCGCAGTACAGAAGATGAAGTAGAGGCCCTTCGTCGTAAGATAACAAGAGAAATTGCTGAAGTAGGTGGTCTGATGATGAATAGAGAAAATATCCTACATACTGCATACACAATGGATGAAATAGCAGGATATATCACTGGAATCGCATTCAAACTTTCAAACATTAAAGCTGCTACTCTAAAGAAAAGCAAACTTGACAAAGACTTAACAGAATTAATTAATTTAGTAGTAGATGAAATTTACAAGCTAAACGAGATTGTACGCGCTCTTAATACCAATCCATCAGGAGCTATTGAGCTTGCTCACGAAGCCCAGAAAATAGAACGCAGTATAGATGACAAGTATCGTGATCTGACCATCAAAGTCTTAGACGAGATTACAATTACAAAGGAGCTATTGCTTCTAAAAGACATAGTAAGTGGAGTCGAGGAAATGGCAGACAAATGCCTTGAAGTCTCTGACTCTTTCATATCATTAGCTCTAAGTCTATAACTTGAAAGGCGAATTAATCGAAAACAGAATTGTAGTCTGGAATATACAAGACTCACGTTCTCTTTTCATGCAGGGGTATTATGGAAAGCCGGTTGGCATAGCAAAACCAAAGCCAGATGACATTAACGTACCTCTCATTTTGGATTTGATAGAAGGTTATTACCTAGTACAAAAATCAAAGATCAAAGTTTACAAATCAAAAAAACAAATTTCAGAAAATGATCTCTTGCAGATAGCTAGAACAGAATACCATAACTTTGACAAAAAATATTTAGTCTACAAAGATTTCAGAGACAAGGGATACATAGTAAATCCTGGAATAAAGTTTGGGTGTGATTTTGCGGTGTACCAGAAAGGACCTGGCATTGATCATGCACCATATTTGGTTCAAGTGTACAACACAAGCGATGCTATTACTGCGACAGGAGTTGTGTTAGCAGGAAGACTTGCTACTACAGTCAAAAAACAGTTTATTTTGGCAATACCACATGGTAAAGACAAAGTTGATTGTTTAGCATTAGACTGGTGGCGAGCTTAAAGTTTTTTTATGTGAGATGCTATTTTATCATAGATAGCAAACAGATCTTTTGAGATAACAAACTCGTTGCTGTTTTTCCAGTTACCATAAATCCTTACACCGTTTTTTGTTGGATCTATCCTGATGTGTGCGTCTTTGACTGATTGTTTTAAAATCATATTTGTAAGTTCTGTGTCATTGTTTAGTATATCAGTAATCCTTCCTCCTACCCATTGTACACCTACCAATTTTTTAGATCCAAAATGACCTTTGGTAGTTAGTTTAGTTTCTGCAACATATCCCTCGTCGTTTTCACTTAGATCTTTTCTAACTATAAAATGAGCCTGAAAACGGTCCTGTGCCCCCCAAGGTAGTGGATTCGGATCTTGCAATTCTATCCCTTCTGAATTATCTGAATGATGTCAATATTAGTACCTTTTACCTCAAGACAGCCCTTGTTTGTAACCATCCTAGGAGTCATAGAAAAATATCTACTATAATAATCGCCTTTTTCAGCTTCGTCGGTAGCAATTTCCTTTGCTTGTGCAGTGATACCTATTTCTTTTAGAAAATCAGAAAATTCTTCAGGTTTAGTTTTTAGTGGAATAGTATCAGATTCTGAGTCGTGCATGTGGAAGGTAAATTTCCCCCTCAAATAAATATTAGTCTTCAAACAGTTTGCCACAGAATAGATCAATCGGAATAAATAATAGAAAAATAGTCATTTTCTATCAATGTTAAAATTTCAGGGTAAAGTTGCAGTCATTACTGGCAGCGGAACTGGCATTGGCAAAGCCATAGCAACCAAATTTGCTGAAAATGGGGCAAGCGTGGTGATTCTAGGAAGACGAAAAGAACCACTTGAAGAAGCTGCAAAAGAGTTGCAGGATGTAATTACAAAAGTAAAAAGTAATGCGTTTGTAAAGATTTTTGCCGGCGTAGATGTCAGCGATGAAGTTGGAATTTCATCCATGTTTGATGAATTAAAAAAATCAGTCGGCACTGTAGATATCGTAGTAAACAATGCCGGCGTTTCAGGACCTGTAACGTGTTTTGCAAACTCACCAATGACTGAATTTAAAAGTGCAGTTGCAATTCATCTTACTGGAACTTTTTGGACTTCGGTCCAAGCATTAAAAGCAATGAGGCCTGGCTCAAAAATTATAACAATATCAACTTTTTTTGCTGAAGAAAGGCCTCTTGAACAAAGACCATACAGATTTCGAAGCCCATACACTGCTTCACAGGGAGCTAAAAATAGACTTGCAGAAGCAATGTCTTGGGAGCTAACACAAAAAGGCATAATCTCAATTGCGACAAATCCTGGTCCCGTTCATTCTGACAGAATTTACAAGACAGTCTATCCAAAGGCTGCTGCAGAGTTTATGCGAGTTAGTGGTTTTGAGAGCTTGACTCCTCAAGAAGTAGAACAAGTAAACAACGACATACTACAGCTTATGGGTGAAGATGAAAAAACTGTCAAGGAGGGAATTAAAAACGTAACTACAAAGATGGCAAAAATAAAAGGAATAACCTCAGAAGATGAAATACAGAAACTAAATACAACAATTACTTCATTGCTTTCAAAGATTCAGCAAATAGCAGAAAAGGTACAACTCAACACGAGTAAAATGATAGCGGATGAGCAGTTCTTATCACAGCCACAAGTTGCTGAAACAGTTCTTGCTCTATGTGATGACGAAATTTCAAAGATTCTAAATGGAAAGGTAATACCGGGTGACAGAGTATTTTATCCAGTAAAACCACATATCACATCCACAATACCAGAGTTTCCAGCTGATTTTGGTTCTAAAGTGGTAGTTTTTACTGTTGATGCGTCTGAAGACTCTGATATTGCAAGAGTAGAGTTTCTTGCTCAAAATATAGAAAAGTCTGGAGGAAAAATTGTCATTCTATTTTCAAAAAATATTCCAAAACAAAATCAAGACAGATTATCAAAGTTTCATTCACATTCAATAGATCTTACAAACCAAGAAGAGGTGAAAAGATGGCTCAAACCAGCTACAGAAAAAGTTGGCACCATATCAATGTTAGTTCATGTAACAGGCAAGGTGCCTTCATTTCCAAAGATAACTGAGCTCTCAAGATCACAGTGGGATTCAGTTGTGGACAAATTCATACTAACTCCAGCAATAATAGGACAGGAATGTCTTAGTACGTTTGTTCCAGATGGTGCCAAGAACCCCCCTCTTTTCAAGGGCAAGTCTGGGACGATGGTCATAATAGGTCCTGACTTTCCTGTAGGTTCAAAGGTAACAGGTGCAGAACGAGCCAAAGTAGAGGTATTTCGTGGCGCACTAAGACCATTTGCAACTACGGTAAATCAAGAATTAAGTGATGTTCTAAAATCTAATGTTAGAATGTTTTTGGTTCTTCCAGGAAGTGTAGATGGTACAGAACCAAACAATGAACGAATTTTTGGTGCAGTGAAATATTTTGCATCTACCAAAGCTACTTCTAGTTCTGAAGTAATTTTCTATCCTGATGAAATACGTTCCTAATGAAGAAATTTTCAGAGCTCAACGTGGGTGATGAATTTTTTTCTGAAGGAAAAATCTCTTTACAAGAACTTGAAAACTATCTTTCCTTTTCTGGAATAAAAAATGTATTGTACAAAAACAATGAGGACTCGAAGAAGATTGTTTCTGGCAGGGCAATATTAGGAAGAATGGAAGGCGATTTTACTAGACTAAAAGAAATGTATGGGAATTTGTTGATTTTTTATGGTATGGATGGGGATCCATCGTGGAAAGGCAAGCATGCAAGGTTTCTAAAGCCACTTTACACTGATGAGATTTTAAAAATGAAGTTTAGGATAGCGGAAAAAACTGATCTTAATGAAGATTATGGCCTTTTGGCTATTGATTTTGAAGGGTCTAAAGAAAATGGTGACTTGGTTGTTGTTGCAAGACGTAACCTATACCAAATCAAAAAGGACCCTCCAATGAATCAATAAAGAGTTTGATTGAAGCTGCAATCATTACTATAGTTACAAGAATTCGTAGTTTTTTTTCTTCTACCTCAAGTGAGAGTCTGCTTCCTACAAGTCCACCACCAAATGCACCTATAGCAAGCAAGAGTGCTTGATAGAAATCAGGATGACCAAGAAGGGCATGAACTACCATTCCTGAAGCAGAAACAAATAGCAAGATAAATTGCGATGTTGGCGCGGCAATTTTCATTGAAAGGCCAACGACAATGATCATCAAAGGAACAAACACAATACCTCCGCCGATACCAAACAAGCTAGATATTATTCCAGCAAAGAAACTTGCTCCAGTTACCAATACCATAATTTGTTTTGAGAGATTGTGTTCTTTTGATTCGATCTTTCTTCTTGAAAAAATGTAAACACTAGAAGCAATTAGCACTATTCCAAACAATATCTTAAACAATGATGGAGTGATGTCATGTGAGATAAACGCACCAAGAACCGTTCCGGGAATTGCAAGCAACCCAAGCTTTAAACCAATTAAATATTCTATTCTTTTTTGTTTTGCATAAGAAACAGAGGATGCAACTGCATTGCTAAAAGCTGCAAACAGGCTGTTGCTTGCAGCCAACGCCGGAGAAAATCCAAAAAATGTTAAAACTGGTACCACCACAATTCCACCACCAAGTCCTATCATGGAACCAAGGACACCTGCTGCAAAACCTAACAGCAATAACCATAGATCTAACAATACATACACCAAAGATACAGTTACGGATTAATTGTTACGTCAACCTTAATGAACCTGTTAATACGGCAAAATATTTTCCAAATCATCTAGCTATTAGCATCTCCCACACATATCCTTCTTTTGTAGTTGTCAACTGAATTTGCATGTGTTTTGATGCAAGTAAGATGGATTTTGATTCACTATGTGGTTTGCTTCCGCTGATATGAAAATTCTGTAAAGCGTCAACCCAATTTTCAACTGTCTCATATCCATCAGGTTTAACTGATTCCCAACAATCACACACGAGTTCTTTTGTAACTGTGCCAAAAACAATCTTTATTTGATTCATGTTTTCTAATACAGGATTTGATTGTAGTACAACCAGAACTAATTTTGGTGTGCTAGGAGAACCTACAAGATGTATGTTGCCAAGAAAGTTTCCGCTTTGGTCTTTTATTTCGGTAGAGGTGCAATATTCTACAAGTTTTTGTTTTTCTGTGTCACTGAAGAATTTACACCATTTTTCTATGTCTTGTTGTTTTGGAAATCTAAGTGGAGAAGACATTGTAATTCCTTGTGACTGTAAACTTTGTTTCAAAACAGAATTAGCTTCGTCATAAGTGAAATCTAATGAAAGTGAATCTACTTTTGGTGTTTCAGATTTTTCGTTATAATATATTACAAATATTATTACAGCAATTGCAGCTGCAACTCCAATTCCAAGAGTAAGATATTTTCTAGACTTCATAGTTTGTAAAGTTTTTTATTCTTTAATAAAGCAATCTTGGGTTAATCACAAAAAGCGCTCAATCTTAATTAATACCGTATGATGTCAGTTTTCTGTTGCGTATAATATTATGTGGATTTGGTGTAGTGGGCCAGAATTTTGCCAAGCTGTTGCTATCAAGATCAGAAGATCTGTATGCCATGCATGGTCTGAAGCCACGAATTGTTGGAATATTTGATAGTAAAGGTTCAGCTGCATCATCAGCTGGTCTTGATCTAAACAGATTACTTGAGACGAAAAGAAAGTACGGCAACATAAAAAAATATCATAACAAGGAAAAAGATGCAAACGGTCTTGAAATGATAAGTGGTCTAGAAGCCGAAGTTCTCATAGAAACAACCACAAGCAATTACAAAGATGCAGAACCTGGCATGTCACATATTGTCAATGCAATGAAAAACGGCTTACATGTAATTACTGTAAACAAGGGACCGCTTGCTCTTGCATTTCCGTCTTTAATGGAGCTTGCAATATACAATCAAGTATTGTTAAGGTTTAGTGGTACGGTGGGTGGAGGTACGCCGATTTTAGATTATGCAAAAAATAGTTTGAGAGGGGAAAGGATAGTTTCGTTTGAGGGCATACTAAATGGTACAACAAACTACATCCTAACAAACATGGCAAATGGCATGACTTTCAAGGCAGCACTTGCTGATGCAAAAAAGAAAGGGTATGTAGAGGCAGATCCCTCTTTAGATATTGACGGTTTTGATGCTGCTGCAAAGCTTGTCATACTTGCAAATTGGATTATGGACATGAAAGTGACCATAAAAGACATTGAACGGAAAGGGATCAGTGGTGTAACTACTGCTGATGTCAAAAAAGCTGCTGCAAGAAAATGTGCTGTAAAGCTGATTGCATCATGTAATAGAAAACTAGTTGTCGCACCAAAAGAAATTCCACTTGATGATCCCTTGTGTGTCAATGGCACTTTAAACGCAATCACTTTCAACTCTGAACATTCAGGTCAACAAACCATAATTGGCCGTGGTGCAGGTGGAATGGAGACAGCAAGTTCCATACTACGAGACCTTTTGGATATAAAACAGGAAATATCAAGAAATTGAAGTCAAACTTATTATCGAAAAGTACAACTGTGGAGACATTAGAAAAAATTTCTTCACAGTGGAGCATAGAATTACCAAAAGTAAAGACTCTTACCATTCACGAAATCGATGATGATGCAAGTTTAATAACTGGAGATGGCTTTTCTGCCATAAAATTAGGCGAAACATATATTCCATTTTTATCTGAAACTGGATTACTTGAACGGTTCCCAAAAATTGTAGTTGATATGGGTGCAGTGAAATTTGTTTGTAATGGAGCAACAGTGATGAGACCAGGTGTTAAAAACTATTCAGAGTTTGAAAAAGATCAGATAGTATGTGTTGTCGAAGAATCGCGTAACAAATTTCTAGCAATAGGAAGATCACTTGTATCAAGTAAGGACATGATCACTATGACAAAAGGCGAGGTAGTGAAAAATTTGCATTATGTTTCAGATAGATTTTGGGAAGCTGCAAAAGAGATAAAGAGATAGCTAGAGTTTTTGAACCAGTTTAGATTTTTGTACTAGTACAATCATCATTACTGAAATCATAAGAATGGCCAATGTAAGAAGGCCAAATTCTGGTACAGCATAAAAAGTCAGAGATTCATCATTTGGCCCTGTCCAATTTGCCCTGTCTTTTGGCAGTCCTATTCCAAGGATTGTAACTTGCACATCCGCTGGATCATCTGAGAATAATGGCCTTGTCCAATGTTCAGCCATGCCATTTTCTGCATGTTGAGATTTTACAACCAAAAATTCTTGTTCGTTTTGCGTTACTCTCAAGTCATAGTTTACGTGTTTGACTAGTTTATCTTCAATATCCTTAAAAATTACATTTATTCCCATATACTCACCTGGAGTAGCATCCGTGGTTTCTATTGTAACAAGAATTGTCCCGTCAGAAGATGCCTGTATTATAGAGTTTGATTTTTCTGAAATTCCTGCAGGAGTTGGATCTATTTGTCCTGACTGGGCTTCATTTTTGCTTTCCTCAATTTCTAATTCTACAAAATATTTACTTCGCTCAACAAGTTTTTTCATTCTGTCATCACCTTTGTATTGCCATATTTGATCTTCGTATAAACTTGCGCAAACTCTAGCCTCAATACTGTAATGATAATTTTCTAAAAACCAACTCAAACCTAAGGTTTTGTATTGTAGATAAACGTCATGACACCATTCTATGTCATTCTCTGTTAATGCGCCATTACTTACAGTAGCATTAGCAATAGATACGCCAGATAACAACATTATACTTAAAGAAAAGAATACAATAAATTTCAATACACGACTAAAAACGCAAATGATACATAAGTTTGTCTAAGAAATTATTTGTAAGCTATTTCTCTGTAAATTCTCTTATTCCTGTTTTGTCTGCTACAAGCACATCAATTCCATCACCGCTTGCAGTATCTCGCATTATTGCAGATTTTATTGATTTTATTGCCAATGTAACCGCATCTTTTTCCTTCATTCCGGTCTTGTATTCCTGATCCAAAACTCCCAAAGCCATCTCAGCTCCAGTTCCTACTGCTGCATAATCGTCTGGAAGTACTGATCCAAGTGGATCAAGAGTGTAAATTGCTGGAGTGCCATCAACTCCACCCACAATAACCTGTGTTAGTAAAGGATAGTATCTTCGTTCATACATCAAAGATGACATCATTTTTGCCACTGAATTTGGAGGGATCTCACGCTTTAGCTCCAATTTTCTAATCTTTGTTAGGGCCACCATCTGCATTGCTAAGACCTGCATGTCTACAACCAATCCAGCACAACAGGCTCCTACAAAATCTGTAATCTTGAATGTCTTTTTGGTGGTTTTGCTTACAACGAAGTTTCCATATGCTATTCTTTTTTCACTTGCCATAACCACACCTTCGTCATATGTAATACCAACTGCTGTTGCGCCTGGCATGTATACATAGGCCATAAATGCACTTTCTAGGCGAGGACAATAAAGGCCTTTCTATGTAGCAAATTTGTCCATAATGAGACAAATGCATTTTGTGGTTTTCTTTAGCAGATCAATTCTTGCAAATTCATTTGGGGAATGGATCCTAGAAAAGATGTACGTGCTTCCAACAGATATGCATGGAACAGACAATATTTTAGCAAAAGAGTACATCGGTCCAGTTCCTGCAGAAGATACACTGATTATAGATTTTCCAAATGATTCACTTGCTGCTTTTTTTACCTGCGAAACAAATGGATCTGAAATTTTTGTTCTAGATGCAGCTTCTCCATGAATCATTGTTACTTTGACATCACCAAATCCTTTTGATCTTAGATATTGTTTTAGTCTTGCAAGTTGTTTTTTTGGATCCATTTTTGGCACTAGTCTGAAATCAATTTTTACAAGTGCCTTTGCAGGCAGAACAGTTTTTGCACCAGGACCAATATATCCAGAGACAAAGCCTGCAATATTACATGTTGGCTCCCCAACCAGAGCCTTTTTAACATCACGCCCTTTCTTGTTTGCAACAAATTGCTTTATTCCGTACTCTTTTTTGAATGAGGATTCATCAAAGGGTTCTGATTTTATTAGTTCAAGTTCTTTTTTTGTAAATGAATCAACCTCTTTGTACCAATCTTTTATGAGTATTTTTCCATCAGAATCACGAAGTGTTTTTAATGCCTCTAAAAGTCTCCAAGCTGGATTCTTAATCAAGACTGCAAGGCTGGAATGGGCATCACGTATGGATTCGCTTACAGAAAGCTCAACGTAAAGCAATCCCTTCATGCCAAGACTGATTATTGGTCGATTTTTTTGATCAACATAACCAAATTCCCATATTACACCATCACATGCAAGTTTGTTTTTGTATTTTTTTAGATATTGTTCTACATGCACACTTCCAATTTCTTCTTCACCTTCAACAAGGAATTTTACATTGCAAGGAACATCACCATGAACCTTCAGGTACGACTCTACTGCCTTTATTCTAGTAATCAGTTCGCCTTTATCATCAGCAGAGCCTCTTCCAAAGATCTTGTTTCCTTTTATTTTTCCGCTAAACGGTTTGTCTTCCCACAAATCAAATGGTTCTGCAGGCTGCACATCATAATGGTTGTAAAACAAGATTGTTTTTGAGGGATTTTGTTTTGACTTTACTTCACCATATACAACGGATGGGATTTTATTTCCAATGCGCAGTATCTCTGACTTTATTCCAGAGCGAGTCATTATTTTTGCGACAAGTCTAGCACACTCTTCTAGACCTTCATTTTTTGCAGAGACACTTGGTTGTCTGATCAAAGTTTGTAGATCTGTAATGAGTCCTTTCATGTTCTGATCTACATGTTGTAGTACTTTCATTGAATTCACTTTACTCTATCAAATGGCTTCATTGCAGCCGGAATAAATTCTAGGAGATCAGTTGCTACAATGTGCAAACCATACTTTCTTTGTGCCAATACGCCAGCTTTTCCGTTGATAAACACTGCGGCTGCTGCAGATTCTACTGGATTTTTATTTTTTGATAACATTCCTGCAACCAGACCAGACAGTACATCACCTGTTCCTCCTACAGTCATAGCAGGAGTATTTTTCACGTTTAGGAATGTTTTGTTGCCATCTGACACAACATCGGTTGGTCCTTTTAACAATACCGTGACAGAATTTTCTTTTGCGTATTTTTCAACTAGTGAAATTCTTTCCTTTTTAGTATCAGATGGGAATTCCCCAAACAGTCTTTTGAATTCGCCTGCATGTGGAGTAACTACAACATTTTTACTTTTAATTACAGGTAGAATGTCTGGAACCAATGCGCTTGCATCAAGAGACAATCTGACACCCATGTCCAATAATGACGTTACAAGGAGTTTTAGTGCTTCAATGTCTTGTATTCCAAGTCCCATTCCAATTGTTGCAGAATCAAGATCTTTGGGAATTATTCCAAGAAGTTTGTGTACTGCACCACGGGTGAGTTTTGCGTCAGCTAGTGGCAGAACAATAAGATTCGGAGTTGTTGCTCGTGTTGCGTGTGCATTAATTTTTGGCACACAGGTGTAGACCAAATCTGTTCCACAGCGTAGCGCCGCAATAGAAGAAAGTATTGGTGCACCGTGATAGATGTAACTCCCCCCCAATACCAAGACTTTACCATTATCACCTTTTCTTGATGCAAATTTTCTTGGAGGAATGAAATTTTTAACTAGTGATGTCTGTAGTGTCTTGATCGTCAACAGCGATAATCTTTCGTTTAGGTGAATAAACTTTCCTTGCAAAAGCTACGTATGTAGTGTGCCCTATACTTCGAAATGAGTGTCTAGTCTTTCCTTCTCGTGCTTCAATTGTTCTCACTAGTTGTTCGGTGCATTCTATATCAAAAAAATCATTTTCTCTTAGAACGGTTGCGAGTTTTTCAAGTTGATTCATGGTAGGACATATTGCAACAAATGCGCCACTTCCCTTTAGCATCTTTCTTGCTTGTGGTACAACAGACCAAGGGTCACCAAGATCAACTACAACCAAATCGACATCCTTTTGTGGAACTTTCTTTGCTGTTTTCATGTCAAATTTTTCCATAGTTACATATTTTGTCATTCCAGCTTTTTCGATGTTTTTTCTTGCAATGTCCATAAAGTTTGGATCAACGTCGTATGTGTACACATGACCACGAGGTTTTACAATACTTGCAAGAAATGTTGTAAGTGAACCGCTTCCTGTTCCTATCTCGACAATTTTTTGCCCACTTTGCAAGCCAGTTCTTGCAGCAATGTATCCTAGATCTTTTGGATATACTATCTGTGTGCTTCGCTGACTCTTCAGAACATAATCGTGAATTGTGGGCTCTAGAAGGTAGATGTACTTGCCTTTGTTAGTAGTAATTGTAGAACCAAACTCTTTTCCTATTACTTTTTTGTGATCAATTACTCCTATATGTGTGTGAAATTGTTGTTTTTTTGAAATCTTCATTAGCCATTTTTTTGAGTCATTATAAAAAAATAGGACGTTGGAATTTTGTTTTATTTTTTTCACAAAAAAGTGGCATTTTATTCTGGATAAGAATTTACCTATGAATAAACATCAAACAAAATTTGTTATTTTGAGTTATCATTCTTGTAGATTACGTCGTCTTCTTTCTTCCATACATACTTTCATTTCTTCTTGGTTGTGATTTTTTATTGGTTTTCCGCATATAGCACATGTGGGTTCTGGTCGTATTGGTTTTCTTTCAAAAGGCATGTCACATTCTGTCTGGCGATGCAATTCCAATGATATCAAGTGCTTTTGCAAGAGTTTCCTTAAAGCTGTATACTAGGCATAGTCTTGCGTTAATCAGGTCCTTGTTTTCTGCCGTTAGAACTTTGACATGCTCATAAAATCCATTAAATGAGACTGCAAGATCATAACAATATCGTGCAATTATTTTTGGAGAGAGGTTTTTTGCTGCATCCTCTACCTGAATATCAAATTTACCTATAATTTTGATTAGATTAATCTCATGTTCTGTAGTAAGATTGGCAAACGAAACTTCAAATCTTGGTTTCATTTCTGCCTTTTCTAAAATTCTTGCAGCTCTAGCATGAGCATATTGTATGTAAGGTCCAGTGTCACCTTCAAGACTCAGAGATTCTGTCATGTCAAATGTTATGATTTTGTCTAAATCCTGTTTTATCATAGCATAACGTAGTGCACCAACAGCAACTTGTTCTGCGATCTCTGCTAGTTTTGGTTCGTCTAGCTCGGAATTTCTTTTCTTTGCTTCTTCGTATGTTTTTACTCTTAAAATATCAAGAACAAAATCTGCGTTAACGTAGATTCCTTTTCGTCCAGACATTTGAACTTGTTTTCCTCCGGTATCTACGTTTAGTGTATTTGCAGTTTCTGCACTAAGCGTTACTGACTCATATCCAAGGTGAACGTATGCACCTTCTTGTGATTTGAAACTAGACATTAGTTTTGTAATTATTGTTTGCAGACGTGATTGACGCGAATCGATGACTGTTATTACCTTGTCTCCAGTAAAGTCAAGCTTTGAGTTTGAATTTTTTTCAAGTACTGTCTCCCATAATATTTTATTATCAGATTGCTTAGCATATTTTGTATAGTAGAAAGGATCTTCTAAAATTCCAAGCTTCCATGCTGCATATGGTATGTCTTTTGCAATGTATGTAGCAATACCGTTACTTCTAACAAGCACCTTGTCTTCTTCATCGTTTTCAGATTTGATGACCCAGCACCCAGCGTTTTTGCCTTCTTTTTCTAGATCTACAAGTTGCATATCCTTCATCTTATCAAATACTATTTTCCATAGGTTTGAGCGAACAATTTGAGACTCAAAATTGAGACAGTCATATGTGGCACCAAGACGCCAACATGTCTTTAGCTGCTCAGCAAGAACGCGTCTTGTGATATCATTAGCAAACTTGGCAGTTTCTGATGTTCCTTCTTCAAGTTGCTTTAATACTTCGGTTCTATATGTAGCAAGTTTCGGATCTGTTTCATACTTTTCTGTAGTCTTGACATATACTATATCACCACAGTAATGATCAAACTTTTGATCTCCTGGCGGTTCTGCAGGAAATCCACCATACTTGAATCCAACAATGATATCTGCAACTTGCAAACCAGAATCATCTACATAGTTTAAGATTCGTACATCATAATGCGCTTTTTTTAGAATTCTAGCTACAGCATCACCGATTATGATGTTTCTTACATGTCCAATGTGTAACGCTTTGTTTGGGTTTACACTGGTATGCTCTACTACAACCTTGGAGTTTTTCCCAATGTTTATTGTTCCATAGTTTTTTTCAGATGATGTGGAAATTATCGCGTTGTTTAATTCGGCATAGTTTGCAAAAAAATTCACATATCCTGAAGGATGTGAGGCTGATTGCTTTACAAACTTGCCTGGATTTTTTTGGTATTCTTCAGAAATAATTTTTGCAATATCAAATGGTTTTTTCTTTAATGATTTTGCAAGTAAAAATGCAACATTACAGCTTACATCGCCAAACTCTGCTCTTGAGGCTTCAGATACTTCAAACTTGATTTCTGGATAATTTAGTTTGGAACATATTTGTTGTATGTTTGATCTTATTTCATCAAGCAAAAGTCGCAGAGTCATCTACTACACCTTTGCTAACTTGATTGCAATGTATTCAAGTGCTTCTATGACTCCATCACCAGCTTTTCCTGAGACAGTCATAGACGCTTTGGATTTCACGCTTTCTAGTGCGTTACCAAGTGCAATGCTTATTCCCGACATCTTAAACAATGGAACATCGGTTTCACTGTCTCCTATTGCTATGACATCAGAAGGAGAGGCAGAAAGCATGGTCAGAACTTCAGAAAACCCTCGTCCTTTGTTAATTCCTTTTGAATTGATATGAATTGCATACTGGCTGTCAGAAAGATCTACTGACATGTTGCTATCTGCAATAATTTTTTTTGCCAACTCTAAATCAAATGTTCTTTCAAGTACGACCTCAGTCATCCTAGGAAATACTGGTTTTTCTTTAGCCTCAGGAATTTTTGATTTGAGCAATTCAAACGCTTTCACGCATTCATCCTTGTTACCCAATAGTTTGTGTTCAGATGGTCCAGAAGTTATGGCTCCACCGTTTTCCCCAACGGCTATTCGTGTCATACCTCCAAAAACAGACAAGATATATCCCTCAACAGAAGATCGACCTGACACAAATATGACTTTGTGACCAAGTCTTATCATATGACGCAGAGCGTCCAAGGCGTCAAGATTTATTCTTCCTCCACCATTTTCGGTGATCGTTCCGTCTATGTCAACTGCAAAAATTTTTTCTTGCATCAAGTCAGATATTCTATTGAGGATAATAACTGCTCCCCATTAAATAGACAACAGCTAAAATAGCATTTTATCATAACAAAATCATGCCTCGCAAAGGTAAGCTGGCAGAGATTTTTAGTAAAGCCATGTATGCAGACAATCCAGAATCATATTTTGTAGGATATCTCGACTATGATACCATAAAGGAAATTACCTTGCCAGAATTCATAAATGAATCAGATAACTTTGAGACGATACCTATTACGAGGATTCAATATATCAAGAAAGAAAATACAGTTTTATTCAGTAAATCAGAACAACAAGTGAGCTAGAATGGGAATTCCAGAAAAAATTCAAGCCATAAAAGACGAGATGTCAAAGACGCAGATAAACAAAGCTACAGAACATCATGTTGGATTACTAAAAGCAAAACTGGCAAAGCTAAAACGTGAACAGGAAGAAGTCAAATCAAGATCATCTGGAAGTTCGGTAGGATTTGATGTCAAGCGAACTGGCGATGCAACTGTTGTTTTCATTGGATTGCCAAGTGTAGGAAAATCTACATTGTTAAACAAACTCACTGATGCAAAATCTGCAATAGGCGCATTTCAATTTACAACAACAACAGTAGTTCCTGGCATGATGGAACATCGCGGTGCAAAAATTCAGGTACTTGATTTGCCTGGAATAATGAAGGGTGCATCAACAGGAAAGGGATTGGGAAAAAGAGTTTTAGCTGTAGCAAAAAGTGCGGATTTGGTTTTAATTATGCTTGATGTCTTTCAACCATATCATGAAGAAGTCATCAGGACAGAGCTTGGCAACATTGGAATAAGATTAGATCAAAAACCCCCTAACATAGTTATAGAAAAAACTGCAGATGGAGGAATATCTGTTAGTCAGCAAGTACAGTTGACAAAAATGTCACAAAGCCTTCTAAAAGACATACTTAGGGTGTATGGTGTCACCAATGGCAGAGTACTAATCAGAGAAGACGTTGATTCGGAACAATTAACTGATTATATTTCTGGTAGCAAAACATATGTTCAATCACTTACAGTGATGAATAAAATCGATTTAGTAAATCAGGGATTTCTAAACGAATTACAGTCAAACATAAAATCAAAAATCATACCCATATCTGCAGACGCTGACATTAACATTAATGCTCTCAAGGATGCAATTTATGAGAAACTTGACTTTATCAGAATTTACATGAGACCAAAAGGCGGAGAAACTGATTACGAAGAACCGTTGATAGCAAGAGATGGTTCCACCATACTTGACATATGTAACAAGTTACACAGAGACATGAAAAAAGATTTTAGATATGCGCTAGCCTGGGGAAAAAGTGCAAAGTTTGGAGGTCAGAGAGTTGGTCTTCATCATGTTTTGCAAGATGAAGATGTTCTTACAATAATAAAAGCTCGAGGTACTTGAGAAAAAGCTTTTTTGTTTAGATCAAGTTTTAGAATCATGGATCAAGAATTTGAAAATCGTTGGTGTACAGTATGCATGGCAAAAACAAAACAAGAAATTATTTTCATGCCTGAAATTCCGACATACAAACGTAGAAGACAATACAAATGCACACAATGTGGAAAAAAATCCTGGTTGTTAGGCAGAAGACCATCAGCTGAAGCTGTATATTGATCAAAATTGCGATCACAAATTACAAATTTTGAAAAAATTCTGTGACACAGAATGTAGTACTTGGTGTAATTTTTTTTAGTTTAACCATAGAAAAGTAAGTGAATTGTATGTTTTTTAATGGCAACAAAAAAGCGATCTGGAAAAGCTAAGCGTAGATCAGCTCCAAAGCGTAAAGCTCCTAAGCGAAGATCAGCAGCTAAGAAAAGATCAGCTCCTAAGCGAAGATCAGCTGCTAAGCGACGACGATAGTTCTGATCTACAAAAAACATGATGTTATCGCAGTATTTAATGCGATAACTTTCAAATTTTTACCACTATTTTTTACTAACTAAACATCTGCCCAGGCGGAGTGGATGATTTCCCTTTCACGCTATTTTTTTCAATAGAAAACTTTCTCTCATTTGGAATTACAGATATCTTTACTGAAGTATTAATTGCATAATGAGGCGTTCCATCAGGGTTTTTGTAATTTGTTGCAATTCCTACTCTGTCCAGATCAACTTTGACTTTGACTATTGTACCATCTTCTAACTTGAAAGACACAAACTCGTTGCCTACTCTTTCGTGATCAAGTAATTTAAAGTCGATTTTGTCTTTTGACTGGCTCATCATTATAAAATTACTTTGCAGTTATTTGAAGTATGCTTAGTAAAGGAAGCTTAGCAATTTTATCTGCTGTTCTGTATTAATGACATTTTTTGCAGTAAGTAATTCAAGTAGTTGTGTTATCAGTAGTTTTTCTTGTTCAGAAAATCCCATAACTCCCTTGTCTCCTGGTGGACCTGGGGGACCTCGTGGACCTGGCTCTCCTGGATGACCTTGCGCACCTTTTGGGCCTAGTTCACCTGTAGGACCTTGTTGACCTGGCTGGCCTCGCTCTCCTTGCATTCCCTGAATTCCTTGTGGACCTCTTTCTCCTGGTGGACCTTGTGGACCTTGCAGACCTCTTTCGCCTTGTGGACCCTGTGGACCTTGTGGACCTTTGTCACCTGGTGGACCCGACAAACCTCTTGGACCTTGCTCCCCTGATGGACCTGGTAGTCCTCTTCCACCTCTTTCACCTTGTTGACCTGGAATTCCTGTAAGACCTTTTTCTCCAGTTGGACCTTGTGGACCTTGTGGACCTTTATCACCTGGTGGACCTTGTGGACCAGTTAATCCCTTTTCTCCTTGTGGACCGTGCGGACCTCTTTCGCCTTTATCACCGATACCACCTTGAAGACCTTTTGGTCCTTTTTCTCCCATCGGTCCTTGAATTCCTTTATCACCTTGTGGACCAGGAATTCCTGTTGGACCTTTGTCACCTGGTAGGCCGACATCGCCTGTAAGACCTTTGTCACCCTTGTCACCTTTGTCGCCTTTGTCACCTTTTTCTCCTGGTGGACCATGTGGACCCTTGTCACCTTTGTCACCTTGTGGACCTTTGTCACCTGTTAGTCCTTTGTCTCCACGTGGACCTTGTTCGCCTTTGTCTCCCTTGTCACCTTTGTCACCTACTGGACCTCGTGGACCAGGTTCACCTTTTTCTCCTTGTGGACCTGTAAGACCTTTGTCACCTAGTGGGCCAATTGGACCCTGTTCTCCAGATGGACCTGGTGGACCTTGATATCCTTTATCACCTATTGGACCTGACGGACCCATTGGTCCTCGTGGACCTGGTGGCCCAGGCTGTCCCACTGGACCAGATTTTCCTTGCAAAGGATGTCCAAATGTTTCTTTAGGTACTGGTGTTTCGCGAACCTCTACTTTTTTGGGACGTACTGAAGAAATTGCATTTTCAAAAACAGCATGAGTTGAAGAAAACTGATCAGTAATTACGACCCATATTGAATTTCGATCAAAAATAAAGTCTGGTAACGGATTTTTATCGCTGCCAAGAAATAGATTAAATTTTTTATCTTTTACTCTAAGATGAAAATTGTCTTTCCATATGAATTGAAAATTTTTTTTTGCAATTTCTTCTGAAGATGGAGGAGAGTCACATATGGCAATTTGTACTTCAAAAACGCCAGATGGCAACTTGAAGGGAGAAACTCCTTCTATTTCGATCTTCCTAGAGCTTGCGCCAGACATATCCTAGGTGTAATTCAACGGTATTTTTGTATTTTGAATCACAGTCCGATTTTGTACACTTGGGTGTCAAATTAGATAGCTTTTACCTTTCCTATCATACCATGGATTTCTGTACTTCAAACTTAGCTTGAATACTTTCTTCTAGTTTTAAGCATCTGATATTAGACCCTTGAAAAATGGTAAAACCGTAAAATTGAATAGATGTGGGTTTTAGAATACAGCGATGGTTGATTTAGACCAACTAGAGCAGATATTTGTGATATTAAATACATTTGGTACCATAATTCTGATTGTTTTATTCTGGAAGACCATAAACTACTTGGCAGAGTCAAGCAAAAATGCAAGAATTCAGACAGAGTATAGATTCAGACCATGGGTTGGTCCTACAAACAGCATAAAACCAATGTCTGCAACTGATAATCGCCATCAATTTGTAATAGAGATAAAAAACTATGGCGAGATTCCGGCATCAAATGTTGTTGCGATGTATAAGATGAATACTGAAATGATGTCAAAGGACCTTATAAAAAATCCAGATGGTCTTGATAGATTTAGTCTTGGTCCTCTTTTACCCAACATGGAAAAACGTTATTGGTTTTTCATAGATTCAGAGTTGGTAGAAAAAGCAAAAAATGGCAGCACGGATATTTTTACTCTGCTTTATTTTACCTACGACCATCTTGGAGGAAAAAGTGGTTATGGCATGATAAGTCAACTTGATCCGAAAACAAATTCATTTTTGCACAAGGACATGTGGGTTGACTAGTTACAAATGATCTTCAGCGTAAGAAAATCTGTATTAGGTTTTTCAACATAATTATATTTTATAAAATTGCACGTTCTGAATTTTACTATTTTCAGCATCTGTTGACGTATGTGACTTTCGATCACCACAAGAGTGAAGGTATGAATCGTTTATGTATTTTGGCATATTTCTAACAAAAATATCAAATAATTAAAAAAATTATTACGTTGCAATTATTTTAAAGAATATAATTTATTAATCATGAAATGTCTGATTTAACATGGAAACTAGTATAGCAAAACCAGATAGCGTTTCCAAGATGGGTAAAAAGATTACTGAAATAGCTGAGATTCTTGGAATACTCAATGACACAAACAGAGGCAAGGACTGGTTACTGCAAGAAGTAAAAAAACATCGTTTAAAGTCGTATGTAAAACCCTCCATGA
>Ga0184639_10000144_pt1 | contig 24579 bp, 55 predicted proteins | sample PLM31_170_b2_FD_133155 | JGI IMG/M metagenome (GOLD analysis project Ga0184639, IMG submission 133155) | Groundwater sediment microbial communities from an aquifer in East River, Colorado, USA - PLM3-1_170_b2 | ecosystem: Environmental > Terrestrial > Soil > Riparian zone | place: USA: East...
ACCAAGCGCCTGAGAGTCATGGTGACCAAGCGGACTCCAAACCCGTACGCGAGGGTTCAATTCCTTCCAGGTGTGCCAAGCCTTCGTAGCTCAGTCGGTAGAGCGGCTGCCTGAAGAGCAGCGCGTCGGGTGTTCGAGTCACCCCGAAGGCACCAAGTCAGCGAGCGGTGATTGGTGACACCAAGTGGCTGTAAACCACCCGCCCTAACAGGCTTGCAAGTTCGAATCTTGCCGCTGGCACCAGCTCCTCGTAGTGGAACGGATACCACGCGGCCCTGCGAAGGCCGAAGTTCGAGTTCGAATCTCGACGAGGGGGCCAAGCCTCCGTAATTCAGCGGCAGAAGAACCGGCTCTTAACCGGGACGTCGTGGGTTCGAGTCCCACCGGGGGCACCAGGCAATCTTAGTCGAGTGGCAAGATGCCACGTTGCCAACGTGGCGGCACGGGTTCGAGTCCCGTAGATTGCACCATCGGCCTTCGGGTCGACCAGCTCATCCACCATGTGTGGAAAGAGTACCGGTGCCGTTCAGGCGGTACCAGCAACAGGGCGTAGCTCAGCTAGGTAGAGTACTTGGTTCGGATCCAAGAAGTCGCGAGTTCGATTCCCGCCGTCCTGACCAAGGCCGTATCGTCTAGTGATCAGGACGCTGCCCCCTCAAGGCGGAGACCGGAGTTTGAATCTCCGTATGGCTACCAAGTGCCAGTGAAGCTAAATGGTTAGGCAGTCCGGCTGTGACCCGGGCGTGTGTGGGTTCGAGTCCCACCTGGCACCCCAGGAAGGTTGGCAGAGCGGCAATGTAGCGGTTTGCTAAACCGTAGATCCTCCGGGGTCCAAGGGTTCGATTCCCTTACCTTCCTCCATCAGGGTGTAGCTCAGCTAGGCAGAGCGCGTGGTTTGGGTCCACGAAGTCGGGGGTTCGATTCCTCTCACCTTGACCAGGCTGCATTGAGGTCAACGGTAACCTGCCTGCCTTCCAAGCAGGACCTCTCGGTTCGAATCCGGGATGCAGCACCAATTGGATACTCCCCGCGTCTCTTCGGCGGCGCGGCGCGGGCCTGAGGCATCGGGCCCTGCATGGAGAGGTGGCAGAGTCCGGCTGAATGCGTCCGTCTCGAAAACGGAAGGTCCTCGCGGATCCGGGGGTTCGAATCCCTCCCTCTCTTCCAATGCGGGATGGAGCAGTGGTCAGCTCGCTGGGCTCATAACCCAGAGGTCGTCGGTTCGAATCCGACTCTCCGCTACCAGGTCTAGTGGCGCAGTGGCAGCGCAACGCCCTCATAAGGCGGTGGCCGCAGGTTCGAGTCCTGCCTAGACTACCACGATTTTGTGATAGAATTATCACATGATCTCCGAAGAGACCCGCGCTAAGCTTCGCACTAAAGCAAAGTTACGGGGAAATAACGGCAATGGGTTGAAGCAACCTCACACTGCTGAAACCCGCAATAAAATAAGAGCTGCTCTTATTGGGCATGTTCAAAGCGATGATACTAGGGCAAAACTTAGCGCCGCGCTTATAGGACTTCCACATAGTCCAGAACATACAGCAAAAATTAAAGCTGCTCTTAAAGGACGAGTACTTGGTCCTCCTCGTCTTTCATATCGAGATAAGACTAGTGCTAGTGTTAAGCAACACATGCTTCAGTGCGACGGCAGTTGTGGGAGTGTAAGTTGTGGGGCTCGACCAAACCCAAGCGGCCTTGCTTGGCGGGCTTATGAGGCCTTCCTCCGGGGCTTCGAGGTGGTGGTGCCCGAGGCGCGATTTGGTCCATACTCCGTGGACTTCCTCCTCGCGGAGGAGTGGCTGGCGGTGGAGGTGGATGGCGAATACTGGCACAGGAACAAGGATCACTCCGAGCGCGACGAGTACCTCCTTCGGGAGCATGGGCTTCCGGTAGCGAGGATCGCCGAGCACGAAGTGCCTTAAATCACAAGCCTCCATAGTGAAATGGACATCACGCGACGCTTCGAACGTCGTAATCCGGGTTCGAATCCTGGTGGGGGTACCATGCTGGTGTATCCCAACGGCAGAGGAAGTGGTCTGAGAGGCCATCCAGTGGAGGTTCGAATCCTCTCACCAGTACCATGGCAAGCGGCATTTGTTTTGCGGAAGACCTCTCTCACGGATGGATCCGTAGACTCTGCTCAAGGGCGATGATTGTGTGAGGGCACTTCGTCTCAAGCTTGCCACCTTGCCGCCGTACTCCAACGGCAGAGAGAACGCTCTTAAACAGCGATGAGTGTGGGTTCGAATCCCACCGGTGGCACCAACTGTGGTATAATCCCTCTGTGGGTCGAGTACAAACGGAGGAGACCAAACAGAAAATCTCTGCAGCGTTGAAGGGTAAGCCCTCGAAAGGAGGCTTTAAACCCGGATATGACCCGAATAGATATTCTGTCCACAAGGAAAATTGCTCCTGTCCGTGGCATAATCCAGATAATCGAGGTGTTGGATCTCAACGACCATTTGAAGAGGTCTTAATCCAAAGATTTACTGGAAACAAAGGTAAGCTAAAAGAAAGGCTTATCAAAACAGGCCTTCTTAAAAAGCATTGCTACAAATGTGGACTAGGACAAGAATGGCAAGGGGAGCCACTAATACTCCAGTTAGATCATGTCAATGGCGACAGATATAACTGGCTCTTAGAGAATTTGCGGCTCTTATGTCCAAACTGTCATAGCCAAACTTACACATGGACGGGACGAAACATAGGGGCCTATGGCGCAACTGGCAGACGCACTCGGTTCAAACCCGAGGGATAGAGGTTCGAATCCTTTTAGGCCTACCAAGCACACGTGGCTCAGTTGGTTAGAGCGCAGCGTTGACATCGCTGAGGCCGTAGGTTCGAATCCTACCGCGTGCACCAGCCCGGTTAGCTCAGCGGCCAGAGCGCCTGCCCTACACGCAGGGCGTCAGGAGTTCGAATCTCTTACTGGGCACCACGCCACCTTCGGCTACAGGAAGGCCGGCTGCCTTTCAAGCAGCAAGGCAGGGGTTCGAATCCCCTAGGTGGCACCAGTCCTCGCAGCACGATGGACCGTGCGCCGGTTTCCTAAACCGGGAGGTGTGGGTTCGAATCCCGCCGAGGGCACCAAGCCGTCGTAATTCAATGGCAGAAGTCCCGCCTTTTAAGCGGGGAGTTGGGGGTTCGAGTCCCTCGGGCGGCACCAGCGGACAGTGGCGCAATGGCAGCGCAGCAACAGGTGTGATATAGTACTACCTGTGAGCAGACATAAAGACGGTTGTACTTGCCCGTGGCACGGTGGTGGTGGATTTACCAAGGGGTATGATCCACACCGAGCTACGTGGCCGAGAAGCAATAACTATGGGGGCACAAAGCCAAAGCCTCTGGAGCAGTTGCTAATCGTCGGCATAATGCTTAACGGTAGTAAAGTGAAGCAGCGTCTCATTAAAGAAGGGCTTCTTCAGGATCTATGTGTGGAGTGTGGAATAGGACCAGAGTGGAATGGCAAGCCAATTACACTCGAGCTAGACCACATAAGCGGTGATCGCGGGGACTGGCGATTCGAGAATCTTCGAATCCTCTGTCCTAATTGTCACAGCCAAACTCCTACATTCCGGGCGAAGAACCGGAAATCACAACGGATAGTGGTGTAACGGAAACATGGGGCTCTTATAAGGTCCTGTCCTGGGTTCAACTCCCAGCTATCCAACCAAAACGCCGGTTGAGGGTTCGAGTCCCTCCTGTCCAACCAGATCCTGTAGCCAAGAGGCGAGGCGACCGGCTGCAACCCGGTAGACGTCGGTTCAAATCCGACCAGGATCTCCACGATCTCGGTGAGAGATCACCAACGTTAAACCGCTGCTCGAGATCCGAGAGGCAAGTAGAGTAGGTAGCACCATGGCTCTGCGACTGATGGTAGCTTGCCCGCAGCGGTGCCAGCCCTGGAAGTGCTGTAGGTGGCACGCCTCCGTCGTAACGAGGCAGCGTCGGTTCGAACCCGACTCGGGGCTCCAGATCCTCGCTCGAGGAGCGAGCGCCCGTCTTCTAAACGGAGCGTTGAGGGTTCGAATCCCTCCGAGGATTCCATACCCGACGAAGCGAGTGGTCGAGTTCTCCTGTATTTCGGCAGACCGACCGACAAGGCTTTGACTCGCTGAGTCGGGGTCATGCCCTTGTAGTGCTAGTGGCAGCACGCGCCCTCGGTAAGGGCGAAGCGCGGGTTCGAATCCCGACTGGGGCTCCAAGGCGCTGTCTTCGGAAAGATGGTGGCGAGGTAAGGCCTCATGAGCCGGAAGTAGTCATCGCAAGGGGTCCGACTCCCTAGGCGCACAGCTAGTGACCGACCGTGGTTTCAGGCGGGATATAAGTATGGGGCCCATCAGTTGGAATCGTTTAACGGCAAGACGAGCGCCTTGTAAGCGCCTGATCCCGGGTCGAGACCGGGTTCCAGCTCCATTCCACTAACATGCTCTGGTTACCTCCTTTCCCGGGTCCTCGTTCCTGTGATACACTACAGGGCGGGGACCTGATTTTTGTGGACAAAAACTACTAGTCAACGAGGTGGGCGGGGTAACCGAGGAGTACCGAAGTCCATCGAGCACAAGCAAAAGCTTAGTGAAGCCGCAAGTCGTCGTGGTCAACACACCGATGAACACAGGGCGAAGATCGCGGCTGCGCTTCGTGGGCGAGTCAAGTCAGCGGAAACAAAGGCCAAGCTGGGAGCTACAAATCGTGGGCGGATAAGGAGCAAAGCAGCTCGACAAAAGTATCGACACGCTGCACAAAAACACGCGGGGTTATTTCTTCCGGAATGCAGATGTTGGGTTCATCAGCTTCCTTCTTGGATTAGCTCCCTTACATGGAAATTGGCTGAGGTTCTCGTAGCGGCGGGATATGAAGTAGTGATAGCAGAACAACAAGTGGGGCGGTTTCGGGTTGATGTGTTACTAGCGGAGGAGTGGATAGCCTTTGAGGCAGACGGCTCCTATTGGCACAAGGACTCCGCCATCTACGACGCAGCTAGAGACACGGAGTTGCTTCAGAAGTTTAGCCTTCCTGTAGTGCGGCTCACTGATGTTGAAGTTGAAAACCTTTACGGCGGCGCTGCACGGTGTCGCCCATGTCGCTTGTGAGGGTACTGTATTGATATGCGCATCTTCAACTGGCTCCGACCGGACATCCAACGCCTAACTCCGATCACCATGATCGAGCAGGAGCCGGGCATCTACGCCATCGAAGCGTTTCCCTTCGTGACCTACGTCTCCTTCCGCGTGGAGCGGGACTGGCAGGAGGGCCTACGTTTGATCCTCTCTCGCGGCTACCGCCCCGTGTGCCGCGACATCACCTGCCTCGCGGAGATCTACGCCCGCCCGCTACCGCTTTGGCTCTTCTACAAGACCTTGGAGCGGTTGGAGTGGGCGTGGTGGAAGGTCTGGGGCGGGCTCTTCGACGTGGGGTTCTTCAACTTCGACAGCGTCCCGGAAGGGGTGAAGCCACGCTGGCGGGACTACCGACCGGGACCCTCAGCCGAAGCCCGTTCCTTTTACCGAAAGTGGTGTAAGAAGATGTGGTCAGGATTTATTACAAAGGCAAGGAGATTCCGATGACCACAGCGCACGTATGAGTACTACTGCGGGCTGTGCATGCCATCATATGATCGGGTGCTCTACTCATCCGTCGGCAAACGCGTGTACCTCTCGGTAGTCAAGGAATCCACCATCCAGGTCGATCATGATGGCAAACCGGTGGTGAAACAGGCAAAGGCACCGAAGCCCCCCAAGTAAAATGTGGCCAAGAGGGATCTCTTTAACTCCTGAGCATCGCGCTAAGATTAGTGCGGCGAGAAGGGGAAGAGGTGTCCCGAGGAGCAGACAACAACGGTACTTGGAGTTGTATCGGTGGGTCGTTGCGTTAAAGAAGCAATGTGTCCGATGTGGATATAACGAATGTCGTCAAGCCTTGGTGTTTCACCATCTAGGCGAGGACAAGGTGGACTCTGTTTCTAGGCTGATGGCGCGACGAGTTAGTCGTTTTCGACTTGAAACTGAAATCGCTAAGTGCGTGGTACTGTGTGCCAACTGTCACGCGTTAAGCCATTGTACACAGGAAGAAGACCATGAGACCATTCCAACGGTGGGTTTATAAGGGTCTCCGACCCTGATATTGTGGTCTTAGGAAGAGGCTCGAGGATGGTAACAACAAAAGAACTCGTCCCGTGTGTGAAGGACAACGGCTACGCGCACCACTGGGACATCGAGACACCGGGCGGCGGCTCGGTGTACAACGAGGCGCAGTGTAGGTACTGCCTCAAGCGCCGACTCTTCAAGGCCGCGTGGCCACGCTCCCCCGACTGGAATGAGGTGCGTACCGCGAGGCTCGAGGAGGAGACCAAGCGACGAAGAAGGAAGTGGGCATGATCGACTTCATCTTGAACACCGCCCCTATCTGGCCCTTCCTTGTCCTCATGATAATCTGTCTAACGATCGGAAGAGCACGATGAGCAACTTTGACACCAGCGCCCCCATGATCTCGGGCAAGCCGAAGGGGGAGCTGTATTTCTCGGTCGACGTGGAGACCTCGGGCGCCGGCCCGCTGACGCAGAATCTCCTGTCAATCGGTGTGGTGGTCGTGGGGGATCACAGCAAGACCCACTACGTGGAGATCGCGCCGCTCAAGTCGGTGCCGGGCTACCGCCCGGATCCCGAGTCGATGGCCGTCCACGGCCTCGATTGGAAGCGCCTCTGCAAGGAGGGCGTGTCCCCGCTGAAGGCCATCACGGAGCTCAAGGCCTGGGTCTTCAACACCGCCGGCGCCCGGCGCCCGGTGTTCGTGTCGTTCGGCACCTACGACTGGATGTGGTGTGGCTCGTACTTCGACCTCTATGGCGGGCGATACACCGAGCCCTTTGGCCCGAATACGTTGGACCTCAAGTCCTTCTACGCCGGCTGGCGAGGACGGGACTTCACCCGCGCGGCTAAGCGGTACATGCCGGAGCATCACCTGAGCGGCATGAAGCACTCACACAACGCGCTGGAGGACGCCATTGAACAGGCGGTCATGTTTGAGAGGTGGCTGATCGAGATGCTGCTCGACGGCTTCCTCCAATCGGGCGGGGAGCTGCGCAAGCTGGCCACGCGGCTCAAGGAGCAAGGAGCCGGAGGATGATTGAGGTCTACGCGTATCAACACTCTCACGCACACCTGTACTCCCGGGTGTACTCGCCCGGATGGATCCTCGCCCACATGTGGGAGTGGTGGCAGCGGGAGCACAAGGACCAGGTGCTCGAGTGGGAAACGGAAGGCTACGACGCCTCCCTCCGCGGCTGGACCGTCATATCGGAGGTGATTGAGCCTCCAATCATTCAATCACTTGAGATTACATGGAAGGAGATAGCCAATGCCTAGAGGAAACCACGGCGAAGGAGATAGTCTGCAGGTGGTGACAATTACTCGTGAGCGATTGGCATCTTTGCTTGACACCGAACAGTACGCAGCCGCAGTCCTTGCCTCCCTCCATGCCTTACGGGAAGCGGCGGCGGCAGTAGTGACTGGGCTTCAGAGAAACGAGGGGGAGTGGGTAGAGTGCCGCTTCTGTTATGGCGTCTTGAAGGCTCCGGTGCGTCCGGTTCATAACGAGGGCCACGCTAAGTCCTGCCCTATCCCTGCTTTGGTTGCGGCTCTCTTACAGGAGGCAGACAAATGACTGAGACGCTAGTGAATCGGCTGGCAAACATCGTGCGGAAGTACGAGCCAAACGCGTCTGTGTTACAGGAAGTTGCGTGTCACCAGTGCACGGGTGTGGGGTCGGCGTTCATCGCAGCGTCGTGCTGCGGTTCGGGCTTTCACCTGCATACTTGCTACTACTGCGGAGGCAAAGGGAGCGGCTTCTCGGATGCGTATCAAAGTTCCTTAAGCCGTGAGTGAGGTAAGTATGGAAGAGCGCCTAGCAGAAGAAGTACAGAAAAGTCAAACGAAAGGAACACTAAATGAGTTGGTTCCACGACTGGTATCCTCTGGCGGCGAGGACTATGTACAAGGTATATCCGGACCGACCAACTGAACTTCTCGACCCATACACAGAGATCCTTTATGGCTGCCGCCACCCTGGCTGCGGCGTCCTCAAGACTAAGCGGATCGATGCGCACTGGACTCTGAATGAGATCACCGAACGACAGTACATACCATGCCCGTAAACGAGCTTGCCGCGTGGAAGTGGACCAACGGCTGGCTCCGCACCACGGTAGCTCCTCAGGCGGGCGTGGTCTTCGGAGCGTACCAGTATGTCTCCCGCACAGTTGAGGTGATGCCCTTTGTACCCGGGTACTCCCACACGGGCACCAAGTTTGCCGTTCTCCTGAATGACTTCGTGGTTGACCCACGGAGCATCCAGATTGGGACGGTAGGAGTACTGGTTGACCACCTTGAAGGGGGCTGGAGCCTCACCGTAGAAGGCAAAGCCGTGGCGAAGGGAGCCTGGACATGAAGTCCATCAGCAAGCTCGGAAGATGGGTCTAATGCCAACAACAACACCGCCCCGAAGGACGGTGTAAATGCTGGGCGGGGAGTGTGACTACTCCGGGTCCTGGGCGTCGGTCACGACCTCATAGCTTGCGCACAACTTAACGAGAGGTAAGCGGATCTCCGCCTTTCCCGTCTTGCCGACGTCTGCACTGAGGCCCACGTTGAAGATGCCGTTGCCACATAGCTCGAGCTTCGCGTTGACGCGAGCGGCATCGACTTGTATGTGTGCTTTGGCAGCTGCGCTGAATGTAGGCATACTACTTAGCACCTCCCCTCCTTATCAGATTTTGTTGGAACTGGTAGAGACTTTACGAAGGCATCCACCTCATCGGCGATCTGCTCTGGTGTACCCTTCAAGGTCCCAGGTAGTCGGTGGCTAGGAGAAGTGGGAGGCGCCATGCCTCCAAAGAGAAGCACACCAATCACGAGCGGGGCGACGAACCAGAGGGTGGTCCACCAAGCCGCAAGTCCGATGAAAGTGTCGAGGCTACTCGGTTGGTGTTGGGTCGTCGGTGAGGACAAGACTATTCTCCTCGAGGATGGTTTCTAGGTGGTTGATCCGCAGGTCCTTCGTCTCAAGCTGCGTCTGTACGCGAGCTAGTTCCAGGGCCAGCCCTGTAAGCTGCCGGCCCTGGATGATCAGGTTGAGAACGCCCCGCCCGATCTCAAGCGCGACGTCGTCGTTGTTCGGTTGCGGAATTGTAGTCATGATTAGATTATACCCCTTAGATCTTCAGCATGATCTTGACGTTGCCGGTGCTGGCAAGTCCCAGCGCGCCTGAGCCAAACGGGTTGGGCAGAGCCGCGAAAGCGTGTGCGATGCTGTAGTAGGCGTAGTTGGTCGTCTGCCCGGTGGTGTCGTCTGCCCCCAGCCAGTTGAGAGATCCCGCCACCGTAAAGGCCTGGTAGACTCCGGTTGCTACGCTCCAAACACCGGCGACCCAGTACCAGCCACGGGTCAACGCTTGGGAGATCACGATCTCCTTCGCTCCCGTGCCCGTTAGTGTAACGGTGCCTGCGTCGAGGACCAGGGTGGTGGGCACTCCTCCTCCGTCATTGTAGATGCCCAGCCTCGCGCTTCCAGTGGTGGTAGTCGTCTGGTGAATCGCGATAGCTGTGTAGGTCGCGTTGTCAGGCACAAAGAAGGGCTGCGCGTACAACGTGTCGGCGTCGGGATCTCCTACGGCGCCCGTGCTGCCCACCCCGATCTGACTCCAGTAGTAGCGGCCAGCGGTATGCGGCAGCCACGGCAGGCTTCGCCCGCCCTGTCGGTTAACGACGAAGGACTTCTTACTCATCGTTTCTCCGCCCGATCTTTCCGATCCGCAACAGGATTCGCGGCTGAGTGGTAGAGCTATAAGCGGCGCTAGCGGTAAACGGGGTCGGCAGGGCCGCGTAGGTAAAGGCCACGTTGATTCCCGGGTGCACTGTTACGTCGGTTGCGCTGTCCCCGCCGAGCCAGGGCCCCATCGTTTGTCCCGAGGCGCCGTTGTCGTCTTCCTGCATGGTCGGGGTCGAGTCAAACACGCACGCCGCCCAGTAGAAGCCATACGGCAGTGTCATTCCCACCGCTTGGTACTTCAAACCAGCGGTAGCTACGGTCGTGATCTCAGTAGCTACAAACAGCCGTGTATCAGGGTACCCATTTAGGTCGGTGTAGAGTCCCATGCGCATGTTTCCCGCGCTACCTACCGTTACCGAGCAGATAAGCGCGTCCACCCTGCACGTATCTGGGAGGTAGATGGGTGTGGCGTACAGAACATTCGCGGCCGCGGCGCCCGCTGCGCTGAGGCCTGACGTCACCCAGTTTCCGATGATGCCGCCCGAGCGCATAGAAAGTCGCTGCGAGCGTCGGTAGTCCAGGTTCTCTCGGTTGTCCTTGAAGGTGGTGATCGGCATTAGATTCCCACCATGAGTCGCGGAAAGGTAGTGTGTACGGGACCCGTAGTGATCCCGAAGATGCTCGGGAAGATCTCTGGGTACCCGGTATCCTTCCAAAGTGTCACAGTAGCCGCAACGGGAGTCGCTGTCCACCCGAGCGGGTTGTTCGCTGTGCTGCCTTCGCCGTCACGGGACAGCAAGGTAAAGTGCGAGTTGCTGATGACGGTTCGACAGGTGCCTGACTGGATGACACCGACGTGCCAGTACCAGCCCTGCGCTAGGTATTGTGAAATGACAGCAGCCTGAAACGCCGGCACGACGCCCGGATCCGCGGCCACTGAGCCGCCATCCACGATGAGGTCCTCTGGGTATCCCTCGCGGTCGGTATACAAAGCAAAGCGAGCAGTATGTCCTGCAGTGCCCGCTACAGTAAACTCCACGCCGATGCTCGTAGCTGTTACTCCCGCGGAGTTGGGCACGTAAACAGGAACGGCGTAGACGGTAGCTGCCGTAAACGCCCCTGTGCTGAGCGTGCCGTGATTCGGGGAGGCATACCACCGGCCCGTAGCCCACGGGAGCATCCAAGGAATGGGGAATCTGTCCCTAGTGGTACGCACCTAGGCGTTCTCCACGACGGTCCCCGTCACGTGCACAACGCTCGTCACCGAGGCGATGGCTCGCAAGAGGTCGGAGGCGGTGTCCATGGTGATGCAGCCACTCCACTCCACGTTGCCCTTGCCGGGGATCACCTTGTCGTCGAGGATGTAGATGTCAGCTGCCTTGTCGAGATAGCAGTCAACTGTGACGTCCACGGAACCGGTGTTTAGAAAGTTCAGGTAGATGATCATGCCCCGTGTAGCGCCCGACGCCACGAACGGGTCGTAGATGGTAGTGGCGGAATCGAGGACGATAGCGGCGATTGGTTGGGGGGTACTTGCCATGACTTCTCCTTAGAGTGCTACCGCCATCGCGATCACGAAGGCGTCATCGCTGATGCCGAACTGGGCTGCCGGGGTGTCCCACGAGAGAACACCTCCCGCCGTGGAGACCAGGGCATCACCAGCGGTGGGCACGGTGGTCGGTAGGGTATAGCCGAGATCCGCCGTCTGCGCTCCGGCCACGAAGGTGGACTGAAAGGTGTTAGCGGGGTTTCGGAACCGCAGCGTTTGAGAGGAATCAAGAGTTGCGCCAGCCGTGAAGGTAGTTAGAGTTTGCTCAAGCACAGCTAAGCTGTTTCGAAGGATGGACGCGTCCATAGCAGCTGCTCCACCGGGTCCAAACTCGAGGGCAGCTGCTCCCGAAGAAAGCTGCACACGTGCAATAGTATCGCCCTCGCTCCAGAGAGATAGGGAAGCGCTTGCGCCGCCCCGCACACGCACCCCTATCGTGCCTCCGGCGTTGGTGTTTTCGATGGTGAACAGGCGTGTTGCCGCCGAGTCCCACAGGAAGTGAATGTCAGTGGCTGAAATCGTCGACTCATCCGCCTCGCTGATGCTGATCTCGTTGACGAGATCGGTGTTCAACCCCATCGTGAAGTAAAAAGCATTATCGGGCGCAGCACCAGCTCCAGAAGCTGAGCCAGCAGCCTTGATGATCCGCATGGCTACTTCTTGTCCTTCCGCAGCTCGGGCATCGGAAGCTCCTTCACGTCCCACAGGCTGAAGGTGCCCGTCGTCCAGTTCTCGGGGGTGATGCCGTAGACGCCATACCAGTAGCGGCGCCGCTCGGTGAGCGCGCGCTGGCGCTCCCAGGGTAGCTCGTTCAGCTGTACGGCGTGGCCACGGTGTCCGCCGTCGCCCTCACGATACAGCTCACGTTGCATGGCCTTCATCACCTCGATCACATGCTCGTCCGGCACGCTGATCTCGGGAATGCCTGGAAAGTAGTCGGCCTTGTAGGCCTGGGTTGCCTCTTCGGCGATAATACAAGCAAGGTCCTGGAGCCACGGCGTCAACTCGGGGTCCCTGAGCTTGTTACCCTCCGTCACGAACGGGATCGCCGCGAGCAAGTCCTGGAGCACCTTGGAGGAGAAGCAGCTAGTCATCACCGCGTCCAGCTCTGGACGGCGTGGGTGAATATCATGTCGATCAGAGCTGTGCTTGAAGAAGATCGATCGGTTGTCGATGCCCTGTACCAGACGCGCGAATACACGCTCACGTAAATTCGTGGCCTTGTGGAAGAAGAGGTAGCCAAGCACCGACAGCTCGAAATTTTGGAGGACGACATTTTCGCCGCCTGTGTATGCAAGCAACATAGCCTCAACCTCTTCTTGGGTGTAACCGAGGGCGTAGAACATGATGTGTGTTTCTATTCCTGTCCGCTATGGGGAAACGTCGGGCGACGCGAACTCTCGTTTCTGCTGGTCGCAGATGTCATCCGGGAGGAAACCCGGGTTCTGCTCCGGGGCAGGCGTGATCGTCGGCGATCGCACAGGCGTAATCACGGTGTTAGTTGCCACGCGCGTTCACCTCCTCAGCGTAAGACTTGTTGTCCACCTTGATAGGGTCGTCGGCGAAGCCTAACGCGAGCTCACTACGGGCCCGGAAAGTCTTTAGCAGCATATGCTTCCCTACAGCGCCATCGGGGTTCTTGTGGTCCCTCCGCACGTTGTAGTCGATGACCATCAGGTCACCATCGGTGAGCAACAGCGTGTACTCATCCAGGCCAAGATCCTCGCAAGCTACGATAGCAAACACGATCTCGTCACATAGCTCTTTCGAGACGGGTGGGAACCTCCAGCGCTCGGCTTCCTGCATCTCGTGTCGCACGAGATCGTTGAGAAGCCACAGCTCTGCGAGACTAAATGAGACCGGACGATTGATCAAGGCACACTCCTACTGCTATTATAATGCCTTCGGCTCCTTCCACAGAAGTCTTCTGTTTGACTGTGTTACAAGCCGTCGGTGGTGATGGTGATCTGCACACCGGGCTCGCCGTCCGTGTGGATCTTCTCCTCGCTGGACTTAACCACCAGCCGGTCATCCTTGTAGACGACGCCGGTCATGGAGTCCAGAAGCCCACGAACAAGCTTGTCAAGATCGCCATCAAAGGGGCTCGTCGGGTACTTCCTCTTAGCCGCCGCCTTGCTGCCACGCTCCATCAAGAAGATGAAGGTCGTGTGGATTGGGCAGTCATAGAGAGGGCCGGTGTACTGCGCCTTGACCTGCTTGGCTGCCTCGCGGCACCAGGCTGCTACTCTCGCGGAAGAGTGGTGCATCCCGAGGGTGCCATTCTTCCGACGAAACGGGGTCCACGAGCCCTTAGGCCGCGGGTTCCCGGTGATGAACAGAGTGTGGGTGGTCACACTCTCCATTCTATGCCCCTATGCCCCTCCGGAACCCATAGCACTTCCCACATTCCTCATCTCGGGAAGGGCTGGCGCAGTGGATGCACGTCTTGCGAAGGAGAAGCCCGTTCTCGTCCACTGGGCACCCTTCTACCGCCTCTAGGATGTCAGAGACGAGGTGCTTCCCCGTGATCTCTGTCTGCCACCTGCCCTCCGCCTTGAGGCGCTGGCGCAGCGCGATCAGCTTACTGCGCTCGTGAGGAGAGAGGCTATCGCCCAGCTCGGGCATCCTCTACCCTCTGCCCCAGCCTGCCGGCGCTGTACAACAGGGCCCGCAGGGGGTTGTCCTCATAAAGGACCACGTAGCCTGGCACCCCGGCCCACACGTCGGTGAACAGGTAGCGCCGTCCCGTGTGGGGGTCACGCCAGAGCCGGATCTGTCTGAGTGACATCGGGATTGATCTCTGCGTCGGGGTTGAACAACGGTGTCCGAGCCACGGCCTTGATGCGCGCCCGCTCCGTCTTCGCCATCATCCTGTCAAAGGCCTTCTGGGTCTTCGCCTCTGCGCGGCGGTTGGAGCGGTTCACAAACGCCCCGGTGTTCGGCAGCCGCTCGTTCTGGTACATCGAAGCCACGTAAGCAACCACGGCCATGATCCCGTTGCCGTGAAGCCGGTCGCGGGTGGCGCGGCACCTGTCGCGGTTGCGCTCGTTGTCCTCTAGGGTCGCCAACGCCTTGCCGTCGACAGCTCGTCTAAGTTGCACGAACATTTTACCTCCCTCGCTGAGTTACCCGAACGCAATTACTAGGCCCGAGGCACGCAGCCCAGTTGCCATTGAGACACGGGGTGCAGTAGCCGTAGTAGTCCACCTTGCCCGGCGCCTCCTCGATCTCCAGCCACCTGATGCGGCGCCGAAGCCTCTGAATAATACAGCCATGGGGACCTTCCGGCCTACCCGCGTGCGCTATGCCCTGGATGGCGTCGTAGGTGGTGCTGCCACAATACAGGCAGAGCCGCCGCTTGTTGCCTTCATCCGCGTTCGCCCGGTCCATGGCGTCGTGAATGTCCCTGAGGAAGTTCCTCTCAGTTTGGTCTTCGAAGATCATCGTCTCTCCACTCCGCAGTTGGGGCATCGCCCCGTCGCTGGTCTCTTGTAGCCGCACCGCCCACAGTAGACTACCTGCACCCCACGACACACTAGCCCGCACACTTCAAACAGACCTTCTTCTCATAATCATAGCACCTTAGGCAGGTGATCTGCTCGCAGCGCTTGCAGAGAAACGCCGGTCGTAGGTCTGTTTCCCCGAGACGTGGCGCCTTGCAGATGCAGCAGCTCCAGTTGTCTTCATACTTGAACCCCGGAGGCAACACCTGCACCGAGCGGATCTGGTTAGCCTTCTCCTGCAGGTGCCGGTTATAATCGGGATGCCGCGGGTCAAGCTTAGCCATAGGTCTGATCCTAAATAACTATGAGTCCGGGCACCGAAGGAGTCCACCCACTCTCACGCCAGCAGAAGGCTGGATAGTTTTCTACCGCCATCGAGTCGGGGTCGTTAAGCACAGGCGCCGGACACGGCTGCGTCTTCGGCAGCTCCCGGATTGACATCCGCACCTCAAACTTACCGTGGACGGGGCAGATATACTCCCTGATGGCCATTAGATCTCCTCTCGAACATGTGGCTCTGCCTGTACCCTGCTCTTAAAGAGATCACAGAGTCTGTTCCACAAACCACGTCGTGGATAGCAGTACAACGCCGTCCACGGATACTCATATTTAATCATTGTCTATCCCCCTTAAGGAACCAAGAGTATGCCAGCAAAAGTGCCAGCGATAGCTGCGGCAGGTGTGAGAAGAAGGCCCACCAGAAGTATGGTCTCGGTCGTCTAAGACTTCGGTAGATCCCCACCCACTCCCACTTCTCTCCCTTGGCGGCTACCTCGCTGCCGAGCGCCATCGGGATTCCGGCCGCGGCTAGAAAGAAGCAGAGGAAGGCGACCCATTGACCCATCCGGAAACCGGCGAATTGGTGCAACGCCAAGCTCAGTGTACCGAGTAGGGACAAAGTAAAGGTCGGTGTCTTCATCTCGTGTGGGATCTTCATTTGGTTCAATTCTACTCCCTCGCAGGACGAAGATGAACCCCCAACAGGCCGCGGTAACCAGGGTAGCCACCGCTCCAAGCGTCGAGCCCAAGCCAAACAACGCCACCGTAACCCCGATTAGCCCCAGCGTCGTCAGTGCCGAAGTCAAACGCGGCACGTGACTGGTGCGGTCAAACAGGGCGGGCAGCAGGCCCGGAATAAAGAGGAGTTGCGCGGCCACCATGAGCAGGTCCCAGTTCACCATCGTTTGGCTGCAGTGTACGCGCAGTAGAGGTGCGCCTTATAGGGGATCAACAGTCCGCCATCGGCGAGCAGGATGTCTATAAAGACGTCACCATCCTTTCGCTTTTCGCAGTAGTAGCAGGTGAAGCCCTTCAGGCGTGCAACATCCCGTTTCTCTAGCTGCTCGAAGTTCACGAGCACTCCTGCGCGGGAATGTCCTTCAGCTTTTCTACTGCCTGGGCCGACTCCCAGATATTTCCGATGTATGTTCGCACGTCTAGACTATACCCCGTGTGTTACTATGATGACGGAGGACTAAAATGGAGTACACCAGCCCAGAGTTCCTCACGGCCCTCGCCGGCATCCCCATGGGAACACTGGCTCTGTGGCTAATGTACAGGATCTCGTCCAACCACATCGATCACAACACACAGGCTATCGACAAGCTATCGGATGCCATGCATGAACAAACCAACGTTCACGCGGAGTTCTACGGCTGGATGAGAGGTCGGGAGGAAAAGAAAGATGTTTAGGTATCTAGCTGATAAGTTCGCCAGCAAGAAGCTGGCCGCCGTGGTGCTCGCTACGGGTGTTCTCATCCTCAGTGGCGCCGGAGTCGTCGTGTTTCCAGACTACGTGGTTGCCGCAGCCGGTAGCTCGTTCGTCTCGTTCATCACGATGCAGGGCGTCGTCGACGCGGTAACCGCTTGGAAGTCCGGTCCACCGACTTCTCCTCCGTAGCGTCCTCTTCTTCCTCTGGGGCGTCGTGCTTAGCCTCGGGCTCACCCATCCCGCCCATCCACTTCGGCGGGATCTTCCCGCTAAGCTGCATGAGCGCGTTCGTTAGGCCCTCGGTCGTCTGCTCATCCACCTGCGCCCACCAGTTGAGGTAGGTCACCTTCATCTGTCCGTCTTCGTTGGCTCTGTCCAGCAGGTCGTCGAAGATGTGCTGATAGCCCGAGAGGATGAGGTGGATGGTCTCATGGCAGGCGTTGCGCTCCTGCATGTAGGGACTCAGCTGCCGCATGATCGCGGTTGAGATCTGCACGTTGGCCTTGCGGTACTTGTAGTCCGCGTCAACGGTGGCTAGCGTAGTGAACCCGGTGCTACTGCCCGGCTTCTCGATCCTGTCGACGTACTCACCATACAGGAACCAGTCGTTAGCCCACAGCCTCTTTAGCCACCGGCGCATCCGGCGCAGGTGCTTCCTCCCGATCTCCGTCCGCTGCTGCTTCATTAGTTTCTTCTCCACTGGTTGCCTCCTCGACTGCCCCATCTGGTGGTCCCGCCTGGAACGACACCAAGGGGATGAGATCCCCTAGCGGGCGGATCAACCACTTGCTTTGTGTCTGTCCCTCAATCTCCTTGCCCTCTGCGTCCCGCCCCTGCTCGGTGATGACACAGATCCCCGAGGGAACCAACATCGGCTGGGCGGACTGAATCGTCATGGTCGGCACGAACTGCACGTCGATCATCATCGCGAGCGCGCCGTTCTGACTGACGACTGCTACTGGCATGGGATTCATTCGGGGGCCTCCTCTTCAGCTTCCTTGTGCGGGCGGACCAGCAAGCTAACTGACTTCAGTTTCTTGCTGATCGCTCCCATCTTCTCCAGGGTCGTCCGCGTGGTCACGCCCATCCTGATTAGACTCTCCAGCGCCTTGCCGTCAACGGTCTCCTTGATCACAAGCTGCGCGTGCCCGGGTAGCAGCGCAGTCCGTAGGATAACAGGATCATAGACCTCCGACGTGGAGGGCGAGAGCTTCGCCTCGTAGCCCGAGGCTTCGTCGATCACGGTGAGCAGCTCCTCGGCGATCATCGCGTCCTTCAGCGTGGTCCGCAGTGTTTCCTTCTCCTTGAGCAGGTCCACCAGGCCGCGGGACTTTAGCTCATCCTCGATCTGCGCGAGCCGATTCAACAGGTCCTCGAAGGTCTCCGGCTGCGCGTCCTCTGTGATGATTGCGCCGTTGCTTAGATCCTGCGCCACGTAGGGCGGAAAGGTTGCAACAGGCAACACATCCTCTACAGCGCCCACGTCTACGCTCGTCAATGTTTCTTGTTCTCGGTTGTTACGCTTAAATGCCAAAGAGGTCCTCCGGCGTTGCTATTCGATCGACAAGCCCATAGTCGATGCCACCCTGGGCGGGCAGCCACAGCTCGCGATCAATGTCATTTAGGATTTTCTTGCTGACGCTGGGCCAGGTAACACCGTCAATGTCGGTGCCACCCTTATCTAGTCCGCCGTTGACGCCGCACTCGATGTACGAGTCCACCATCTCGTGCTTCATCCGCTCCATCTCCTTCTGGCGAATCTCGAAAACCTTCGGGTCCATCCCGCCCTTCATCATCATCACGGGGAGGTGGAGCATGAGACGGGCGTGTGGGAACACTAGCCGCTGGTTACCGGCGCCTAGGAGGACCGTCGCCATCGAGGCGCAGTCCAGGCCGATCGTGATGATGGGCGCCCGGCTCAGCTTGATGAGGTCGTAAAGCATCATGCCGGTGTCCAGGTCCCCGCCCGGGCTGTCGATGATCAGGGTGATGGGCTTCTTGTTGTCCTCTACGTTCATGGCAACGATGTCATCCATGATGAAGGACGCGCTAAACTCATCCCACCGATCGGGCGCCGACATAATCGGACCACGGAGGGCGAGCATTCGACGCTCTCGGCCCAGGTAGGTCTGCGCCCCCTCGAGCTGCTCTTCGCGGGCGCCTTCAGGACGGAGTTTGGTAAATCTCATTTGGCTGCCTTCCTACTCGGTAGGGGAATCCGGATGCACGACTTCGCGATCTCGTAGTCCTTGCCACCGTAGGGGTTTTCGCTTAAAAGCTTGCCGTTGCAGCGACCCTCCAGGATTGTCTGCCACTTCCTGCTGTAGGTGAAAACGGTAGCCGTCTTCTCCTCCTCGTTGAAGGCGATGATAGTCTCGCGCTCGAGCTTCGTTGGCCGACTAGACATTTAGGCCTTCTCCTTAAAGATCCCGCCGGTGTTCCAGCCTTCTCGCACGCCCTTCATAAGGGACTTCTCCGCTCGCACCCGCTTCACGGCGGTGTGCAGGTCCTCGGGCCTGAGGGCAAACGCCTTCGCGAGGAAGTCCACGTGCCCGTCCTTGACCGCGACGTTATACTCCGCCTCGGTGAGGTCCTCGGAGAGGTAGCGAACGATGGGTACCAGCAGGTTTTCACTCATGACTAGACTATACCCCTACTCGGCTTTGTCCAACAGCTGCCGTAGCAGCTCCCAGGGCCCGCGACGCTTGCGAGCGAAGCCCTGTAGAGCAGCGTAGCGCCAGCCCCGCTGCTTCCGGGCGCTGTACCTGCCTGTCATAGCCCGAACGGTACTACCCTTCGGCCCGAAGGCCGCGATGTAGTTGCCACTCTCAGGTGTGCCCGAGCCGTCGTTGTAGATGATGCCTTCCCACTGCTTGCGGTGTCCGTCGACGGCGCTAATGAGTTCTATGGTCACTTTTAACATCAATTTCCTCCTGTGTTAGCCGCCAGTCTCCTAGCTCATCGTCCTGCTCTCGGCGGTGGTCACTGGAGCAACGCTCCGCCCGTGTCTTGTAGTCCAGGGCAAGCATCATCGTCGGGCACTCGGGCTCCGTATGCAAGTGTCCCTGTACGTGCCGGCGCGCCGCCTCCGTCAAGCCCCAGTGGAGGAGGTGCTGCGTGATGCCATCCTCCTCGGTCTGCACCCGGTGAAGCCCCTGCGCTCCCCATGCGTCAAACGTGTGGTACCAGGCACGTGTCATCTCAAGCCTTGCATCAAAACAACAAGCTCGTTAACTTCGGCCCGCGTCCTATTAAGCACGTCGGTTATGGCTATTTTCGCCGTCTTTCCCCGTCCCCACCTGCTGCTTGTGTGGCCGGGTACACCTAGGGAAACGTGGTACCCTAAAAGCTTCGGTGACTTTGCAAGATACTGGTAGCTGGGACAGACGTTAAGCCGGCCACAGGGAGAGATCACCGACCAAAACCAGCCTATGTTTTCGTGGATTTCAGTTGTCCAGCCTTCTCCTAGTTCCCGCGCCAGAATCTCGGAAGCTATGACGCAACGCTGATAGGCCTCCCACGTGCAATTACCACCGCAACCTGGCGAGCAGTAGAAGTCACCTGCTCGACCTTCACTATCGGTGGTACTCCGCACGGGCCAGCTCCGTTCACTTGACATAAGTCAGCTCCCTCACCATGCCACGCGGCACCGAGATGCAGGAGGAGAACATCCGCTCGTCGTGTGTCACGTGATCACTGAACTCGCGGCAGATCACCACCCGCTCCTCGTCATCGTGCATCACCCAGCCCGCCTCCGTAATCAGGACCTCGCGGGTGTAGTAGGGGTCGTCCGCTAGAACCCGCTTCTCGTCGGACCAGGCATCCTGCCACACCAAAATCGCGAGCCTCGGACGCTTGTCGTCGATCATCTCTTCTCCCACTTTGCCCATTCTGAGGGATACCCCTCCGTCACGTCCTCGCCCGCCCAGGTCTCGAACTTCTCTCGCGACACCCGCGGATAGTGACGACCGTCGCGTACGGTAGGGCTGTCATACTGTATTTCTTCGGCGCTCATCCACAACACCTGTCGGTCGTCATAGTAATCACCTAGAAAGAGGAGAACACACTTTGGCTTCTTCGCGCGGTAAATGTGACCCTGCTCAATCACGATAGAGCAACCTCACGAAGGGAATGTAGGCCCACCAGGGGCGCTCCCGTTCATCCATCACCGCTGTCACGCCACCGCGGATGAACGCAGTTTCTATTGGTGGACCCGAGTAGCTCCCAAACATCGGGGTCATCTCCTCCGGGCCCATCGCTGCCATCAAATCCTGCTGAATCCGGTTCGTCATCACGCTGGTGAAGGACTTTAGTGCCGCCTGCTCCTCGCGTGTCAGCGGAAATGGAATCCCATAGACATCTGCTACCACACGCAGATCATCTGCTAGTCCCTCGTAGTACAGCACCTTCTCGGCCAGGCGCATCGCCTCCGCCTCGACGGCATGTTGCATCTTTTCGTCCGTCATGTACCTCCCGATATTCCGGTTACACGTCACGGCGATTTCGAACACGTCGCCAGTTGCCGTGACCCAGGTAGTCGCTATACTATCGAGCGCGAACTCGCCCTTCGGTAGCAACCGATTGATCAACTCCACCCGCTCCCCGGATCCTCGATATGGGAGCTTCACTATCGTTTTGAGTGACGTGACGAGGCCGTTGGTGGTGCAGACCTCATTCTTTGGTTGAATCGGATACTTTGAAATCACCTGTTCCCTCCTTCTTAACCATACCTAGCCGAGTCTTCACGGGAGCGAAGTTCGTGCGGTGAGCAATCGACACCCCATACTTATCGAGGCCCTCCAGGTGGAGCGCCGTCCCGTATCCTTTGTTGACATCAAAGCCGTAGCCCGGCAGCTGCTCGTGAAGCCACAGCATGTAGTAGTCTCGGGTGACCTTGGCGAGGATCGAAGCCGCCGCTACCGAGAGGGACCTCCCATCGGCCTTGTTCTCGTACAGCGCCGGCAGTTGCAGGATCAGCTGCGTTCGCAGGTCTCCGCCGTCCACTACCACGCCTGCCACCTCGACCTTCTCGCAGGCTCGCTCTATTGCCTGCCTCATCGCGGCGAGACGTGTCTCCTTAATGCCATACTTCTCGATCAGCTCGACGTTCATCATGCCGATGCCAAACGTGAGCGCGGTCTCGACGATGTCAGGAATGAGCTGCTCCCGCTGCCCGGGTGACAGCTCCTTCGAGTCGTTCAGGTAGCGGTACAGAGAACGGCGCCCGGGCGGGAGGGCTACCGCCGCCGCAACCACCGGTCCGGCGAGGGCGCCCGTGCCCACTTCGTCAACGCCTAGAATCACAGCATCACTAGTCAGGTGAAGCCGGGATCGGAGTCGTCCTTCAAGCTCGAAGGTAGGTTTCATCTTCTTTTGTTGTGGTGTGCCCATAGGCCTCCCTTTATTGCCCTTCCATGAGGGCTACTATGGGGTCTCCAGCACGGTACAGGGAACCACCAATCCACCTGGATCGTGGCGTCGCTTCATCTGCGGCATATCGGGGAGGAAATCGGGGTGAATGACCCCGGCCTCTTTTGCCTGCCGCAGGAGGGTGCTGACTCTAGCCCTGGTCACGCCCAGCGCCCGGCCAAGCTCAGCCCGAGAGCCCATCACCTCAGGCGGACCAGCAGCTATGAGCCCGATCAGTGTGTAGTAGGTAAAGCCTCTCATCGCCCATCGATCATGAAGATAAATGGCGGTCGTCTAGGGGGCCACGGTCGTGGGTCCCAGGGACGAGGGCTCCACGGCGGGCTCTGGGGACCCTTCGGATATGGATACCCAGGACCGGGATACCACGGGCGATCATCGTCGTAGGGATGGATCGGTGGGCGTGGCAGGATGGGTATGGGCATGACCGGCGCCGGCTGTGTCCAGCTCTTCACGAGCGTGTTGCAGCTGCACTTCGGGCAAGTCTGGTACTTCTCAGGCGCCGCCCTCCCTTTGTCAAATCGCTTCTCTCCACGCCAGTTGCAGTTGGTGCAGGTATACCACACACCGTAGGATGTTGCTTGCTTCACTCTAGTTGCCCTCCTCAACGTCGGCCTTCACCTCGTCGTGGTTCCACAGCTCGTTGTCCAGAGCGATGAGGTACTCGATGATCGAGTACACGATCCTGTCCTTGAGGATCCGCCACGGCTTATCGCTGATCACTCCGCCAGACACGAAGGTATCCCAGTGCGTCTCGTGCTTGCCTCGCATGATGCTGGCGTACTGGTGCATCGTGATGCCATACTTCGCGGCGCCGGCGCGGAAGTTCCGCAGTACGTCCTGTGTGTGGACGGCGTCGGCGTACCCGTCGTTCTTCTTCAGGAAGGTATCCATGCAGTGGTCGAAGAACTCGGTGGCTACGTCAATCGCCTGGTCCTGGGTGGTAAACAGTGGCTCTGTCATATTGCTCCCTTCTTGAGCGCGAACTCCACGCTCGTAAACCCGATACACTCGCAGTCGTCGACACACGTCCCGTAGAAGGCGTGCTCACACCGAAAGTGCCCGCAATTGTAGCAGATGCTCCAGCCGTTTATGGCAGGTCCTTGATCTTCCTGCGCAGAACCTGCAACCACGGCCAGTCAAATGTGCCCATCACCCGCATCTGCCGGGCGTGGATGTGATCGAACTGCCGGTTGCCCCTGTCCTGCTCCTCCCGGATGAATGACAGCGCCGAGAGAGCATCCGAGTACTTCACAATTTGCTGCTCCTGCTCCGTGAGGTCCACCTCGAGCGTGTAGTCCTGGAGGCTAGTCTGCACCAGTGTAGGATAGGGGTTCCACAGCTCGGACACAGCCTCCCGCTCCCACTGGTGAATCATCTCCCGGGCCTCTGGGTGCGTGTACTTGAAGGAGGCGGAGACATCACTTACAAGTGTCTCAGCCTCATCGTGGTAAAGCGCCGCAGTGGCGCATTCCGTAGGCCGAGGCACCTCGTCTCCCTCCCCGTACACGCAGTGGTGGATGCACAGCAGCGCGATCTCCACAGCGATCCGGGCCGTTTGGGCCTGGTGCTCGGCTAGCGTCTCCTGTCCGTTCGTGCGGTGCAGGTGCCACCGCCTGAGCTGCTGCGTGCGGCGAGTAAGGAGCTGGTCAACGATGTCAGACAAGAGCTTTCTTCTTCCGACGATTACTCATGCATCATTCCCATCTGGCACCCAGATCGAGCCGCGCTTTCGGAAGCTCGCGGGTGGCGCGTAGATCGGGTGGAACTCAACAACGCCGTGCTCCTCGTGGAGGTTGAGCAGCCACTGCGTTGGCTCACGAATGCTCTTCATAGTAGCCTGTACCCAGCTGGTCGTCGCCGGCAGCGAGCCGTTCATCACGAGCCAGGTGCGCTGCTTGAGCGGGATCACAGCCGGCTGGTGAACGTGGCCCATCAGCACGAGCTCCGCGCCGCCTAGCATATCCATCAGCTTGTTGGCGCCGTTCACTACCGGATACCACGGGATGCCACCATAGCTGCCCACCCCGAGGCGCACCGAGCTACCGTGCTCAAAGATGACGCGCTGGCCGCAGAACTGCGTGTAGCCGAAGAAGGTTTCCCAGTTGGTAATCTTGATCCGGGGCTCATCAGCGAGCGCCCGGGCCAACAGTGAGCCCACCAGCCAGCTGTACGTGTCCACGTAGTCCAGCTCGCCGAGTCCGGCGTTTCCTGGCTTGGTACTCGTGCGGTCGTGATTGCCACCGACGTTGTGTACCTCGATTTCCTCCACGCCAGGGAGTGTGAGAAGCTGACGCAGCATATAGGCCATGAGGTCGAATACCTCAACCGCCTGCTGCGTAACCAGCCGATCGATGCCTCGCGCCTGCGAGGCTCGCATCTGGTCATTCTCGAGAAGGTCCCCGTTGAACACCACCAGGATCTTCTTGATCTCGTAGGCCTTCTGCTGCACCGCGTGGATCGAGCGCAGCGCGCCGACCATCTGCTCAACCTGCCAACGTGTGATCTCCGTGGTCTGCTCATACACGCCGCCGGTCGTTTGGATCGGCGTCGACTGGCCGACGTGCCAGTCCGAGAACTGGATCAGCCACGAGTGGGGCGAGAGCCCTGAGTAGTCCTCTCGC
>Ga0184639_10000145_pt1 | contig 24526 bp, 26 predicted proteins | sample PLM31_170_b2_FD_133155 | JGI IMG/M metagenome (GOLD analysis project Ga0184639, IMG submission 133155) | Groundwater sediment microbial communities from an aquifer in East River, Colorado, USA - PLM3-1_170_b2 | ecosystem: Environmental > Terrestrial > Soil > Riparian zone | place: USA: East...
AATCTATTTATAATATAACGGGGTTATGGAGCGTATGACGACTGAAGACCTCAATATGGATTATAGTAAATATGATTTCAAGGACTCTACTGAGATGTATGTATATCTCAGCAAAAAAGGTCTTTCACGTGGAACAGTTGAAGAAATTAGCAGACTAAAAGATGAACCACAATGGATGCTTGATTTTAGACTACGTGCATATGACGTTTTTATGAAAAAACCAATGCCAAATTGGGGTGGGGATCTAGGTAAAATTGACTTTAACAATATCTATTATTATGCAAAGGCTTCTGAAAAGACAGAAAAAAGTTGGGATGATGTACCAGCTGATGTTAAAAATACTTTTGACAAGTTAGGAATTCCAGAAGCAGAGAAAAAATTCCTTGCAGGTGTAGGTGCTCAATATGAATCAGAAGTTGTTTATCATCACTTAAGAGACGACCTGACAAAACAAGGTGTTAAATTTTTAGACACGGATAGTGCACTAAAAGAGGAACCGGAAATCTTTAGAAAATATTTCGGCAAAGTAATTCCTCCAGAAGACAACAAATTTGCGGCACTTAATAGTGCAGTCTGGAGTGGTGGATCTTTTATTTATATTCCGCCTGGCGTTAAAGTGGATCTTCCATTACAAGCATACTTTAGAATCAATGCAGAAAACATTGGACAGTTTGAAAGAACACTAATCATAGCAGATGAAGGTTCAGAAGTACACTACATAGAAGGATGTACCGCACCTGTTTATTCTTCAGAATCGCTCCACTCAGCTGTAGTCGAGCTTATAGCAATGAAGAATGCAAAGCTCAGATATACCACAATTCAAAACTGGAGCAATGATGTTTACAATCTCGTTACAAAGCGAGCATATGCATATGAGGGTGCAAGAGTAGAATGGATTGACGGAAATATAGGAAGTAAACTAACAATGAAATACCCAGGAATTTACATGATGGGAGAAAGAGCACACGGAGAAACATTGTCTATTGCATTTGCAGGAAATAACCAGCACCAAGATACTGGTGCAAAGATGGTACATTTGGCACCTAATACTACATCAAGAGTTACATCAAAATCTGTAAGTAGGGGCAATGGAAGAACAACATACAGAGGTCTATTGCATGTTGCAAAAGGTGCAACAAACGTCAAGGCTTCTGTAAGATGTGATGCATTACTTTTAGATGATATTTCAAAGACAGATACCTATCCATACATGGAGATAAACCAAGAAGACGCTACAGTTACTCACGAGGCAACTGTAGGAAAGATAGGAGACGAGCAGATCTTCTATCTTATGAGTAGAGGATTTTCCGAAGAAGATGCATTAACTCTAATTGTAAATGGATTCATCGAACCGTTTACCAAAGAACTCCCTATGGAATATGCCGTAGAACTCAATAGATTAGTAAAACTTGAAATGGATGGCTCAGTCGGTTAGACTGCGCCTCTCCTTCCCTGACTGGCATGACTTCTTTTATTTTATCCAAACTTGATTCAAACCATATAGACGAAATTTCAGCTGCAAACAATGAGCCAACGTGGCTTAAAGATTATAGGAAAAATTCTTTTGCAATTTACAAAGAACTTCCTGCAGAGGTGTCTCCACTTTACAACAAGTATTCTGATGCAAACAAGATGGATCACGATCAAATTTTCTTTTCATTAAGTTCAGATAGTACAATTCCAGATCTCGTAAAAGATAGAATGTCTGAGATCTCAGATAACGCAAGCGTAATACAGATCGGTACCAACATTCACAAAATAAATCTCCCATCTGATCTGAAATCAAAAGGTCTAATCATATGCTCAATTCAAGAAGCAATCAAAGAACATGGTGATAAAATCAAAAAATCTCTTGAATTAACAGATCCTAAAAAAGACAAGTTTATTGCGTTAAACAACGCATTTTTCAACTCTGGCTTCTTTATTTACATCCCACGAAATTTAATTTTAGAAAAACCAATACATGCAATCTCATCACTTTCTGTTGACGGTACATCCACTATTTCACGCAATATCGTAATAGGTGAAGAAAACAGTAAAGCTACTATAGTTCAGGAACTTTATGCACCAAATAACACAAAACAACAGGCGTATCTTGAACTATTAGATGTCAGCGCACAACAAAATGGTGAACTTGACATTGTTACATTACAGGCCATGGCTCAAAACGCAATTAACTTTTCCACAAGAGTAGGAAACATCGCACGTGATGCTAGAATGAATTGGTATCTAGGATTATTTGGAGCGCAGCTTTCAAGATACAAAATTGACAATTATCTAAAAGAAATCGGTGCTACTGCAAATGATACTGAAGTTGTCTTTGGGAACAAAAATCAATCATTTGATATTACATCGAATCTAATACATATGGCCCCATCTACGATTGGCAGAGTTATAGAAAAATCTGTTCTAAAAGACACATCAAAATCTCTGTTTAAGGGAATGATACGAATTGAAGAACACGCTAACCATGCAGAATCATATTTAGCGGGGCACTCCATCTTGCTTGACAAAGGGGCCAAATCCGATTCTATACCTGGACTTGAAATATTTACCAATGATGTAAAAGCAACACACGCTGCATCAGTTGCACAACTTGATGATGAACAAATGTTCTATCTTGCTTCTAGATGTCTTGATAAATCAGAAGCTCAAAAGATCATTGTGGAAGGATTCCTTGAACCACTCTCAAGAAAGATGTCCTACCAGATAAGAGCTTGGATAAATTATCTAATAGATTCCAAATGGCTTGGCCGTGATCTTACCATAAAAACAGATGAAAAACTAAAGGCAATACTTGAAGTGGAAGAAACAAGATATCGTGAAACTGACATCTTTGAAAGTCACTACAAATACAGGTGAGTATTTTGTCAGAATGGGTAAAGGCATGTGGTATTCAAAAACTTGGTAAAGGAGAGTTGTTTGGATTTGATTACGATGACAAGAAAATTCTTTTAGCAAATTTGAATGGAAAAATCTATGCAACTGATAGAATATGTACACATGCAGAAGCCGATCTTTCTAATGGGATTCTAACTGAAGAAGGTATTACATGTCCTCTCCATCTCTCTGTTTTTAATCTTGAAACTGGAATGCCAACAAATCCTCCAGCAGAAAAACCTCTTAGAACCTACAATGTTAAAATAGAACAAAATGAGATCTATATTGAGGTAGACTAAATCTTGCAAGCAAGCACAATAAATATTGAAAATATTAGAAGAGACTTTCCAATTCTACAACGCAAAGTTCACAACAACAAACCTCTAGTGTATTTTGATAATGCAGCAACAACACAAAAACCAATTCAAGTAATAGACTCAATTCATAATTATTATCTTAATTACAATTCTAATATTCATAGGGCAGTACACCAGCTTGCAGAAGAAGCAACAGCTGCATACGAACTTACTAGGGATAAAGTTGCAAAATTTATCAATGTAAAAAGTCGTGAAGAGCTTGTCTTTGTAAGAGGAACCACCGAAGCAATAAACTTAGTTTCATATTCTTGGGGACGACAAAATGTCCAAAAAGGTGACATTGTTGTAACAACCGAATATGAACATCACAGTAACATTGTACCATGGCAACTCTTGACAAAGGAAAAAGAAGCAAAACTAGAATACATTGGAGTAGATGATAATGGTGAATTAATACTTGATCAACTTGATGGCTATCTTGACACAGGGCGAGTAAAACTTGTTACATTCAGCCATATGTCAAATGTTCTTGGTACTATTACTAATGCAGAAGAAATAATCAAGCGATGTCATAAAAAAGGAGTCAAAGTACTAGTTGATGCTGCTCAATCCGTTCCACACATGAAAGTTGATGTGCAAAAGCTAGATTGTGACTTTTTTGCATTTTCAGCACATAAGATGCTTGGGCCAACAGGCGTAGGACTCCTTTGGGCACGAAAAGAGATACTAGAAAACATGCAACCATTCAATGGTGGCGGTGACATGATACGAGAAGTTCACAAATATGAGACAACTTGGAATGATCTACCGTACAAATTTGAAGCTGGAACTCCTAACATTGCAGACGTCATAGCATTTTCAGCAGCTCTAGATTATCTAGAAAATATAGGTATGGATAAAGTAAGAGAACATGAAATTGAATTGACAAAATATGCCTTGGAAAAAATGTCTACAATCAAAGGAATCAAACTATACGGTACCTCTGATATGAAAAAGAGAGGCGGAGTTATTTCATTTAATCTAGGTGACATACATCCACATGATCTTGCAACAATAATAGATGAAGATGGCGTTGCAATACGTTCTGGTCATCATTGTGCTCAAGTCTTGATGGAGAGATTAGATGTTTCTGCAACATCTCGCGCAAGCTTTTATATTTATAATACAAAAGAGGAAGTTGATGTTTTTATCAGATCACTTAATCGAGCAAGGGAGCTGTTTAGAATTTGAGTAGTGCTGACATTTACCGAGAAATAATACTGGATTATTATAGAAATCCTAGAAACTATGGTAAAATAGACAATCCAGACATATCAAAACGTGACAGTAATCCATTGTGTGGTGATGAGCTGGAGATGCACATTAATCTAAAAGATAACAAAGTCTCTGATGTAAAATTCACAGGCAAAGGATGTGCAATAAGTCAAGCAAGTGCATCAATGCTTACAGAATTAATCATGGGAAAAGATTTTGAATATGTTAAAAAACTAACAAAAGAAGACATCCTTGAAAACCTCGGACTGCCAGATCTTGGTCCTGCTAGGATAAAATGCGCACTTCTTTCACTAAAGGTACTCAAATACGGTATTTACTCATACGTCGCAGAAAAGCTAAATGATACTGCATCTGCAGATAAAATAAAAGAAGAAGCATCTGGTCTATTCTAAATTGTCAAATGTACTTTCTACCCAGACTCTTTTACAAATAAGAAAGATCGTCTTTGATAAGTTCAATGATACTAGTCTGCGATTCACAAATGACGAAATTTTTGAAATATTAAAAACTCAGGATATGGCTAAATCTTTAACAATAGATGATATGAAACCGTTTTTTGATAAATTGCACCAAGATGGATTTCTCAGGCCTATAGCACAGAACTTTACAACACAATGGCTCAAACTCTTTGGCGAAGTAGAAAAAACAAATTGTAATTCATGTAATAACGAAATTCATATTGGTAAACTAGAAGAAAGAATCTGTCCCTCTTGTAAGGCATCTATTTAGATCTGTATCGTTGTGCAGCCTCTTCAAGAGACTGGATCATTGGAAGCTTTACTCCTGTTAAATACAATACCAGTGCTCCACCTGCTGTACTTATATGATGTATCTTTTCCGTAAGGCCGTATCTTTTTAGCGCTGCAGTAAGATGACCCCCACTAACAATAGTTGTAGCAAAAGAATCCGCAACACCACGAAGAAGACTCTCTGTTCCAAACTTGAAATTATCGTTTTCAAAAAATCCTGCTGGACCACTGATAAAGACTGTTCCTGCACCACGTATTGATTTCATATAATGTTCGACTGTATTTGGTCCAAGATCTAATATCTTGTCACCTTTACCGATCTCTCTGACATCCATCTCTACCCTTTTTCCATTTCTTTCTATGGCTATGTCAACAGGTGTTGAAAAGACATCAGGATACTCACCAATAAGTAAATGAGCTTTTGAGATGACCTCTTCTTCTCTTTTTATGTCTAGTGGAAATTTTATTCTGCCTTGTGCTCGCATGAATACATTTGCAATAATTCCAGTAAGTAAGACTTGATCTGCTCTTCCACTTTGAATTAATGTCTTTATAGCCTCCAGCCTATCCATGACTTTTGAGCCTCCAAGTACTATAACATGCGGAGCTTTTGCAACAGTCATTATCTCATCAAGCTTACGTACTTCCCGTTCAACTAATCTTCCTGCACAGGCAGGTAAAACATGTGAAAATCCTACTATGGAAGGATGTGATCTATGTGAACTTGGAAAAGAATCCAATACACATAGATCAAAAAGCTTGGAAAGCCTGCTTACCATAATGGTCTTGGACGCTTCAGCAGGGGTAAACTCGTAATTTTCTTCAGCACACAGTCTTAGATTATCAAGCAAAAGTATCTCTCCGTCCTTCATTTTTTTTATTTCTCTTTGAGCCTCAGAACCAATTACATCTTCAACATACTTTATCGGACGATCAAGAATTTTTTCAAGCACTTTCGCATGTCTCTCCATTCCTGTATAGTCTTTGTTTCCGACTCTTCCCTGATGTGAAGCTATGACAACTTTTGCACCTTCAAGATCTTTCAATGATTCGGTAGATTCACGTATTCTGCTGGTTTCAATTATTTCCATTGTCTTGGGATCTATAGGGCAATTCATATCCACACGAAGAAAAACAGTTTTTCCTTTAGTTTCTAAATCATCAAGTGTAAGAAGTCTCACGGCGATCCTATCCTTTGGTATGGTTAAAATCTTTTAGTCTGCTATATGGATCTAATTTTTATCTTGATCTTTACAGTTCACTCATCTGTATGATCTGCTCTTTTAGCATATCTGTCCCATGTGCTTCTTTCATATGCTTTTTCATTTTTTGAACCGTCTCTGTTTCAGACTCTGTTCTAATTTTAAATTCATACTAGTGTTCGTAATCTCTGCAGATAACCTGATAAGTCAATAGCTGGATTTTCTATCGGTATTATTTATTATTTATTCTTTTATATTACATAAATTTTGATAAGATGTCATTTAATACAGAGAAATTTAGAGATCAATTATAGACGGATATGAAAAAATGGTTATGGTGTAAATAGGTGCAACAATGGGCTTTTGACATACGTTCAAGGAAGTTTTTTTTACTTATGGTAATTTTTATCATCATAACAATTCTTGTCTATGCAAAAATTACAAAACCGATGGATGATGCCATCATAAACTATGCTCAATCAATTGGCGGAAAACCACCTCTAGATCTTACAATGCAAATCTTTACAGAGATTAGCAGTCTGTTTTACATGATTATTTTCAGTATGGGACTATTTATCAAAAAACGTACTAGGAGATTGGGACTAGTACTAATTCTATCAGTTTTGGCAGGAACTATTGTCTCTGCATACATAACAGAATCTGTTGGCCAAGAGAGACCAAATCTAGATTTTAAAGGAGTTTCATTTCCCATCCCGCTTGAAAAAGATACCTTCTCATTTGTTGGAGCTGGAACAACATCGTTTCCATCAGGTCATGCTACAAGAACAACCACGTTTGCATTAGTGATTGGAATTGCATTATCAAGAAGATTTCCAAGAGGATGCTATCTGTTATGGGTATATCCTCTTTTAGTATCTATTAGCAGAGTTTACGTATTACAACACTATCCCACGGATGTAATAGGCGGTGTTATACTTGGAATTTTAGTTGCTGGTATAATATCAAAAAAACTCAAACTACATCTAATATTTGAAAAATCAGAAACCTAATTCATGAAAAACTTTGGAACTTATTAATATCATGGCATAACGAGATTTATCATGATGATATATCCAATACATCACATCTCGTTCCTGTTTCGTTTTACGTAGTCCAAAATTAATTTCATTCATTATTAAAAATCCAATTTTTTTAGCAAGATCTTTTTCATTTGTCATCAACACTTTAAATGCACTTTTTTGATTTGAAAACCCCAACTTGACCATTTCTGACGCAGCATCAGACACTTGTGATTCATCATTAATCTCAAACGTTTTTAGTATTGGCAACTGGGATGGGTGAAAATCCATGTCAATTCTTTAACATTACCAAATAAAATCTACTAGTTTGAAAGAACAGCGCATTTGAAAATTTTGCTAAAAATCAGAAAAGATGTGAAAAATATTAACTTTTATGTCAATTCCTGATCATAGCAAAAACTTAATCGAGTACAAAATCTCTCTATGACATTATGGCATCTCTCTCAAAACTTGTCAAGTCATATAAAAATAAGAAAATGGAGGCAACAAAAAGCAGGAGACAAAGTGAAAATAAGCTTCATTCCACTCTATCGTTAAAACGCAAATCTTCTTCAGGGCTCTCTTCTCTTGAAAAGAAAAAAGATACAGCTCTTACAAAAAAAGAAGAAATTTCTCAGCTTCTTAATCAGTACACCGCTCAAAGAGATAGTGTTCAAAGATTAAAAGCAGCTGCAGAAGGCCGACTTAAACTTGATGAAGAAGAAAAAGAGCGTATCGCGCAAGAAATGGAGTTTTCTAGTTCTCCAGAGGACAAGGCACGTATTTCTGAGAAAATGAAATCCATAGATCAAAAGATTGCAGAATTACATTCTGAAATAAAACAGAGAAATGCAGCAGAAGAAAGACTTGCAAAACAAATTGAAGATGTGACAAAATCAAAATCAAAAATTGACTTACAAATAAGAACACAAGCACAAACAAAACCCATGCTTTTAGAACAGTTCAAATCAAGTGCCAAAGCAGAAGAACTATTACGTTCTCAGGTTAAATCAAAAATGAAGCAAGAAGAACAGGCAAAACGTAATCTTATTAAAATTACTGAAAGGTTTGCAAATTTACAAGCTAAAAAAAGAAAAGCAAAAAGAAAAACTAAGAAAAAGATAAAACGAAAATCAAAGGCAAAACGAAAGACAAAAACAATAAAAAAATCTAAAACAACGAAAAGATCAAAGACAAGAACAAGAAAAGTAAAACATAAAGCAAAAACAAGAAAAGCAAAGCGAAAAGTAAAATCAAAATCTAGAAGATAGGATTCTACGCTTCATTAATATGGAATAGATTTACTTAGAAATTCATGTCATCTCAATCGAAAATTATTGTTGAAATTTCTGAAATGCCTAAACTAAAAAACCCGCATCTTATTTGTGGATTGCCAGGAAGTGGCTATGTAGGAAAGATTGCAGTTGATTATTTGATAGAAGAACTCAAGGGAGTACAGTTTGCAAACATATTTTCTTCATCATTTCCACCACAAGTCTCTATACAAGATGATGGTACAATAGATTTGATGAAAAATACATTGTATTATTGTAAAAACAAACCCGATGATATTGTATTGCTTACTGGAGATGCACAACCAGTTACTCCAGAAAGTGAATATGCGATGGCAGAAGAAATTATAGGAATTTGCGAAAAACTTGGTGTAAAAAACATTTACACACTTGCAGCTTTCATTACTGGCACTTTTTCAAAAAATCCTAAAGTTTACGGAACTAGCACCTCACTACAAATAATAAAAGAATTTTCAAAACAAGGAATCTTTACAATGAATGGGGGCAGCATTACTGGCATGAACGGATTGGTGATTGGTGCAGGAAAAACTAGAGGAATAACAGGAGTTTGTTTGCTTGGTGAAACATCAGGATATGTTGTTGATGCAAAAGCATCAAAAGCAATTCTTGAAATTCTTTCAAAAATATTGGGATTAAAATTAGATATGACTACTATTATCAAAAAAGCACAAGATACGGACCAATTAATTAAAACAGTAGAAGAACAAATGGGGCAACGACCATCCACAGAACAATTGCCACTACCATCTCAAGACAAAAAACTTGGATATATTAGCTAATTAGAGAAAAATTATCCAAAGTTTAAAACTCGATTACATTTAGCTTGCCATATTTTCCCACATTAAGGGAATTTTCTCCTTTAAAGCTTGTAATGTAACCATTTTCTACTCTTATTTTGGAGCCTGGTTTTACCATTTTGATCTGAGCATCCCATAACGTGAGTTTAATCTGACCAGTATCATCCTTTAGAATTGCATCTGCAACTTGTGCCTGTCCGCCTGTTTTCAGGTTTACAGTCCTTGGTTCACTGATGCTTTCAATTGTACCTTCTACTGGTTCAAGTCTATTCTGGGGCTTGTTCAGCTGACTTATGTCAGTCATCAGCCAATTTTTTCATGTTCAAATAATAAGTGTTTTGATACAAACTTCTGCTATGATTTTCTAACCGATCATTGTACTGTAAGGGTTGTTTCTGCACTCTTTGGCTCGTCTACGACTTTTATTGTATATGTTCCAGGACTTAGATTAGTCGGTATTTTCCAAATAGTGCCATAGGTTCCAACTCCAGTAGATACGATACTAAGCTTTGTAATTTCTGTCTGGTCTTTCAAAATCTTTATCACTATAGTATGAGATGCGCTTACTCCCCCACCTCTGATTTGTACTATTTCATCTATTTTGTAACTACTTTTGTCTAAAAGAATTGTAATGCCTCCCTCAGTACTCTGTGTTACTGTTAGATCCTTACTTACATGGTTTACGCCACTACCTGCTTCAAGCTTCCAAACTCCAGATTGAGCATTAGATGGAATCCTGAAAACTGATGACGAATAAGTTCCTTTTTTGTCAGTAAACACATCTTGAGTTTTTACCTTAATGCCATTAGGATCAGTTAGACTTACGGTGATGATGACATTAGGGTTAGAATCACCTATCAATAAAATGGGATCACCAGGATGATATGTTTCTTGTAGAGTTCTAAGAGTCACCTTTCCAGTACTAGTCTGTAAACCAACAGAGAATTTGTTTTCAGCATGCACGTTTCCTCTACTAATTACTGCTGTATAGATGCCAGATGTAAAGCTAGTAAGGTTAAAGGTGTACGTATGATATCCGTCAACTCCTAGCGAAAAACTATCTGCAAATTTCTGTTTGTCAGATGGATCAATTATAATTAAACTGACTGTTGCTGAAGGTGGTCCTATTATGTTGATCTTGGGTTTTTCTGATGTTTTGTAGTTTAGTGAATCCATAGTTGCTATCAAGGGAGGTGATGGAAGTTGACCTACTCCAAATAGTACTGTGGCAAATTCTGCTTCTTGCGTTGCAAACAACACATACGTTCCTTCTCTTATTGCTGGAGCTAAATGATAATTAAAAGTCAGTGTACCGTTAGCTCCTATCTGTCTGTTCTCTGAATGGATCTCCATACCAACTGGATCACGTAATATTAATTCAATTTCTTTATCTGCAATGGCAGTACCATTGATTGTTACAGTTTCACCTGGGTCATATCTCTCTTTTAACGGTGCTAAATTGATCTTCTGTGTTGTTTCTAAAACATATTTGCGAACAACGGTGTCTTTTCCATCTGAAATAGTTATAGTATATTCTCCAAACTCTCTATCAGATGGAATTTTGTGTGGTGTAGAATAGTTGCCGGAGCCATCAGCTTTGACTGTATATGTTGTTAGAACTTGGCTGTTTGAGTCTGATATTGAAATAGTTAAAGTACTGCCTGATGCAGCTGTACCTGAAATGATCTTTTCTTCACCTCTGTGAAACACGGAGGCAGCATTTACTGTTAACTCAATACCTTCAGTGATTCTACTTGAGACTCCTTGTATTCTCAAACTCACTGATTTTTGGTGACCACTTTGATCTTTGATTATAAAATCTGCTCTATCAGATAATTGATTCTCAGGAATCTTTGTGCTTACAATAAAGTTTCCTTCACCATCACTTACAAAAGATTCAAGTTTTAAATCATTTATGTAAAAATCAAGCTTTTCTTTTGGAGCAAAATTCTCTCCAATGATACGCAAAGTAGAACCAACACGTGGCGTATCAGGAATGATCTTAAAAGTAGAGTGTTCGGTTATCCCACCTCCAATTGTCGGTGTTTCTGTTTTACCCGGTATTTTATCTTGGGATGTTGTTGTAATTCTTCCACCAGAACCTATTTCATCGCCTTCCTTGTCGAATGCCTTCCAGTTAAAAACTGGGTTTGATTTATCGGTTTTTACTCCAAATTTTACACTCTGCCCTGGTTTGATTAGTATTGTAGAAGTAAACGTTATTGTATCTGCACCGGTTTTTTTGCCAATCCAGCCTCTCTCTGTTTTAAATGACTTGAAACTTCCACCATCATCAACTTTCAAAACTACTGATGTAATATCAAAAATATTCTCTTCATTATTTTTGTACTCTACAACCGTCACTTGATCATGATTTGTAGCTGTTACTGTTACTAGTTCAGCTGCAGCACTAATTTGTGGAGCGCTAAACGTAAAAAACGAAGCCGAAACAAGCAATATTGCAATAATCACGCCTTTAACGAGCCTATCTTTCAATAACAAAACAAAACCGTTCTCCAAATTAAATCTTAAGTATCTATGATACAAATTTTCATTTTTATTGATTTTTGAGTAGTATCAATTGTGAGTAAAGTACTAATTCTAGGACGTTGTGGAAATTCGGATTTATTTTAAACTGTTAAGTGTTGTCTCAGAGACAATATTTTGATTCTGTCTTATTCTTTCTGCAATCAATCTGAATATTGTTCTGAACTGATCTTTTGTTTTATCTGATATGAAATCTGCCTCGCCTAATGCAATTTTTTGAGACATGTATCTGCAAATCTCTTCTGGTTCAAATTTTTCCCACCCCAAGTGTTGGTTTTCTTTCCAGATCTCATTTAGATTATCTAAAATGCTCTTCTTGCCTCTTGCAGATATGTCATCAGGAGTCAGGTTGTGGTATCCCTCTTTTCTTAGCTTGATCTCATAAGTTTGGTTTACTGCATACAGATAATCTTCAACAACTATGAAATCTTCTATTGCTTGTTTTGGCTGCCCACCAAATTCGAAAAATATTATCTGTACTGATTTGAAGCCATTTGCCTGTAGTTGTGTTGAAATTTGGCGTGACAATTCTGTATTTTCTAGGAGCACAAATGTGTTGTAACCATGATTTTTATAAAATATTGAAAGTGGTAGAACGGAATTCTTGTTATATGCAGGAACGATATTAAGTGGATTCATTGAAAGATTTGGATCTTTTAGGAATTTATCAAATGCATTTAGATATATTGAATCAACCATTGTTTCTACAATAATTACTGGCCTTGAATTAACACCAATTTCTCTATCTGGAATTGATTCAACAAGGCCTCTAGAAAGACCATATAAGATCGGGATTAGTGTAGAATCATCTGCATTCCAATAATCGTAATAGATGTGACTGAGGTGTTTTCTTTTATCAAGCTCGACAACAAGCAGGTTTCCTGGGGTATAATCAAATATCATAAATGGTGAATGTGTAGCATACAGAATTTGATTAGAACCAGCTAGACCTATTAATAAATCTGAAATTCCGCGTTGTTGTGTAGGGTGCAAGTTTCGCGCAGGTTCGTCCAAAAGTAATATTGCTTCTTTTAATTCAGATCTTTGTGTCTCAGCTGCAAAGTTTACTATAAATGAAAAGGTCCATTTGAATCCCTCGGCTCTTCGATTCAAAAGACCAGTGTTTGTAACAGTGCCGTCTTTATGAACATCTGAAATTACAACACTGAGGATGTTTGAAGGATTATATCTCAATTCTACATGAATTGGATCACCTTTCCATGCTGGATTGAGTCTGTCAGTTAACTTTCTACTTGCAGTGTGCAAAAGTTTTATCAGTCTTGACGGACTCTTGTGTACTTCCTCAAGTTTGTCCGTGTCTAACTCTGCCAAATAAAATAGATTCTTTACAGTTTCAGCCTTGTCAAACTCTTCAATATACTCTAATCCTTTTGGTCTTATTCCCTTGGATTCTTTTAAAAATTCATCAAGGTCAATGTTTCCTAAAATTTTCTTATAGTCTGAAAAATAGACAAATCTAGGGTGCATCTTCTCTTCTACAAAATTTTCAAGGGCTGAGCGTTCACTTGTACCTATGAGAAGACTATCATACGTATGGTCTAGATTTTGGTGTATCTTGTCCCAGTCAGAAATTACCTGTTTTTCATGTGATGCTATCAAGTAAATTTGATTGTTAAATTCAGCCATCATGTTGTTAAAAACATCTCTTGTTCTTGGGGCGTTTCCTTCTAGGAATTTTGTATCTAGTTTTATGCGCAGGGGATGTGGAATCGAAGATACAAAGTCTTGAATCTTTTCTACAAAGTTTTCCCACGAATTGATTCTCTTGTTTGCATCTTCGCTTATCTTTACATCGCCAAAATCATACTGTACTTTAGGGTTCTTTTGTGTACGATATAGCCTAATTTTTTTAATATCGTCTAAATATGGGAATCTTTCTTGAATTAATTTTATTTCTTTTTCACCAAGTTCAAACTCGCCCTCCACTATTATCGTTTCAGATTTTAATTCTTCTGACATTTCGTCACACAAATCAAGTTCAGATACTTTTGTATCTTTGTTAAGCAGAGTAAGAGCTTCAAGTATTGTGGTTTTTCCGCTTTCATTTCTACCAATAAATGAAGCTAGGTCTCCTACCTTAATCTCACCAGAATCATGAATGCATCTAAAAGCACGAACTCTAAACTTTCTAAGTCGCATCTAGCGGGCTATTTGGCCGTCCTCGATTTAACTTATTCGACAAAATCATCTGTAAGAATGACATGACTTTTTGACTAAATAGATATAAAGGAATGAGATTGTTACATAACAAAATGGCAGTGCAAAACACAGCTTTGCTTGTTTTTCTTTTTCCAGTTGTAATGGGGATGGCTTTTGGCGCGTTTGTTTTGTCTGGAGTTTTAACACAACCAGACAGAGAACTTAACATGTGGCCATTTGAAAATATTTTCACACCAACACCACCAGTAATTGAAGATCTCAAAATTCAAGGCTTGTTAAGTCAATATTCTGTTTCTGCCCTTATAGAGATTAAAGTCACAGTCAATAATTCTGATTTTGATTGCGGTGATCTATATATTACAATTTATGATACCAAAACATCACCAAAACAAGCAGTAGCACAAAATGGCTTTTTTTCACAGTGTTTTTCTACAAACAAGTTAGCGCTTCCTCTAGATGATACTTTTTCTGAAAAAATTGACAAAGCAGGAGAATATGAAATGGTGGTTGAAATGAATGACAATAACTACAAAAAGACTATCACTACAACGGCCAAATTCAGAGTTCAATAAACCCAATGCTATGTTATATATTACTTTGAGCGCGTATTCAGATTATTGTTAAGAGATCATTATGGCTGAAAAGAAAGATAAAAAACCAATAAAAAAAGCAACAAAAGATGCTGTTGAAAAGAAAAAGGCTGTAGAAAAAAAACCAGCTATTGCAAAGAAGAAAGTTATAGAAAAAAAACCAGCTATTGTAAAGAAATCAGCTTCTAAAAAGAAGGCAGAAGAAGAATTGGAGGAAGAATTTGACGAATCAGAAATTGAAAACTTTCAGATCGAAGGCCTTGATATGGAAAAACTCACAACCCGAGTTTGTAATATTGTTGCAGAACGCGGTGATGAAGGTATGCTTCAAAGTGATTTGTGGAAGAAATTAAAACTGACTAGCAGAGACGGCTCAAGACTAGCTCTCAAACTTGAAAGACGAAATATAGTAAAACGTGAGAAGATTTTGGAAAATGGTAGATGGACATACAAACTAAGGATTTCAAAAATGCCTATAAGCACACAAACAATTGAAGCTGCGCCCTGTTTAATTTGCCCAGTAGAACATAAATGTTCAATTGATGGTGAGGTTAGTCCGAAAACTTGTCCACTAATTGAACAATGGGTTATTACTGAACTTGCCAACAAGAAAACAAAGAAATGAAATTAATTGATGCAAGACGAGATTTTTACAGAAAACTCGCACACAAAGAAGGTTACAGAAGTAGAGCTTCATACAAACTAAAAGAACTTAATCAATCATATCGCATAATTGGACCAGGATTTTATGTATTGGATCTTGGATGTTCGCCTGGTGGCTGGACACAGGTTGCACTAGAACTTGCAGGAAATAAAGGAAAAGTTATGGGTATTGATACTTTATACGTTGAAGAAATTCCAAATACACACATCATAAGAGGAGATATTGAAGATGAATCTATTGTAGAATTGATTTTTGAACATTTTGGAAGAAAAGTAAATGCGGTGATTTGTGATCTTTCTCCACAAGTAAGCGGTGTCTGGGCAGTTGATCATGCAAAACAAATTGCACTAAACTATGCTGCATCAAAAATAGTTGATCATGTTCTAGCATACAAAGGAAATGCATTGTTCAAAGTATTTGATGGAGAATATTCAAACGAGTTTCGAGATTATATAAAAAAGAAATTCACAAAAGTTCAGATAAGAAAGCCAAAAGCAAGCAGAAAAACAAGCAGTGAACTTTACTATATCTGCCTTGGCTATAATCCTTAATTTTTTAATACCTGTATAATTTCATCTATTCTGGCACTAGTCTTAAATCCCGATGGATTTAGGCTTGTGGGAGATGCATTAAATCCAGATTTTTGAAGTTTTTCAATTGTTTTCTCAAGTGATTTTGGGGCATCTCTCATCTTTCTTGCAATCTCATCAAGCATAAAAAATGAGGGAGGCATGCCTACCTCCTTTTGACATTTTAACAAAGTTTTCTCACAAGACTTGTCTACTGTAAACTTTGTTTGTTCTGATAACATCGAGTCTACAAATGTTTTATCATGCATCTCTCCTATCCAAAGCGGTCCTGCTGATTCTGCTTTTGCATTACAAATTTCACAAGAATTACTTTTTTCTTTCTGAACTCTTCTGTGGCCGCATATTTTACAATGTATAATGTATCCCATGCTGTCTTCAGAGTCTGTCTTAACAAGTATCTTAACGTAGACTCTGTAATAATGCATATTATTTTGTACAAATAATGGTACAATCTTAACATCAAGTCTTCCAGCCACAAGATGAATGCAACCAAGAATCAACCTTAACGCAATTTCATTTCCATATTCTGTTCTTACAGGAATTCCATAGTATCTTCTTTGACATGCATCATTGTATAACCCGTGTAATACTGGAAGATCTGTGGCAGTAACTGAAAGAAGACCTCCATGCGAAGTCGCACGTATTCCACAATCAAGATATCTTGATGGTGAACCAAATGGATCGATATCAACTATTGCTCCACGTTTTTCTCGCTTTGAATGTAAGCTTAGGAATCTGCATGCTTCGTTTTCTGAAAATTCGCACTTGTTTGTATTATTTAATGTCGCAGAGTTTTTTGCAAGTTCCAAAGCAGATGGATTTACGTCATTTATGAAAACTTTCTCTATTGCTTTTAATTCGTTTGCAACACGTATGCTGCGGGCTCCTATGCCGGAAAGACAATCCAGGAAAGTTTTAGGTCCTTTGAAGTTTTGTAAAAATGTAGAATATGCAACTATGGAGAAAGCCCTGCTCAGTTTTGCTCTTGCGTTAAAAAACGCTGGTTGCATTGGAGGCGCATTTGTCTCAAGTGACTCTTTTGGGACAAGAAGGTTTGTTTTCCCTTCTGTTATCTCCACTATGTCCTGCATTTGATCGATTTGCAATTTGGTTCTATTATTAGTATGTCCTAAAACGATTTAATACATCAATGTGACAAGAACACAAAATGATAGTTTGTGGCGTAGATGATGCTGGTAGAGGATCTGTACTTGGACCTCTTGTTATTGCAGGAATATCAATTCAACGCTCAAAGATCAAATATTTGTCTAAAATTGGTGTACGTGATTCAAAGCAACTAAGTCCAGCTAGGCGAGAAAATCTATATAAAAAAATTATTGATATAGTTGATGACTATTATGTCGCAAGAATTTCGCCACGATTAATAGATCAAAGTGTAAGAAAACACCAATTAAACAACTTGGAAGCACAATACATGGCCAAAATTATCTCAAAACTAAAACCAGATTCATCCTATGTTGATTCATGCGATGTAAATCCAATTCGATTTGGCAAAAAGATTTCTAAACTTGCACAAAGTGGGAGGATCTATTCAAGACATCATGCAGATAGTAAATTTGCTGTAGTCTCTGCAGCATCAATTGTTGCAAAGGTAAATCGTGATAAAGAAATAGAAAAACTCCGGAAAAAATATGATCTTGGAAGCGGTTATCCGTCAGATTCTAAAACGATGCAGTTTGTTAGAAACTGGATTTTTACTCACAAGAAAACTCCGCAATTTGTACGTGCTAGTTGGAAGCCAGTAAGGATTCTTTTAAGCCAAAAATGAGTTTCTAATACTTTGCAAGCACGATTGCATGGTCTTTGTCATAAGGATAGAGGTTAATTTCCTGAATTACCTCAAAATCTGGACTTAGTTTCTTAATCTCAGATTTGATTACCTGAGCAGGATCTTTTATTACATCAATACTTCTTGTTTTTATGACAAGCATGAGGTACCCGCCCTTTTTGAGAAAAGTTTTGCAATTTAGTATTGCAATCTCGGTTTGATCTGGCTGTGCTATATCTACATAAACCACATCTACAATTCCATAGACTGAAAAATACTGTTTTGGGTTTCTTGCATCCTGCAATATTGGAACTATGTTTGACCTATGCGCTGCTACTCTGTCTAAAAAATCACGCGCAACTCTACTTGAATGTTCTACACAAAAAACTATACCACTTGGACCCACAATATCTGAAACATGGCTTGCTGTTGTTCCCGTAGAAACTCCAAGATAGAGAACTTTGGATTTTCTAACTATTGGCAAAATCTCTAAACCATTCATTATGGCTGCTGCAAGCTTGCTTCTGAACGGATCCCATATTCTGAATTCTTCATCTTTTACTTTGACTAATTTTTCCTTGTAGACTTGATTTCCGGGAACGAGATTTAATGTTGCAGGTTTTTTTTCGCCGTCTACTTTAATCCAAAAGATATTACCTTCGTCGTTTTCCAAACTTTCTTCTTTTTCCTTTCTTCCAGTCTTGTTTTTTATCGCCGCTTCTAGAATCTCTGCTAAAACTTCGCTGGTCTCTTCCATGTCGGAAGGTATCACGCTGTTGAATTCTCATGGGTTCTCTTTCTGTTGGTTCTTTGTACTTTTCACTTATTTCCTTAATTCTTACATTTAGCTTCTCAAAGAGAGTCTGGTTTTTTCCTGCCCCAAAAATATCTACCCTTGCTGCAATTGCTGCCTTTGTAGAAATGGCTCTAGCTATCTTACCACGCTGCCATCTTGGAGCTGCATGTACCAATGCGTGCTGGAACAATAAACCATGTTTTGGCGGCTGGGATCCTGTTCTGAGAGAACGAAATAGCGCTTTCTCTGCACCAAGAACCTGAATAGTACTGGCAGGCATGTAACCAAGTCTTTTGAGACTTCCAGCCCTTGCCAAAATTCTAGCTCCTACCGCATGTCCAAGTATGCCAGATAAGTTTGGTGCAACGATTTCCATCTGATTTTCTACATGTTTTTCTAGTGTGTTTCTTAAATCAAAAAGTTCCAATATTTGCTTTGCAATTGACTGAACAATTGCAAGATTTTCTTCTGATATCTTGCCTCCTTTGCTTTTTTTCTGTAATAAAGACAGCATCTCTACTTTGGTATCAGGAAATCCAGCTTCAGTGTACACGTTATCTGTAATGTCATCTCTTGTACCGGCTAAAACTATTTTGGAATATCCATTTATGCTATCTATTAAATTATCAAGCTCTGGAAAATGTAAGCCATACCATTCTCTTAATCGTGAACTAAGTCCATTTATAATCTTGTCAATTTCGTCCAGTGTGTTAATAGTTTGAATTATGTGAAGATCTGGACTCTCAGATGTTTCTGTTACTTTTGATGAAGAAAGCTGTACTGCAAAATCTCGTAATTTTGCTCTTGCATCATCTTCGTCTTTTGCAAAACCAGAATCAACGAGAACCCTCAGTTTTGAAGCTTGAATGTTTTCTATTTTTGCATTATCCATTAGTTCTGCTTCAATTGAATTTCTTTTCAAAAGTTTTAGAAGCGATGAATCGTTTACAAAAACTGGCGAAGTTAATTTCGAAAGAAAATCTGACAGTTGGTATACGTTTGTCCTTTCTTCTTTTATCTCAATATACTCTTTGGCAGGATCTGAGAAAGGAAGAGATTTCACACATGTATTTTTATCAAATACTGCTACACCAATCTCTGTTAAAATAACAAAATGCATACTTCACACATTCACACTCTCTCACTAAAAAAGGTAACATTCCATGATGTGTAATACACATGAACTGTTATATGAGAACAATTTTTTATAATCATAAGTGAAACCTGACATCTCAACTAAGGTAGGGCCAATTGAGTTGGAAAGGCCAACCATGCTTGCTTCTGGCATCCTTGGAATCTCGCTTGAAGTTTTTGCTCGATTATATAAGGGTGGAGCAGGTGCACTAGTCACAAAATCACTTAGCAAAGAACCATGGGACGGGTATCCTAATCCTACAATAATTGGAGTAAAATATGGTTATCTAAATGCGGTAGGTCTGTCAAATCCAGGGGCTCCATATTTTGCAAAAATGATTGCATCAAACACTACGGTGCCAATTATTGTCAGTTTGGTAGGATCTGTAGAAGAAGACTTTACCTTTATGATAAAACAATTTGAAAATGTAAAAATTTTGGGATACGAACTTAATCTGTCATGCCCACACGTAGAAAAAGTTGGGCTAGAAGTTGGTGACGATCCTAATCTAGTAAGAAAAATAGTAAAATCAGTAAAGTCTCATTCCAAAGTTCCAGTAATTGCAAAAGTGGGACTAGGATCATCAGATTATCTTGAAACAGTACGTGCTGCATGTGAATCAGGAATTGATGCGATAACTGCAATAAACACTGTTAGAGCAATGGGAATTGACGTAGAAACGACACGCCCTCTTCTTAGTCATAAAATTGGAGGACTCTCTGGTTCTGCCATAAAACCAATTGCGGTAAGATGCGTCTATGAAATTTCATCCAAATTTGATATTCCAATAATTGGCTGTGGCGGTGTCTCAGACTGGGAAGACGCAGTTGAATTCATACTTGCTGGTGCAACCGCAGTACAAATTGGTAGTGCGATAGGTGAAAAATGGATTGGGGTATTTTCAGAAATTAATGATGGAATATCAAAATACATGGAAAAGAAAGGATTTTCAAAAATAAATGAGATGATAGGAATTGCAAAGAAATTCTAACAAACCACTAGTTGTAAAAATAGAAAAAGTAATCGAAGAAACACCAACAGTGCGTACACTGGTTTTCTCTGATGAAGTCTTTGCTAATGTATTACCAGGACAGTTTGCAATGGTCTGGATTCCGGGTGTAAATGAATTGCCAATGAGCGTGATGATAACCTTGGAAAAAGGAAAAGGTGGGTTTACAGTAAGAAAACACGGTGTTGCTTCAACATCACTTTACAATCTCAAAGTGGGTGATTACATTGGTATGCGAGGTCCTTATGGTAATTCCTTTACCATAAAACAAGGCAAACTTTTGCTTGTGGGGGGAGGAACTGGACTTGTTCCGTTGATGCGACTATTGATATTTTTGAAAAAAACTGATGAAGTTACAGTATTGATTGGCGCAAAAACCAAAGAAGAAGTGTTTTTTGAAAAATTAGCGAACCAACTTCTTGAACATAACAAACATCAAGTTATTGTTGTGACAGAAGATGGAACGTACGGCAAGTCAGGGCTTGTAACAGACGAGATGGAAAAATTGTTTTCTGAAAAAAAGTTTGATGCAGTGTACACATGTGGACCAGAAAAAATGATGCACAAAGTTGTACAGTTAGCTCATGCAAAAAAATTCCATGTTCAGGCAAGTCTTGAAAGAATGATGAAATGCGGTATTGGTATATGTGGAAGTTGTTGTGTAGGTGAAGTTCTTGTCTGTAAGGACGGCACTGTTTTTGATGGTGATTATCTTCTATCAAACAAAGAATTTGGTTATACTCACAGAAATAAAGCCGGAATTCTTGAAAATTACTAATTATGTTGAATAAAACCCGAAAACTTAAAAAGATTGAGCCAAAGAACCCAAATGAGGATTAAAGTGGGACACCCAAAAATTGTATTAACAGCTGATCGTACGTTGATGTCTCAATATCGTGGGGTATCTCTTGCTACCTTCTTTGGTTGTGCGCCGGCAATAGACCCACACAGATCAAAAAAAAGTATCTGGTATTACTTGTTAAAAGATCAAGTAACTCCAAAAGTCTTGTTTGATTTTATTTGTAATCCTGTAGGTCACACAAATGGAATTGCAAACTATGCGCCATATGGATTGAGAAAAGTAGAGGCAGCACTTTTGCGTGATGGATTTAAACGTGAAGATGTCGTTGTAGCACATCCTGATCATATTGAAAAATTCATTGGTCCAGAAACACAAGTAGTTGGAACCTATGAAATGGATCCACTTGGAATGGGTCCTGTTACCATGACCTTCACTTACGGTCGTAAACAGATGTCTTATGATGAATTCTACAACAGAGATTTGCACATGAAAATTAATGCTGCAAAGAAAAAGAATGGCAGCAACGCCAAAGTAATTGCTGGCGCATCTGGAACTTGGCAGTATAATTATGATCCTAAAAAAATTGAAGAATACGGTTTGTATGCAGTTTTAGAAGGAGAACTTGGAGGTATTGCTCCAGAAATTGATGGGCATGCAGGGCAATTTTTCAATTATTTGATTGATGGTGCATTTGATAACATGAATCCGTTTGCAAAAAATGATTTCAAAGTAGACATTAAAGAATTTGGAAAAGGTGAGAAAAAACACCATGGAAGATTCATCCACTACTGGGATGAACCCGATATTGATCAGATTCCAGACATTGTAGAACCTAGCATGCATGGCATGGTTGAGGTAATGCGTGGATGTGGACGTGGTTGCAAGTTTTGTGACGTTACATTGAGACCATTACGATATTATCCACCTGAGAAGGTCAAAAGAGAAATCGAAGTCAACCTCAAAAAAGGTGGACAGACTTCTGCTTGGTTGCACAGTGACGATATTTTCGTTTATGGTCTGGATCCAAGAAAGACAAAGAACATGGCACCAAACAGAGAAGCGCTTGAAGAACTTTTCACTGCTGTCATGTCAACTGGTATAGAACACACAAACCCAACACATGGTACTCTTGCAGGTGCAATAGCAGATGAAAGACTGGTTCCAAATATTTCAAAAATAATCAGGGCTGGTCCAGATAACGTGATTGGAATACAATGTGGTCTTGAGACAGGAAGTTTGCGATTAATTGGCAAGTATGCTGACAGAAAACTTTCTCCATACAAGCCAGAAGAATGGCATTGGATTGTAAAAGAGGCTGTTAAGACGTTAAATGAAAACTACTGGATACCTGCCTTTACTCTTATCATGGGTCTTGATAACGACGAAACAGATGAAGATGCTTGGGAAACCATCAGACTAATCAATGAATTAGAAAGGGAGCAGCCAGACGCAATGTTTACCACCACACCACTTACTTTTGTCCCAATTGGTCTTCTGGAAAAATCAGAATTCTTTGATATAGGAAATGAAATGACATCAGCACAACTTGGTGTCATGTACAAAACTTGGCAACACAACTTCAAGTATGGCATAAAAAAATTTATGAGCAAAACAGGAAACAAAGGCACCATTAGAAGAAAAGCCTTTACTACATTAGCAAGTACATTGGGTGGAGTGCCACTGGGTGCAATGGAAAGATATGCAAGAAGAAAAGGACCAGAACACGAAAAGATAATTGAAACTATTAAAGCAAAATACTGGTAAATAGATCCAAATACATAAATTGAATCAGACAAGAAATTAGTTCGTGCCAACTCACGGTTCGCTTACAAAAGCAGGAAAAGTTAGAGGACAAACACCCAAAGTCCAAGCTCGAGAAAGACATAGTGTTATTTCCATAATGCGAAACAAAGAAAATTTTAGAAAAAGATTTCAACTAAAAAGAGTTCCAGGACAAAACAAACCTGGTCAAAGACCGAGACGCAGGTAATAATTTTACTTAAAATTATACTGACAGAATACAATCATTTTACAAAACAGATTCTGTCAAATCGTAGAATCATAGAATCTGGACACCTGACGTGGCTTTAGAATATGGACTCATGGCTCTTGGCGGCGGTTTAATTGTTTGGGGTATTATTCCTAGGAAAAAATAGCATTATCTACGATTAGACCAGAGATTGACATGCAGAGATAATATCCAATCAAAATGACAGCATCTTTTTTTAGCTGGATATGTTATCACTGAAATAATGGTAGAAGAATATTCTGCAGCTTATTGGATTGGTAGTTTGCTTGCAGATGAATTACTCTTTGATGGTAAAGGTAGAAAGTGGATACAGAGAAAGACTTCTTTAACTATTCAGTTAATTATCAACCGATTTTTTACAGGTTTAAGATCCGCAGATTTAACAATTCCACTATTGGTATCTAACGGTATATGGCAATGAATAATCTCCATTGATTACAGGTTACCAACTACACCACAACTATCTTAGACCGCACATGGGATTGGATGGAAAAACACCAGCTGATAAGTGTGGAATTAAGATCAAAGGAGAAAATAAATGGATAACATTAATACAAAATGCGAGAATCGATCTCTAATTAAGGTTTGATATGACCAAAACTTCTCAAAATAAAATATCAAAACATTTTGAACTTGACTATAATATACGTGGATCATATTTAGTTCAAGCTATTACAATAGAATCGATAATCTCTGATATTATAGGTCATTATTTTTGTCATAATAATAACCGATTTGGTCACTTTGTTGGAATAATCATGAATAAATCAAGAATTACATTTGCAAGTAAGATCAAAATATTAGGCAAAATCTTGCAGTATAACTATCCAAAACAATATAAA